>Ga0070737_10001448_pt1 | contig 33917 bp, 24 predicted proteins | sample Coa_R1_10_FD_66438 | JGI IMG/M metagenome (GOLD analysis project Ga0070737, IMG submission 66438) | Surface soil microbial communities from Centralia Pennsylvania, which are recovering from an underground coalmine fire - Coalmine... | ecosystem: Environmental > Terrestrial > Soil > Unclassified... | reverse complement strand
CTCGCCCTGCGTCGGTTGAAGCGAAACTGACGTCCTGGCAGACAAGAGAGGAACTGCCAGCCGTCATCTCGCAGTTGTAACCGATCTTTGAATCGCCAACCGCGCCGTATGTTGCAACGTTGTACGTTGCTGCCCGACTACTCGTCGCGCCGGCCATTGAGATAACACAAACCGCTACCACGGACAAAGTTCTTCCCGACAAATAAGCACCTCTTCTATTTGTATTCAAGTTCTAAATGGAATTTAGAAGAATTATACTACAGCAGTCCCATCAGTACTGCAATGTTCTTATCGGTTAATTCTGGGATCTCTAGTATTTTTGCGGGATAAAAATAGGTGGGCTCCGTAGCGGAGCAAACACGCCGGGAATGCAGCCTAGGGCAGTAGTTTCAAAAGCTTACGACCGAGTCGAGCTACGATTGGACGGTGATGAAGTTCTTAGGATTCGGCAAACTCCGCAGATCGGAGTCGGAGAGAACGGATCGCAACTGCTCTACCGACACCTTCCCGCAGCCAAATTCACCAACCACGACACCGGCTGCGCAGTTTGCCAGCAAAGCCGCCGCCCAGAAGTCTGCCCCGCCGGCGACGGCGACGCCCGCCACCGCCAGCACCGTATCTCCGGCACCGGTCACATCGAAGACTTCCAATGCCCGAGTGGAGAGCTGGAAATGCTCGCGGCCCGGCAAATAAAGTGTCATGCCTTCTGATCCCTCTGTAAGCAAGACAGCAATTTCTGGCAGCAGCGCATGCAGCCGCTCGCATGCATTCAGGGCGTCCTGGTGCGACCGAATGAGTAATCCAGTCAACGCCGACAACTCGGACCGATTCGGCTTTATGATCGTCGCGCCGCGATACCGCGTGGCATCGGTCCCCTTTGGATCCACGATGACCGGAACACTGCGTTGGCGCGCACACTCGAGCAACGCCGCCGCAAAGGTCGGGCTGATCAACCCCTTAGCGTAATCAGATATAAGGATGCAATCGCAGCCCGCGATCAGCGTCCGCAGACCGTCCACCATCGCCAGCTCCTGGTCCGCCGATAGTGAGTGCGTGTCCTCTTCATCTATACGAGTAATCTGCTGCCGTCCTGCGATCACGCGCGTCTTTACCGTGGTCATCCGGCCCGGATCGGTCACCAGGTAATCGGGAGAGACACCGCCTTCCGCAAGCGCCCGCCGCAACTCCGCTGCAGGCTGATCTTCTCCCACTACGCCCGCCAGTGTCACCCTGGCGCCCAGGGCGGCCACATTCAGTGCGACGTTGCCTGCGCCGCCTGGATAGCAGACCGTCTTCTGTTTCCGAATTACGGGCACTGGCGCTTCCGGCGAAATGCGGCTTGCTTCGCCCATCCAGTAGCGATCCAGCATCACATCTCCGACAACCAAGACGTGCTGCGATTCAAATCGCGAGAGCAATTGGGCGAATTCGCTATTCATGAACTTTTCGGCGCACACGGTAGAGGATGATCCATCATGCCATCTGCGCAGCCGGCGAGGTCAAAATCTGATCTACCGCTTCTTTGAATGAGTTGGCACGGTAGGTACACACGTAATTCGAAACGCTCTTCCCAGATACCAAAACCGGGCCCGTTATCAAAATCGAGGGACATCCGATGCCCGCCGCCGCTTCGCAGTCGCTGATGGAATCGCCTACCATATAACATAAATCGGGTTTCGTTCCGAAATACTTTAAAGCCTTTTCGAGTAGCAGTGTATTCGGCTTCCGGCACTCGCAGTCGTCGGCGAGCGAATGCGGGCAATAATAAATTCTCGAAAGCTTGACGCCCGCCGGCCCAAGTTGCCGAAAGATCGCTTGATTGACTTTGAAGAAGTCTAACTCCGTGTAATAACCCAGCCCGATTCCCTGCTGATTCGTGATCATGACCAGCGTGAACCCGGCTTTCTGCAATCGCTTCAATCCCTCCGAAACTCCCGGCAGCAGCTCCACCAACGCAGGATCGTGAAGAAATGGTATGTCGCGGATGAGAGTCCCGTCACGATCGAGGAAAACCAGACGGCGTTCCTGAGAACTCTGCGCGGCGGCAGATGTCTCGTGCGACTCGAGTAACGCAGCCCGTTCCAGAATCGCCGTCGTGCTGATCTGCGTGTCGATTGGAATCGTCACCACCAGCCCACCATATGCCTCCACTAGCGGTTTTGATCGCAGAGTATCAGCCGTGTAATCTCCGCCTTTAATGTAAACGTCCGGTTTGAGTAACTCGATCAGGCTTGCCGGCCGGGTATCCTCCATCAACATCACCGCATCTACAGCTTCGAGCGCCGCTATCACTTTCATCCGCTGCTCCTGTGGATTAATCGGCCGCAGCGCGCTCTTGTAAGTTCGTATGGAGTTATCCGAGTTGACAGCTACGATCAGTGCATCGCAATGCGAGCGAGCCCCCGTTAGATACTCCACGTGGCCGGCATGCAGCAAGTCGAAAGCCCCACAAGTGAAGCCGATCTTTTTTCCGCTTGAGCGCAGCGTTGAAACCCAGGCCTGGATCGCCTCTCGATCGAATATCTTTGCCTGCATTCTCTCCCTAAGCTGCGCCGTTCCCGTGGCTCGCCGCCCGACCTCAGTATATTCGAGAAAGGCTCACCTGTCATATTGGAGCCGAGTATTGTGAAGGTTGAAGACGACACCGGGCTTACGTGTGGCACTGCCACATTCTGGAGCATGAACATAACGAGATGATGCGCGCCGTACGACGTGGTCGCGCCGGTCAAAAGCTGAAGCGGACACCGAGCTGGGCGGCGAAGGGGATGCCGACGGTAGTACCGGGACCGAAGAAATCGCCGAGCGCGCCAGCAGGCACGCGGAGCTGGTTGAGACTGGTGATGGGTTGCGTTTGGGTACAGGCAGGGTTCAGGCAGAATGCGGTCGCATCATATAGATTGTTGACGGGGGTCGGCAGCGCGGCGAGATTGGTGACGTAGTTGGCGCCGGGATTGTTGCGGTTGAAAAGATTGAAAAATTCGACGAAGGGTATGAGCGTCGAGCGGCCGTCATGAAATGAAAACGGACGGCTGACGCGGAGATCGACCTGGACATAGGGAGTACCGCGGAACTCGTCAAGCGAAGTTTGTACGCCGTTGATGACGGCGCGGTCATCGAGAGTGTCGCCGAAGCCGTTGGCATCTACAGGAGTGGTGAGCGTGAAGGGGCGGGCGGATTCGGCTTGCATAAGAGTAGAGAGTTCGAAGCCGCCACGAGTGCGCAGGAGGCCGGCGAGCACGAAGCGCTGAGTGACATCTTCGCCGGAAGGACCGTAGTCGCCCTTTGCGAAAGCGTCGAGGGGATTGCAGACGCCGTTGACATAATCGAAGAGCTCGCCGAGAACGCAGCCCCAGGTTTTGGCGCTCGATAGAGTGTAGTTCATCACGAGGTTGAAGTGGCGCGACACGTTGCCTTGCAGATGTAGCGAAAGGCCGTCATATCGGGAGCGGTTATCGCTGCGGAAGACAGAAATGTCGGGGACGTTTTGTTGCTGGGCGGCGACGGTATCGGGAAACAGCGGTGAGAACAGAGTGTAGCCAGCCTGGTAATCGTAGCGGCGATAGGCGTGCACACCTTCTTCGTGGGTCCACTCGGCGCTCGCCATCCAGCGAGAGTTAAACGCGTGTTCGATACCGGCCGTAGCGTGGAGAGCATAGGGCGTTTTATACCCGGGATCGATGACGGCCCCGATGCCGCCGTTCGCTGCGCCGGGCAGACATCCAAGGTCGCCGACGTGCTGGCAAGGAAGCGGCGGCTCGTTGACAGCTTGGAACGCGGTGACCCAGCCGTTTTGCGCAAGATCGTTATAGAAAAGACCGAAGCCGGCGCGAAGAACAGTGTTGCGGGACCCGCCGAGAGCGTAGGCGATGCCGAGGCGAGGTGCGAAAGCGGCGCGGTAGTCATGCGGCACAGCACTGTCATTTGCGAACAGCGGTACCTTTAGAGCTTGCAGCGTCAGAAGGGCGGGATTGTCGGCCTGCGAGCGGCCGGAAGCTGTAAAGAGGCCGAACGTGGTGTCGTAACGGAGACCATAGTTGATGGTTAGCGACGGAGTAGCACGCCAGGAGTTTTCCGCATACAGACCGAGGCGCTGGACGTTTTGCGAGAAGCTGCCGTTCGATGCTGGTGTGCTGGTGCAGGTGGTGCCCGGCGTGACTTGCAGGGTGGCGCTGGGAGTGCAGGTGAGATCGACCAGGAATTGTTGCGCATTCCCGAGATAGTCGGCTGGATTCATGGCGAACACGGTTAAATTCTCCGGGTTCCCGGGAAGCGCGCCGCTTAGTACGGGCTCATGAATGAAATCGATACCGAGGCTAGGAGACTGGCTGCCCGAAGAGTGCGCGACGGCATAGCGGACTTGATACTTTTCCTGATTGCGAAGAATGGGAAAGGCGGTAATCGGTGTGACGAACTGGTTATCGCCGAACGTTTCGAAGCCTGAGATGGTTTGAGAAGTAGAGCTGAAGGGGAAAGCTAAAGCGAAACCCAAGGTGGAGTTACGTGCCTCTGTAAGATGTAAGTAACTGGCGTCGAAAGTAAACGAGCCCACCCATGAGGGGCTGAATATATATTGCTGGCCGAGCACTAAGTTCATGTAATTCGAATGCCAGGTCGCACCGGTGGAGGGCAGAGTCGCTTGTTCGACAAAGGCGTTATCGGTTGTGTAGTTATCGACAGCGGCCCGCAGGAACCATTGGGAGCGCGGGGATTGCGCCCAATCGAGGCGCACGGTTCCTAAATAGTCGCGGAAGGGAATTGGCACAAAGTCAGGGATTGAGATGGAGTGGACGCCGGAGACGAACCCCTGTTGCGCGAGTGAGGCGAGGGCATTGAATTGTGCGAGGCTGGCCGGGCTATAGGCAATGCTGGCGTCTTCGTGAACGGCCTCAATCGAAGAGAAGAACCAGAGGCGATCTTTCTTTATAGGACCGCCTAGCGTGGCGACGTAGTTCTGGCGTGAGAAGGGTTGCTTGGGATTCGGCGGAGGATTCTCGATGGGGTAGCGCGCGTTGAGGGCTGCGGAGCGCTCGTAGAAGGCGGCGCCGCCGTGCCAGTCATTGGCGCCGCGCTTAGTAGTAATAACGACGGAACCTCCAACCGTGCGGCCGGTGTCGGCGTCTTCCTGTGAGGTACGGACCGCGAATTCCTGAATGGCGTCAGGGGAGAAGTTTTGCAGGAAACCGCCGATATAGTCGTCCGAGTTGTCACCGCCATCGACCGAAAGAACGTCGTTGAGGCCGGAGCTGCCGCCAAAGGAGACGGCGGTGATGCGCGCCTTAGTGGGATCGGAGGGTTCGACGGGCTCGGTGCCGGGGACAAGATAAGCGATATTGGCGAAGCTGCGATTGGCAAGCGGGATGGTGACGAGATCGCGCGCGGTGACGATACCGCCGTTCACCGCGGTGGTGGTGTCCATCGGTTGCGTGGAGATGGATGACGCACCCGCGGCGACATTGACGGTCTGCGTAACGGTGGCGGGGGTCATTGTGACGACGATTTCGCGCGCGTAGGTCACATCGACGGCAACGGTGGAGACGGCATTCGCCATGGCTTTGGCGCTGACGGTGACGCGGTAGTCGCCGGGGAACAGATCATCAAAGCGAAATTCACCGGAGGCATCGGCCGTTGTTGTGCGTTCGAGCGAGGAGGCGGAAGATTCGATGGTGACATGGGCGGCGGGGATGCGGGCCCCAGAAGAATCGCGCACCAGGCCAAGCAGGCTGCCGCGAAAATCTTGCGCCAGGCAAGCGGCTGGGCAGAAAATGGCGGCCGCTATCCAGAGAACATGGAATTGCCGGAAAGCGTAAAAGTGTTTTCGAGTCAAGGCTCTATTTTATTCGTATCTGAGGGCGCATGTGGGGTCAATGTGGCCGGCGCGCGGGAGTTTCCTGAGCGGCGCGAAGGTTCAGCGCAGGCCAGAGACGAGAAACAAGTCGGAGTAACTGTAAAGACGGGAGTAGACGTAGGTTTCAAGATTGCGGGCGATTTGCAGAGGCATCGTTTGTGCGATGCCGGTTGCGTCCCCGGGCTCGACGCGGCGGAATAGAGTCGCTTGGCCGGTCGTGGTATCAAGCAATTCGAGCGTCATTGGTTTGTTTACGGCGGCGCGTGTCAGAATTTGGCTGGGGCTAAGAAAGAGAAGCGGGTAGGCCATCTTTCCGGTCTTAATCACTCGAGTGCCACCATCAATTAAATTGAGGATCGTAATCTCGCATTTATCACTGACGCCCGTTGCCAATTGACCTGTCGGTTCGATGACGGCGTCGTCAAGTTGCAGGCGGGAATTGAGCAGCATGGGCGCTTCGGAGAGGCGTTGGCGATACACGCCATCCGGTTGTCCAGGGAAATGACCGGCAGCGAGAATCTGCTTGGCATCAGGGAAAAACTTACTCCAGCGATAAGAGAAGCCGTGAGAGAGTAGCGGCTTCGCTGCGTGAGTAACCACAGAAATGACGCTGAGCTTGGTTGGATCCGCTGCGTCCTGAGCCAGAGCGAATCGGCCGTCAGCGGAGAGATCCATGGCGCGGCCGGAACCGATGCGCTCCGGCGAAGGGGACCCGCGGCGATAAATGAAGACGCTGTAAGCGGCGCCCCCGCCAGAACCGGTTTCATCGAAGAGAATGATATTGCCGTCAGCGCTGATCGCTACAGCGCGGGACCAGTCAAGCCAGGATATGTCTTGCTCAGAGGAATGAAGCAAGTCACCGAGCAGCATAGTCATATGTTCATTTGTGCGAGTGATCAGCACTTTCCCTGAACGAGCGATATCGCGCAGCTCGAGGCCGCCCGGGCTCTGCGATACGAGGCGCGTTCGGCCGTCGAGGGTAACGGCCCATAGCGATTTTTCGAGACCAAAGCGGGAGGCAGTAAACCAAACTTCTGAGCCGGAAGGGTTCCAAGCGAGTCCGTCGAGCGATCCCCACCCTTGGCTCAAAATCCGGCTTTGGCCGGTGGCGGAGTTGAGGATCGTGACATGGCCGGCGTCATCCATCGGAATCGGATGCTCTGTAAACGCGACGTAAGCGCCGTCCGGCGATACACGCAGATCACCGATCCACTGAGAGGATTGATAGAGTTCGTGGCCGGCAGGATATTGAATGGTGTAAGTGAGTCCAGAAGCCGATACAAGACAAAGTGAGCCGTTTGGTCCCCAATCCGCGTTTCTGAAATGACCCGGGATTTGACGCGGCGCGCCGCCGGAGAGAGAAGCAAGTTCGAGCAGCGGTGGATCTCCATTGCCGGATCTGCGGAACAGGCCGAATTGCGTGGGCGACACGACGCCAGCGAGCCAGGCGTCTGAAAAGTTGAGGTCTTTCGATTCATGGTGACCGTTGGAAAAGGAGAAGAGGCGGCCGGCGGCCCCGTTCCATTCAGCACTGTAGAGTATGCGCTCGCTGCCGGGGATGAATCGAGCTCCGCTGACGACACCTTTGCGAAAGGTCAGACGATCGAAAGAAGCTTCGCGGCGATTCAGTCCAGTAACAATCACGATCATGATGGCTGCGAGAATGAGAGCCATGCCCAGGGCTGGGAGCCACAGGCGTGCGGCGCGAACCGGATGGGGAGACAGCGTAAGCTTTGGTTCAAGCACTACGGGCGGCTGCGGAATAGGATCGGCTATTTGCACCGGCGCGACCGAGGAGGCTTCGATAGGCGCAAGAAAGCGGTATCCCAGGCGGGAAAGAGTTTCGATATAAAGCGGATTTTCAGCCGAGTCACCGAGCGAAATGCGGAGGCGGTTAACGGCAGTATTCAGTCCGCTTTCGAAATCGACAAAAACATCGGAGGCCCAGAGTCTCGTACGGAGCTCTTCACGCGTGACCAGACGTCCCGGAGATTCGATGAGGGCGGTAAGGATTTGAAATGGCCTATGCTGCAGGCGGACGCGCACGCCATGCTTGCGCAATTCTCCCGTTTCGAGGTTCAGCTCGAAGGGGCCGAATCGAGCTAACCGCGAGGCGGCGCGGGCTTGGGCGGACTGTGCGGCCTGCGACATGAAAGTTCGGATATCGGTCATTTAAGCAAGGCAAGTACCAACCGCGTGGCGACAGAGAGGACGGGCTTGTAAGGTGGAAGATTCGCCAGGCCAGCGGCATTGTGTCCCATTTCGCAACAGCTTTGTCGTGAAACGCGACCGAGACGGTAAAACTTTAATAAGATGCACCTGGTTTGGGAGCATTGTAAATGTAATGTGAGCTGGCGTGTAGCCAGTTTGCGGAACCCAGGGTCTCACCAGAAGCCGGAGAGTGAGCCCGGATGAGACCTGGAGCCGCCTCACAGCGCGCGAGGAGGGTGATTGAACGGTAGACGACACGCATTTTGGAGCAGGCGGGAATGGATGACAATAATGTTAACGGCCCCGGTATTGGCGCGGGGGCAAGAGTTGATCACGATTCCGGGTAAGCGCGGAATGCTGGTGCACAATGACCGGCCCGAGGATTTAGAAACACCGCTCGAATATTTCAATACCTGGATCACGCCCAACGATGTTTTCTTTGTGCGGCAGCATCTTCCACGCCCGAAAACAGATGAAGCGACGCATCGAATTTCACTCAGCGGGCGTGTGACTAAAGAGATGGAATTCAGCGTTGCGGACCTTAATAAGCTGCCTCAATATACAGTGGCGGCGACGCTCGAGTGTACAGGAGATGCACGCCGGTTTTTCCGGCCGCGAGTGCCAGGCGTACAGTGGGGGCGCGGAGCGATTGGAAACGCGGAATGGAGCGGTCCACGGTTAAGCGACGTTTTGAAGCTGGCGGGCGGGGACACAAATGCCGCGTGGGTGACGGTGAATGGAGCTGATGTTGGGGTGGCGAAGACGCCGGATTTCATCCGGTCCATGCGGATGGAGAAGGCGCTGCATCCGGCGACGCTGTTGGCGCTCAAGATGAATGGCGAACCGCTACCGGACCTGCATGGGTTCCCGGTGCGGCTGGTAGTACCAGGGTGGGATGGGACGGGTTGGGTGAAATGGGTGACCAGCCTGAACGTGGCGAACGAACCCGATCGGGGCTTCTTCATGAATCCGGCGTACCGTATGCCCAAGCATCCGGTCGCCCCCGGCGGGTCGGCGAACCCGACGGACTTAGACGTGATTGAAGCGATGCCGGTGAAGTCTTACATCACAAGCCCGGCCGATCAGGATCGTATCGGGTTGACACCGGCGACGTTGCGGGGAATTGCCTGGGCGGGCGAGCAGCGTGTGTATCGGGTGGAGGTTTCAACCGATGGCGGGCGGCATTGGCAGGACGCGCAGCTCTCGCCGAAGAATTTGCCGTTTGCATGGCGATTGTGGAGCCTGCAATGGACGCCGCCGCAGACCGGATACTTCACCGTTTTGTCGCGGGCCACGGATTCGGCTGGCAATGTGCAGCCGATCGCGGCGACGTGGAATCCATCGGGGTATTTGTACAATGCGATCGATCAGGTCGGGGTGACAGTGGAGAAAGGCGCATGAAGCCGGCGCGTGCGTCAGCCGTCGTTGCGGTACTGTTTGCCGGGTGCGCTTGGGGCATGGACCCACAATCGGCAGAGCGCGGAAAGCAGGAGGAACAGCGCGCGTGCCTGCCGTGTCACAGCTTGCGGTTGATCGAGTCGCAACGCTTATCAGTGGCGGCTTGGGGCAAGGAACTCGACAAGATGGAGCGTTGGGGCGCGGTGATCAAGGACCGGCAGCTGCTGCTCGATTATCTTGCGCAGCAGTATCCGGACACCAAACCGACGCCTCAGCCGGAGCGCTCTGGTGACGGCACAAAAATTCCGGCCGAAGCGCACTAACGTCCTGGCCCGGTTTTTACCACGCGCACAACGGCCGCCAAACGGCCAACACGCGCATTCGAGAGCTGAATTCTGGCGAACCATCGCGGGGCTGGCGTTGTTCGCGATTGCATTCGGCTATGTTGAGGCGGCTGTGGTGGCGTATCTGCGGTCCATTTACACTCCGCTGCGGGCACAGTTTCATCCGGGATCGAGTAATGAGTTGTTTCCGCTGTTGTCGCTTGAGCAACTACGGATATTAGGCCCGGAGCACATAACCCGGTTGAGGATCGAGCTGGGGCGGGAACTGGCAACGTTGCTGATGCTGGCGGGCGCTTCGCTAGCGGCAACGCGGAAACCGCGGGCGTGGGCGGCTGCGTTCCTGCTGTGCTTCGGAATCTGGGACCTTGCATTCTACGCCTTCCTGAAGTTACTGCTGCGGTGGCCGGCTTCGCTGCTGACGTGGGACATTCTGTTCCTGCTGCCCGTACCGTGGGTGGGACCGGTGCTGGCGCCGGTTTTGGTTTCCCTAGCGATGATTAGCGCGGGCTTGGTAGTGCTGTGGCGGGAGTGCAGCGACAGCCCGGTTCGAATCGGCCCGGTACAGCGGGTGTTGACGGTCGTGGGAGGCGCGCTCGTATTTGCCGCCTTCATCGCGGATTTCCGCAACACGGCGGCCGGAGGGAACCCGAACGCATTTCATTGGTGGTTATTTGCAGTGGGATTGGCAGTCGGCGTGACGGCGTTTGCGACCGCAGTGAGGGCGACAATCCGGCCGGCAAGCTCGGGGGTCTCCGACCAAGCGTAACTTCGAAACACCGGAAGAAACCGTGGGGCCGCGGCGGAGCAGTAATCCGGTGCCTCGCGAATTGATTTTGATACGTTGAGGCGTAATACATGTGCAGGAACATCAAGAACCTTTTCAACTTCGATCCGCCCGTTACCGAGGAAGAAATTCGGGCAGCTTCGCTGCAGTTTGTGAGAAAGATCAGCGGTTTTACCAAGCCGTCGAAGGCCAATGAAGGTGTGTTCCGCGCGGCAGTGGACCAGATATCCAGCGTATCGGCCGATTTACTGCGTGCGCTTGAGACGGCGGCAGTTCCGAAGAATCGAGAAGAGGAGGCTGCCAAGGCGAAGGCTCGCAGCCGGGCGAGGTTTGGAGATTGAGTCTGAGAACTTCTGTAGCAGTTTGTGCCCTGTTCGGGACGGTGGCCTCGGGGGGAGCGTTCGGGCAGACGAACGTACTAACATTTCACAACGATGTTGCGCGTACCGGGCAGAACTTATCGGAGACGATCCTGACGCCTCAAAACGTGACTTCGTCAACTTTTGGCAAGCTATTTACAGTGACGATGGACGGCAAAGTGGATGCCCAGCCGCTCTATGTTTCGGGGCTGTCGATCCCGGGACATGGGTCACGCAACGTGGCGTTCGCGGCAACAGAGCACGACAGCGTCTACGCATTCGATGCAGATGACGGCACGGTTTACTGGCGAGTGTCGCTATTGCAAGCGGGCGAGACCACGTCGGACGACCGGGGATGCGGGCAAGTTACACCGGAGATCGGAATTACCGCGACGCCAGTCATCGATCTTACTGCCGGCCCAAGCGGGACTATCTATCTGGTGGCGATGAGTAAGAACGGATCGAGCTATTATCAGCGGCTTCATGCGTTGAACCTAGTTACTGGCGCAGAGGAGTTTGGCGGGCCGGTTCCTGTAGAAGCGTCGCTTGCGGGAAGCGGCGATAACAGTAGCAATGGGACAGTGATCTTCGATCCAAAGCAATATAAGAGCCGGCCTGGATTGATGTTGCTGAACAGGGTTGTGTATACGAGCTGGGGATCGCATTGCGATATCCGGCCATATACGGGCTGGCTGATCGGGTATGGGAATACGAATTTGCAGCAGACCAGCGTATTCAATTTCGCTCCGAATGGAAACGAAGCTGCTTTATGGAACAGTGGCGGCGCTCCGGCAGCCGATGCAGAGGGCAACATTTTTGTCGCGGTTGCTAACGGCACGTTTGATACTTCGCTGAATTCCTCTGGATTCCCGAGCAGCGGCGATTACGGGAATGCGTTTGTGAAGCTGACGCTCGAAAATGACGTACCGACGGCGACCGATTACTGGACAATGGACAACTCGGTTTCAGAATCAAACGGAGATATCGACCTCGGGTCAGGAGGCATAACGCTGTTGCCCGATTTGGAGGATTCAAATGGCACTATTCGCCATCTATTGGTGGGCGCGGGAAAGGACCAGAGCCTGTGGGTGGTGGATCGGGACAACATGGGTAAGTATGACTCGCAGGCCAATGCAACAATTTATCAGTCGTTCGCAAATGCATTGCCGGGCGGTATTTATTCAAGTCCGGCGTATTTCGATGGCCACGTGTATTTCGGACCAGTGGGGAGCGCGATTCGGGCGTTCAATGTGACGGCGGCGCAACTTTCGGGTTCGCCGGCCTCGATGACGCCGACCTCATACGCCTTTCCAGGCGCGACGCCAAGTATTTCAGCCAATGGCAGTTCGAACGGAATCCTGTGGGCAGTTGAGAACAGCACGCCCGCGGTGCTGCACGCCTATGATGCAACAAACATCGGCACAGAGCTCTATAACAGCAATCAGGCATCCGGAGGTCGCGATCAGTTTGGCGCAGGAAACAAGTTCATCGTGCCGACCATTGCAAATGGAAGGGTCTACGTGGGGACAACGAACAGCGTGGCGGTGTTCGGGTTGTTCAGCGCGCCGACAACGACCGTCACCTTGCAGCAGGTGTCGGTTGGCGCGGACGGCACGCCGTGGGCTATCAACAGCGCCGGCCAGATTTTTATGTACAACGGCGAGACCGGGACCTGGACTCAGGTGGCGGGATCACTGACGCACATTGCGGTAGGCGGGAACGGGGCGGTGTGGGGCGTGAACGCGGCGGGGTCGGTGTTCCACTGGAATGCCGCGGCGCACACGTGGGAATTGATGCCGGGGAACCTATCGCAGATCGCAGTGGGCGCAGAGGGAGATGTTTGGGGCCTGAACGGCAGTGACGAGATTTACCACTTCGATGCGGCGAGCCAGAGTTGGACCTGGATTCCGGGTGAGTTGGCGCAGATTTCGGTGGGCTTTGATGGCGCGGTGTGGGGCACCAATTCGCAAGACGAGATTTACCAATTCAATCCAGGCAGCCAGCAGTTCGAACAGGTGGCTGGCGCGTTAAGCCAAATTTCGGTGGGAGCTGACGGCGATGTATGGGGCCTTAATACCTCTGACGAGATCTACCACTTTAATCGCGTTTCGCGGAGGTGGGACCAGGTGGCCGGAGCGTTGACACAGATCTCAGTGGGCTCGGGCGCCAACGTATGGGGTACCAACAGCGCAGGACAGGCCTTTCAATATGATGCGCAAAGCGGCGGCTGGAAATCGTACGCGGGCACCTTTACCCAAGTTTCGGCGAGCGCGAACGGTGCGGCATGGGGCGTTGCCGGATCGGGCCAGGCGCAGCAATTAATCGCAGCGACGCAGAACACCGGAGTCTTTCACGAGGTCCCGGGAACTCTGGCGCAGATCTCAATCGCGCCAGATGGGACCGTATGGGGTGTAAACGGCGCGGGCCAAATATGGGCGTTTGATGCAACCGCAGGCGGTTGGACGTGGATACCGGGAACGCTTGCTGAAATTTCTGTGGGCGGCAATGGCGTCGTGTGGGGAGTCAACAGCTCCGAGCAGATCTTCCGTTACGACCCAACTCGCAGTAGTTGGGACTATGTGGCCGGTTCACTTGTGCACGTTGCGGCGGCGGCCAATGGCGACGTGTGGGGATTGAACTACGCAGGCCAGATATACCGGTTCGATGCGGCAACCCAGAGCTGGACGTGGATACCAGGAAATTTGACTCAGATTTCGGTGGGGGCGGACGGCGCGGTATGGGGTCTGAATCGCGTGGGCCAGATTTGGGCATTCGATGCAGCGACCGGGAGTTGGACCTGGACTCCGGGCCGCCTGGCCCAGATTGCGGTGGGCTCGGCGGCCAATGTCTGGGGTGTCAATGCAGAGGGCGGCGTGTATCACTTTGATCCGCAGAGTAAGTCATGGGGCTACACGTTGAAAACTTTGTCCCAGATTGCGGTGGGATTTGATGGTGCGGTATGGGGCATCGATGCACTCGGGCAGATCTGGGAGTGGGAATCGGAGACCCAGAGTTGGGGGAATATACCCGGGTCGCTGTCACAGATTGTTGCCGCCGCGGGAAGTGCGGTCTGGGGGCTGAACGCGCAGAGTAGCGTATTTTACTATCGATGAGTATGAAGGGCGCTGCTCCGCGATATAATCACATTGGAGAACCCTTTGAGCTTTCGTGGATTTGTGCGTCTATTTGCGCACATACAGTTGTTACCCGTCCTGGAGAATGGCGAAGAGACCACGCTGGTGGGCGGCCAGGCAGTCATGGAAGGCGTGATGATGCGATCCCCGCACAGCTATTGTGTGGCCGTACGTAGGACCGACGGGCAGATTGTGACCGAAGAAAGTCCGCTGCCCAGGCTGTCGGACCGGTATCCAATATTCAGGCTGCCGGTGCTGCGCGGGCTGGGGACGCTGGGGCATGCAATGTGGCTGGGCATGAAGGCTTTGAAGTTTTCCGCCGATTGTGCCATCGGAGAGCTTTCGGGGACAGCGGAAGGCAGCGAGGGCGAGGCGGGCGCGGCGCGTGAGAGCGGTTCGTGGAAGCTCGCGCTGAATATCTTATTTTCCCTGACGTTCATGATCGCACTCTACAAGTTTGTGCCGCTGTACCTGGCGACGCTGCTGGGCCGGCATTTCCATATGGTGGGCAGCCGGTTTGCGATCAATATGGTTGATGGCACGTTGCGAATTGCGATCTTCCTCGGGTTCATGTTTCTGCTATCGCGGTTGAGAGAAATGCACCGGGTGTTTGAGTACCATGGTGCGGAGCACAGAGTGGTGTTCAATTTTGAATCGGGGCAGCCGGTAAACGTAGACAATGCGCAGCGATTCGTCACCTGGCATCCGCGCTGCGGTACAAGTTTCCTGGTTGTGGTGCTGATTACTGCGATGATCTGCTATGCGTTCCTGCCGTTTGATAGCTTCTGGGCCAAGTTTGTAGCGCGCATTGCGCTGCTTCCGGTGATTGTGGGGGTCAGCTATGAAGTAATCCGCTTTGCCGCCAAGCGGCAGCGAGGCTTAATGGCGATGCTGACGCGCCCGGGTTTGTGGCTGCAGCGCGTGACGACACAGACGCCTTCGGATTCGCAGACAGAAGTCGCGATTTATGCCTTGGAACACGCCATGGAACTCGAGCGGGCGCAAGGCGGCGAACTGGTGATTGCTTGAACGGGTCTATCGGGCCTACGACGAAAATACTGGCGCACCACAATGCAATATCAAGAACGATTAGAAGACTCCGAAGCACGGTATAACGAGCTGACGGCGCAGATGGCGGATCCGGCTGTGATCAACGATCCAGAAGGCTATCGAAAGATCGCAAAGGCGCAGAGCGAGCTGACAGAACTGGTGACGAAATATCGCGAGTGGAAGCGCGCAGATCAAGAGCTACGGGATGCGCGCACCATGCAGAGCGAGACGGATCCGGATTTGCGGGAGATGGCACAGCTCGAAGTGGGGCGGCTCGAGCCACAGCTAGCAGAGATTGAGCAAGAACTGGAAATTCTGCTGCTGCCGAAAGATCCCAACGATGAGAAGGACGTGGTGCTCGAGATTCGCAAGGGCGCGGGCGGAGACGAGGCCTCGCTATTTGTGAGCGAAGTTTTCCGCATGTACACGCGATATGCCGAAGAGCAGGGCTGGAAGGTAGAGATCACTTCGATGAGCGAATCGTCGGTGGGCGGGCTCAGCGAAGTGACCGCGATGGTGAGCGGAAAACGGGTTTATAGCCGCCTTAAGTATGAGAGCGGGGTGCACCGGGTGCAGCGCGTGCCCGCGACCGAGACACAGGGGCGAGTGCATACTTCGACCATAACCGTGGTAGTAATGCCGGAAGCGGATGAAGTGGAAGTGCAGATCGACCCGAAGGATATTCGCATCGACACGTTCTGCTCGTCGGGCCCGGGCGGCCAGTCGGTGAATACGACTTACTCGGCGGTGCGAATTACTCACTTACCGACCAACACCGTGGTTTCCTGCCAGGACGAGAAGTCGCAGATCAAGAACCGGGCTAAGGCGATGTCGGTGCTGCGAGCGCGGCTGTACCAGATGGAGTTGGAAAAGCAACTGGCGCAGATCGGGGCGGAGCGCAAGAGCATGGTCGGGACAGGCGACCGCAGCGAGAAGGTACGGACCTATAATTTCCCGCAGAACCGCGTGACCGACCATCGGATCGGTTTGACACTGCATCAACTCGACTTGGTAATGGAAGGGCGGCTGCAGCCCATCGTTGACGCACTGACGAGTTATTACCGGTCCGAGCAGGGCCGGGCGGCGTAACCTTTTCGCGCCGGACGCGATTGTATCTCACTGTACAAGCTGCCTTATCCCAGGGCACCGAAATTCTAGAGAAAGCGGCGGTACCTGTACCGCGTTTGACAGCCGAGGTGCTGTTGTGCGAGGCGATGCACTGCGAGCGCGCGTATCTGTACGCACATTCGAGCGATGAACTGACGCGCCGTGCGTGGATTCATTACGGGCGCTATCTGAATGAACGGCTGAGCGGGAAGCCGACGCAGTACATTACTCACAAGCAAGAATTCTTCGGACGCAATTTCTATGTCAACACCGACGTATTGATTCCGCGGCCGGAGACGGAGCATTTGGTGGAGGCAGTCGTCGCCTGGCTTAGAGGACGGGCATGCGTACACGTGCTGGACGTGGGCACGGGGTCAGGAGCGATCGCAATCAGCGTAGCGCTGGAGACCGGGAGGGTCGTTGCGGCATCCGACATTTCCCTGCCCGCCCTGGCGATTGCCGACCGTAACCGGCGAACGTACGATGCGCGGGTGGAGTTTCTTGCAGCGGACCTGCTCAACGCAGTAGCGCCCGGGTCGATCGACTTACTCGTCTCGAATCCGCCGTATGTTCCGGGCGAGGATGCCGCCAATATGCAGCGCGAAGTGCGGGATTGGGAACCGCATGTGGCGCTCTTTGCGGGAGAAACCGGGTTAGAGATTTACCAGCGGCTGATTTGCAGTGCGGGCGTGGCGGTAAAGCCGCAGGGACGCCTGCTCATGGAATTGGGATATCGGTCAATTGAGAGCGTGCGCCAGATGCTGGCTGCGGAGTGGACCGATGTTGAAGTAATCTCGGACTTGGCGGGATGGCCGCGGGTGATTGGAGCGACCCGGCGGAGTACCTAGAGCATGCAGCGCCTTATTTGCCACGTCGATATGGACGCCTTCTTCGTGTCTGTGGAGGAGTTGTTCGATCCATCTCTGAAGGGCAGGCCGGTGATAGTGGGCGGGAAGGCGGACCAGCGCGGCGTTGTTGCGGCGGCTTCCTATGCAGCGAGAAAATTCGGCGTGCATTCGGCGATGCCGCTGCGGACCGCTGCGCGCTTGTGCCCGCATGCAATTTTTGTAGACGGGCATCCGGAGCGGTATCGCGAGTGTTCGAAGAAAGTGTTTGCGGTTCTCGAGCGATTTTCGCCGCAAGTGGAAATGGCGTCGATCGATGAAGCTTATCTGGATCTGACGGGTACAGAGCGGCTGCATGGGCCGGCGCTGCGAGCGGCGCATGCGCTGCATGAGGCGGTCCTGGTAGAGACGAAGCTGAAGTGTTCGCTGGGATTGGCATCGTCGCGGCTGGTGGCGAAGGTGTCGTCGGACCAGGCGAAGCCGAATGGAGTGCTGTACGTTTTGCCGGGCCAGGAGGCGCGATTTTTGGCGCCGCTCGAAGTGCGGAAGATTCCCGGAGTGGGCAAGAAGACGGAGGCTTCGCTGCAGGCGATCGGCATCCGGCGGGTAGGCGATCTAGCTGGGTTGGACGAGAAGTTCCTGGCAACGCGTTTTGGACGATGGGGCCTGGCACTGGCGGGAAAAGCACGGGGAGAAGACGCGGGCGGGTGGTTCGATGCGGAGATCGGCGCGCGCGAGGATCCGAAGTCGATCAGCCATGAGCACACGTTTGGAGAGGACACGAAAGATCGTGATCAGTTAGAGACCGCGCTGTTGAAATTATCCGAGATGGTGGCCAGGCGGTTGCGCGAGCATCAGTTGTACGCACGGACGATTCAACTGAAGCTGCGATACGAAGATTTTTCGACCATTACGCGGGCGCAATCGCTCGATCATGCGACGCAGTTGGATCGCGAAGTAGCGGGCGCAGTGGTTGGGTTGTTTCGGGAGGCATGGGATGGACGGGCGCTGGTGCGGCTGCTGGGAGTGCATGCCGGATCGCTGGAGCAGGCAGAGGGGCAGATGAGCTTACTCGAAGAGCCGCGGACGGCGCGACTGCGGGAGGCGTTCCGGTCCGTGGATCATATTCGGGACCGGTTCGGCGAACGGAGCGTGGGGTTGGCGAAGACGCTAGGCGCAGGGATTCGCGAGCGAGTGCATGAGAATCCGTACGATTTGCCGGGTAAAACGGCAAAGAAGAAGGCCGATGGCGCTTAGGCGGCGTTGACGATTTTCATAAACGTTTGCGGGTCGAGGCTCGCACCGCCGACGAGCGCGCCATCAATCTCGGGCTCGCGCATGAGGCCGACGATATTGTCGGGCTTGACGCTTCCGCCATAGAGGATGCGAACGTGGTGGGCGGCTTCGCGGCCGAAGCGCTTTTCAGTTTCCGAGCGGATGCAGCGATGAGCTTTGGCGGCGATCTCCGGGGTGGCCGTCTGGCCGGTGCCGATCGCCCACACGGGTTCGTAGGCGATGACGATGCGGGCGAATTGTTCCTCTGTGAGCCCAGCGATGCCGCCCGCGAATTGGCGAATAAGAACCTCGTCCGCGCGGCCGGCTTTATGCTCCTCTAGACGCTCGCCCAAGCAAACTAGGGGAGTGAGATCAGCCTCAAGCGCAGCCTGCGTTTTCTTGAGCACGTCGGAATCCGTTTCCTGAAAATACTGGCGGCGCTCGCTATGTCCGACAAGCACCCAGGTTGCTCCGGCGGCCGCCAGCATTTCACTAGATATTTCGCCAGTATAGGCCCCTTCGCGCGCCCAGAAAATGTTTTGCCCGCCGATGCGAATAACGGTTTCTTCCGCCGCCTGAACAGCGGTGGGGATGCTGATGCTGACTGGGAAGATGACTACTTCACAACGAACCGAATCGTCCAGCAGAGGCGTGAACTGCTCAAAGAAAGCCGAGGTTTCCTGGGCGTTCTTGTACATCTTCCAATTGGCCGCCATGACGCGACGTCTCATAAGGTCGAAAGATTTCGATGTCCTTTCTGCAGATCGAAGAGAAAACTTGTTCCGGCGGCAATAGATGTGCCAAAGTTTTGGGCGACGGTCTGGCCGATATCGGCAAGTGTCGAGCGAGTGCCGAGGTTGACGCCGCCGTCCATGGTTGTTCCATAGGCGACTAGAGGTGTGTATTCGCGGGAGTGATCGGTAGACGGCGTGGTGGGATCGCAGCCGTGGTCGGCTGTAAGGATCAGCAGATCCGAAGCCTTTAACGGAAGGGAGGGCAGCCATCGATCCACAGCTTCGAGCGCGGAGGCGTAACCGGCTACGTCGTTTCGGTGTCCGAACTGCTGATCGAAATCGACGAGATTGACGAAGATCAGACCGTTCGGGGTGTCGCGCATGACCTCGACGGTTTTCTGCATGCCATCAGCGTTGTTTTTGGTCTTGGTGGATTTGGTGATGCCACGGTGAAGAAAGATATCGGAAATTTTGCCGATAGCCACCACCGGAACCTGACGCGCCGCGAGCTGATCGAGCAGCATGCCTTGGGGCGGCGGGACAGCGTAGTCTTTGCGGTTGGCGGTACGAACGAAATTACCGGGCGCGCCTTCAAACGGGCGGGCAATAACCCGACCAACTTCGTTGGGACCGCGAAGGATTTCGCGAGCTGTTTTGCACATCCAATAAAGCTCTTCGAGAGGAATGACTCGTTCGTGCGCAGCGATTTGAAAGACGCTGTCGGCCGAGGTATAAACGATCGGGTAGCCAGTGCGGAGATGTTCTTCGCCGAGCTCTTTGATAATTTCGGTCCCGGAAGCGGGCTTGTTGCCGAGTGTTTTGCGGCCAATTGTTTGCTCGAATGCGTCGACAATTTCCGCGGGGAAGCCGCAGGGATAAACGGGGAACGGTTTTTCGAGAAGGATACCGGCCATTTCCCAATGGCCAGTGGTCGTGTCCTTGCCGGGCGAGGCGAGCGTGCATTTTCCAAACGCACCGGCAGGACGATCGGCGGGCGCAAGACCGGCAAGCGGTTTGATGTTCGCCAAGCCGAGTTTCGAGAGATTGGGCAGCTCCAAGTTGCGCTGCTTCGCGATATTGCCGAGAGTATCGCTGCCTTCGTCGCCGTATGCGGCGGCGTCGGGCATAGCTCCGATACCTACGCTATCGAGCACGATCCAGATAACGCGGTCAAATTGGGGGAAATCACTCACTGTGGCGATTGATCCGCGGAAGCACTGGCAGTGGGCGCGGTGAATTCGTCCTTCAACTTGGCGGCGCGATCTCTGACGAGGTGCATGAATGACTCGTGCGTACTGATGCGGGTGAGCAGAGGCAGAAACTGCTTAGGCGCGATCAGCTGCTTGTGAAGCCAGAGAGATTCGATCTCGGCGAGAGCGTCGTTGACGCCCAGCTTGTCGTAATGAACGGTGCGGTCGAGCGCAATGTAAGCCTGCTCTGTCGCGGCGATCTCTTCAAAACGCGCGAGCAGGGCCTGCGCCGTCTCATCCGTCGAATAGTTGAACGTGACCTCCGTGGGAGCGCCCGTTTCGTTCTCGTAGCGAAAGGTCTTCTTGCCGGTATTGGCAACCTTCAGACCGGATTCGAGGGACGACTTGAAGTAGTTGAGCTTCTCCGCCATTTCGAAGAGCGGCGAAATTTCTGAATCCTGCAACTGCGCTTTGAGGGGTTGGTCGTCCTTCGGCGATTCCTTGTATTCGAGCGCGCCGCTGCGATCAATGTGGATGTAGATGTAATCGGGAATGCTGCCGGGAAAGCTGCGTATATAGGTGATTCCGGGAGCGCCGGCAGTAAGGGACGCGGAGAGCAGAGCGGCCAACAACAGGAGTTTCAAAGCCGCGCTCCGGCGAGTGCAGAGACGTTGGTACGAGTGGCATGGCAGATGGCGACGGCAAGCGCATCAGTGGCATCGTAAGACTCAAAGTCGCCCGTGATGCTCAGCAGGGAATGGACCATTCTCTGCACCTGCTGCTTTTCGGCGCGGCCGTAGCCGACCACGCTGATCTTTACTTCGAGCGCAGAGTACTCGTTCACCGGCAGGCCCGCCTCGGCGGCAAGCAGCAGAGCGACACCACGCACGTGGGCCAATTTCAGTGCGGATTTGGCATTCACGGCGTGGAACACTTCTTCGACGGCGACAGCTTCGGGGCTGAACTGATCGAGCACGCTGCGCAGTTGCGCGGCGATCATTTTGAGGCGCTGCTCAAGGGCGTGGCTCGGGCGGGTGCGGATGACACCGCCGGAGAGAAAGCGATGGCAGCGCCCGTCGGATTCGATGACACCGAAGCCGGTTCGTTCCGTGCCGCAGTCTATTCCGACGATTCGCATGAAGGCGAGAGGACGCGGGATGGATTAAGCGAGGGCTTCGACTTCGGCCTCGTCCACTTCGTAGTTGCCGTAGACGTTTTGCACGTCGTCGTGCTCTTCAAGAGCGTCGTAGAGCTTGAGCATGTTCTGGGCGTTCTTGCCTTCGAGCTTGATGGTGTTCTTGGGGACCATGGCAATTTCGGCCGATTCGGTGGGAATGCCAGCCCTTTGCAGCGCCTGCAAAACGGCCTCGTGGACCTGCGGATCAGGAGGAGAAAGGATTTCCCAGGCGCCGCCCTGATCGCGAATGTCATCTGCGCCGGCGTCGAGGACGATGCCCATGAGCTGGTCTTCAGTGACGTTATCAGAATCGATCACGATCTGGCTCTTGCGTTCGAACATCCACGAGACGCTGCCCTGCTCACCGAGATTCCCGCCGTTTTTGGAGAACGTGTGGCGGATTTCGCTAACGGTACGATTGCGGTTGTCAGTGGCAACATTGACAAGCACAGCGGCTCCACCTGGGCCGTAGCCTTCAAATAGGATTTCGTCGATCTGGCCGCCTTCGAGCTCGCCGGTGCCGCGCATGATGGCGCGTTTGATGTTGTCGGCGGGCATGCTGACGGCCTTGGCTGCGGCAATTGCGGTTCGGAGGCGCGCATTAGCGTCCGGGTCGCCGCCGTTGCGTGCGGCAATCATGATTTCCTTGATCAAGCGCGTGAAGGCCTTACCGCGCTTGGCGTCGAGGGCCGCTTTTTTGTGCTTAATGGTGGCCCATTTACTGTGTCCAGACATCTAGAAACCTCTTCTAAGTCTTGAGGATATCAGAGGCAGCGGTGGGCAGGGATGGCTCAAATGGCGGCTACTCGGACTTCCAGCAGATGAGCTTGAGCTCGGTCATTTCTTCAATGGCGTAGCGCGGGCCTTCGCGTCCGATCCCGCTCGACTTGACGCCACCGTAAGGCATGTGGTCCATGCGGAAGGTGGGGATGTCGTTGATCAGGACGCCGCCGAAGGTGAGCTTGCGGGCGGCGGAAAAGGCATGGGCGAGATCGCGCGTGAAGATGCCGGCCTGCAGCCCGTAGGGGGTACCGTTGGCGAGAGCGACAGCGCCGTCGAGAGATGGATAGGAATAGACGGCGACGACAGGACCGAAGACTTCTTCGCAGGAGATGCGGGCATTGGCTGGGACGTTGGTAAGCACGGCGGGTTCGATCGTGGCGCGGTGGCGCTTGCCGCCACAGAGCAGGCGCGCGCCGGCGGCGACGGCTTCTTGAATCCAGCCTTCGACGCGGATAGCGGCAGATTCATCGATCAGGCACGAGATGTCGGTCGATGATTCGTAGGGATGACCAATGCGGAGTTTTCGCGCGGCCGCCACGAGGCCATCTGTGTACTCGCCGGCAACGGCTTCGTGCACGAAAGCACGCTGAAGGGAGATGCAGCTCTGGCCGCTGAGGCCGAAGGCTCCTTGTGCCGAACGCGAGATGGCGGTAGCGAGATCGGCATCGGGCTCGATGATAACGGCGGAGTTGTTGCCTAGCTCCAGCGTGACGCGCTTCAGGCCGGCTCTGGAGCGCAGTTCGGCACCGACTTTCATGCTGCCAGTAAAGGTGACCATGGCGACATCGGGGTGGCGGAGTATGACGGCCGCGAGCGCGGGTCCGTCGCCAGTCACAACGTTGTAAGCGCCAGGAGGCGCGCCTGCGGCTGTCACAAGATGGGCGAGGCGGAGGGCGCTGAGCGGAGTGCGCTCGGCGGGTTTGTGTACGACGGCGTTGCCAGCGGCAAGCGCCGGGGCGAGTTTGTGCAGTGTAAGATTCAGCGGGAAGTTGAAGGGCGTGATGGCGCCGATCACACCCAGGGGCTCGCGCACTGTTATTGCCATGCGGCGCTCGCCGCCGGATGCAAAGTCCATGGGCACAACTTCACCGTGCAGGTCGCGCGCGGCATGGGCAGCAGCGATTAGGGTGTCAACGGAACGCTTGGCTTCCACTCGAGCTTCTTTGATAGGCTTGCCGGTTTCCGAGCAGATGGTGTGAGCGAGTTCGTCTTCGTCGTTGCGGACCTGATCTGCGATGCGTAGCAGCAGGTCAGCGCGTTCGTGGTTGGCAAGCAAGGCCATGGCGCGGGCGCCTTGCTGCGCGGCTTCGATGGCGCGATAGACATGGGCTTCGCTGGCGTGTGCCACCAGACCTACGACGCTGCCGTCATACGGCAGTCTGATTTCGTCGTGCTGATCGGTTTCGACCCACTCGCCGCCAATGTAGAGGCCGTGTTTCAGAGCGATCAGGGGTGCAGTTGACATACTTTCAATCTCTCACCGTGAAGGTATTTCGGTCAGGTGGTAAAAGCGCGGGGACGTGCGGGCGAGGGTGACGCGATGTAGGCGATGGTTTCATCGCGCGGATTCTTTCACCTTGAGGATGCGATCAGCGGAGACACTTTGCAGAGTTTGAACGATGCCGGAGGGCCAGCGGATCTCGATGGAATCGGCTTGCGTATGAGGGCCGAGGCCGAAGTGCACGGGGCCGTCGCTCGAAGAAGCGTAGCCCACGCTGGTGGTCTTGTGGTTGTACTGGCTGCCGCTGCGGGTGGTGAGCTTGATGCAAGCACCGATACCGTCACGATTGCTCTTCGTGCCCTCGAGAGCAATATCGAGCCAGTGGCCGGAAGGAGCGGTGCGGTTCATCCAGATCTCGGGCGAGCGCGAGAGCGCTGTCGCGATGACATCGATGCGGCCGTCGCCATCGAGATCTCCGAACGCGAGGCCGCGGTGGCGGGCGGGAGGGCTGACGCCGAGGCCGGCTTCGTTGGTGAGCGCGATCCATTTGCCGTCCCCGCCGGGATTGTGGAAAACGGTGTTCGGCTGATCGACATCCTGGCCGGGCTGCGGGAGCGAAGCGACATGGCCTCGGCTGACGAAGATGTCTTTCCACCCGTCGTTATCCAAATCGTAGAGACCCGCGCCGAAGCCGGCCATGCGCAGAGTAAGAGTGCGGAGGCCGGTGGGCGCCGTCACTTCGTGGAACTCGCCTTTACCAGTGTTTTGAAAGAGCGGAAAAGTTTGCTTGGGCAGAGCGACGAAAAAGATATCGGGAAAGCCGTCGTTGTTGTAATCGCGAAAATCGAGTCCCATGCCGGAGACGAACTGGCCATCTTCGGGAAGAGCAACGCCAGCGGGAAAAGCCACTTCTTCGAACTTACTACCTAAGTTATGAAACAGAAAATTGTAAGCTGCATCGTTGGTGACGAATAAGTCGGGGCGGCCATCATTATCATAGTCGGCGACGCCCACGCCCATGCCTTTGCCAACCTGAGCGCGAATACCCCAGGATTCGGAGACATCTTGAAAGGTGCCATTACCCCTATTGAGAAAGAGCTGATTGGGCGTGCCTTTGTAATAGCGCGGATGGCAGTAATCGGCGATGCCGTTTGCGGAGCAGAGCGGTTTCGAGTCGTAAGCCCATTGCAGGTAATTCACGACGAATAGATCGAGGAGACCATCGTTGTTGACGTCCACCCAGGCGGCAGCGACGGACCAGAGCGGCCCGAATTGGGGGTCGTGCGAGCGGTCGAGACCGGCTTTGGCGGTTACATCGGTGAACGTACCATTGCCGTTATTGTGATACAGCGTGTTGTGGTGGACGCCGGCGACGAAGATATCGGGATACCCGTCGTTGTCGTAGTCGGCGACCGCAACGCCGATATCGTAGCCGGCGCCCGCGAGGCCGGCGGCATCGGTAACGTCGGAGAAATGGCCGTTACCATCGTTACGAAACAGGTGATTGCGGTACTTGGGCGAGTCTTTTTGGAGAGTTGCGATATCGGCGCCGTTGGTCAGGAAAATGTCGGGGCGGCCGTCACGATTGTAGTCGAAGACGGCGACGCCGCCCGCCATGGTTTCCGGCGCATTGAAAGCGCTGGTCTGGTTATTCTCGAGGCGCACAGGCAGGGTTTGGAGATCGAAGTGAATACCAAAAGGCCCCAAACCGCCCTGGGCGCTTGCTGCGCTTTGGAAAGCGGAGATAATTATAGCCGCGCAAATGAGGGTGCAGGCGATAAGAAGAGACTTGGTCAAAGGAAAAGGTAGCAAAAGAAAAGTGGGCGGCTTTTTAGACCGCCCACGAATGAGGTGTGAGTTGTTGCTGTCGTCGGAGGAGTTAGAAGTAGTATTTCACCGCAAACTCGATCAGGCGATTGCCGACCGTGTAAGCGGGATAGCCAGTGGTGGTCGGGTTCGTATTGGTTTGCGTCAGGAGATTGTTGGCGCCTCCACCGCTGAACTGGAGCTTGATGTCCCCGTTACCGTTCTGGTTAAAGGCGGCGTTGGGATGGTTGATGAAGTTGAAAGCGGAGAAGCGGAATTGCAGTCTCTGCCGCTCGGTCATGTTGAAGGTCTTGAAGATACCCAGGTCGGTATCAAAAAACGCCGGGCCTTTGATGTACGGCCAGACGATGTCGCCGAGCGAGCCCTGCGCAGGCGGAGCGAAGCAGTTCGGGTTGAAATACTGCCCGGACTTGAGGCCGCTGCGGGGATCGCAGGTGAGAACGGGTTCTAGCGTCAGGCCGGTGGCATTGGAGCCCACCCAGGTTTGGGGACTGACTCCATAGAAAGCACCGTTGACGTTCACGTTGCCGTAGGTGGCATTTAAGTTGCCGTTGGCGTTGGGCTGCAGCGGGGAGCCGCTCTGGAGAGTGGTGACGCCGGAAAGCTGCCAACCGTTGATGACGCCAGACAGAATCTTGTTCCCATGCAGTGGTTTACCAAGATTGAACACATACGCGGCGTTGAAGATATGGGTGTGATCGAAGCCGAGGACGCCGTAGTTTGCGTTGAGATTAAAAGGATCGACCAGAGTGCCCGCCGAGGGACCGTTCTGGCTGACGCCGTCGCGAATGCCCAGCACCTTGCTATACGTGTAGTCAACAAGGAAGGTAGCGAGGCCGCTTTGTTTTTGCCACGACGTCTGCAGCGAATTGTAGTTGGCGTAGCTTCCGTGGCCTGCGATCCAGGTCTCGCCATAGCTTTGCAGCGGACGATAGTCGTTGGTCGGGAAGTTGGGTGAGAAGACGCTGATTACCTGGCCGGTCTTGGGATCAGGTCCGAAGAACGATCCGAGAGGCGGCATGTTGATGTTCAAGGCATCGGAATTGGTGCCGGCGAGCAGGAGATCGCGGCTTTTATTGCCCACATAAGAGACTTCCCACAAAGAGTGGCCGGGAAGCTGTTGATCGATGGTGAAGTTGTAGTCCTCCGTCAGGGGAACCCTGTTATCACCGGCCTGGAGGGCCTGAATCGCGCACCCGGTACCGCAAGCAGCGTTCGAAGAGGTGGAGGGGCTGAACTGTGAAATCTGTGAGAGGGAAGTGAGACCACCGGTAGTGGGCACCGTGGCGACGGCTACGCCGAGCGGTTCTTCCGACGGAACCTGGATGGTGTTGTAGGCGATTTGGTAGCGGAAGACTCCGAAGCCAGCGCGAACGACCGTTTTACCATTACCGAATACGTCGTACGCCAAGCCGGCACGGGGATCGTAATAAAAGGCCGGCGAACTCCAGCCGGAGGTCGGGACGTTCGGGTCGATCTTATTCCATTGCAGACCAGCGTTGACCGCGGTGGGGTTGGCCTCATAGGCTGCCAGACTGAAAACGGCTATGCCGTCATAATTGTCGTACCACTGGCCAATGTGATCCAAGCGAAGGCCGTAATTGATAGTGAGGCGCTTGCTGACCTTCCAGGAGTCCTGGCCGTAGAACGAGTATTGGTGGAAACGCAGATTGTCGACCGGGATAGCGCTGGCTTGTGCGTAATTGGCCGCGCGGCCCAACAGGAAATCGGCGTAGACGTTGCCGGTAGAAGTGGCACCGTAGGTCTCGAAATCGTAGGTGCCGTTCAGGGCGTTGCCACTCGATTGCTGGTTGCCATTGCTGTCCCAATAGAAGCCGAACTTCATGGTGTGGGTGCCTGCGACCTTGCTGATGTTGTCATAGATGGCAGGTACAGATTTGAGGCCGCCGAACGCGCCGCCATTGAAGCCGCCACCGAAGACGGCTTGCTGGTCGAAGCCGGAGAAGCCGTTGCCGCCGCCGCTCCAACTGATAAGGTTCGGAATTTGGACTCTGTTCACACCGAAGAGTCCGGGAACGTTAAATCCGACGCCCGAAGGATTGATCCCGGAGGAACTCTGGGGCGAGATCGGGTTGATGTAGCGGGCGTAGGTAAAGACCGTTTCGTTGGTCAGCGTCGGACTGAAGACGTGGGTCAGGTTGGACATGACTACGTTCGACGTAGTAGGAGCGACCAGTGGGGAAGGATAAGGAAGTTCCCAAGCCGGCGCCCACCAGACCTGAACCGGGTGGAGGTCCTGCTCGTCCTGCTTGGCGTAAGAAACGGTCAGTTTGGTGTTTTCCGTGATGCTGTAGTCGATTTTTTCCGTCTGTTCCCAGCGATTGGTAGGACTTTGGTCCACGTATTCGAAGTTATTGCCACCGTGGGTTGTGGGATCGACGTTCGGCATCGGATAGAGTTTCAGCAGAGCGAGCGCCTCCGGGTCCATAGCGCTAACCGGGATCTGGCCGTTCGGGAAGCTGAGATTGCCGCAGCCGTTGCTGCGAGTGACACCGGGGCCGGCAGGGGGGCAAGGCGTGGTTGTGATCGCCGATAGGCGGCTGGGAAGAGTCGAGAGGTAAGCCTGCGAGAAGTCGCCGGCACGCATCTGCGCCGTGGGAACGAAGGCCGACCACAGCGTGCCCGCCGGATGTTGGTCCATATACTCGAAGCCGAACCAGAAGAACAGCTTGTCGCGATTGTGGTTGAAGTGAGTAAACGGCAGGAGGACCGGGCCGCCGATATTGCCCCCGGGATAGTACTCATATTCGTTGGGCTTGGCAATCCCTTCGGCGTTGAACAGCGAATCGTTCGAATTGAACACGCCGTTGCGGGCATAGAGGTAGCCTTCGCCGTGGAACTGCGAGCCGCCGCTCTTGCTGAACGCCTGGAAGATGATCGGCCCTTTGGCGTATTCGGCGTCGTAACCGGAGGACAAATATTTGACCTCAGCGGTCATATCCTGATTGATGTTGGCGATTTGGGTTCCCTGATTACCGGGGTCGACCAGGTTGGCCCCGTCCAACATATAGGCCATCGCACCGTTCGGCTGTGTGCCATTGGCCGAAAAGTTGCCAATGGGGCCGCTGTTGGTGCCGACGGTTCGGTCGCTGAATCCGGCGCCGTTGTTGGAACCGTTGCCGTTGTTAAGCCCAGCCGTCATAGCCATGCCGGGCATGATCTTCAGCAGCTCGCCGGCATCGCGGCCTTGCAATTGGATATCGTTCACCATGTGCTCATTCAGCGTGGTGCTGACTTCGCCGGTGTCCACCGGGGCGACGGCTTCGGCTCCGGTCACGACTTCGACCGACTGGCTGGTTTGGCCGACCTGGAGAGCGATATTGGGCAGCGTGCGATTGTCGCCGAGCGCTAGTGTCAGGTGCTGTTGCTGCCAGCTGCGAAAACCCTGAGCAGAAATGGTGACTGTATAGGTCCCGGGCTGCAGGGCAGTGAGGGTGAAATAGCCGCTGTTATTCGCCGTGGTTTGACGGGTATCGCCGCTGGCTTCGTTTTTGACGACCACCTCGGCATTCGGCACGACGGCGCCGGATTGATCATACGCGGTGCCATTCAAAGTGGCAGTCAATTGCTGAGCGTATGACGAAAACGAGAAGATAATGACGGCTGCAAGAAACAGCCCAAACGTCGGATAGAGTCCTCGTAGAGCCAGTCGCGCCGCGCGACCGGGCCACGAAGCCCTGAAGAAGTATCTAAACATGGAAACTCCCTAAAGCTGAGCTAAAGACTAACCAATAGATCCAAAGTCTCAAAAAGTGTAATCAAAAATTCGCGGGTTCTGACTTCCCCGAACAGTGCTCACAGAACCACACAGAATCCCGCAGCTAGACTGGTGGACATTATATGAAGATGCAATGCCAAAAAATACGTTAACTGCGCTGTTACGTCGTGTTACCGAACGTTACAGGTGCTGTTCCCCGCTGCCATAGCTGACGTACAATTGAGCGGAAAGGACGCCCCGAACGCCTACCTCACCAGTCGAATCCGCGTTGCGCGAGAAAGAGCAGGCGGAGGTCCGGGCCGTCCTGGCTACCCTGCCGCGCTCGCCGTTAATGTCGCGATTGTTTTCGTATATATGTCGGAAATACTTCCAGGGGGAAGCGAGCCAATTGAGCGAATTGCGCATCGCGATGGAGGTATTTGGCCGGAGCGAGGATTTCGACCGTAACCAGGATTCCATTGCACGAGTAGAGGCGCATCGGTTGCGCAAGCGGTTGAAGCAGTATTACGAAGCCGAGGGGAAGTACCATTCGGTACGCATTGAATTGCCGCCGGGGAGTTACGTTCCTGTGTTTCAGCACATACCAGACGTGCCGGAAACGCCGGAGCTGATTGTTACGGAACCGGCGCCCGAGGTAAAAAGCGATCTACAACCAGCGGTGATGGCATTGACGCCGCCGGTTGCGCCGACGCCCAGACGGCATCTGTGGTGGTATGCGGCGGGAGCACTCGCGCTAGTGGTCGGCGTGGTGGTCGCCAGCGTTTTATCACGGCCGCATGGCACGAGGCTAGGGCTACTCCCCGGCAGAACACCCGTGCTGGCCAGTTCGGCGCCGGTGTTTGCGGGCACGGGCGTAGTGCGGCTATTATGCGGTTACCAAGGGCCCCCGCACATTGGGCGTTTGGGCGATATTTGGGGTGCAGATAGGTATTACAGCGGGGGCGGACCGTGGGCGACACGGCATGGATATATTCGGCGGGCGAACGATCCGTTTCTGTTTCAGAACACGCGCACAGGGCAGTTTTCGTATGACATACCGGCCCCGGCGGGAGTTTACGAGCTGCATTTATATTTCGTGGAGACGGAGTACGGGGAGGAATTGGGCGGTGGTGAAAATACGCGGACGATGCAGATCCGGCTAAATCACGCAACCTTGTTTCAGAGCTTCGATCCGTTGTGCGATGCGGGCGGTCCGCGGATCGCGGATGAGCGCGTGTTCAAAGACGTGCAGCCGGCAGCGGACGGCAAGGTTCACCTGACGTTCGAGAGCCAGCGTGGGCAGCCGATGATCAATGCCATCGAGTTGCTGCCAGGGGTGCCGCACAAGCAGCTTCCCGTCCGGTTGGTAACCCAGGTGAATTCGTATACCGACCACGCGGGACAGGTTTGGGCTCCGGACAACTACTATATCGGGGGGCAATTCTTCACGGATAAGCCGGCAGTGAGCGGGACGCGGGACCCGCTGCTGTTTACGAGCGAGCGCGCGGGCAATTTCAGCTACGCGATTCCGGTGGACGTGAATGGCACGTATGGGGTCAGGCTATATTTCGCGGAGACGTACTTTGGGCCCGAAGCTTCGGGTGTGGGCGGCGTGGGTAGCCGGATATTCAATGTAACGTCGGATGGAGTGAGGCTTTTGAATCACTTCGACATTTTCAAAGAGGCGGGCGCATTGCGCGCCGTCGAGAAGACGTTTCATGGGCTACAGCCGAACCCGCAGGGAAAGCTGATATTGACATTTGAGCCCGTGGCGAACTACGCGTCAGTTTTTGCGATTGAGGTTCTGGACGAGACGAAGTAGCTGATTGATCCCAGGGTTGGCTGCGGGGTTTTCCAAGCTCCACACTGAGTCTTTAGACGCGCAGTTCAAGGCTGCGCTGGGGGGTGCGGACCTTGGCGCTGCTGTTCGGCGGTGAGGCGATCGACGACTTGGCGTTCACGCAGACCATCAGCAGGACGGTGCGATTTGTAGTACAGCGCAGCGAGTTGGACGTGGGCCTCCAGCCAGTTGGGGTCGGCACCAACCACTTTCTCGAGATCGGCAATGGCGTCGTCGATTTGGCCATCGGCGCTATTGAGCAATGCCATCTCGTAGAGGGCAAAGGTAGAAGACGGCTGGATCCGGAGAGCCCGCTGGATATAAAGACGCGCTTGGGCGAGATCGCGGCGCGTGTATAGGATGCCGCCGAGGTGGACGTTGGCCTCGAAGTCGTTGGGATTGGAGTCGATCGCTTTGCGTAGATCCTGTTCGGCGCGCGTGTCATTGCCGTTGCCTTCTTCGGCGATGCCGAGTTGGGTAAGCAGGCCGGGAAGATCGGGTTTGAGGCGCATGGCGGCCTCAAGATCGCTAAGGGCGCGGGCCTTCTCATTCCTCTTCAGGAGCGCGGAGCCCGCCAGCAGAAAGGCGTCGGCGCTGTTGCCTTTCTTGGCCACATTCTCTAGCAGAGCGGCCCCTTCGGCGGTTTTGCCGGTTCGGGTGAGTGCAGAGCCGAGGACAAAGGCCATGTCGAGATCTTCGGGGTGCGTGGGCTGGAGCGGAGCGAGCGTTTCGACCGCACGGGCATCGTCTCCAAGCTTTGAATAACAGTCCGCTAGGAGGGTCGCGATGCGGGCGTCGGCGGAGCCGGAGGCGTTAAGCGCGTCAAGTTCGGTGGCAGCGGAACGGTAGTCGGATTTCTTATAGTAGGCGAGCGCGAGGTTCAGACGAATGACTCCGTTGTTCGGGTCGGTTTTGAGGGCCGTGCGGTACTCGGAGACAGCTTCATCGAAGCGGCCCACGTGGGCGAGCGCAGCTCCGAGGTTGGCGCGGGCATCGGCAAGATCGGGCTGTAGTTGGAGAAGCTGGCGGTACTCGCGAATGGCGGTCGGGAAATCGCCGTGTTGCTGGGCTTCGACGGCGCTGCGGAATAATTGCTCGACAGTGCCGTTTTGGGCGAGAGCGATAGAAGAGAGCATAATCGCGCACGCGAGGAGACGCATCTTTGATAGGCGCGCACAATGGCCAGCAAACCGGCCTGTGCGCTTATTCAAACATAACGCGCACAACGGCCAGCAAACCGGCCTGTGCGCTTATTCAAGAATATAATTTAGTGTCTAGTGGGATGAGGTTCTGGGCGTGAGGTTCATAGCGGCGAGCTGTGTTGTGGCCTGCGCTGTGTTGCGGTTGACTGCGCAGGCGAATGGCCAGCAGGACTTCGAAACCTTGTCGAAACGCGCCGCGGCAGCTTTGCAATCCGACCCGGCGGAGGCGGCAAAACTCTACAGGCAGGCGGTGGAAACGCAGCCGGCCTGGGCCGAGGGATGGTTTTATCTTGCAGCGAGCCTATATGAGATCCGGCAATACGGCGAATCGCAGAAAGCTTTCGAGCGGGCGGCGATACTGGCGCCGGATAACGGCACGGTTTGGGCGTTTCTGGGCCTGTGCGAATACGACATGGGCGGCTATCAGAAGGCGCTTGCGGATATTCGCAAAGGTGAGGGTTTGGGGCTCGGGAACGACCGCCAGTTTATCTCGTCCATCCGCAATCATGCGGCGCTGATTTATCTGCGGAGGGCGGAGTTTGGGGCGGCGATGGAGCAGTTGGAACCTCTGGCGCGATTGGGCGACGATTCTCCGGCAACGATTGAAAACATCGGCGTGAGTGCGTTGGGATTGAAATATGCGCCGTCTGACATTCCCTCTGCTAAAAAACCGCTCATCGAGCTGGCGGGCCGCGCTTGGTGGACGCTTTCCGCGCAGCATACGGAAGAAGCTCGAGCGCTTCTCGAGGATCTTGTGAAGCAGTATCCGAACGAGGCGGGAGTGCATTATTTGTATGGGCTTTATCTCGAGAAAACTCAGCCCGACTCGGCATTGCAGGAGTTTCAGAAAGAGATAGAGATCCGTCCCTCCCACGTGCCTGCCCGATTGCAAGCTGCAATGGTCGAGATGAAGATAGGCGCAGCAGAAACAGCGGTCAAGCTTGCTCTCGATGCAGTCGGGCTGGAGCCGGCGAACCCGTACTGTTATGTGGGGCTCGGCCGCGCGTATCTGAGCGCGGCACAGCCGGCGAAGGCGGCTCAGGTGTTGGAAAAAGCGGTAAAACTCGCGCCGCAAGACCGCCAACCACATCTGTATCTCGCTCAGGCTTACCAAAAACTTGGGAGAGTCGCGGAGGCAGAGAAAGAGCAAGCCGCATTTTCACGGCTGAAGGCCTCCCAGGATCCGGTGTCGTTGCTGAACGGCAGCGGCATGCATCCCTAAAGACCAACGGCGTAGCTAATTGAGAAAACCGCGATAGCTGGTGAGAGCCGATGTGTTACCCAATGGATGTTGTTCATCGCGATTGTATCGATGCTCGGCTTGGCGGCCCAGATCGGGGCTACGTTCGAGGATGTGTCTGCGCGCGCCGGGGCGGCGCGAGAGTCAAACGATGTACCGCGAGCGATCGAGTTGTACAGGCAGGCCGTCGGCCTGAATCCGAAATGGGAAGAAGGCTGGTGGTATCTCGGGAGCTTACAGTATGATTCCGATCAATATGCGGGCGGGCGGGATGCCTTGCGGCACGTGGTCGAGATGGACTCGAATGCAACGCCGGCTTGGGCGCTTTTAGGATTGTGCGAGTTTGAGACCGGGGACTACAAGAATTCGCTTGAGCATGTGGAGCGCGCCTTGGCGGCGGGCGGGACAGCGGC
>Ga0070737_10001446_pt1 | contig 33937 bp, 25 predicted proteins | sample Coa_R1_10_FD_66438 | JGI IMG/M metagenome (GOLD analysis project Ga0070737, IMG submission 66438) | Surface soil microbial communities from Centralia Pennsylvania, which are recovering from an underground coalmine fire - Coalmine... | ecosystem: Environmental > Terrestrial > Soil > Unclassified... | reverse complement strand
TTCACCAACGGCAACCCCCGCTTCCCCAAGGAAACCCTCGAGGTGGCGTCTTCGGGGCGGGTAGCCCGGCTCGACAACTTCAAGAAGGCGACGGTATGGTCAGGCCGCCTCGCCCGCACCAGGCGGACGTTGGGAGCCGCCGACAAGGGCCAACGGGCCGAGCTCGAGGCCTTCGTCAAAGCCGTGCGCACTGGCGAGCCCATGCCCGTCCCCCTGGCTTCGCTCGCCGCCACCACTCGAGCCACCCTGGCAGCCGAACGCAGCCTGTCCGCCGGCGCTGCGGTCAGGATTTGAGGCGAAGCGACGTGCCCAACGCGGCTTGGTACCTAAAACGGCTGAGCAAGATGTCGGCCGGCGAAGTGGCCCGCCGGGCCGAAGACCAAGCCTATAAGGCGGCCTGGGCCCTGCCGGCCCTGCGGCCTAAGCCGAGCCCTGCCCTAAAGGGTGCCCGGTTCTCCAGCCTTTTGCCACATGGGGCGCTAGAGGAGGTGCCCGCGCCGGCACGAGAGGCTACCCTCGCCGTCGCGGACGAGATAATGGCCGGCCGGTTCGAGGCTCTCGGCTGCGTACGGGAGGACATGAAGTCGCCAGACTGGGCGTCGAGCCCCGCGAGCGCCAAGAGAGCTCCTCTCGAGCGGTACTGCTTCCATATCGACTTCCGGGACCCAACGGTCACCGGCGACGTGAAGCAAGTGTGGGAGCTCTCCCGCCTTCACCACGTGACGGTGCTGGCGCTCGCCTTTGCTCTCTCGGGCAAAGAGCGTTATGCCGAGCGCGCAGCGGAGCACCTGCGCTCGTGGTGGCTCGCCAACCCATGGCTCGCGGGCATCAACTGGACCAACGGGATCGAGGTGGGGATCAGGCTGGTCTCCTTCGCCTGGGCACGGCGCCTCTTGGCCGGCTGGGACGGCGCTGCAGAGGTCTTCGAGCAAAGCGCTCTCGCAACAGAGCAGCTTTGGGCCCACCAGGCTTACCTAGCGAAGTTCCACAGCAGGGGTTCGTCCGCCAACAACCACGCGATCGCCGAGGCGGCGGGGCTCCTGGTGGGCGCGTTGGCGTTCGCCTGGTACCCCGAAAGCGAGCGTTGGGCGTCGTTAGGCGCCGCCTGGCTCGAAGACGACTTGGCCCTAAACACCTTCCCAAGCGGGGTCAACCGGGAGATGGCCTTTGACTACCACGGGTTCGTGGCCGAGCTGGCCCTCGTGGCGGCGGCAGAGGCAGACCGCGCCGGCAGCCCGCTCCGTGACACGACCTGGGAGCGGGTCGCCCGCATGCTCGACGTGATCGCGGCCACGGCGGACTGTTCGCTGCAACCCCCCCGCTACGGCGACGGCGACGACGGGAGGGCCTTGCTGCTCGACCCTACCGCCAACCGGTGGGAAGCACTGCTCTCCGTGGGCCGTTCGGTGTGCGGCGCGCCCGACTGGTGGCCCGCCACGACCACGGGCGCCTGGAGCAGCTTGCTGGGCTCGATGTGCGCCAAGCACCCCGTGCACGACCGGCCGCTGCAGCGGCCTTCCCACTTCGCCGATGCCAGCCTTAGCGTGCTGCGAGCCACCGCTCCAGACGGGGGCGAAGTATGGTGCCGGCTCGACTCGGGCCCCCACGGGTTCTTGTCGATCGCTGCCCACGCCCACGCCGACGCTCTGTCCATAGAGCTACGCCACAGGGGAGCCGAGGTGCTCTCGGACCCGGGCACCTACTGTTACCACGGCGAGCCAGCATGGCGTTCCTACTTTCGCTCCACCCTCGGGCACAACACGCTGGAGATGGGAGGGAGGGACCAGTCGGTCCCTGGCGGGCCGTTCCTGTGGGCCAGCCAGGCGGCCTCGAGGCTGCTCGCGCTCCGCGTTGGCGAAGACGGCGCAGCAAGCGAGTGGTCGGCCGAGCACGACGGTTACCGGTCCCTCTCGCCGCCCGCCACCCACCGCCGGACGGTCCGCCTCTGTCCAGACGGGCTAGTCGAGATCTTCGACGAGGTGGAGACCGCCGGCGAGCACCCCGCCCGCCTCGCCTTCCACTTCGGCCCTTCGGTGTCGGCTGAGCTCGTGGCTCCTTGCCTGCTGCGGCTCACCTGGGCCGGCACCGGCGCTTACCTTACCCTGCCCGAAGCCCTCACCTGGCGGCTAGCGCGGGGCGAAACTGACCCGCCGCTTGGGTGGTACTCGCCCCGGTTCGGGCTGAAACAGCCGGCGTGGGCCGCGATCGGCTCCGGGCTGGCAACTGGCCGCACGCGGCTCGTCTCAACGCTACGTTTCGAGGGGGCCGGCTAGAAAATGTGCGGCATCGCCGGCACCTACCAAGTACCGGACGGTTTGGCAGCGGCAACTCTGATGAGCGAGCGCCTGGCGCACCGTGGCCCCGACGCCTCGGGCCTGCACAGCTTCGAGGACGGCCGAGTGACAGCTCACCTCGCCCATCGGCGCCTGTCGATAATCGACCTCGCTCAGGGTGGCCAACCCATGGTGAAAGACGGTCTCGCCCTCACCTACAACGGCGAGCTGTACAACTACAGCGAGCTGCGTTCAGAGCTGTCCAGCTCTGGAGCGAGCTTCCTCACCAGCTCTGACACCGAGGTCGTGCTGGAAGCATGGAGGCGGTGGGGGCCACGGTGCTTGCCCAAGTTGCGGGGGATGTTCGCCTTCGCCATCTTGGACCACCGGTCGGGCTCGCTCTACCTGGCCCGGGACCCCTTTGGCATCAAGCCCCTCCACTATGCCCGGCGCGGTGCGAGCCTTTACTTCGCCTCGGAGCTGAAGGGTCTCTCTGCCGTCCTGGCCGGCCTCGAGCCCGACCCCGTGGCCCTAGTGGCGTCCATATTGTTTTACTGGGTGCCGGACAGCCGCTGCTCGCTCCGGGGAGCCGAGAAGCTCCCGCCCGGTACGTGGGCCGAGTTCCGCCCCGACGGCTCGTGGATTTCCAAAGCCTACTTCGACATCGCCGAGGTGGCGTCCGCCGCCTCAGCCGGGCCTCCTATGGACCTGAGCGAAGTCATCGAGGGGTCGGTAGCGGCGCACCTCGTCTCAGACGTGCCCGTATCTAGCTTCCTTTCGGGCGGCCTCGACTCGAGCATCGTGACCGTGCTCGCCAAGAGGGCTAAGCCCGATATCGACGCCTACACGATCACCTTCCGCCACCAAGACCACCGCATGGAAGCCATGCCCGACGACGCTGGCTACGCCCGCAAGGTAGCGGCCAGCTCGGGTATAAGGCTGCACGAGGTGCAGATAGCTCCCGACGTGGTGAGCCTCCTGCCCGAGCTCGTAGACATCCTCGACGAGCCGATCGGCGACCCGGCTGCAATCAACACTCTGCTCATGTGCCAAGCGGCTAGGGACGCAGGAGTGAAAGTGTTGCTATCAGGGATGGGTGCCGACGAGCTCTTCGGCGGTTACCGCAAGCACATGGCTTGCCTCTTGGCCGGCCGCTACCGAGACCTCCCTGCGCCCGCCCGTCGGGCTGTGAAGTTCGGAGTAGACCGCCTCCCCGTTGTGGCCGGCGGCCGGGGCCTGCGCTACGCCCGCTGGGCGAAGCGCTTCTTGTCCTTCGCCGACCTGCCCGAAGAGGCGGCCTTCCGGCGCAGCTATAGCCTCTACGACCCCGGCGACATCAAGCGCCTCCTTAGCCCGGACCTGGCGCCAATAGTGGACGAGGTGCTCTCGGACCACTTCAGCGTCTATTGCGACAACACTCTGGTCGACCACGTCAACCGGATGTGCCTCGCCGATACCCGCCTCTTCCTGCCCGGGCTCAACCTCGCCTACACCGACCGCGCCAGCATGGCCGCCTCGACCGAGGTCCGGGTGCCCTTCGTAGACCCCATAGTCTTTAGAGCCGCCTTCTCTTTAGCGGGCAACCAAAAGGTGGCGCACCGCGTGGGCAAGGTAGCCCTGAGGGAAGCGGCGCGTCGCTGGCTGCCCGAAGAGGTCATCAACCGGCCCAAGGCCTCGTTCTCAGCCCCCCTGCGGGCGTGGGTGAGCCGGGACCTGCGGGGCCTGATAAACGACGTGCTCGCCCAAGGGCAGCTCGTGGCCGACGGCTTTGTGCGCGAGGACGCGCTGCGCCTCCTCGTCGCCCAAGACCGCGCCGGCCGCCAAGACAATTCCAAGCAGATCTGGCAGCTCCTCACGCTCGAGCTCTGGTACCGGGCTAAAGCTCGGCCCCCCGCCCGCGCGCCCGTATCTCTTGGCCACTAGAGCCCTCTTTTGAGCCATAAGCCAAGACATCTTCGAGGCCCGGGAATCAGCGGTACGCAGCTATTGCCGGACCTGGCCGCGCATATTCGACCGAGCCGCAGGTAGCTGGCTCTACGATGATAACGGTCGCCCCTACCTAGATTTCTTCACTGGTGCCAGCGCCCTCAACTACGGCCACAACAACCCGGTGCTCAAAGAGGCCCTTATGAGCTACATCGCCGACGACCGGGTGGTCCATTCCCTGGACATGCATACCGTGGCCAAAGCTGAGTTCCTGGTCGCGTTCGAAGAGCTCATACTGCTGCCGCGCCAACTGGACTACAAGGTGCAGTTTCCCGGCCCGGCGGGAGCAAATGCTGTCGAAGCGGCGCTCAAGCTGGCGCGCAAAGCTACTGGCCGTACTCAGGTCGTTGCCTTCGCCGGTGCTTTCCACGGGGTGACTCTTGGCGCCCTCGCGCTCACCGACAGCGAGTTGCACCGTCGAGTTTCCGGAGTGCCGTTACAGCACGCCGTCCGCGCCCCCTTCGCCTGCCCGCTGGGCCCCAACGACGCCGCCTCGGCCAGCATAGATAGCGTGCTACAGGAGACTGACCTCAGCTTCGAGCAGGTGGCGGCCGTCATCGTCGAGACCGTGCAAGGCGAAGGCGGCATCAACGTGGCGCCGTTAGATTGGCTTTCTCAGTTGGCCGCGCTCTGCCAACGCCAAGGCGTCTTGCTCATTGTCGATGACGTCCAGATGGGCTGCGGCCGCACGGGGCCCTTCTTCAGTTTCGAGGTTGCCGGCATTACGCCCGACATCGTGTGCTTGTCCAAGTCCATCAGTGGTTACGGTTTGCCGCTGGCTCTAACACTGGTCCGCCCGGACTTGGACATCTGGGAGCCCGGCGAGCACAACGGCACCTTCCGGGGCATCAACCCGGCGTTTGTAACGGGCACGGCCGCCCTCAGGGCCTACTGGCAGGACAAGGCCCTGGAGGAGGCCACCTTGGACAAAGGCCAGCGCGTGGCCGCCGCCCTCGCCGACCTCGCCGAGTCCGTCCCGGGTACTTCGGTCCAACCCCGCGGCCGAGGCCTAGCCCGCGGCCTTGCCTTCGAGGACGGCGAGTTGGCCCGTAAGGTTGCCGCGGCTGCTTTCGAACGCGGGTTGCTGGTAGAGACTGCGGGACGAGATGGCGAGGTAGTCAAGCTGCTGCCTCCCCTAACCGCGAGCGATAGCGAGCTCGACCAGGGCATCGCCCTCCTCGCTCAGGCGCTAAGAACAGTCTGCTGAGCCTCGCGTAATGGCCTGGAGCGGGACGCGCCTCGAAAAGATGGCCCGTCTCGCCCGCACCTTTGCCGTTGACCCTGTACGTGTCAGCCGAGCCCTCCCGGGCGAGGCGCAGCAGTGGTACCAGTGGCACCGCCGCCGAGGACGACCGCGCTTCGTCGCCGACCAAGCCTGGGACGAGCACCTGCACGACCTCTTGGGCCAGCCTTGGCCTTGCTCTCCGGGCCCCCGGCTCGACAACGTTCTAGCTAACATCGGTGACCTTTTGGAGGCCCAGGGATGGGGCTTCGGCCGGGACACCTATGCCTGGTACGCGGACGGGGACAGGTCGTTCTGTCGCGCCGCATGGTGCGTAGTCCTCCATACCAGGCCCGAAGTGGTCGTCGAGACCGGCGTCGCCCACGGGGTCACCAGCCGCGTCGTGCTCGAGGCGCTGGCGCACAACCAGCTCGGCCACCTCTGGAGCATCGACCTCCCGTTCCCCTTCGATCACCGCTTGCATAAAGAGACCGGCCTCGTGGTGACCGACGCTTGCCGGCCCCGCTGGTCGTACCTCGAAGGCGCCAGCAAACAGCGGCTGCCTCCTCTGGTCGCCGAAGTCAGGCCCGTAGGGCTGTTCATCCACGACAGCTTGCACACCACGGAGAACACCCTGTTCGAAATGGAGCAGGTGGCCGCCGCCATGTCGCCCGGAGGCGTCATGCTGGTGGACGACATCGACTCTCACGCCGGCTTCGCGATCTTCGCGCAGCGCCATCCCGAGTACAGGGCCCTCTACTGCCCGTCAGCCGACAGGACCGGGCTGTTCGGCCTCGCGGTCAAGAGGGCCACCAGCTGACGGCTCAGCCCTAACTTAGCTTAGCCTTAGCGGAGCGCTGCCATCTAGCTCAAAGCTCCCGCCGCCAAGTAGTCCACAAAGTACCTGCGCTTGCCGCTAGGGCTTCGCTCGATGGTAGAGACATATTCGAACTCTAGCGTCGCCACGGGGATGCGCTGCCTGAAAGTCCGCTCTATCTTAGCCCTGTCCGCGCCCGGGGCGGTGACTACCCGCACCCTCAAAGTGCCCACTTTGTATTGCACAAACTGAATGTCGCGTACCTGGTCGTAGAACGCACCACGGTCCAAGTCCCCAAATGCATAGCCGTAAAGAGACCGCCTCCGGCCTGAGTTATCGACAAAGGTTTCTTGGGACCGGCCGACGATCGCGCCGCAGCGTAGGAAATTGTCGCGGCCGCAGTTGGCTGCCGCGACTACAGCCAAGTCGCCGGTATCGTACCGCACGAACTGGGTACCGACCCGGTTGAACGACGATGCAACGATCCGTCGGCAGCCCTCGGCTTCAGAGGGGAGAAGCTCCACGTAACCGTAAGTCGGGTAGAAATGAAAGCCCCGGCACCCGGGGCAGCAGTAGGCCAGCGCAGCGTACTCACTGTGGCCGTACCAATGAGCGACCCGCAACCCGAAGTCCCGCTCTATACGCAACTGCTCAGGCACGGGGAACGTCTCGGACGCCGCGAGGATACCCCTGATGGGGAGGCTGCGAAACCTGCGTTGCCCCACCAGCTCTATAAACGTGTACAGGGAACTGGGGTAGACATGAAGGAAAAAGGGGGGTAAGCTGCGCAGCCACCGCCGCAGCCCGTCGAGGTCCCGCTCGAGCGTCCTGGCCGGCGAAATCATCCAGACGTTCTCGAAACGATCGTAGCGGACCATCCCACCGCGAACGTCGCCTGCATAACGGACCCTGAGGTCGTACGGCTCGTAGCCCACCTGCGACCAGACGTCAAACAAATAGGCGCGCTCTTTCTGGCGGCGGGCGAACGTATCGGCCTTGAAGCGAAGCGGCTGGCCTGACGTGCCACCGGTCCGCACAACGCGCGTCAGCGGGGGTATGTCCCACCGGGTGTAGCGGCGCAGGTCCCGGCGGTAGTCCTCCTTCTCCGTGAGTTCGTCTCCGTACCTGTCTATCAGCCGCCGCAAGCGTCCAACTTGGTACTTGCTGATCTCCCTGGTGGACCAAGCCCGGGACTCCCTGATCAGGCGGCGATGATGAAAGTAACTGGGGCCGAGCAGGCTCTCCCTCGCTCTGCCTCCGGTCATAACCAACATAATATACACGCACGTGGGCTGCTGATCCGCGAGCGAGCCATGGCACTGCACCCAACTTATCGAAGACCCAGTATCAAACAACTTCTCCACCCACTCTTCGGCATGTGGCCGAAGTGCTCATCATTGGTGCTGGTCCCTACGGCCTGTCCATCTCGACGTACCTCCGTCACTGGGGCGTCGACCATCTGATCGTCGGCCGCCCCATGGACTCTTGGCGCAACCACATGCCGGAGGCCATGTTCCTCAAATCCGAGCCCTACGGTTCAGACATGTCCTGCCCCCAGGCTGGGTATGACCTGGCGGCCTATGGCCGGTCCGAGCGAGTCCAAGGCATTGAGCGTGGAACCCCGCTGCCGCTCCAGAAGTTCCTCGCCTACGCCGCGTGGTACATCAAGCACTTGGTCCCCGAAGTCAGCGACTTCACGGTCACGCAGGTCAAAGCTGTGGAAGATGGCTTCCGGGTTTCGTTTGCCGACGCGTCTACCGTGGCCGCGAGAAGTGTCGTAGTCGCGACAGGCATACTGCCCTATTTCCACATCCCGTCGGAACTGTCGAGCCTCCCGGCCGGCCTCGTCTCGCACACGATTGACCACCGTCGGTTTGAGCAGTTCCGGGGCCGGCGCGTAGCTATCGTGGGCGCCGGCGCGTCAGCCCTGGAGACGGCCGCCCTGGTCCATGAAGCGGGCGGTGAGGCCCACCTTGTGGTGCGCTGCTCTGACTCTCCCGTCTGGGGCACGAGAGCATTACCGCTAACTCCTCTAGTGCGGCTCCGCAACAACAAGCTCTGCGAAGGGTGGAAATGCCCGCTCTGGAACTCCCCTACCGCTTTCCGCTTGCTGCCCAAGGACGTCAGGGTCGAGAAAGCCAAAACGGTCCTGGGACCCCTCGGGGCCTGGTGGCTGAAGCCCCGCGTCGAAGGCGTGATCGACATCCTCGCCAGGACTCACGTGCGCGCCGCCGAGCCTAAAGGCACCGGAGTCCGCCTCCTACTTGACGGCCCGGGACCGTCCAGCCTCGACGTTGACCACGTCATCGCCGGCACGGGCTTCCGCGTCGAGCTCGCTCGACTACCGTACCTGCCAGAGGAGCTTCGGGCGCGCATCGTTACTAGAGGTGGGTACCCCGTAGTGACGAGGGCCGGTGAGTCTTCGGTTCCCGGGTTGTACTTCGTCGGGGCGCCGGCGGCCTTCGGGCTCGGTCCGTCGATGCGGTTCATCGCTGGTACCCACAACATTGCTAGCCAACTCGCCCGGTCTGTAGCCCGCCGCGCGAAACGAGGCCGCCGGGCCCCGGTGCTGTCCAGTTCGAACATACCGCAAAACTACTCGGGCGACGGGCCAGTACTTTCGGGCGCTCCCCTCCCATGATCGCCCAACAGCGGTATCTCGCGCAAAGGTCCCCGACTCCTGTTCAACATATGGGCATCAGCAGCCTGCACCGGGGTTACTGGGGGCCGTACCCACTTAACCAGCCACCCCTCTCGGCAAGCGCACTATTAGGCTACTACTCAGTCCTTGGCCAGTTACAGGTGTCTCACATCAGCCTGGCACACAGAGAGCCAAGGTGACGGAGAGTGTCAACACGCTACGCCCCCGATCGTCGGGGTACAACTGAGAGGGCCCGCTCCGCACAGCTACGAGTGGCGATCAACCTACTCACAGAAGACCCGACCAACCCTTCCGGTGCCCACTGGTGCTTGACTCGCCTTGTCCCCGAAATGGCTGCCAGGCTTTCCCCCTCCGAAGAACTTCACCTTGTCGTGAGCCCTAAATCCAAAGACGACTACCGAGACTGTGGACCGCAAGTCCGTTATATAACTTTCCCTTGGTCCAACGAGCGGCGCAATCTCCGGACGCTTTCCGAGCACCTTTACGCTCCGCTCAGGCTGCCCCTCGCTGGCATTGACATCTTCAATACTCTCATGGCCCCTTTGGTAAACCCGTGGTCGCTTGTGCTCCACATGCGGACCATGCATGCCTTCACGACCCCTGGAGCGATCCCGCCCGCGGTCCGCGCGTACCGGCAATTGAGCTACCCCCGGAGCGTTCGCCTAGCCGAGGCGATAATAGTCAACTCTCAGAGCGTCCGCGAGGACATCCAAAACTACTTGGAGGTGGACCCAGCCAAGCTCAGGCTCATCTACGAGGCGATCGACCACGACCTGTTTAAGCCGGGCGACGCCGGCGCCGCTCGAGCGTACGTTGCTCAACGTTATGGAGTGACCAAGCCATTCGTGCTGTTCGTGTCGTCCCTTTGGCCCTACAAAAACTGCGCGGGGCTATTGCGAGCATGGGCGCTTGCTCAGCACGACCTGCCCGGTCACCAGCTCGTCATCGTCGGCGCCGGGCGCGACCGAAAGCACATCGCCGAACTGCATGCCCTGTCTCGCCAACTCGGATTGGGGGCAAGCACAACGTTCGCGGGCTACGTACCTCTCGAAGAAACCGTCCACTTCTACCGGGCTGCCGTCATGCTCGTCTACCCGTCGTTCAGTGAGACGTTCGGGCTCCCCATCCTCGAGGCGATGGCCTGCGGGTGCCCCGTAGTCACTTCGAACCTAAGCGTCATGCCTGAGACCGCAGGAGGAGCGGCGCTGCTGTGCGATCCTTCGGAGCCTGCTTCGATCGCTCACGCCATCACCCAGGCTTCCGGCCCCCTCGGCGAGCGCCTGCGCGAGAGGGGCCTATCGAGGGCACGCCAATTTACCTGGGCTGCCACAGCAGCCGCCACGCTCGAAGTCTATCGCGAAATCGGAGAACGCCGGAGGAGCCGGTCGAAATGAGCGCCTCGAGCGCCACCCGGCCATGAACCTAGTATGCCTCCATTTTGGCCGTACCGTCATAGCAGCCGAGGCTGCGCAAGGCCGTCCGACACCTAAGTCACGACCAAAATGCTATCGAAATCCTTCGTCTGCTCCCACGCACTCAGGTCTGCCGTTGCAGCGGTGCGCTCCTACGTCGCTGGACGCCGAAAGGGCCTCGCCTTGAGTACCGCGCTCGACCCTCGAACAATGCCGACGTCGGCACCTTATGTCACAGCTCCAGACCCTGGTCCAGCCGAGGCGACGAGCTGTGAGCGCACCCGGGCCGGGGGGAAGCCTTGGCACAGGCGTTCGCGGGGGAAGCCCCCGGCCCGCCGGTCCTGTGATGGTGTACCTGTCGCGGCTCCTACCAGCTCTGTCAACTCATGACCGCTCCAAGTGTTTCACCGCCTACTCGGGTAGCTAACTCCGCTACTAGTCGGCTGGGCTGACGACTCAAGTGGCTTGCCAGCCTAGCACCCGATCGGTCCCAATCGACGTGGCCGGGCCCGGAAGCGACAACCCACGACCACGTACGGTGAAGGGCGCGTACCTCCTTGCCCGGCCCGTCCGTGGTGGTGGCTTTGCATATTCCCGCCATATCAGCGACAAGCTAGGCACTGGCATAGCCGCGGTAGCCCTCCGCTGGGGGCTCCACCCCTCGCTGCTGACTATCGCTAACCTCCTCACGGGGCTCGCCGGCAGTACGCTGATCGTGCTAAGTGCCGACCGGTACGCGGTGAACTGGGCAGTCGTGACCGGGGTCGTCCTGTGGCAGATGGCGTACCTTTTAGACTGTGCAGACGGCCAGGTGGCCAGGGCCTCCGGCAAAGCGACCCCTTACGGGGCACGACTTGACGTGCTCACGGACATGGTCGTACAATCCTCGGTCCTTGTGGCCCTCAGTGAGGTGGTCGCCCACTGGAGTCACCCTCCCGTGGGCGTACTAGTCGCCTTCGCTGCACTGTGGCCAATCAACTTCGCGACCTTTCTCCTCTCGAAGCAGGCGGGCCTTGGCGGCTTGATCGCCTCTGGCCATGCGCTTACCGATCTAGTTAAGTTACCACGCGACTATGGTTTCGCTATCCTTGTCCTCGGCGCGTGGGCGGCACTAGAACCGACCACCTTGGAATACCCCGTCTTCGCCTGGGCTGCCCTCAATATGGCAGCCTTCTTTGCCTACATCATCCGTGATACCAAGCTCACGATGCAGGCTGCCCCCACCAAGCGCCCCCCTGCGCCGTCCCAACGCCTAACCGAAGCAGTTAAAGACCACTGATACCTGGTGCCGGCCTTTCTGCAACTGGTTCGCGCATTACCCAACAACAGCGGCTCTTGGCGACGTACCACAGGTTTCTATGGTGGAGCGATCAGGCCACACGGTCCTGAGCCGTGCTAGGCATCGCCCTTGCGGACGGCCGCCCGCACAGACCCAAGCCTGCGGAATTACCGCACTCGGCTCGTGCCTCAGGTCCTGGCAGCCAAGTGGCCTGCTGGAAAGGACTGCTGGACGGGGGCATGCGATAGCGCCATTGTTTGGCGAAGCGGCCCATTCGCTTCTAGGTTAGGCGGTGGCGCTGATAGGTCAGGCGGTGGCGCTGGCTGCGGCGCCGGAGCGCCTGCCACCAAAGCCGGGTCGCCTGAGCCAGGAACTCCTCGACGCCGTTGCCGGGCAGAGCGTGGTAAGCGACCTGACCACCCACGACGCTCCCGCGCCATTTGCCCTCTCGGGGACCTGCCGGTGCCACGCTGCTTGACTTGGTCCCTGAACTCGCAAAGTTTCGCCCGCACCCGCTTCGAGCTAGTGACGCGCTCTACCCAGAAGCCCGCTTTCTTACCCTTCGCACAAAATGTGTGTGAAGCCAAGGAACTGGAAGGTCTCCAATGCCGACCTCTCGGTTCATCTCCCAGCCCTGACGCCTGATGCCGGATGCGCGCAGGCTCGAGACCTTGTCACTCAGATCTCGTCAAGTTCTCGGCAGAGGCTGCTAACCCACGGTTCCGCTAGGACCTGGCAAAGGCGACTGTTCTCTGCCGCCGAACGCACAGCGATACGCCAGTATGAATGACCATCGTCAAACTTCGCAGACACGTCCTTGAGATAGATCAGTTCTCTCGCTAGCAACTCAATCGTGACCCGCTGCAGGGACTCGCGCGTAAGAGAACTACGTACTAAGAGAAAGTTAGCGCCGCTAGGAATGACGCTTGCCACGATCCGCAGCCTCACCAACTCCTCCGCGAGGGTTGCTCTGTCTCTTATCGTCGCCGAGAAGGACTCCTCAAGCTCACGACGGTGTTTGAGCAATAGCTCCAAGAAGTACTCGGCTATAGAGTTGAGGTTCCAAACTGGCATGGCACTTTCAACGTGAGCAATAAAAGCCCTAGCACTCGAGTAGACGAACCCCAAGCGTACGCCGGGCACGCCAAGGCTTTTGCTCAGGCTCTTCAGCACGATCACGTTATCTAGAGGAGCCTCCTCTAGATAATGAACTGCCGAAAGCTCGCCAGAAAATTCAATAAATGATTCATCAACGAGGATGGTAAGCTCAGGGTGGCAACGTGCGAAAAACAAAATCTTCTTAGTCGGGATCGTTGAGCCTGTTGGGTTATTAGGGTTGACAAAAACTACCAGCCCGCGCGAAGGAGCCATCTCTTCAATTTCACCGAGGTCGATGCCGACTTTCTCAGGTCCTGGCCAGTCCTTGTAGCTACGGGCGTAAGGAAAGGCGCGGTGGTACTCGCCGAAAGTTGGAGCTGGTACGAGAACATTGACGCCAGCAAACCATTGTTTCAGCCACGGAAAGAGCTGCGATGCACCGTTGAGCACCTTCAATCGAGACGGTTCACAAAGCAGAAAGTAGGCAAGTTTTGTATCCAGCAAGTGCTGAGCTGACCCGTAATTGCGCAAGAGATCAGGCAGACTAGCCCTAAGTTCTGAGAGCATTGCAGGTGTGGGAAAATGCACATTGCGAATGAAGGCAAAGTCAACTGCTGGCGTGTTCCAGTAGCCTCCCCACGACGACTCTAGCAATTCATGTCGCCGCGATGGTGCAAAGACAAATTCCGCTCCTCTAAGGTCATTAGGGTCGTCCAATTCTGCCCACGGCTCGCCATCTAGGAGTTCGGCGTGAACTCGCACTTGCCCCATGTAAATGAGAATGCCAAGGATCAACTCGTAATAGCAGTTGTTGTCGATTACGCGCGCATAGTAAGTAAGAAGCTTGCAGAATGTCTCCCTACAGAACTGAGCAGAAAACTTGTAGATATTCAGTGTCTTGTACTTGTCCGAGAAATCGAAGTGCTCGTCTTGGAGGGACGAGGGTATAACCTGTGTGATGATGCCATCCCCAGAGATGCTCACGACAGTCCCGTCCATGCCAACTCTGTAGCGGTCCAACAGTGCGGCGTTGGGGTGGGGCGAAGCGAGGAGGCGCGCGAGGACAGCAGGATCGAAGATGAGATCGGATTCGATCAGGAGAACATCGTCATCACAGGGTACCTGCTCGAGGGCTAGCGCCAGAGAGTACACATTGTTTGTCGTATGGAAGCTGTCGTTCCGGACAAAGGTAAAGTGCACTTGAGGGAATTGAAGGACGACGTGCGCCTCGACTTCGTCGGCCCGGTAGCCAGTGACGAGACAGACATCCTTCACGCCATTGGCGAGAAGGGCGTCGATAATACGATCGATGATGGTGCGGCCACCGACTTCTAGCAGGGTCTTGTGGCGGTCCACGCTCAGGGGGCGCATGCGGCGAGCGAACCCGGCGGCCAGGATTATTGCTTTCATGCTGGTGTCTAGCGGCTCATCAGATGCGAAGAAGACGTGGCCATGTCCACAAGAGTGCGACGGGGGGCCGGGAATACTTCCAGGGGCTGCACACGGAGAGTCGTGGCGGCCCTACTGGCCGTCGAGGCGGGGCAGGACTGACGGGTACACGGGCGCGGAGCCGGCAGGCCAGTGGCAGTTAGCGCCTCAGTTATCAAAGCCTGTGCAGGGAGGTCACCGATTCGATCAGCTGGCGGCGTTTCTGCCGGCTAGCATTGTTCTTCCAGGTCCCCGACCACTCGACCCTGAAGAGTACGGCCAAGCGGTACGGGCCGGTACAGATCACCTACCCGACACAGACGGTCCACGCTCAGCTTTGGATGCTAGTGTCCTCATAGGAATGAGCGAAGCGCAGTCATGGCAGCAGGTTTGGACTTCGCGTTCGTCCCGGCTGGGCCACCGGACCGACCTGGCCGGACTTCTGGAGGCCGACGGTTACGACTCGCCTCAGGGTCGCGTCGCCGCCGACGCCTGGCAACGTTGGGCGCGGCTATGGGCCGGCCGCCTCGGGCTCGGCCCGGGTCGCTCCGCCTTCGAGGTCGGCTGCGGCTCAGGGGCCTTCCTCTACGTCCTGAACCAGATCGGCGTCGAGGTATCCGGTCTCGACCTGGCCGGCGGCCTCGTGGATATGGCACGGGCGGCGGTCCCCGACGGGCGGTTTTTCACCTGCGACGCCCTCGGCACGCCGGTGCACCCTAAGGTCGACGTCTGCCTGGCGGTCAGCGTGTTCTTCTACTTCCCTTCCCTCGACTACGCCGCCCGGGTCGCGGGGCGGATGACCGATAAGGCGTGCTCCGCGGTGGCGCTGCTCGACCTGCCAGACCTGGCCACCCGCCGAGCCAGCGAGCAGTACCGGATCGAGCTGGCCGGCGGGCGCCAGGCCTACGAAGAGCGCTACGGTAGCCTGCCGCACCTGTACTTCGACCGTGACCGCACGGCAGAGCTGCTCGAATCTTATGGCCTGGTCGATGTGCGATGCGAGGACCAGAACCTCCCCGGCTACGGCAACTCGCCCTTCCGATTTAACTGTTGGGGGTACAAGCCCGGCGGGGCCTAGACCCTGGACGGGTCCGCGCCGTCGCCAGTCCAGTCGGCACCTCCTCGACCCACGTACCGGCCTAGGCGACGCAGGGTGCCTCGAGATAGACCAGGAGGGGTTGGGGGCCTGCCACATCCCGTACAGGGCAGTGAGCTCGGTGTCCACGTCCAGCGCGCACCGCCAGTCCCGGCCCCAGGGCTCGGAGGGCCCCGAAGGGCAGCTCGGGGACCCGAGCTGCAGACCCTTCGGGTCGTCGGGATCCCCGTAGCAGGCGGGCAGCCGGTACCCGCCGGCCTCGAGTGGCGGCAGCGAAGCAGCAGCAGTCCGAAGTCCTCTCGGCGCAAAGGAAAGTCCACGTCGCTATCCCGAGAAGAGCAGGTAGCCCTCCTTGCAGAGCCCAGGTAGGGCGCCGGCCCGCCGCCACCACAGCCCCGCCATTTCGCTGCTCTCGGGCAGGTCGTGGACGCGTCGCAACTGCCTTGGACTGCCCCGGCTAGTGTGGGCTAGTCCTGGGCTAGTCCTGGTGCCAGATGGCCTGCCACTTGCTGACGGACAGGCCCGAGCAGGCGTTGCCGCCGGCGCTCCCGACCCACTCTAAGGAGCTGCCGGTCCAGTTGAGCGGGCAGCCGGCGCCCTGCACGTAGGCCTGGAAGGTCCAATCGCCCGAATAGGTGTTGGAGGTCCAGAGGTCGTCGTAAGGCTGCTCGCCGTTAGCCGCTACGCCGGAGCCCGGGCCAACCAGGGGGCTGCCTGGGGCGTTCAGGTTGTTGTAGGGGGCCGGGAGCGAGGAGTCCGACATCATGGCGTTGGACAGGACCGGGTTGTCGTAGGGGGCGGCGTCGCCACCTGGGTACTGGTAGCCCATCCCGTTCTGGGCGCAGTTGCCGGAAGGGCCAGTCGTGCAGCTCCAGTCCCCGCTCTCGCCGTCTGGGAGGGGGGTCGAGGAGAAGGTGGCCGGGTCCACCTCGAAGCTGTTGGCCTCGACGGTAATGTTGCGGTCCTCCCACATGCAGCCGTCGTAATAGCTGGTGCCGTCGGGGGCGACAGGGGAGCTCGGCGTGGCCGCCGCCGTATCGTAGTAGGCGCAGGTGCCGGTCGAGTACACGTCTGTGCCGGCCGTGAGGCCGGCAGTCAGCGGGGGCGACAGCGTGACCACAATGCTGGTGCAGTTGCCGCCGGGGCAGCTGACAGCCGTCACTTTGTAAGGCTGGACGGCTTCTACGGTCCCCTTTAGCGTGCCGCAGCCCGAGACCAGCTTCACGCCGGTAAAGGAGCTGGACGTGGTGCCGCTATAGGATACGACCGCCCCCGTGGCCAAGTAGAGGGCCCCACAGCTGGTGTTAACTATGAGCTGCCCAGAGCCCGGGAACCCGGCGGTGGAAGCGACGTCGATGGTGCCCGAGCCGGTGAAGCTGCTCACGTCAGTCCTGTCGGTGGTCGAGGTCTGGACTGGGTCGGCGGCATAGGGCCCGCAACCTACAGGGCAGTTGTCCGGGTCTTGGCCGGCGAAGCCCACCCAATCGCCGATGGCCGGCGAGCCTGGCGAGGTCCCGGTAAGGGCCACCGTCGAGCAAGGACTGGAAGCAGAGCAAGTTTGGTTGGCCGCGACGGTAGCCACGGGCCAGAGCCCAGAGTCGAAGTAGTGGCTGAAGTAGCTGTTGGCGGGAGCTTCTTGTGGGTAGCCGCCAGAGCAGTACGGGTCGCTTTCGGCACCGGCAGCCTCGCCGGAGTTCAAGCAGCTCCGCCCGCTCGCTCCCCATATCTCGAGCGCCTGCTGCGCGTTGTCAAAGGTGTTGGCCTCTACGAGCACCTCGTTGTCATAACGGCTGGAGGGGATGCTCCAGCCACCCGAATCGTTTAGGTAGATACCGTTGGCCACGTCTTGGAAGAAGTTGCCTATGTACTCGGAGTTGTAGCCCGTCTCGTTCATCACCGCCCGGTTGTCTATGTCGTAGAAGTAGTTCCCTTTCACGAGCATGCCGGTGTTGCCGTCGTCAAACCATACGCATACCGAGCGGTACTCGTCGGTGAAGGCGTTACCCACTACGTCCGCGTTCAATGTGGCCCACCACTTGCCGCAGCCTGTCTGGCCGTTGCCGGAAAGGTCGGGGTTATAAGGGGTCTCTGTCACCTGGTTGTAGTCAAAAGTGGTACCGTGCCCGAAAGCGTTAATGGCATAAGAGCCCAACCGTTCGAAACAGTTGTACTCGATCGTGCCGCCGTCACCGCCGTACACAGCGATGCCTTGTGCGCTGGTCTCGGCGTAGTTAGTTCCCCCTGCATAGTCGTCGTGGAACCAGTCGTGCTCTATAGTCCACCCCGTGCCGGCAGGCGCCCCCCCGCCGGTGTCGGTGGTCAAGATGTTCCCGGGGTGGTTACCCCCGTAATCGAAGTCCAAGTACTCGACCGAGACGTCACTGGCATCCGCCTGGTAGTAGACAGGTGTGCCGGCCGCCACCGCTTGAGACAGCGGCCGGCTCAACGTTACGCTATAGCCGGTAGCCTCGCTGCCGCTCGCCCCCGACAGGCTCACAACGGCAGTACCTACCACAAGGTTCTCGCGGGGCAGGACGGGGGAGGTAGAGCGGCCCATCCTGAGCGAACTTGCGCCTTTGGGCGCAGCGAGACTGACCTCAGCAACGGGCCCAAAGTAGTCGTACCAGAACGGAGTGCCAGCCGGCTCCGTGCTTCGTAGGCGATGTGAGAGAGCCAAGACAGCACCCGACTGTTTAGAAACTTCGTACTCTGCCCCGCCCGGGAAGATTATGTGGTACCCGCTCGGGATAACCAGCCCTCTGCCAACGTCGATCGTACCGGCCCCCTTTACGGCACCATTGGTCAAAAGACCTGCGCCGCCGCTCCAGCCGTACGAGTCCTGGCCAGCCGCGATCCCTCCCCCAGAGAAGGTCGGCTCGGGATAACCTCGAGCTGACCCGCCTATAAACAAGGTGCCGCTCACAGCTTGATAATTGAGGCTGCCGAAGCTTCCTCCTTCAAAGAAATTGAGAACCGGGGCGAAGGGCACTTGGTAGGAAGAAAAGTTGACATTGGCGCCGGGCGCGTAGATGACCGCGGCCAAGGCTCTGGCCGGCTCGGAGGCAATGTACGAAGGTAGAGGCGGAAGAGTGGTACCGTAACCCGGAAGCTCTTCATACCGGCCGACAGTGTAAGCCTTGCGACCTCTCTTCAGCCTGTCATAAGTCCACGGGCTCGTGAGGTACTCGGCATGGGCCCCCGAGCCGGTACAAACCTGGTGGCTTTCGCCTGCTACACGGTGGCTAAGCGCAGGGGCAAAGCCAACTGCCGGCTTCATTGGGGCCCTCCCCGTGCTGCTAAACACACCGCCGCCGACTAAGCTACTTACTACCGCTACGCTCGCTCCCAAGGCAACGACAAGCGCCTTTCCCGGTCTAAGCACTAAGGCGGCCATCACGGGTCAAAGCACCCTATGGAGAAGAGCACTGTGCCGGCAGCAACCCTCTTGTCGCCCTCGATTGAGCAAGGGACCGAGCCCTGGCACCACCAATAAGACTAGTGAGGTCACTTCAAGAGCGTACAGCAGAGCGGTCCTGCTATGTCCTCCCTGATCGAAAGCGAGAAGCCAGTACGGCGGTGAGGTTACTCGTCCCAGGCAGCCAACGGTGCCGTGAGCTGGCCAACCGCCTCATTGGTATCACCCCCGCCTCAGCACCCTCAAGTTCCTCAAGTGGTTAACCCAGATTTGGAGGGTGGTGCAGCTCCTCTTGCTTTGGCTCCGAACTTAATAGCGGTTCCTGTCCCAGTCCCAGGTGCGGAGCCACGCGAGATGGCTCTGGACGGCGCCAGCGAAGCAGCTATCTCTGCGCAAGTAGCCAAGGCGGGGAGCTGGGGCCTGGCAGGTCGTACTGTCCTGCTCCTCGCCAACTTGGCGGCCACGCCCTTTACGATCCGGCTCCTCGGCCCGGCGGCGTACGGGCTCTGGGCTCTCATCCAGACCATCTTGTTGTGGGCCAGCGTGGCCGATGGGGGCATGTGGGCGGCCACCACCAAGTACGGAGCGGAGCACTACGCTGCCGGAGACTCGGCCGGTGAGTCAGAGGTGATCTGGAGCGGTTTTTGCTTCGCGTTCACGACGACGGCTGCAGTGGCGCTGGCGCTCGCGCTCGGCGCCCACTTCTTGTTAGGCCTGCTGCACGCTGGCGATAGCTTGCTGGGCGCCGGCACTTGGGCGCTGAGGCTCGCCTGCGCCGGCTTCGTCGTCTCATCTGTCGTAGGGACCGTCAACACTGCGCAGCAGGTGCGGCTCCGCTGGAAGCAATACACAATGTTCAACACCCTTGCTAACCTATTTGGAGCCATCGGCGTGCCAGTCGCGCTCTACGCTTTCTCAGGGGGAGTCGTAACGGCCGCCGCTGTCGGGCTTATCGGCGCCCTGTTCTACTTCGTTGGCCTCTCCTGGGACGCTCTTCGCGTCCTCCCCGCACTCCGCCACCCGAAAGTCAACCTGGTCATGCTCCGTAGGCTCGCCGCTTACGGAGGTGCTCTGACGCTGGCGAGCCTGGCTAGCGTGGCCGTCACCTCGGGCGAGCGGTTTTTCCTGGCGGCCAACGCCTCCACAACCGAGGTCGCCTACTACGCGGTCGCGATGACCGTCGCGACGACCCTCCAGATCCTACCCGAGCAGCTAACCTCTCCGCTCATGCCGGCTCTAGCCCGGCTCGAAGCCGAGGGGAAGCTAGACGAGCACAGCTCTCTCTATGGTAAAAGCATCTCTGGCCTCTTCCTTGTCGTCACGCCGCTCGCCATCGTCACAGCGCTCGTAGCCAAGCCTTTCCTCTCTCTTTGGGCTGGCGCCGCTTACGGGTTGCACGGCACGGCCTTACTCTTGATAGCCCTCGGTGGCGTTTGGGCCAACTCTCTCGCGTGGGTGCCGGGCGCGTACCTGTTATCGGCCGACAAGACCAGTCTACTCGCCTGGGTGCAGGGCGCTGAGATCCTCCCTTATCTGGCCGCCGCCTGGGTGCTCACGGCGCAGTTCGGCGCCCTCGGAGCCGTGGTCGCTTGGTCCGGGCGGTACGTCGTCGATTCAGTCGTCCAGTTTGCCGTCGTCCGCCGTACCGCTCGCTTGCCCATCGTACCCCTTTCGGCCCACCGCGCCCGCTCGGCGCTGGCGCCGGGTCTCCTTGCGGCTACGTGCCTAGGCGCGGCGACGCTCAGCCAGAGCCTGGCCACCCGAGCAGCGTTAGCTTCCGGTCTGCTCGTTGCCTACGGCGCCGGCATATGGTGGCTCGTCTTCACGGCCCAAGAGCGGCGAGGCGTCACCCGGCTACTTCACGAAGTCCTGGGGCGAGACGTCAGCCCACAGCAAAGCCGCCCCTGCAACCCCACTGATTGCGCCTAGGCGTTCACGCAGCGCGCGATATGCCGAGAGGCTGGCGCGCCCGATTGGGCGATGTGGGCATGGCCGCGCTCAATGGCTTTTGAGAGCGGCGGCTCCCTCAGCCTGAGCGCCAACAAGCGCACCTCGTGAAGCAGGGGCATCAACGCAGTGTCAGTGTCGGGCCTGCTCATTGGCATGTGACCGAGGTGGTCGTCATCGGTGCAGGCCCTGACGGCCTGCCGGTTTCTAGGACTTACGCATCCGGGGAATCGACCACTTGGTCGTGGGGGTGCCCGATGAGCTCTTGACGTAACCACTTGCTGGCAGGCATGTACTTGAAGTCTGAGCCTTATGGCTCGGACATGTAGGGCCCCAAGCTCAGCTACGACCTCGAAGGCTACAGCCGGCCGCAAAGAGCCCAGGGCATAGAGCGACGCACCCCGCTGCCGCAGAACAAGTTGCTCGCTTATGCCGACTGGTAGACAACAAGCACTTGGCCACGCCCTTCAGTGGTCCCCAGAAATGTCGTAGTAGCCTTGAGCCGAGGAAGCGATCGAGATCCTCTCCCCGACCCGCGTCCAGGCAGTCGAGCCACGGGGAAGCGGAGCCCGTCTCTCGCCGCCTCACGGCCGGAGCCAGTAGCCCGCCGCGCCGGGTCGCACCCCGGCACCAGGCGTCCGCGAACCCGAACAACCAAGAGCGGCGCTCAAGCGCTGGCCCCTGCGCTCCCGGGCTCACCGTCCTCGCTGACCGGCCCATGCCTAAGCCGACTAGTCTCTGCTTCCTGGGCTCCACCTAGTGCGCACAGAACGCGCGATCATGACCGCCTCAACGGCAGGACTAGGTGCACCCTGTCGACCCTCTCGTATCCTGCTTGACGTTCGTGCTCTCTTGCATTAGGAAGGTGACAGGAGTGAAGACCAACACCGCACTCGACCAAGCTCCACACGATTCGATGCCTTCGGGAGCCCTGCTTAGGCTCACGGCACGGTGCGCTGCACTGCCTCGAGCTCCACTGAACCTGTTCGAGCGCTCGTTCGAGCTCAGCGACGACCTGAGGTACCTACTTCAGTGAGCTTGGAAGACCTCCTCTACCCGTGGCTCGGCAAGTACGAGCGCCTCCACCCCAGATTAAAACAAGCCTTCGGCACAGCCTACCGCCACCTGCCACAGCGTTTGCGACTTGGCCCTCGTTACCAGGAGTTCCGGACCTTGGCGGAAACTGCTGCAGAGTGGTCTGTCGAGGAAGCTGCCGAGTACCAGGTTTCGCAGCTCCGCACAGTGTTATGCCACGCTGCTAAGTACTCACCCTTTTACCGCCGCCGTTTCGCTGAAGCAGGGTTCGACCCCCGCCGAGTGCAGAGCCCAGCGGACATGGCGGGATGTCCTTATCTCACAAGAGCCGACATCGCAGCACACTTGGACGAAATTGTCACCACTTCGCCTGGGCCTGCAGCACGCCTCTACATGACCACCGGCGGTACGACTGGCCAACCCATCGCGTTTTACCTCCACAAGGGCGTGAGCCGGCCAAAGGAGCAAGCCTTCCTCGAAGCACAATGGCGCCGTGGCGGCTACTTCGACGGGGCCCGCTTGGCAGTCATCCGCTCGCGGGTCACTACAGAGCGCCCGGACGGCGAAGTCGCCTGCTACGATGCTACACGCGACTGGCTCACCCTTTCTGCGTTCCACTTGACGGCGGAGCGCCTTCCCGAGTACCTGCGACACGTTCGGGCGTTCAAGCCCGATATTTTACACGCCTACCCTAGCGTCGCCCTGCACCTAGCGTCCCTCATGGAGGCCGCTGGCCAGGTGTGGCCGGTGCCGATGAAGTGCTTGCTGGCCGGCTCCGAACGCCTCACACGGCCCCAACGCGCCCTGTTGGAAGAGCGCTTCGGGTGCCGCGTTTACCATTGGTACGGGCATCGGGAGCGAGCCGTCCTGGCGGGCCAGGCCGGCAGCGGGACCCTATTGTACTTCTGCCCAGCTTACGGGTACGCGGAGCTCAGCCCACCCGATGACGAGGGGCTGTGCGAAGTAATAGGCACGAGCTTCCACAACCTGGCGATGCCCCTCATCCGCTACAGGACAGGAGATTATGTCCTTCCTTGCAGCCCTGGGGACGACGACGAACGAGAGCTCCCTTGGCTAGCTGTAAGAGAGGTGCGCGGCCGCGGCCACGAGTTTCTGATCGGCGCCGCAGGCCGCAAGATCCCGCTCACACCGTTCAACCTCAATCATCCCAGCTTTTTCGGTTTTTATGCTGTACAGTTCTTCCAAAACGAGCCTGGGAGCGTCGAGCTTCGCTACATACCGAGCCCGCGCCTCACCGCCGACAGCCTGGACCAAGTCCGGGCCATCTTGCAGCGCAAGCTTGGTGAGGATTTCGAGTTGACTCTGCGTAGAGTCGATCACCTCGAAGTCACAGACTGCGGCAAGGGACGCTGGCTCGTGAGCGGGCTCGGCGGAGCGGACGAGCACCGGCAGGTCCTGCCCCACGGACGCTGACGCTGTGCGCGCAGCAATGAACGTCCTCACCTCACAGACGGTCCTAGCCACCCCGCGGCCATACATTGGGCCCTGAGCCCACCCTGAGAGGAGGCTTTGCCAGCGGTTGGCCACGTTTAAAGGCGTGAAAGAGGCCCTTTGGGCTCTTCGCGTCGTCGCTTTGACGCTACACCGACCGTTAGGGCCAGAATTAGCGAAGTGCCGCGAGACGAACGCGAGATCGCCGTTGGCCGCTCGACCATTCCGAAAGGGCAGCGGAGGTCCTCGTTGAAGTCCTCCTGCCGAGCTCCGCAGGCGCATGGGTGAACCAACTCGCGACTGGCTAGGAAGCTCTTTCAGCGAGGACGCCGGGGCACAACGGCTGACCGACTGGCGCTTGCGCCTCCAAAGCGAGCGGGCCGGCAGCGGGGCTAATAACCTGCGAAACGGCACGTCTTTGATATAGTCGGAACACCAGCGCACCGGTCGCATACGTCACTATAAAGGCTTCCGCTGCTCCGTCTATGCCAAACGCCCAGCACAAACTCACTGTAGCTGCAACTGATACCACCAGTTCCACAGCGTCCGCGTACAGGATCCAAGCTGTTCGCCGGACCGCCTTCAACACTAAGATCGGTCCTATCCCCAACGAGCCCACGACATACGCCAAAGCGAACAGCACAGCAGCTCCCCAGAACCGTACGAACTGAGGACCGTAAAGTAACCCCATCAGGGGGCGGCCCCACAGGACAACTACGAAACCGGCGAAGCCGAAGCTGAGTAGTCCCGCGACGTTAACTAGCCGAGCAACACTCAGGAGGCCAGCTTTGCCTCGATCGGTGTAGGCTCTCGTGGCTTCAGGGAGGCCCACGCTACCGCCCGCTTGTATGAGCACCCCGGCTGGGCCGCTCACGAGGGTCCTTGCAGCCTTAATGGCGCCCAGTCCGGCCGGCCCAAGTGTTGCCGCGGCAACGAACGTGTACGCCTGAGAGGCCCCCCAGTTCACGAGAGACGAGCCAGCGATCCACTTCCCCAAGCGCCACCTCTCGCGAAGCAGCCTATATCCTGAGCCAATACTAGGCGCCAACCTAAACTGAGCCATTCCCAACAACGCACCAGCCGCGCCACCGAGCCCCCACGAACACACCAACAAAGGGACGGACCCAGCGTGTGAGAACAAGACAACGGCGAACGCACCTGCCTGGACCACGTCAAAGACAATGTCGTTGGCCAACGACATGCCTGGGCGCCGTGTCATGAACCCAGCCCATCTCCAATAGTCCTGGGCCAGCAGCGCAGGCAACCAGGGCGCTAGGGCAAAGAGCCCGAACGCTACAGCACGCCACCCTCCTGCAAGCGCCACCAACCCAAAGCAAGCTAGGGAGAGGGTCGTCGCTACTCCGAGTAGGAGTTCCGCACCGAGCCCGGCAGACAACCCTCTCAGTTCACCTCTGTCGCGCGCATCGCCCTCGATGATCATCGGGTCGGTTACCAAAGAGCGGTGCATCGCCGCGACTACTAGCCAGGCCGCATAAGCGATCGAGAAGGCACCCAGTCCCGAGGGCCCCGTGTCGTGTGCGACAACAGCTGTCACAGCGAAGTTAGACGCTGATGAGACACCCTGGTCCGAGAGGGTGAGGATAACGCGCCGGCTCGCGGCGAACCTAGCCACCGCCAAGTGCTCTCCTAGCCACTTGAGAGATGAGGTCCTCCCGGCCGCCGCGATACCTCGGCCAGGACCCCTGTACTGCGACCTTGTAGCGGCGCTCAAAAGCACCAGTGGCAGCAGTTAACGAGAACAGCGACGGGCTCTTGCTGGACCGCTATGGTACCATCATTGTCGACTGCGGCTACGTCGGATCGGGAGAGCAGGTCCAGCTCATCGATGAGTCGGCTGAGGCCATCGTTTCCTTCAACCAGCCAGGCCTGCCAGTCACTGTGGTGGCCAACCAGACAGGAGTGGCGCGGGGCCGGACCGGGTTTGCGGCCGTCGCTATGAGATTCGACCTCATACTGTCCTGGGTAGTCAGTGACCGCCTAGAAGATAATGGGGATGGCCCGCGCAGTAGGGGCTCACCCGATACGGGTCGGTCGCGAAGCCTGCCTGGGCGAGTGCGAAGCGAGCTTCCCTCGCTCGCAGAGGCCGCGGGGCAGATCCTGGGAACTCAAGTCTCATGCGCAGTGCGCACAGGGTAACAAGAACCGCACGTTCGAGTATTCGCCCGCTCTAGGAAACCTCCTTTAGGCATGGTGAGAGCAGGGAAAGCAGCATGACCACGACCTGCCACGTCTTAGGTGCCGCTACGAGTGAACCGTTGGCGGGCGTCGGGCTCACGCTGAACGCACCCACTCCCACGCCACCAAAGGTCACTGACGCTCTCTGCGCGCCTGCCTCCACTTACTGCGGCAGTTACGTGGCCGAGCTAGCACGCGCGGCTTCAACGCTGGACATGGCGGAGCTAGACCGGGCAGCCGAGATCCTTGAGGCAGCGTACCTGGCGGGCCAGACGGTGTTCTCCTGTGGCAACGGGGGTTCGGCCGCGATCGCGAACCACTTCCAGTGCGACCATCAAAAAGGCGTCCGTACTGGGACCGATCTGTTGCCCAGGGTCGTGAGCCTCTCAAGCAACATCGAGCTCCTGACTGCCATTGCCAACGACATCTCTTACGACGAGGTTTTCACGCACCAGCTGGAGTCCCAGGCCCGCTCAGGTGACGTGCTGGTCGCCATCTCCTCTTCCGGGCGCTCCCGCAACGTCATCGCCGCCCTCGAATGGGCCAACCTCAACGACCTTCGCACGATCGCCCTGACCGGTTTCAACGGTGGGCGAGCCAGGGAGATAGCTGAGGTGGCGGTGCATGTCCAGTGCGCCAACTACGGGGTGGTAGAGGATGTCCACCAAGCTCTTATGCACGCCTTGGCCCAATACCTTCGCCAGTCGCGTATGGCCCCACAGACAGGCGGGCACACCGCCTTTTGAACCTTTGCCATCAGCAGGCCGCATGAAACTTTTCTGTAACGGCACCTGGCAAGACACCCCAAGGTTGCCATCCGTAGGCAGTTGCTGTACGCGTCTATCAGGGCCTCTACCAGACTGCCAGCGCGCTCGTCTACCCCTCCTTCAGCCAGACATTTGGCCTGCCGATCCTTCAGGGTATGGAATGTGGCCACCCGCTTGTCACCTGTGATCTGAGAGCGATGCCCGAGACCGTCGGCGACGCGACCACGCCGTGCGACCCGAACGACCCCGCGTCCATCGCTATGGCCGTACTTGAAGCGGTTGGACCTCACCCGGCTTGGGTTCGCGAACAGGGGCTCCGCCGGGCGACGCTGTTCACCGGGGCTGGCACCGCGGCGGCGATGCTCGACGTCTACCGAGAGGTCGGCGAAAGAAGGAGGGCCGGCCCGAGGTGAGGGTCCTCGTTACAGGCGGTGCCGGCTTCATCGGCTCTCACACTGTGGACAGATTGCTCGCCCTCGGCCACGACGTGACCGTGCTCGACGCACTGGCTCCCCCGGTCCACAGGGGTACCCCACCCGCTTACCTACCCTCAGAGGTCGAGTTCTACCAAGGTGACGTCCGCAACCGAGACCTTCTCACCAACCTTTTGCGGCGCACGGACGCCGTCTTTCATTTCGCTGCTTACCAGGACTATCTGACCGACTTTTCCCGTTTCAGTGACGTAAACATAGTCTCGACTGCGCTCATTTACGAGGTTGCTGTGGCAGAGCGCCTCGACCTTGCCAGGGTAGTAGTGGCTTCGTCCCAGGCAGCTATGGGCGAAGGGCTCTACTGGTGCTCGCTCGATGGAGAGCAACTGCCCGGCATGCGCCCCGAGCGAGACCTAGCCGCCGGAAGATGGGACATTGCTTGCCCTGCTTGTGGCGGGCCCCTCGAGGTGACCCCCACGCCCGAGACCGTGTCCAACCCTCAGAACCCGTACGGGATGTCCAAGCTCAGCCAGGAAATGGTGGCCGTCAACCTCGGCAGGCGCTACGGCATACCTACCGTTGCCCTGCGCTACAGCATCGTCCAGGGCCCCCGCCAATCTGTGTACAACGCCTACTCGGGCGCCTGCCGTATCTTTTGCCTTTCCTACATGCTCGGTCGGGCGCCGGCCGTTTATGAGGACGGTCGCAATATCCGCGACTATGTGAACATCGCCGACGTCGTGGACGCGAACGTCCTCGTACTCGACGACGAAGCCGCTGTGGGCCGGGTCTTCAACGTGGGCGGTGGGAAGCCCGTTACCACATTGGAGTTCGCAGAGGTCGTACGCCGACAGTACGGCTCAAGCCTCGCACCGACGGTGACCCGCGAGTACCGCTTCGGTGATACTCGCCACATCCTCTCCGACATCGCTGCCCTGAGCGCTTTGGGCTGGAAGCCCCGCCACACGCCCGCTGACTCAGTGAGCGCCTATGCAGAGTGGCTTGCCAGCGTACCCGGCCTCGACGGTATCCTCGAGGAAGCACAGAACCGTATGCGCTCCTTGGGCGTGGTGAGAAAGGTGAACGCATGATCATCACGCAGACACCCCTGCGCATCGGTTTGGTGGGCGGCGGCACGGACCTCCCCGACTACTACCGCGAGCACGGCGGCCGAGTGCTCAACTGCGCCATCGACAAGTACGTCTATGTGATCGTCAAACAGCGCTTCGACGACGATATCTACGTCAATTACTCAAAAAAGGAGATCGTCTCCCGTGTAGAAGAGCTCGAGCACGAGCTCGTCCGTGAGGCCATGTACATGACAGGGGTCCGCAAGGGAGTCGAGATCACCATGCTCGCGGACATCCCCTCCGCTGGGTCCGGCCTCGGTTCGTCCTCGTCGGTGACGGTGGGCCTGCTCCATGCCTTGTGGGCCTACCAGGGCCACCACGCCTCCGCGACTGAGTTAGCTGAGGGTGCCTGCACGATTGAGATCGATCGATGTGGCAAGAAGATAGGACGCCAAGACCAGTACATCGCCGCCTTCGGAGGAATCCGCGACATGCGCTTTGGCCCTGGGGAACGGGTAGAACCAGAGGAGGTCGGCATCGACATGTCAAGCCGTCGCGCTCTGCAGGACCAGTTCATGCTCTTTTTCACCGGAGCGACAAGAAGCGCAACCGCGATCCTCACCGAACAGTCAGCCAACGTCGCCTGCAGCCTCGCTGAGCTCCACGCACTCCGCGAACTCGCAGCTGAGGCCGCAGCAGCTTTGCGCCGCGGCTGCATCTCAGCCGTCGGTGAGGCAATGAGGGAAAGCTGGGCCCTCAAACGCAAGCTGGCCTCCGGGGTGACCAATGACTCCATTGACGAAGCCGTCTCGGCCGCGCTCGACGCCGGCGCAACCGGGGCGAAGGTAACCGGCGCAGGAGGGGGCGGCTTCCTTCTCGTCATCTGCCCACCTGAGCATCAACGGGCGGTCCGAGCGTCGCTCGCACACCTACGCGAACTGCCGGTCCGCCTAGACCAGCTCGGCTCACGCGTAATTTTCAACGTCCTGCGGGACATTTGGAGCTGACATGGACGCCGTCGTCGATCGCCATCGCGCGCCCTCTGCTGCCAAACCAGCTTTCCTGACCACCGATCCCTCATCAGCTGCCAACTTATCTGCCCTAGACAGAGAACCGCCTAAACAGTTCGCTCGGCCAGGACTACCCAGGTGCGCCGCTGCCGCTGGGCGCGCTTTCCGGCGCTGGAAGGGCAAGGGACCACGCCTCGCTGACTGGGAGCCTCGCTCCACGTTACAGCTCCCAGTTACCACCGTAGAGCGCGCCTCCGTCCCGGCGGTCAACTTCCACACCCACCTCGGACGGTGGCTGAGCCCAGACGGCTCATGGATGGAAAAAGACGTGCCGCAGTTCATCGCCATGATGGATGCCGCCAACATAGATGCCTGCGTAAACTTGGACGGCCGTTGGGGCAGGGAGCTCGAGGACAACCTCGAACGCTACGACCGCGCGTACCCAGGGCGGTTCTTCACCTTCTGCCATGTGGACTGGCGCCTTTTGCAAGAAGCTAGAGGGCCCGACCTGCTCGTAAAATCGTTCGAGCGCTCGGTCCAAACAGGAGCGCGTGGGCTCAAAGTCTGGAAGGATCTCGGCCTTACGGTACGAGCCGGTCGCGAGCTCATCCTCCCCGACGACAAACGGCTTGCGCCTCTCTGGCAAGCCGCGGGCCAGCACCGTCTACCAGTCCTGATCCACGTGGCGGACCCGCTCGCTTTCTTCTTGCCCCGTGATCGGCACAACGAACGCATCGAGGAGCTGTCGCGCCGGCCCAGCATGGCAGCACGCCACGGGGGCGGCACCGAGGGCTTCCACCGGCTGCTACGGTCCTTCGAGCACGTTCTCGCTGACCATCCCAACACAACCTTCGTCGCCGCCCATGGGCTTCACGCGGAAAACCTGCGCTACGTAGCACAGATGCTAGAGCGTTATCCTAACCTCCACATTGACATTGCGTGGGCACACCTCCAGTTGGGCCGCCAGCCCCGTACGGCCAGGGACCTCTTCTTGCGCTTCCCCGACCGCATCTTGTTCGGCACGGACGTGTTCCCCCTTCGCCCCAGTATCCTCCCTATATACTTTCGTTTTCTCGAGACCTTCGATGAGAGCTTTTCCTACACCGACGAGCCAGTCCCAACCTCCGGTCGATGGCCCATCTACGGGCTTGGTCTCCCGCCAACTGCCCTCGCTCAAACTTACAGGGCCAACGCGTTACGCCTCCTCCAGCCAGCGCCGTCATGACCATCGACCATAACCGCCGGCCCCTTATAATCGCTAGCATCCTTCGGCCCGAGGGGACGACAGGGGTCCATACCCACATCCGCGAGTTCCGCTCCTACCTAAACCAGCGACGCATAATGCACGAGCTCGTCACGCCCGTTTCCTATGCGCGCTTTGCAGTTGAGCCCGTCTTTGCGCTCCGCCTACCCCTCCGTTACCTAGCCCCACCCCTAAGCGTCGCTTGGTACCGCTACTGGCACACCGCCTTCCTGGCCAGAGCCCTCCGGCAGCGGCTCCTACGGCTAGGGCCCGCAGTAATCTATGCGCAGGGCCCCGAGGCGGCTCACGCTGCCCTACAAGCGCGTACGAACCGAGCCCAGTCCGTCGTAATGGCCGTGCACTTCCTCGGATCCCAAGCCAATGGATGGATCGCCAAGGGGCACATCACGCCGGAGGGTAAGGTGGCACGATCTATCTTATCAAGCGAACGACGCTCACTCGGCTCCTTGGACGCCGTCCTCTACGTTTCGTCCGCAGCCCGAAAGCATTTCCACAGTTCTCTGCCAGCAAGCCTCGCCACCAAGTCTTACGTAATTCCCAACTTTATCAGCCCTATCCACCCACCGAACGAACCCTGTACCATTGGAGACCTCGTCACTGTAGGTGCGCTCGAAAATGAAAAACGCCACGATTTCCTCTTGGACGTCCTGCACGCCGCCAAAGCTCTCGGCCACATTTATACGCTCGACATCTATGGCAAGGGCCCTCTTCGTGCACGTTTGCAACAAAGGGCCGCTACCCTCGGCGTCGCAAGCCAAGTCAGGTTTCGTGGGTTCCAACCAGCCGTACGCGCCATGCTGCCCTGCTACCGGGCTTATGTCCACGCCTGCACCACGGAGGCAGGACCGATCGCGATCGTCGAGGCAATGGCGGCTGGTCTCCCCGTCTTCGCTCCCGACTGCGGCGGAGCGACGGAGCTCTTCACAAACGGCGTCGAGGGGTACCATTTGCCTGCTGAAGACCCTCGCGCGGCAGCCCGAGCTTTGATCGCTGCCCTCGATAACCCCGGCTCCCTGGCTGCCGCTGGGTACGCTGCCAAGGAACGCTTCGCTCGCCACTTCTCTACCTCCCAAGTTGCCCCCCGTCTCTTGGAGGTCCTGTTGGCCGCAAGCACCACCGAGTGTGACCCGCCCTCGACCGCTCAGGGCCCACTAGCGCCTTTACCACCGAGGCGCGACCTACAGCTCAATCAAGCGCTCACTCACATCCAATCATCAATTCCGCCGGCGTGATAGGCCAGCACGCTCTACCTACCCGTGGCGGCAGAAGGCAGAAGCGGTTCACTATTCTGTCCTCACCTTGCTAGACATCCTCGCCCCAGCCTTAGATTTAGACCGCCTAAGACCCGGCTACTGTCTAACTTACCTTCTTTTACGAGGCCGGTGTCGGCTGGAGCCCGAAGTTGAGCAGAGTGAACGTGGCCGAGGCAAAATCTGTCGAGCAGATCTCGATCCCGTAATTCACCTGGCTGAGAAAAGTCGTGGAAGGGTACCACCCTTGCTGTATAGCCCAATCAATAAACGGCATTAGGTCGAGCGACCCAGAACTAAAGTTCTGGGTGGCTACGAAAGCCACATAGCGATAGCCGGAGGTCGCGTAGACTTCCCATGTGTGGCCATCGATGCTGATGGTCGCCTGTTGGCTACCCGCTGGTGTCTGGCCGAAGTTGTCCGTCCAGATCATGAGCTCATTGGAAGTGGTAGTGGCCATGCCGTTCAACCAGATGTCAAACGCGTACTCGTAGTCATCGCCAGGCTGTGCTGGGCCCTCCCCACCAAAGCTGGCGACAAGCGAGCTGTACTGGCTCACCGGCGTTGAGTTATAGTCCTCTTGGACGGCAGGGTAAGTTTTCACGTCATTAGTCGGCTGGCCGTTCGGGGGCATGTCTGCCACTACGGTGACGTTCTGGGCGGAGCACGCGTACATCGCCTGGCTTCCAGGGCCACTAGCCGGAGCGCCCGGGTCGTTCCATTCGTTGTTGTAGGTGATGTAGCCGTCTGGCCATGTATAGCCCTGCGGACCAGTCGCGGTCCAAGTAGCGTTCGAGGCGTTGCAGCTAACCTCGTACTGAGCCGCTGACGTCGATGTCGTAGCGGGCGTTGACGTCGTCGTGGTCGACGATGACGTGGTCGACGATGACGTGGTCGACGATGAAGTGGTCGACGATGAAGTGGTCGACGATGAAGTGGTCGACGATGAAGTGGTCGACGATGAAGTGGTCGACGATGAAGTCGTGGTCGGTCGCGCCGCGGTTGTAGACGGAACTGCACTTGTTGGTGCGACCATAGTCGTGCTAGTAGCCCAACTTACCGTCGGGCTCGTGTTCCGGGACCAGGTAGGCATAGTCACGACGGTGGCAGCAGGCCAGCTCGCCGCCGTAGTTGAATTAGAAGAAGCTTGTCCGCCCTTCGGTGAGGTCGGCCGGGACTGCATGGGGCCCGAACCGTCACTCTGCCCACCAGCCCCTCGCTCCAGGCTAGGCGCCCAACTCGCTATGGCTCTGATAGTCTCTCTGCGACCCAGGCGCCTGTTCGCAAGCTTCAAGCCTTTCACCGAAACAGCTGCTTCCCCGAAGCCAAAGACCTGGCCCAATGCCGTTGCCAGCCAGTAGCCATGACCCCCGGGCCTAGCGGCTATGCCGACCACCCGAAGGCCTCTGCCCGCGAGGTCCCCATAGTACTGCGCATCCCCCCTGCCTACTACACGTCCACCGCTCGACACCGCCCAATACCCTTTGCCGTCGGGGGTCCCAGCGATCCCCACCACGTCCGTCAGGCCCAATTGGGTGACAGCGCCGCTCACAACCCGGGCAGCCCCGAAGCTCACCACGATGCCTGAGCGCGTGACCAGCCAGTACCCTTCGCCGTTTGGTAGCCCAGCGACACCGACTACTGCAGAATGAACGCGGACGTGCTCACTAACGACGGAACCGCGGTAGTGAGCGTCCCCGAACGCGAACACCCCGCCGTCCCCGGCTACCAACCAGTAGCCCTTGCCTGACCCTACCGCCGCTATCCCAACGATCTCCCGGTTCAGCCGCCTCCCCTCGAGCGACCCCAGCCAGGCCGCGTCGCCGTACGCGACAACGGACCCGCTCGCAGACGCGAGCCAGTACCCCCCCGGCCCTGCCGCCGCGATAGCCACACTTTGGTCACCCACCTCTTCCCTGCCATGCTCTCCCGGCCCCTCGACACCCGCACCCCCCACGACCCCGCCGCTACCGGTCAGGACCAAGTACCCATTTTCACCGTTGCTCCCAGGCACCACTACACGCCTCACTGAAGCACCCCCACTCGAGGCCACCAGCCCCAGCACTGTCAGCGCAGCCACTACCACCGTGACAAAGCCGGCACGTCGTCCCGACCGCCCCTCCAACACTCCTCGAGCACGGCCCATTCCTTCCCTCCCAGTCGCGAAGACCAAAAGGCGCGTTTCGCCTACCTACCGCGCTCGGCAGCTGCACTTCACTTCTTTAGCCGAACGGCCACAAACACCACTGAGCGTCAATGCATTCTTTCCGCCATTTCCGTTTTGAGAGCTTTTATACCTACCGTAAGCACCCAACTGCAACTACCCGATCGGTGCCCTCACAGTCAAAGCTCGCAAACCTTCTCCAACCCCGCGCCACCGAAAGCGCTCTTCCGCCACTCTCTGCGCACAAGACGAGCGGACAGCGCTGCCGACCGACCTCTTCTCGATAACGACACTCTGGCCCTACCAACGCGCGTCAGCTCCTCTGATCCCTCGAACCTGGTGACCCTTGAGCGTTTTACCCTTGCAACGCCCCCGCACAAGGGCTCACCCCGCGAGCCGCCTCCCAGGAAGCGTCCCCTTGCCCGATGCCCTGTCTGCCTCGTGACCTCGGCTGCTGGGCGCAGAAACCAAAAGGGAGGCCGCAACGGTCAAGTCCATTGCGTACTGCGATGCGATCCCCGCACCGTCCTCAGTAAAGGACGCGACAAGGCAGTACACGACCAGGAACAGCCCTATCGCTCGGGCTGGTCCCCGTGGCCTGGATACCGCGACTGCCAGCAGCACAAAGAACATAGTCCCGGTCAGGACGTCCCCAGCAATGCC
>Ga0070737_10001445_pt1 | contig 33961 bp, 30 predicted proteins | sample Coa_R1_10_FD_66438 | JGI IMG/M metagenome (GOLD analysis project Ga0070737, IMG submission 66438) | Surface soil microbial communities from Centralia Pennsylvania, which are recovering from an underground coalmine fire - Coalmine... | ecosystem: Environmental > Terrestrial > Soil > Unclassified... | reverse complement strand
TTCAGCGCTGGTTGTCTTGCTCGCGGGAATCACTTGCAGTTGAACATTGCACGCCGTCCCATCGTCGACTTCGACCTCGGTTCCCTGATCCTTCAGGCGGCTTATAAAATTGGGGTCAGTCCAGGCGTCCTCTTCAATCTGTTCAAAAGCCATCACCCGGTAGGTCCCGGGACGAATCCCGCGGATGACAAATACGCCATACTGATCGGTTGTCGTTTCTTTAGTCAGGTCGGAATCCTTCGCAACTTTGCCGCCTTCCGGCAAAAGAACAACCTGCGCGTTATTGAAGGGCTTGTCGTCCCGAAGGACCGTGCCGGAAACGCGCCCGCCATTAGAGTCAATCACAATCTCCAGCATTCCCGGATTCTGGCCCTCATTCACATCGAACCCATCCACGCGAACGTCCTGGCCGTTCAGAAGAATGCTTTTTACGTAGGCATCGGGCGGCAACCCCCAAACCTCAAGCTTATAGCCGCCATCCCCGACGTGATGAAAGACCACATTGCCATTCCGGTCGGGGGAATCTGTTTCTGAACTGAAGTAAATGCTTTGGTCGCGCGGTTGAAGAAACAGGCGAACGCCAGAAAGGTCCAGCTTTCCGCCAGCAGTCCGCACCTGGCCTTGGATGTCGATGCCCGGGGTCAGCGTCACGCTGAGTCCGTTAACGTCAGCGTTGGTTACATCCACCGGAACTCGCGTCTGAAGCTCAGTTCCATTGCTTACACTGCGGGCGATGAGGAAATAACTCCCGGGACGGACTCCGGCCAGATCAAATTCGCCTTGATGATTTCGAACGTAGTTCTGGCCGGTAAAGCTGAAGACGTTAGTCAGGGATCCGCCGCGCGGCAGCAGGAAAACCATAACGCCTTCGCCCGGTCGGTTGGAAACGGCGTTGAACACTTTCCCACGGATGTGGAAGGTGGGGGTTGGCGTGAGGCTGATATCCACTCCGGGAAGGTCGTCGCCGGCGGCCAGTTGAATAGGTGTGGCGCCGGATGAATCCGTGGTTGAAGGATAAAAGGTCTCCGGATAAGAAAGACTCGCCGGTCCCTGGCCAAACTGCCCGGCATTAAAGCTGGCGCTCACGTAGTACTGGCCGGGAGCAAGATCGAAGATGCGATATTCACCTCGGTCGTCAGTTGTCGCAAATCCCACTGGCAACAGTTGGCGGCTCCCTCGAAAATAGCGATAGCTCATCGCGTGAACCTGAGCATGCTCAATCGGATTTCCGTCTTCGTCATAAATGTGGCCGCTCACGGCTGCGGCGCGAGGCAAGCGGAAAGAAATGTCTTTGACGGCTTGACCGGGACGCAGCGTTAACACAGTGCCGGGGGAGTCTGGCGAGCGCTGATCGTACTGCATGCGGACGTATCCGGCATGGGATGCGCTAAGGGAATAGCGCCCCGGATCAAGTCCCTTGATCTCAAAGCGCCCGGAAGAGTCTGTCAGAGCGTATCGGGGCTGGGCTTCCGCGCCAAGGGCTCGGAATGTCAGAACAGCCTTCGCAAGAGGCATTCCGGTGTCAGCGGCGATAACGGTTCCTGCCATCGAGCACGTTTCAGGAGGTTTGGCTGGCGCTCCAGACGGGACTTGTGGGATGCCTTGCAGCAAAAGGAGTGAGAGAACGAATGGGCTTAGACTGAGGCGCATGGGCGCACCCCCCAAAAATCTAAGCTATTTTATCACCCAATACGCCTCGGTCTACAAATGGGTGCGCGTTCTCTATGAATTGAGGCCATCAGGGCCCGCAACGGCGGAAGAGTTGATCGAGCAATTCAATCGCAAGGTCAATTTCATCGCGCGTGATGGTGAAGGAAGGCGCGAGAGTGAAGACGTTTTTATAGTAGCCGCCCACGTCCAGCACTAATCCGTATTTTTGTCTGCCGATCTGAAGGTCGCCTTTCAATCCCTCCACAAAGATGCGATCTGTCAGTTCACGATCCGGAGTGAAGCCGTCTTCCTTGCAGACCTCGATCCGCAAAGCGAGCCCGATCCCATCCACCTGGCCGATCACGCCCGGATGACGCTGCTTGAGCTCGCGCAGGCCCGCCAGGAAATAGGCTCCTTTCTCGTTCACCATCGCCTCGTAATTTTCCTCTTCCATCATTTTCAGGGCTTCGAGCGCTACGGCCATGCCCAGGGTATTAGAAGAAAACGTCGAGTGCGTGGAGCCTGGGGGGAAAAGTTCGGGGGCGAGCAATTCCTCGCGCGCCCACAGGCCGGAAAGCGGATTGAGGCCGTTCGTGAGCGCTTTGCCAAACACGATGATGTCGGGCGTGATGCCCCAGTTCTCAATCGCCCAGAATTTTCCGGTGCGATAAAAACCCATCTGAATCTCATCATCGACGATGAGAATCCCGCGCTTCCGGCAGGTTTCGGCGAGCCGCCTGAAATAGTCCCTGGGCGGTATCACGTATCCGCCCGTGCCTTGCACGGCTTCGATATAGAAGGCGCCATATTCGGACTCGCGGGCTTTCGCATCCCACACGCCGAAGTATTCGCTCTCAAAAAGCCTGGCGAACTGGTCCTGGCAATAAAGGTTACAGGTTTCAGGTTTCAGGCTGTAGATGCAACGGAAGCAATAGGGATAGAAAACAAACTGCCCGCGATCGCTGAAGTGTCCGTAGCGGCGGCGATAGCGATAGCTTGACGTGATGGCTGAGGCGCCCAGCGTTCGGCCATGATAGCCCCCCATAAAAGCAAACATCAGGTTCTTACCGGTTGCGTTGCGAACAATCTTGAGCGAGTCCTCAATGGCTTGCGAGCCGCCTACGTTGAAGTGAACACGGCCCTTCACGCCGAAACGTTCCTCACAATAGCGGGCGATCCGCGCCGCGACTTCGACTTTTTCAGCGTGGAGATACTGACAGGCAAGCTGCGGCAGGCAGTCCAACTGGCGCTTCAGGGCATTATTCAGCCGCTGGTTCTTGTATCCAAAACTCGCCGCCGAATACCACATCTGAAGGTCGAGGTAAGGCGTCCCGTTTTCATCATAGAGATAACTACCTTCGCAGCCGACAAAGACCTTGGGAGGATCGACGTAATGCACCGTATCGCCATAAGAGCAGTACTGCCTCTCAAGCGCAAGCAGATCGGCGGCTTTAAGGGTTTCTGAAGTGTCCAAGCTCTAAAATCCTCCTCACTCGTTCGCTGCAAAAGCAGCCAGCGCCCGACTGCGTTCGGTCTTCGCCGTTTCATCCGTTGTGTGGCTGCCCAGCCATCCTGCCAGCGCGCATTCGATATCGTCAAAAGTGTTGAAGGGGCGCGCAGGAATGCCCTTGGATCGGCAGAAGTCGAGAAGCGGCTGGCGCGCGCAGACGAAGTCGGCTTCCGCCACCGCATGGCGGTCGGAAAGGCCGTCGCCAATATAAATCACCGGCCAACGATCTTCTCGCAACGCGCGAATGATCTGGGGCTTGCAAGTGGCGCAGCCGTGAGCGCAGTTCGCTGTGGCATGGGGAAAAGAGACGGCAAGCCGGCCTTTGATAAGGCGTCCGGAACTCGAATAAAAGTGGATACCATTCCGCCCGCGGCTATGAAGGCCAGCGTGCGCCAGAACCCGCCGGATGACGCAATCCAGGCCATCACTCACCACAACGAAAGGGATTCGACTCCGTTGCACAAAGCGAACAAACTTTGCAAACGCAGGGTCTATGGGAATGGAATCGATCAGCGCGTTCAGTTCCTGCGCAGAAGTCTTCACCAACGCCAATTGCCGCTCAAGGCACTCGCGGGAGCCAATGGTTCCCGCTGTCCACAAGCTCTCAATTTCCCGCCAGGCCGGATCAGCCAGCCGGATGAGAATCTCATCGGTCACATCGACCCGCGTGATGGTGCCGTCGAAGTCACAAAAGATGATAGGTTCTGGAGGCGCTGAAGCATCCACGCCACGATGCGGCTGGATCATGGAATTGTTTTGGAGAACCTTTCTCGGTCTCTTTTCACCCGACGCGCTCATCCACCAGGCGTTTGGGCTTTCTCCCCTGGGCGAGCGTGCCCGGAGGCAGAAACTTGAAGGACAGCCGATACATGCCGCAAACGTGATTGGCCCAAATCTCGGGATAACGCGTCTCCAGATTTCTCGAGATCGTTTGCTCAACGCGCCGGGGCTCAATCCCGTTGGTCAGTTCAAGGCGAAACTCAAGAACATCCCGCAAACCTTCCTGCCGGACGGCCACCTGCCAGTTTTCTCCGATGCCTTCCACGTCATGAAGCACGCGTTCAAAAATGGCGGGATGCATATTGCCTGCTCCCATCACCACCATTTCATCGCGCCGACCTTTAATCATATCGATTCGGCGAAGCGGCGCTCCGCAGGGACAAGGCTCTTCCAGGAAGCGCGTCACGTCGCGGACGCGATAACGGATGAAAGGTTCGGTGCGGCGCGAAAGCGTCGTCATCACCAGTTCGCCATAGCCTTCGTGGTCCGGATGAATAATCTCAAACAGGAAATTGAACTCATCCACGTGGTAGCCCCGTCCCCGCCGGCATTCCATGCCGATGCCGCCGCCCGCTTCCGTTGAGCCGTAGCCCAGAATGACGGGAGCTTTCCACACGTCCTGCACATAATTGCGGTAGACGTCGGTCATGCGATCGCCGGCGGCCATGATGAATTTCAGGGGGAAGGAGCCTTCCTTTTCAGCAATCTCTGAGAGGCTCACCAGCCAGGTGGGATCGGCGATGATCACATTATAACGGTAGATTCCCATGCGCGAATAAAGCTCGCGCGGCTGCGGCTTGCCAATGGCGGAGCAGAAAACCCCGAGATGCTTGCAGGCCAGAAAAGTGACCCAACTGCTCACCCAATAGCCTGCGTCGAAAGTGCACACCACGCGGTCACCCGGCCGCAGGCCGTTTTCCCAGAGCGCTGCGGCCTCGTAACGGGCCGAATGTTCCAGTTCATCGTAGGTGAAATAGATTCGCTTGGGAGGTCCGGAGGTCCCTGTTGTCTCAAAAACCGCCTGCGGCGGGCCGCAGAGAAAATCCTCCGCAGGGTGTGAGATGAGATCTTCCGACGTGGTAAAAATATCCCTCAGGTCTTCGGGCCTGCGAATTTTCAGAGCATTCAGGCCCCGCTCATGCAATTGGTCAGCAAAGAATTTCTGGTGTCGGGCCGCATGGCGCACCACGCGGCGGAACGCATCTTCCTGCATCCGGCGAATCACCGGCCGGGGCGTGAGCTTGCCCCACCGGGTCAGGGAAGACACGGAATTGCCAATGACCGCGCGCTCGAAAAACTGTTTGAATGCGCTCAACATGTCTTGTCGCGGCGGCGTCCCTACGCTTCGCTCAGGGCGGGCTCTCGCCGCCGAACTGATTGAAAATTAAAACCGGCGGTGAGGACACCGCCGCTCCAGCTATAACTTCACAAAATTTCGCGAACCGTTCGCGCCTACATCAGAAACGCTGATTCCCCCGCATGGAGCGGCGGCGGAGCAAGCAGATCAATGTAAGTCGCTTTTTCCAGCAGCGCTCTGCCAACCTGCGCGATGGCATGCGCCGCATCGGGGCGAGCAAGTTCGCGCGCTGCCCGCGACATGCCCTCCCGCTTTTCCGGCTGGTTCAGCAAATGCGTCACGAGCGTGGGTATTTCCTCCAGGCTCGGAGCGTGCGCGGCCACTTGATGCTCAACCAGATACTGAATGTTCCGCTCTTCCGGACCTGGAATCGGATGCATCAGGATCATGGGAAGGCCGGAAGCGAGCGCCTCGGAAACCGTCAGGCCGCCGGGCTTTGTGACCAGCAAATCTGAAGCTGCCATCAGTTCCGGGATGCGGTTAGTCCAGCCAAAAGGGAGAAGGTCGAGAGCGATTTTTCCGCGCAGCCGCTGAAGCCTGCCGAGCAACGCCCGGTCGTGGCCCGCCACCGCAAGCACCTGAAGCTGCAAACCGCAGTGTTCGAGATATGTGGCCACCTGGTCGAGCGGCGCCATTCCCATTCCGCCTGCCATCAGCAGCAGGACGTGCCGGCGCGGCTTCAGTCCCAGCAGGTTCCGCATTTCCGCCTTGTTGAAGGGCAGGGCGAAAACAGGGTCAATGGGAATCCCGGAGATCAGGATGCGATGCGGAGAAATCCCCCAGCCAATCAGTTGTGCCTTGGCTTGCTCTGTGGCGACACAGTAAAAATCAATCTCAGGCTGCACCCAGGGCGGCTCGGCCTGAAAATCAGTGAGCACCGCCAGAATCGGCGAGGAAAACCAACCCTCGCGCTTGCCGAGCGCGGCGATTTCCGCTGCGCCAATCTCGGTCACAACCACCAGGTGCGGAGAGAAGGCTTTAAACTCGCGCAGCACCCTCGCGCATCCGCGGCGGAATATCCAGCGCGGCGCCGTCGAGCGGTGTCGCTTCCGCTGGCGCCTTTCATAAAGCGCGCGCCAGAGTTCGCGCCGGTAACGCAACATCCACCAGTATGGCTGAACGTAAAGCCATGGGAACCAGGATTCAGCCAGCGCGATGGCGTCCAGAGTTCGAATTTCCAGTTGATCCGCGCTGTCCGCCAAAGCATCCCGGACAACTGAGGATGCCTGAACGTGACCCGAGCCCACACTGAGAGTTAAGATGAGAATCCTTTTCGCAGCATTCGTCATAGTCGTTCAGAAATTTGGAGCAAAATCAGAGCTCAATTTACTCAAAACGGCGAACCAATAAGACCGCATTCAGCCCGCCGAATGCGAAGGAGTTGGAAAGTGCAATACGCACCGGCATTGAGCGCGCTTCGTTGGGGACGATATCCAGATCGCATTCGGGATCGGGCTCGGTGAAATTGGCCGTGGGAGGCACGGCGCCTCGTTGAATGGCAAGCACCGTAGCCGCCAGCTCGACGGCGCCGGTCGCCCCCATCACGTGACCGTGCATGGATTTGGTGGAGCTCATGCAAAGGCGGCGGGCATGCTCCCGAAAAACCTCTTTAACAATGGTGGTTTCTGTTGCGTCGTTCAGCCGTGTTCCTGTGCCATGGGCATTGATGTAATCCACCTCCTCAGGGTTAACGCCGGCTTCCTGAAGGGCCATGCGGATGGCGCGCGCCGGCCCGTCGACGGTGGGTTGCGTGATGTGGCCGGCGTCTGAAGTCATGCCGAAACCGCTTATTTCCGCGTAAATTTTGGCCCCGCGCCGGCGGGCATGGTCCAGATCTTCGAGCACCAGCGTAGCCGCGCCTTCGCCAATCACCATTCCTTCGCGGTCGCGCGAAAATGGCCGGCACGCCCGGCTGGGGTCGCCGTTGCCGCTGGCCAAGACCCGGACCGATTCCCAGGAGCGCATCATGCCGTAGGTAATAGGCGCGTCCGTGCCCCCGGCAAGCATGATGTCGGCCAGGCCGAACTTGATCAGGTGATAGGCTTCACCGATTGCATGGCCTGATGAGGAGCACGCCGTCGCGGTGGCGAATGAAGGGCCTTGCGCTCCATACTCCATGCACACCTGCGAGACGGGAGCGTTGTGCATGATCTTCGGGATTGTAAAAGGATGCAAGCGGGTTGCCTGCCGGGCGTATAAATTGAGATATCCGTCATCGAGAGCTTGCGCGCCGCCCATTCCTGAGCCGAGCACAACGCCAAAGCGCGGGCGCTCTTCCTCCTTCACTTCAAGGCCGCTCGCACGCATGGCTTCCTGGGCTGAGAGCAGCGCAAATTGTGTGAATCGATCCAGTAAATCGAGTCGTTTTGGAGGGAAGTGATCGGCAGGATTATAGTCGGCTATCTCGGCGCCAATCTGCACGCTTAACGCGGAAGGATCAAATTGCGTGATCCGATGAACTCCCGACTGGGCCTTCATAAGGTTGGAAAAGAACGCTTCGACATCCTTCCCGATGGATGCAAATACGCCCAGACCTGTAATGACCACCCTTCGCACAGTAGTTCCTCGCCCTCATTCTCAGTTGCCGGCAGCTTGCGCTCCGCCTTTCGCCATCGCCACCAGGTCGGAGATATCCTTGCCTTCCAGGACGCGGGTGAGGCTGTCCGTCACTTGCCGGACGCTTTTCATGTTCTGCGCAATATTGTCCGGAATATCGATCTTGAACTCTTCTTCCAGAGCGAAAAGGATGTTGACGCCATCCAGCGAGTCGATCCCCAACTCCGCAAAGGTCGAGTCCGGCTTGACGGCGCCCGGAGCAAGGTGCTGTTCACGGGTAATGATTTCGATCACTTTTTCCTCGACGTTCATCTGATCTCCTTTTTCCGCAATTTCAGACCGCGCGGTTATCTCTTGAAACTTACGACGAGATCCCGACGGACTTCCCTTTGGCCAGCCCCGCGACCACTTCCAACAGTTCAGAAAGCTGAAACGGCTTTTCTAGCAGAGCGTCCACCCCTAAATCAAGCGCTAATTCCCGCTCTGCGCCGCTCATGAAGGAGGACATCAGGATAATCTCGTGCCCGGATTTCCGTTGCCGCAGCCCTTCGAGCAACTCCAGGCCGCTGCCCTTCGGCATCCGCAGGTCAGCGATAATGATGCGATAACCTTCATCCCGATCCAGCAGCGCACGCGCCGCTTCTGCATTTTCCACTACCCCCACAGTGTAACCGTTCGATGTAAGAACTTCCGAAAGGAGATCGCGGCTTTCTTGATCGTCATCAACTACCAAAACCTTGGTCACGCCTTAATGTCTCCTGCAAGGAGAAAAGCAACACGATAACGTCTGCCACACATTGCGGTATTCAGTATTCCGAGAAGATATAGAAGAGCCGCGGAATTGCGTTGAAATCCTATGCTACATCATCACAAAGACTTGAGGCACTTCAATTGCCACAGGTCAGTATTAGGCATAACTTGTAGATAATAAAGGCCAATTTTGATAATCATGGGAAGTAGTTGAGATCTTTTGCCGCATTTCGCGGTGAGACTGTGGCAAAAAGCCCCACAACCAGGCCATGAATGAGCAATGGACGGCCAGAGTGACTCAGTTGGTAATCATGTAGCCTGATCGTATACCACGAATTTAATCTTGCCGTAAGTAACCTGCCTGAAAGCTCCCATTCACCTTGTTGTAACTGCGTTGAAATTAACTAAATTGTGTATTCCAAAAGAGGTGACTTTAGATGAAAATAAAGCACAACAAGAGAGAGGGTGTTTACACCCTGAGGTTCGAGCTTCAATAAACGAGGGGGAAAGTGAATAACGGCGACTTGACTGGAAAGAATCTGGCGTTCCTGGTCGGCTGCCCGCGCAGCGGCACCACTTGGCTGCAACGACTGCTTGCAACCCATCCGCGAATCAAAACTGGCCAAGAATCGCATTTGTTTGAATACATCGGCCCACAGTTGCGGATTTGGAAGAGTCAGACGAATCGCCCTGTAGGCGAACGGAGCGGGCTAGGATTGGCGTGCTATTTCAGCGAGCAGGAGTTCTACGAGGGATTGAAGGAATATTTAAGCCGGCTTTTGACGCCTATGCTCAATGGGCTACAGACTGGCCAAATCTTCCTGGAGAAAACTCCCGGGCATGCCGTATTTGTCCGGGAAATTGCGGAGTTGCTGCCACAGGCTAAGATCATCCATCTGGTGCGCGATCCGCGCGACGTGGTGGCTTCACTGCTGGCTGCGTCGCGTAGCTGGGGAAGACAGTGGGCTCCGCAGCGGGCAAGACAAGCGGCAGGCATGTGGGTTCGACATGTCACTGCGGCACAATCGGGCACACCGCTTTTGCCTCCTGGCCAATTCATGGAGGTCCGCTACGAATCCCTCTATCGCGATACGGTTTCCGTATTGCACGACATCTCCCGCTTTCTGCGCTTGTCGTGGACGGAGGAAGATATTGCAGCGGCGGTCAAGGACAACTCGACTGAGAAATTGCGGCAAGGCCGGGGCACTCCCATCCCGGTTGCAGGTCAGCACGGCAAGCAGTATTCGCCCTTGCTTCAGGAGCCGGACGGTTTTATCCGCAAAGCCCGGCCCGGTTCGTGGAAAGAAGATTTGACCTGGATGGAACGCTTCGAAGTTTGGTATGTCCTACGCAAGGCTATGCCTGGGTGGCGTCAATACACGGGATCATGACGTTTGTTTTCGCTTCTGCGCTTGCCAGATCATCACCTCGCCATCTTGGAATCAATCTGCGGTAGGCGACATTTGTGATGGATTCACTGATTTCAAAGGGAGAAGTGATCCACGTATGCTCGCAACAGATTTAGATGAAGCTGGCTATCTATCGGCTGATCGTAGTATGCGTAGCGGTGAGCCCGGATCAGCAAAAACTCAGTCAGAAGAGAGGGAATCCGCTTGGGGTCCAATTGAACCTGCTCGCAAGCGCCAGTCAGCAATTTTCCGAAAAGTTGCGCCAGAGGCCCATCCTGGAGGAACGCTTCGGAAAATGCCGCCTGCAGACGTTCATGCGACATAATATTCGAGGCGCATTCCGTTGAGGCATTGAGAAGCCTGGAGTAAAGGAGGAAGCTGAAAACGTCGTAAAGCGGCGGCAGTCCCGCAGCCAGGTCGTCCCAGTCTATGATCTCAGCCCTTCCGGTTTCCTGATCCAGGAATAGATGTTCAGGCCAAAAGTCTCCGTGCTGGACCCACGATGTTTTCCCGTCTGGACCCCAATCCGAAAAATATCGCAACCGCCTGACCCGTTCTGCCCATTCCTCATCCTCAGTCAGTTCATTGGCAAGCTGATACCAGCTTGGAGAAATCGCAGGAATATCTGGGATTTCTTGAAGAACTCGTGAGAGTTCAACAATAAGGCTAACAGCCTGCGTGAAATCCTTTTCCACTCGTGTGAGATCATGGGTATAGTCGGGATGATTAATGACGCTCGAAAAGCGGACACCTTTGGCCAAAGATTCCAGTACATAGGAACTGGTTCCTTCATTAAGCCAGCCTATCGGTTCTGGGACTCCCACACGGATTTCTGGATGTAGTCGGAGCGCACTGCGGATCTTGGCGAGATTCTTAGATTCCAATTCGACAGATCCGGGCCCAGCGGAGATTCTCCGAGAATTAGCCTTGGCGATCGCTGGAACGCGGCCTAGTTTGGGGCCCCAGAAGCTCAGGATGGACTTGTGGCGATAAGGATATGTGTATGCAGCAACAAAGACCTTGTTCTTTCCTGAGTTGCTATCGACGCGGCAATCCATCTGCTGGCCAAGGCACTCCTGAAGCCAGTTGAGCACTCTTGTCGTCCGACGGGAGTCCTTGTAGGCAATCAATACAAATTCTGGGGCGAGCCATGCAGATAATAGACGCTTCGCTTTGCGGCGCCAAGTTGATCCTCTGGAAGCCGGGCGATCTTCTTCCAGGGCTCGATAACAATCAGCGACGAGGGGCTTTGCCTCGATGGGGATGAGTCGATGGGGTCTATTGTAGCCGGGGTGAGCCCAGTAAACAGATACATCATTGAAACCTGCCTGTCTTAGTAACTTACGGTACCCGCGACAGGTGTATGTGTATGTTCGGTATTCTCTTTTGGAGTTCAGCGTCATTCGGAAGTGCGGCCCCTGCGCGCGTTGCAGCATCCGAGTAGCGAGCCAGCGAGGGACGAGGCTGGTGTAGGGTAATCCCGAATGATCCATGCCCCCTCGAAGCAGAGGCATTCCGAAGCGGTTCTCAATGCCAATCACTAATGCGCCGTTACTTTTAAGAAGCCGCAGGAGCGTCGAAAGAAATCTCAATTGCGCAGCGCGTGGAGAGCCTTCCAGATCCCACTCTCCAACCCACTCTAAAATTCCATTAGCTACGATCAGGTCAAAACTGTTTTCAAAAAAAGGTAAAGCAGTGGCAGATGCCTGGAGTAGGGAAACATTGGAAATGCCTTCCTGGAGAAGACGCTCCTGGGTGAATTCGATTCTTTCTGGTATAGCCTCGATCGCATGAACCTCTTTCACGGAAAGCGCAAGAGAGTGGGTGATCGCGCCGTATCCGCAGCCGATATCGAGGGCGACTGCTGTGCTGTCCAAGCCCAAGAGCGGCAGCCATGCAGCGCGCTGGAGGTCAAGGTAGTACTGATAGAGTGGATTGTAATAGCCGAAGCGGCTACGGATGGCATTTTCCCAAGACCTGTTCCGGGCATCAGCCAGCAGATCACGCGCTTCTTGACGGCTGATCTCTCCCCAGTAATAGTCATCCGCCGGCTGATAAAAGCGCGGAATTCCATTCACAACCGGCCATTGGCTGCCACAGTCTGAGCACGCAACTTGAAATGTATTTTGAGCTAATTCAGATCCACAGCGAATACATCTAAGAGCAATCCCCTTGGGGGTCCCCGCCATGATGGCGGCTGTTCCGGCGCTCATCATCTGTCCTCACGACGCAAACTTTCTCAACGGTCCATCGGCCAGTCAGAGCCACGTTGAGGTGCCCCCTCAAAGGTTCTGTGTTACAAGTAGGTTAGAGGAACCTGAAGAAAATGTTAAATTCCCTAAGTGACAAGCTTATCATCCTGGGGAATCAGTTTTCAATACAGGGAATTACCAGGGCGCACTACAGAGTCTTTGGGAGAAGGAACTCAGGACCAGAGTCGCAGGAAGTTCAGGGCGGACTTAAGGGCCAGCGCGGGGCTATTGGCGTAGGCGCTCACTTCGTAGGCGCATCCAATCTTGCAACCCTTGCAGAAATCCCACATCACCTTTTCCTGCGCGATAATTTTGCGCGCTTCTTCAGAGGCAAAGATTTCCTTGAGCGGCGCCTGGGACTGATGCAGCGTCATAAAAGCGCAGGGCAGATGGATGGAGCCATCGGGCTTCATGGAAACCAGTTTGGAAGGATGTCGGCAGGGGAATTCGGCATTAAAGCCGCCATTCCGATAGAACGGATAATAGTGCGCATAGAAGCGGACGTTGCGCGGGAAGGCTGCTCGCAACTGGCGCAGGGATTTTTCAACGCGGTCGATCTCATCCCCGTGCAGTTCCGCGTCGGGCAGAAGCTCTCCGGCGCGCATCACGTTGTGCACCGCCTCAGGATGCAGCACCAGATCGCGCTCGCGGCAGAATTCGGCCAGGGCAGGCAGATCGTCCAGATTTTCGAGATTGACGGCAGCGTTAATCTGCGTCGTAAAGGGCTTGCGCTTCTGAAGGACAAAATCGAGATTCTCCAGAATCTTGGGCAGCCCGTTTAAGCCGCGACGCTTGGCAAAGCGCTCGGGATTCAGGGAATCGATGGAAACCTCCAGCATATCCAGCCGCGCCACGCCATCGGCGTATTTCCGGATGAGCAGGCCGTTCGAAGGCATCGAGGTCCACATGCCTCTATCAGAGGCGTAGGCGATGTAGTCGGTGGTGTTGGGATTCAGCAGTGGCTCACCGCCTGAAAAACTGATGGCGAAAATGCCCATGTCGCAGAATTCATCGATGCGCCTGAAGATGCGCTCGCGAACGGCCCGCGTCTGCAGGTCATTGAATTTGCCCGCTTCGCCAAAGATGCAATATTCGCAGAACATGTTGCACATCAGCGTGGTTTCAAACATCACCATGTAAGGCGTGTTAAAGCCGGAAAGGGCATGCCTGGCGAAGGACTTTGCAATGTAGGGATATTTCATAAAGAAGCTGTCAGTCCTCAGCTCTCAGCCTTCCGCAAGGCCGAATTTCTTCACACCTGCTGACGGCTAAGGCCAACTCTTAAATCGGCAGTTTGAATCTCTGAGCCATTCGATAAAGCGTCTTGCGATTGATGCCCAGAATATTCGCGGCCCTCGCTTTATTATCACCCGTTACCTTCAAAACGTGCAGCAGATATCGTTTTTCAAGCTCGTCCAGCGAGGGTAAATCCGCATGCAGTTGTTCCAGCCGGTCGCCATTCTTCGGCTCAGACCGGAGCTTCGGCGGCAGGTCATCCAGCGTGATCAGGCCCGAGCGGTTCAAGGCTGCGGCAGCCTCCAGAGCGTTTTCGAGCTCCCGCACGTTGCCGGGCCAGTGATAACTCATCAGCGCGGAAAGCGCCTGGCTTGAAACCGAGTAAGTCTGATTTCGGCCGCGCCCCAAACGCTTCAGAAAGTATTCGACCAGAAGCGGGATATCTTCCCGCCGCTCCCGCAAGGGCGGAATGCTGATCTCGACGACGCGCAAACGATAATAAAGATCCGCTCGGAATTTCCCTTCCTCCACCAGTTCGCTGAGCACGCGGTTGCTGGCGGCGATCAAACGCAAATCAATCTTGGTCACTTGATTGCTGCCGATCCGGCGCACTTCCTGTTCCTCAATGGCTCGCAGCAGTTTCACCTGCAACGCCGGGCTCATTTCCGAGACTTCATCCAGAAATACCGTTCCGCCGCTCGCCTCTTCAAGAATCCCCCGCTTGCTCTCAAAGGCCCCGGTAAACGCTCCGCGAACGTGGCCGAAAAGTTCCGTCTCCAGCAAGGCTTCAGCCAAAGCGCCGCAATTGACGGCGAAAAACCGCTGGCTCGCGCGGGGGCTGTTATGATGAATGGCCTTGGCCACCAGTTCCTTGCCGGTCCCGCTTTCTCCGTAGATGAGCACCGTGCTGCGTGAGTCCGAGACCATCGCAATTTTCTTGTAAATCTCGAGCATCCCCGGGCTGCGGCCCACCAGGCTGGTGATTTGCATCTGGTTGCTCAGTTGCTGTTTCAGATTGCGGTTCTCGCGGAGGAGACTGCGATTTTCGAGCGCCCGATGCACTTGCAACAGGACTTCGTCGATCTTAAAGGGCTTGGAGATGTAATCGAATGCTCCGGCTTTGACCGCCTCAATGGCCGTTTCCATGGAGCCAAAGGCCGTAATGAGAATCACTTCGGGCTCCGGCTGAATGGATTTGTAGGCTCGCAGTACATCCAGCCCGTTCAGATTTGGCCCCAATTTCATATCGCTGATGATGATGTCGAAACACTCCTGCTCGCCGATCTTGAGCGCCTCCTCTCCGCTGCCGGAAGTGGCCACATAGTAGCCTTCTTCGCTCAAGACTTCGCGCAGAAGTTCTTGCGTGTCGGGGTCGTCATCGACGACCAGAATTTTTGCAGCGCTGGGTTCCGTCATGTCTTTAGTTTGCTGGAGCAGCGCTCTGAGTCTGCGCTGGCGCAGGAAGAGAGCGCCGAAAAAACCGCGGGGCGCGCGTTGCACACCCCTGCACCGAATATCGGGGTGCGGATTGAGAAGCGCGCCCGCGCCTAAGTTTCAGATGGAAGCGGAGGGAGGCTCGTCACTACTTCCGGGTGCGCTCGCGCGCGCCATCATCACAGCCAGCTCCATCCTCTCACGGCCATCAACCGGAAGAGTGATCCGAAAACAAGCGCCGCGCTTCACTTCGCTCTCCACTTCAATGTTTCCGCCGTGCTGTTGCACAATCTGATTGCAGATCGCCAGCCCCAATCCTGTTCCGGTCCCAAGCCGCTTGGTGGTGAAAGTCGGGTCGAAGATGTGCTCCAGGTTCTCCAACGCGATGCCCTCGCCTGTGTCCTTGATTTCCACCACAACGCATTGAGAATCATTGCGAGTCAGGGGGCTCAGACGCAGGTCGAGACGCCCGCCGCGTGGCATCGCATCCATGCTGTTATTGATCAGATTGAGAAAAACCTGCTGAAGGTAACCCATATCCCCGTAAACCCAGGGGCAGTTCCGGGAAAAGTCCGCGCGCACCTTGATCTTTTTGGCTTCGAGCGCGGGTGAGGAAAGAAGGATGGCCTCTTCGAGCAAATGACGGATATCCACCGGCTCGATGTGCAATTCAAATTTCCGCGTCCAGGAAAGCAACTGCTTGACGATGCGAACAATATTGTCGATCTGCTTCTGAATAATCTGAAGTCGCCGGTGGGTGGCCTCATCGCCGGTTTTCTGTCGCGCCATCAACTGCACATGCCCGGAGATGGAATTGAGCGGCGTTCCTATTTCGTGCGCAAGGCTTGCGGCGAGCTGGCCCGCCACAGCCAGCCGTTCGGAACGCGCCAGAGTCCGCTGGGTTTCAAAGAGTTCTTCGTTAATGCGGGTCAGTTCCTCATTGCGCTGCTCAAGCTCCAGAGTGGCGTCCTTGATCTTGCGGGCCAGTTCGCTGTTGAAGTTTTCGATCCGATCCAGCATGCGGTTCAAATGCCGGGCGAGTTGGCCGATTTCATCCTCGCTGCCGGTCCGCGCCCGCACATTGAGTTGGCCGCCTTCAGCAGCCTCCATAACGCGGATCATTTCTTTCACCGGACCCCGCACGCTCTTTAAAAAGAAGCCGTGAACCACAAAAATAAGGAATACCAGGCTGCACAGCATCAGCAGGAAGTTGTCCGCCACAATATTCTGCGTGATGACGTTCGAGCGCAGTTTCGAGACCTTCAGAATGAGACATCCGGCGGATTTTCCCCGGTCGCGAAGCGTGGTTGAAATAATCCAGTACTTCCCGTCAGGCGTTTCCGTGGTGTACTGATCCAGGTTGGGGCGCTCGAATTCGTGCAGGTGCTGGCTGGCCCATCGGGTATCCTGAATGCCAGGGATGTTATCCAGTTCAAGGTGGGTTGCTGTGGGTTCGGTTGTGGCTGCCAGTCTGCGATTGCCCTCATGGAGGTAAACATCCGCTTGCCTCACGCCGGGCACGTCGTGCTGCATCTGGCGCAGGGTGTGCGCCAACGTCTGTTGATTCTGGAGCGCGCCGTCGTTTACCAGATTGTGAGCGGCCAGCCTGGCTTGTGTGAGGGCCCTTCGGTAAACCTCCTCTTCCACCGGTTGCCGTGTCAGCAGCATGGCGATAAAAGTCGAAACCGCCAGCAGGCAAACTACAGCAACAACAAAGAGAATGATAATCTTAGTCTGAAGGCCTAATCGACGTGCAGACTTGAAGACCTGCATCAAAGCGCATTGTAGCAACCAGTGTGGCAAAAAGCAACAGATGTATTATTGGCGTAAGTCTTCTATTTGCAATTATTTGCGTTTTTTTTGAAGTTCAGAATTTCGACTCAGATTTGGTGAGAGCGCATCAAAAAGTGGCGTACCCCAGTTATGTGTCACTAACGTTTCTGGACAATGTGTGGTCATGGCCAGGATGGCCATGTCACAACCGTGGCACGGGCGTCCCGCCCGTGGGCTCAGTCCAGGTATTTCTGTGACATACGACTAGAGGAAACCGCAGGGAGGCATCCATGGAAAACTCAGAAATTGCCGCTGTATTTGAAGAAGTTTCTAATCTGATGAAGATTCTTCAAGAAGATTCCAAATGGCAATTCAAAGCTGTAGCCTATGATCGGGCGCGGCGCGCTATTGAAAGCTACCCGGAGCGGCTGGAAGACATCGTCCATGATCCCAATCGCAAGCTGACCGACATTCCCGGAATCGGCGCTGATCTTGCTCAAAAAATCAAGGAACTGGTTGAGACCGGTCGGCTGGAATACCACCAGGCGCAATTGAAAAAAGTTCCCCGCAGTCTGCTTGAGCTTCTACAGTTACAAACCGTTGGGCCGCAAAAAGTTCGATTGTTCAACCAGGAGTTGGGCATTCAAAGCATTGAAGACCTTGAGAAAGCCGCTAAAGAGGGTCATTTGCGCGAACTGCCGGGGATGAGCGCTAAATCCGAGCAGAACATCCTGAAGGCTATCGAGACATTTCGACGGGCGGCGGGCCGCTTCCGGCTTGACGTGGCTTACGAGACCGCCGAGGAGTTGTCTGCTTATCTGCGTAAATGCAATTGGGTGGAACAGGTGACGGCTGCCGGCTCGCTGCGGCGCGGCCGCGAAACGGTGGGCGACCTTGATCTGCTGGTTACAGGCTCCGATCACGTCGCCATTGCGGATTATTTTGTCAAGCATAGCCGGGTTGCCCAGATTCTCGCTAAAGGCGAGGACAAGGTGAGTGTGAAGCTTGAGAACGATATGCAGGTAGATGTAAGACTGCTTGAAGCGGAATCCTACGGCGCGGCGTTGCAGTACTTTACAGGCTCCAAGGAGCATAACGTGGCGCTTCGCGCGCGCGCCCAAAAGCTGGGCTTCAAATTGAGCGAGTATGGACTTTTTAAAGGCGAAAAGTCGGTCGCCGGACGGACAGAAGAGGAAATTTACCAGAAACTCGGTCTACCCTGGATACCCCCGGAGTTGCGCGAAAACATGGGTGAGATCGAGGCTGCGGAAAAAGGAAGGCTGCCGCATCTGGTGGAGCTTTCTGATATCCGGGGCGACCTTCAGATGCACACGCACGCTTCCGACGGCCACGCGAGCGTCGAACAAATGGCGGCAGCAGCCAGGAAGCTCGGTTACCGCTATATCCTGGTCACCGACCATTCCAAGGCGGTTACGGTAGCGAACGGTCTCGATGAAAAACGCGCGGTGGAGAACATCCGGCGCATCAAGGCGGCTCGGGAGAAAGTGAAGGATATTGAAATCTGGGCTGGAGCGGAAGTGGATATCCTCGGTGATGGCAGCATGGATTATCCCGATTCGCTGCTGAAGCAATTTGATATCGTGGTGGCCAGCGTCCATTCGCGCATGACGCGCCCCGGCGAGGAAATGACCCAGCGCCTATTAAAGGCTCTCGAAAATCCTTATGTCAGAATTCTCGGCCACCCTACGGGCCGGCAAATCCTGCGGCGCGACCCGTTTAACTTCGATGTGGAGAAGGTCTTTGATGCTGCGCGGCGGCTGGGAGTGATTCTGGAAGTGAATGCCAGCCCGGAGCGGCTCGACCTGTGCGATCGTCACGTGAAACTGGCTCATGATAAAGGCATGCAGGTGGTGATCTCAACGGATGCGCATCGCCCGGAGCACTTTGAGTTCATGCGATACGGCGTGATCACCGCCCGGCGCGGCTGGATGGAGAAAAAGGACGTCATCAACACCTTTACGCCGCAGAAATTGCTGGCCTCGCTGCGCCCATCGCCGGAATAGCATCGGCAAATTGCGGAAAACCGAGGTTCAATCTCAAATCATAGGAGCATGAATTTGCACGCACCGTCTTTTCCTGCCGCCGCTGTTTTTGATATGGATGGCGTGCTGGTGGATAGTAACCCACACCACGTTGCCAAATGGGCAGAATTGCTTAAAACCCGGAAGATTCCGTTTGATCCGGAAGACCTGCCCGGACAGGTCCTGGGCCAGCGTAATGATCATGCATTCCGATATTTCTTTGGGCCAGACCTGAGCCAGGAAGAGATGCGACGACTGGAGATAAAGCTGGAGGAAAACTTCCGGCAAGCATTTGCTCCGCACGCCCGCCCCCTGCCGGGGTTGGAAGATTTGATCCATGAATTGCAGGCCGCCGACATCCCGATGGCTGTGGCAAGTTCGGCGATGCGTGAAAATGTCGAATTCGTCGTGGAAGCTTTAGGATTCCAGCCTTTTTTCAAGATTCTGCTTAGCGGGGAGGATGTCCGATTGCCCAAGCCTCATCCGGAGATTTATTTGAAAGCCGCCCAACGGCTTCAGGTCGAGCCTGCCGACTGCGTAGCCTTTGAGGATTCTTTTGTGGGAATTGAGGCCGTGAAGGCTGCGGGCATGAAGTGTGTCGCCATCGCCTCCACGTTCGATCTGGCCGACCTTCGGAAGACCGGCGCAGATTGCGTCGTCTCGAGCTTCCAGGAACTGTCATTGGAAAGGCTCAAGCAGTTGTTTGCAACTAAATCCGTTGCGCGGTAATTTCCCTCGCGTCCGTCGCCGAAGCTGATTTAGAATCCCTGTATAGCCTCGTGCCGCTGTTGCAGGCGGCGCATCGATTGCAGATAAGTTATGGCGCAAAGTATTTGTCCACAATGCGAAGGAACGGGGTGGCGGCCCGTGGAAACCGATGGCGTGCGGCGTGTGACGCGTTGCGAGTGCGTGGACACGCAGCACACCGAGCAGTTGATTGCACAATCGCGCATCCCGCAGCGCTACAAGGAGTGCGCATTTGAAAATTTCGACATTCGCAAGGATCGCCTGAGCGGCCAGGCGAATCTCTCGCTGCAATACGCCCTCGTCACAGCGCAAAAGTTCGTGGAAGAATATCCGCTGGATTATGGCCTGCTTTTCATCGGCCCCACCGGCGTCGGTAAGACCCACCTGGCGGTGGCTGTCATCCGCGAGCTGATGCTGCGCAAAAACGTCCCCTGCCTTTTTTATGACTTTCGCGATCTGCTGAAGGAAATTCAGGATAGCTACAACCCGGTTTCGCAGACTTCTGAGCTGCGCGTGTTGCAGCCGGTGCTCGACGCTGAAGTGCTCCTGCTCGATGAGCTTGCCGCATTGAATCCAAGCGATTGGGTCAAGGATACCCTGGGCTACATCATCAACTCGCGCTACAACCAGAAGAAAGTGACCCTGATCACCACCACGCTGCCTTTTGGCGAGGCGATGGCGCGGGAGGCAAAGCTTCAGCCGAGCGGCGAGGCTGTGCCAGACATGGAAAAATCGCTCAATCAATATGGCATCACCTTTCGATCGCGGCTCTACGAAATGTGCAAAGTGGTCGAAATGCAATCCGATGATTATCGCAAAGCGATTAAACAAGCCGCCTGGCGGTTTCATGCGGAATAGGTCGATGAAGAAGGTGGGCGATTTCCCAGACCGCAATATGCCTACTCCTCTCTGCCTGCCGCCTTCGGCGCATGAAGTTAATGTCACAACCGTGGCACGGGCGTCCCGCCCGTGGGCCTTTCTGCCTGCCGCCTTCGGCACATGAAGTTAACCTTTCCAGCTTTGGAATCGTTGGGGAATTTTCTTGACTTAGGCCCGAGATGAGGCTGCAACAATCGGCGCCGTTTGATCCCGGCTCGGAAACAGATTTCGATATCTTTCCAGCGAGTCCGGCGGTTTTCGCCATCTTTCCAGACGATCAGCCGGGCCTGGATTTACAACCCTATCTGAGCCAGACCCGTGACTTGCGCCGGCGCCTGCGAAGGTTGCTGGCCCCTCCAGAATCTGTTTCCCGACGCCTGAATCTGCGCCGGATGGCGCGCCGGATTGAATGGCAATGTGTGGGATCGAATTTTGAGGCCCAGTGGCTGCTCTTTCTCCTGAATCGGTTCTATTATCCACGCCATTTTCGCCGGCGCCTGCGACTGAAATGGCCCGTGCTGGTGAAAATTAATCTTCGCAATCGGTTTCCCCGCTGCTACCTCACTCGGCGGATTCTTCAGGATGGCTCGCTTTACTACGGCCCTTTTCCCTCCCGCGCGGTTGCAGAGCGCTTCACAGGGGAGTTTCTGGATCTTTTTAAAATCCGTCGGTGCGTGCCAGACCTCGATCCTGACCCTTCGCACCCTGGCTGTATTTACTCACAAATGCATATGTGCCTGGCGCCCTGCTTCAAGGGTTGTACGGACGAAGAGTATCAGCGCGAGCTTGCGCGCGTGATCGGCTTCCTGAATTCGGAGGGTGAGACGCTGGCTCGGGAACTTGAGGCCGAGCGCAACCAGGCTTCGGAAGCCCTCGAATTTGAGCAAGCCGCTCGCGCCCATCGGAGACTTGAAAAAGCCAACGAAGCGCAGCGGCTCAAACCCGATCTGGTGAGAGAAATCGGGCAATTGCATGCGGTGATGATTCTGCCGGGCGGCGAAAAGAGCATCACGTTTTTTCGGATTGTTCGAGGCGAACTGCGCGGACCTTCAACGCTTCCGCTGGAGGAAAATGTGTCTTCGCCGAAGCCTCTTGATGAGCAGATCGCCGAACTTCTGGCCGATCTTGCTGAAAAGCCTTCTTCCGGCATCGGAGCCTTGACAGAGCCTGCTCGCGAAGGAGTGCGCATTCCTCTCTGGGAACATCTGAGCCTGCTGGCGCGCTGGTACTACAGCAGTTTTCGTGTGGGAGAACTGGTCATGCTTTCTTCCAACCAGGAAATTCCTCATGCTCGCCTGGTGCGCCTCTGCCGTAAGCTCCTGGCCGAGACACAGCACGAAACGCCCTAAGGAAAAAACCTTGCAGTCTGTCATTCCGAGGAGGCGCAGGCGATGAGGAATCATCATGGGAGTGAAAAGTGACGAGTGACAAAACCAGCCAAGGCGCCGGAAGCGATTCTTTGCTCGTCACTCATCACTCTCCACTGGTCACCGCCTTTCAGATTCTTCTACGCTACAAACTCCTCACAGAGCGGATATCCGCGATTTGCGGGGATGGCGCATCGCTGCCCCACACAGCCCGCAATGTGCTAAACTCTTTTCCATTTGAGTGAGGCTCTCGATGGAAGAAATTGGAAGCATTCTCCCGAAGGTTTTTAAAAAGCAGGCGCTGGGTGGAAGGATGCCGCTGGTAGAGGTCCTGTCCGTCCTCTGGCCCCGGATTGCAGGGAAATGGATCGCGCAACAGTCGCGGCCCGTAGCCTTTTCTGAAGGCGTGCTGACGCTTGCGTGTTATTCTTCTTCCTGGGCTGCTCAGTTGCGGCAAATGTCGGCGGAAATCAGCGCGCAAATCAATCACCTGATGGGCATGCCGGTGGTCAGAAAAGTGCGCATCCGCCATCAGCCGGAGCCGCTCGCGCCTGTCGGTTCGTCTGAAGCAGTCGATGGCGCCCCGGCGCTTCTTACTGAGGAAGCGGGCGAGTTTCGCAGCTTGCAAAGCGAAGCGAAGCTCGATCCCGAAATGGCCCGGATCGTCGAGCGCTCATTTGTCAAATACTTCTCGCGCAATGGAAAGAGAGTGAATGGATGTCTCTGACTGAGAAAGACGTTCGCTACGTGGCGGAATTGGCGCACCTGGATTTGACGGATGAGGAAATCAGGAAATTCCAGCCGCAACTCGACGCCATTCTGGGCTACATGCAGAAGCTCAATCAACTGGACACAACCCAGGTTGAGCCCATGGCTCAGGTGATTGCTCCGGGCGGCGCGAGCCTGCCCCTGCGGCCGGATCGCATCCACGAATCGTTGCCCCAGGAAGTTGCGCTCGCCAACGCTCCGGAAGCAGGCGCGGGCCACTTCAAAGTGCCAAGCGTGATTGAGAGAGAGTAGAAGGCGGCGCACTGCGAAGCATTTTCACCCTCTCACATATTTTTACCAAGTACGGCTATTCGCAATTGCAGTGACGTATTCACACCGCCCTTTTCGCCATCCCTCACCCCGGCCCCTCCCCGCTGAGGAGAGGGTAACAAGCTCTCTATTCCTTGCCCTCTCCCCGCAAGCGGGGAGAGGGCGCCCCAACTTGTCGGGGCGGGTGAGGGGGGACGGCAAAATACGTGAGCGAACTCATGAAATGCCGCATGAACGGTGAAACTTTCCTATGGATCTTACGGCGCTGACCGCGGATGAAATCCGCGAGGCATTGAAAAACAAAAAAGCTTCGGCGGAGGAAGTTTGCCGCGAGCACCTGAACCGCATCAGGCAGAAAGACCCCGAGGTGCGCGCCTATCTCACGCTGAGCGAGGAGCGCGCCCTGGAGCAGGCCCGGAAGGTGGACCGGCTCGTGGCTGAGGGAAAGCCGCTTCCCATCCTGGCGGGCGTGCCCGTGGCCGTCAAGGATGCCATCGTGACGCGCGGCGTCCGCACCACCTGCGCCTCAAAGATTCTGGAGAACTACATTCCGCCTTACGATTCAACCGCCGTCGCGCGGCTTGAGGCGGCCGGAGCCGTGATCCTGGGCAAGACCAACTGCGACGAGTTTGCCATGGGTTCTTCCACAGAAAACTCGGCCTATTTCCCTACCCGCAATCCTCGCAATCCAGATCGCGTGCCGGGCGGCTCAAGCGGCGGCTCGGCGGCTGCGGTAGCGGCCCAACTGGCCACGGTGGCGCTCGGTTCCGATACCGGCGGTTCCATCCGCCAGCCGGCGGCTTTCTGCGGCATTGCCGGCATGATGGGCACTTATGGGCGAGTGTCGCGCTACGGCCTGGTGGCTTTTGCCTCATCGCTCGATCACATCGGGCCGTTTGGCCGCAGCGTGCGCGATGTGGCGCGCGCGCTGAAAGTGATTGCCGGTTGTGATCCGGCGGATTCCACCACGGCAGATATCCCCGTCTCGGACTATGAAGCGACGCTGGATGACGACGTTCGCGGAATCACCGTCGGCGTGCCCCAGGAATATTTCAACGGACTTAGCCCGGAGATTGGCGACAACATTCAAAAAGGCATCGACTGTCTGGCGAAGCTCGGCTGCAAAATCGCTTCCATCAGCCTGCCGCACACCGAGTACGCCATTGCGTGCTACTACATCATCTGCACCGCCGAAGCCAGCTCAAACCTGGCGCGCTATGATGGCGTCCGTTACGGCCTGCGGGCGTCAGGCCATGATGGCCTTCGTGCGATGTACAAGAAAACGCGCGACGCAGGCTTTGGAGCGGAAGTGAAGCGGCGGATTATGCTGGGAACCTACGCGCTGAGTTCGGGCTACTACGAGGCCTATTACCGCAAGGCGCAGCAGGTGCGGTCGCTGATTGCGCGCGATTTTCTGGAAGCGTTTGATGAAGTGGATATCATCGTGACGCCCACTTCGCCCATCCCTCCTTTCAAGCTGGGCGAGAAAGTGGACGATCCATTGCAGATGTACCTGGCGGATATCTATACCGTGACGGCCAGCCTGGCGGGAATCCCCGGCATCTCCGTGCCGTGCGGCCTGACGCGAACCGAACCGCACCTGCCCGTAGGCATGCAGATGCTGGCCAGGCACTTCGACGAAGCCCGGCTGCTTCAAGTGGCGCGCGCCTTTGAAAAATCCGGCGGGTTTGAACTGATGTAGGGCCAGCCAGTAGCGCGGACCTGCTTTTTCAGGCCCGCGCGACCGCTGTCATTCTGAGCGGAACGCAGTGAGGCGAAGAATCCCGGCATTTCGACTCAGATGAGTCCGCGAAGCATCCCGGCGCTTTGCAGAATTGAACAAATACAGGGATTCTTCGGCGCCTTCAGCCCCTCCAGAATGACAGGTTTCGAGGCTCTTCTGTAACCCATCACGACGCCTCTCACCGTGTTCCTGCACCTTGACATGGATAGGCTAAGATCGTAGACTAGCCAGGTGAATGGGTCGGGCTTTGTTTCGGTGACACACACCTCCCATCCGCTGGGAGGTGTGTGTCATGGGGGAAGCGTGTGGCCTTCCACTACGGAAAGAACGGGAAGTGTTGATGGATGCGCAGGCTTTGTGCTGAAAGGCGTGATTTTCAGGTGTTGGAGGGTGGGCGGAGATTGAAATTTTTCCCAACGAACCCTAACTAGCCTTTAGAATCAACAGAGCATGTTTTGGGCAGGGGTTTAAAACTTCAAGGCGCGAAGGCTTGGCAGAAGGACAATCAACGCAATTTTTAAGGAACGAACCCTAAGATTATGTTAACCTGATCCCTCATATTTTGAAATATAAAAAGTGTAGTGGAAGCTGGCGTTGCCAGAGATCCCGATATGAAAACGAATCTGTTCATTACCGGCACGGATACCAACGTGGGGAAGACCATGCTTTCGGCGCTGCTCACCGTAGCCCTGGACGCGATTTACTGGAAGCCGATTCAGACGGGCGCCCGCGAAGGGACTGATCGGCGCTCCGTGATCCAGTGGGCTGAAATTCCGGAAGAAAGGACATTGCCGGAATGCTATTGTTTTGATCCTCCGGTTTCGCCGCATCTTGCGGCGCGGGAAGCTGGAATACGGATCGATCTTAACCGAATTTCGATGCCGGACGGCGAATTCACCCGCCCGGTGATTGCTGAAGGCGCGGGCGGCGTTCTGGTGCCGATCAACGAAAAAGAAACGATTTTGGATTTAATCCGTCATTTGGCTTTTCCCGTCGTTGTGGCCTCGCGAACGGCGCTCGGAACCATCAATCACACGCTGCTGACTCTTGCAGCCCTTCGCGGCGCCGGCGCAGAAATTCGCGGCGTGGTGATGCTCGGGCCGGAAAATATTGAGAATCGGCGGGCCATTGAGCATTACGGCCAAACGCCGGTCATCGGCCACGTTCCGGCGCTTCAAACCTTCAATCGCGCCGCCCTGCTCAAGGTCTTTGAATCTTATTTCAACAAGGACTACTTTCGATGACTCACCGCCTTGCTGTAGCGCTGGTATCCCCGCCGACGATCTCGGCGCTGAGGACAGCGCCGCTACAGTAAAAAGCTTTGACGATAATTTGTGGCAGAATGAGATCCGGTTTGAAAAATTCCGTTTCCATCTGGCATCCCTACACGCATCCCACGCTTGATCCGGCGCCCGTTCCTATCCGGCGCGCCGAAGGCGCTTACCTTTACGCCGAGGACGGCCGGCGGTTCATCGACGCGATTTCCTCCTGGTGGGTCACGCTTCATGGCCACGCTCACCCCCGGATTGCGGCAGCGATTGCGGAGCAGGCGCGAAAGCTCGAACAGGTAATCTACGCCGGTTTCACGCACGACAAAGCCGAGGAGCTTGCAGCGCGGCTGCGCGAAGCGCTGCCTTCCTCTCTGACGCACCTTTTCTTCTCTGACGACGGCTCTACCGCCGTCGAAGCGGCGCTGAAAATGGCGGTCCAGTTCTGGCAAAACCGGGGCCAACCCCAGAAGAGGCGCATCATCGCGCTGGAGCATGCTTACCACGGCGATACGGTGGGGGCCATGTCGGTAAGCGCTGAGTCGAGCTTCACGGCGGCGTTTCGGGAGCTTTTGTTTCCCGTCCTGCGCGCGCATTCCGCCTATTGCTTTCGCTGCCCGGTGGGAAAAAGGCGGGACGCCTGTTCCATCGATTGCGCCGAGAGCCTCGAACAGCTTCTCGAAAGGCATTCGGGAGAGGTCGCCGCCGTCATCGTTGAGCCGCTGTTGCAAGGCGCAGGGGGCATGATTATTCATCCCGTGGAATTCCTGCAGCGGGTTCGGGAGATCACGCGGCGTTACGACGTGCTGCTGATTGCGGATGAAGTGCTCACCGGCTTTGGGCGCTGTGGCCGCATGTTCGCCTGCGAAATTGCGGGGGTTGAGCCTGACCTGATGTGCCTTTCCAAGGGACTCACCGGCGGATTTCTGCCGCTGGGAGCCACTCTGGCGACCGCGCGCGTCTTTGAGGCTTTTTGCGCGCCAGACCGCCATCGCACATTTTTCCACGGCCATTCTTATACAGGCAATCCCCTTGCCTGCGCTGCCGCCGTGGCGAACCTTGAGGTTTTCCGCGCCGAGCCGGTTTTCGAGCGCATTGCCGCGATTGAGCAGGCGCATCGGGAACACCTGGCGCGGCTGAAAGATCATCCGGCCGTCGGCGATGCCCGCATGATCGGGACGGTGGCTGCGCTCGAGTTGCGCGCTGAGGACCCAGGCTATCTTTCCGCTCTGAAACCCCGGCTCTATGACTTCTATCTCCAGAAGGGCGTCCTTCTGCGCCCGCTGGGAAATGTGGTCTATATCCTGCCGCCTTACGCCATCACCTGCGATGAGTTGCAATATGTTTACGAGGTGGTTGAAGAATCCCTTGCGCTGGTCGGCTACTGATGCAAAATGGGATCGGTTCTGTTGTACCAGCGAAGGGCCTGGAATGGCCGCCATCAGAATCGTTTTTCAGCAACCTATCAAACTCGCGATGCAAGAAATGAATCGTGATGGAGCGCCCTGTCAGCACGATTGCAATTGAATCGATTGGAATGATACCCTAGTTCGTCATGAACCGATACGAGGGCAAGACGTTTGAGAACCAACATCTGGTGCTGGACGAAGGCGTTTTTATCAACTGCACCTTTCGGAACTGTAGCCTGGAGTACTCGGGGGGCGACGTTTACGTCCAGAACTGTCAGGGTGACGGCTGCCAACTCATCTGGCGCGGGGCTGCGCAGCGCACCGTTTTCCTCCTGCAAGGCCTCGGTCTAATGACGCCTCCCGCCCCCCCTCCTGGCAGCAATCCTCCGGGCCGCGTTCAATAGAGCTTGCGGCGCGGCCATGCCGATTTTCCCGCGCTTGTTGTCTTTCGTCTTTATTTGTTAGACTGAAAATCATCGGTTTTGACCGATAGACTTGAAAAATGCCCCAGGGAGTCTGGACTGGCTGAGGTAAGGTATGGCTGAGGAGACGCGCGAAGAATCCGGTTTCAAGGTTGTCGATCGGCGCACCTTTACAGCGGAAGGAACGCGGCGCGAGGGCGCGCCAGTTGTGGATGAAAAGCGGTCGCAAGAGGCTGAAAAGCCGCGCTCCGCTCCCGAGCCGACTCGCGATGCCAGGGAAGATCGACTGGACGAAGGGTTTGCCATGCTGGTGGAATTTCTCGCCAACAGCGCTTTGCTCCATCTGGGTCTGGGCGCAGGGCCGACCGGCGAACCAATCCCTGTTGATTTGCAAAGCGCCCGCACGATGATTGATCTCCTGGACGTTATTCAGGACAAAACCAAGGGAAACCTTACCCCCTCTGAACGCAAACTGCTGGACGATATTCTTTTTGAACTGCACACGCGGTTTGTTGAACTCCAGAAACAGGCCACGGCCAAGCGACGATGAAATTGACGTTCCTGGGCACGGGTACCTCAACCGGAATCCCCACGCTCGGCTGTCATTGTTCCACGTGCTTCTCCACTGACCCTCACGACTATCGAACGCGGTCGTCGATCGTGCTGGAATTTGATGGCCACGTCGTAGTCGTTGATACGACGCCCGACTTTCGCCAGCAAGGCTTGCGCGAGCGAATCGAGCGGCTGGACGCCGTCGTTTTCACGCACACGCACGCGGACCATGTTTTCGGGCTGGACGACGTGCGAGTGTTCAATCTTCGCCAGAAGCATGCCATCCCCATTTACGCCGACAGCCGTTCCATGGAGGATATTCGCCGCATTTTCACCTACATTTTCAGGGGCGACTACGCGGCTGGCGGAATCCCGCGGCTTGATCCGCACGTTATCGACGGACCGTTTGATTTGTGGGGAATGCGCATGATTCCCCTGCCCGTGCTGCACGGCGATCTGCCGGTGCTGGGCTTCCGCTTTCACCGTACAGCCTACATTACGGATTTCAGCACGATTCCGGAATCGACCATGGAAATGCTTGAGGGGCTCGACGTGCTGATTCTGGATGCGTTGCGCCACAATCCCCACCCGACGCACTCGACGGTGGAACAGTCACTCGAGATTGTCAACCGGCTTAGGCCTCGCCGCGCCTTCTTCACGCACATCGCCCACGAATTGAGCCATGAAGCGACGAACTCCGCGCTGCCGCCCCACGTCCGCCTGGCCTACGACGGGCTGAAGATCGAGCTTCCGGAAGACTCTGGGTGACGCGCGGTCGGCGACCGTTTTTCACCATGGAGACCATTCACGACCTCAATCATTTCGTTCCGCCCTCCCAGGGAAGCGCCGTCACCATCGGCAACTTTGACGGCGTCCACCTGGCCCATCAAGCGTTGTTGCGCCGAACCGCGCAGCGCGCGCGTGAACTGGGATCCGTCGCTGCCGCCGTCACATTTGAGCCTCACCCAATCCAGGTCCTTGCGCCCGATCGCGCGCCAAGGATTCTCACCTCGCTCCCAACACGGGCCCAGCGAATTGAACAACTGGGAATTGACCTGTTGATTGTGCTGCCGTTCACCCGCGAATTGGCTCATCTTTCGCCGCTCGATTTTGTCGAGCGGATTCTAATAGCGCGACTGCGCGCCAACTTTCTCTGCGTAGGTCCAAATTTTCGCTTCGGCTATCGGCAGGCCGGCGATGTGAGCCTGCTCAACAGGCTGAGCCGGGAGGGAAAGTTCTGCCTTGAGATTTTACCCATCCTGGAGGTGCGCGGACAGGCCGTTTCAAGCACCCGCATTCGGCAATTGCTCTCGGAGGGCCGCGTTCATATGGTGGGTCGGCTCCTGGGCCGGCCCTTCTCAAATTCCGGCCTGATTGTTTCAGGCCGGGGCATTGGCCGTCGCCATGCCGTTCCTACCTTGAATCTGAATCCGAACGAGACTCAATGGCCGATGGTGGGCGTCTATGTGACGCGCACGCGGCTGGGAGACGAGTGGCGCAATTCAGTCACCAACGTGGGCTATAGCCCAACGTTTGGGAATCACCGGCTTACCATCGAGACGCACCTGCTGAACTTCGAGGGCGACGTTCAGGAAACTGAGATGGAAATCGAATACCTGCATCGCCTGCGGGACGAAATCAAATTCCAGAATCCCGCCATGCTGAGGCTCCAGATTCAGGAAGACGTTCGGCGTTCGCTAAAATTCTTTCGCCTGCTGGAGTATTTCCGACAGCCGGAAGGCAGGCGCTCCCGGCGGCACACCCCTACCCAGGCGTAATCAGGGACGACCTCCGGTATGCGAATGCGGCGCTAGTTTTTGCCGGCAAACTGGGATTCAAGCTGCGCGGGGGAGGTTGAGGGGGAATCGACGGCCTTGCGAATCTGTGGATGCCGCCAATTATCGAAAAGGGCTATCGTTTGCACGCAGGAAATGGTGCAGCGCGGAGCGCAGGATTTTTGGGTGAGATATTCGCGCTCAAGATGCGCTCGCGTGTATTGTTCCAGAGGAATGGCAGGGTAGCCGCGCTGTTGTGAGCAATAATGCACCAGGCCATTCTCACAGATATAGAGATAGCGGCTGCCCGCCCGGCATCGCCAGGTGTTCTCGCGCCCCTGCGCAATGTTTCTCTGGAAAAACTCGTAGAACCGCGAATAGGAGCGCTTGCTCATCGCGGCGACCTCATCGAAAATCTTCTGCTGTTGCGAGCTTAACGGCAGCAGTTGGCCGGAATGATCGTGAATAATGCCGACGGTGGTGCTGAAGCCCAACTCCCGCGCGCGACGGGCCACCGTAATGGCGTCTTCCGGATTCCGAACCGCGCTCCCCAACACTGAATTGATATTCACATGAAATTCTGCATATTGCGCGAGGAGCCGAAGCTTCTGGTCGAGCACCTTGAGGCTTTTCTTGGAAACGTCATCCGGCGTCACATTATCAATGCTGATCTGAAGATGGTCCAGGCCCGCGCGATTCAACCGTTTGATCCTCTCGGGAACCAGCAGATATCCATTGGTAATCAGCCCGGCGATGATGCCGCGGCGGCGGATCGTGCGGATGACCTCATCGAGGTCGGGATGCAAAAGGGGTTCTCCGCCGCTGATCGTGATGATCGTGGTTCCCAAATCGGCCAGATGATGGACCCGCTTCTGTAACTCGGCCAGCGGCACCGGCTTTGAGAAATCATCGTACTCATTGCAGTAGGCGCATGAGAGGTTGCAGCGTCGGATCGGAATGAGATGAACGTCGATGGGATGACGGGTGGAGAGAAGTCCCTTCGCAATCATTCGCAATTCACGAAGACGCAAGGAGAAAAGCCGGATTTTGCGCCGGACGGCGACTTTATTCATGGCAGTCGATTATCATGAAAATGGTCAGGATATTCAACAACATACTGGCGCCGCTGCCCATGACCGATTGAACGATTCAAGTTTCAAACTAATGCTTTCCCTAGTGGCTGGCAACTTGATCGTTGCGAATGGGGAAAAAGGCCTCTTGAAATGAGTATAAGTGCTTTGGATTGTGTGGAATAAGAACCTCCAGCGCTTGCGGAAATCGAGCGTCATGCTGTGCGATTCCCGAAAGCGCTGTTCCGCCCGCAACTGGCCCCTTATCAACGCTTTTCAGTTCATTTTCATCCGCTCGGCGCCGGGTTTGGGATGAATCTTAAAAATCGAAGGTCCCAGTTCACGGTTGATCTTCATGTTGCTGTAGCGGGCGATCAGATAATCTCCGCTCGGCTCAAAGAACTGCTGCTGGACGGGGAGCCATGATTCCGGGCTGATCCACAATTCCACCTTGCTCAATTGAGCGGCAATATCCTTCTGGATGGGAGTGAGTTCCAGCGCTGGAAAGACCTGGTCGCCCAGTTTCTGCTCGCCCAGATAGCGGATATGATAAGACTCTTCAAGCTTTGAGCTTTCCGTGCCAAAACCGAGCAACAGAAATTGCTGAAGCACGTCGCGTCGCCGCTCCAGATCGTATTCCTGAATCTGATTAATTTTGGGATAATAAATTTCAGCCCGATTCTTTTTGAAGAGAATTTCCTTGGGCTCGGGCGCTGTAAACTTTACCAGAACTTCAGGTCTCTTCCCTTTGCGGTAGAATATCTGGCCGTTTTGCGTGGAGCGGTCATTCACCAGGACCGTCACGGTGGTGTATTCAAGGCGCGCTGAAACGGTCTTTACCGTCCGGGCAACCTCATCCATGTGAGAAAGGAGTTGGTTTTCAGTGAGGCTTGCCGGCTGAGCGCTGCGGGGGGTTGCGCAAACATTCATGATGATGCCGGGAACAAAAAGCAAGGCAAACGCTAAGAAGATGTGAACTCGAATCCCGACTCGTCTCAATGTCCTGACCTTTCTTCGTTCTTATCTAGTGTAGTGCCTCTCATTTCAGATGACAACGCTCGGGTTTTCTCCGGCTTGGGTCCAGGGAGGCTTTGACCGTCGCAGACTCAGGAACCGCGGCGACCTCTGATCTACTGAGTCAGGACCACCGTGTAGCCGAGGACCACGTTGTTCTGATTACGGAGTTCGTCCATCGATTTGAGAGTGACAGGTTTGTGCAGGCGTTGCTGAAGGATTTCGCGGATTGCGTCTTCCGGTTTGCGGGGGGCCTTGGACGCAACCAGGCGGGCGTCCACGAGATAGTGCCAGCCATCCTTGGCGCGGCCTACCTCAATAACGCCCTGGGAATGCCGGAGGTTTGTAAGGCCTAGCGTGGGACGATCGTGGAACCAGGAGGCAGGGGTGAGGAAAATAAAAGCCAGGATCATGGCGCAGATCACATCATACTGCCAGGAGCCGCGCGGATAAGTCCAAAACACAGAGCGAGAGGTGATCAGCCCGAGCTTCCTCCAGACACCGCGGCCCGCGCTGACCCCCTCCGGGGCGAGCGTTTGAGGCAGGGAATGTCCGTTTAACTCCGTGCTTTCAGCCATGGCTTAGCCTTAAAATAATCGCAAACGCCTGAAGATTCAATCCTCAATCAACTGCCCATCCCGCATGTGGATGATGCGATCCGCCACGGCTGCCGCCTCCGGATTGTGAGTGATCATCAGGAGGGTCTGGCGCAGAGTGCGGTTGAGCGTTCGCATCATGTTAAGGACGGTCTGGGAATTCTCACTGTCGAGATTTCCGGTAGGCTCATCGGCCAGCAAAATCTTAGGCTCGCAGATTACGGCGCGCGCAATCGCCACTCGTTGCTGCTCGCCGCCCGAAAGTGCGTAGGGACGATGATTCAGCCGCTTGGCAATGCCCAGCATTTCCACCACCATCTGAAAACGATGAGGATTAAAGCCGTTGCCATGAATGTGCTGAGCCAATTCGATATTCTCTTTGGCGGTGAGCGTGGGGAGCAGGTTGAAGCGCTGAAATACGAAACCGATCTTATGACGGCGGAAGCGCGTGCGCTCGCTATCCGTCATGTTGCTAAAGTCATTGCCCTCTACGAAAATCTTGCCGCTGGTGGGTGAAGCTAAACCGCCCAGAAGGTGCAAAAGGGTTGACTTGCCGCAGCCGGAAGGCCCCACGATAGCCACAAACTCGCCTTCCTGGATTTGGAGCGTCACGCCGCGCAGCGCGGGCGTATCGACTTTGCCCGTGCGGTAAACTTTCCATAAATCTTGCGTGGTGATAATGGGTTCCATCACAGTGCAGCGGTCGCGGGATCATTCGTGGCCCGCGACCTAAAAAGGAGAGGCCAGAAGTTACAATCGGCAACCTAGAACAGTTGCGCTATTCGTAACCCAGCGCCTCAATCGGATCGAGTTTTGCCGCCCGCAGCGCCGGATAAAACGCTCCGACCAGACTCCCGATGATGGCGAGCACGGCGGCACGAGCCCTCCATGCCATTGTAAGGTCAACGGGAAGCGTAGGAAAGTAGGCGCTGATAGCCCGGTGAACCAGGAACGTCCCGATGAAGCCAAGAATAATGCCGCCGATGGCCAGCAATCCGGCCTCCTGCAGAATCGCCTTGATGATATAGACTTTGGAGGCTCCCAGGGATTTCAGAATGCCGATTTCACGCGTGCGCTCGGTGATGGTGGTGTACATGGAAAGAAAAATCACCAGAAAGCCAATGCCGACAGCGATGGCAATCATGGTATTCACAAAATCCGTAAGCTCCGGCAGGCTGTTCGATGTCATCATCGACATATATTCCTTTACCGAGAGCACCTGGTAGCGGGGCATCAGCTTGCGGATGGCGTTCAGAACACTCTGCGTATAGCCTGGATCGGTGCATTTCACAAAGAAAATCGAGGCGCGGTCGCGGGCGCCCGTCATTTCC
>Ga0070737_10001444_pt1 | contig 33969 bp, 28 predicted proteins | sample Coa_R1_10_FD_66438 | JGI IMG/M metagenome (GOLD analysis project Ga0070737, IMG submission 66438) | Surface soil microbial communities from Centralia Pennsylvania, which are recovering from an underground coalmine fire - Coalmine... | ecosystem: Environmental > Terrestrial > Soil > Unclassified... | reverse complement strand
CTCTTCGAGCTGCTGACAGGGCGACTACCCTTCGAGGCCGATACGCCGCTGGCCGCAGCCTCGCGTCGCATGGTGGCCGATCCGCCGCCGCTCACCGCGTACCGGCGCGATATTCCCCTGCCTGTGCAGGAGGTGGTCTTGCTGGCGTTGCGGCGTGAGCCTGACGAACGGTTCGCCGACGCGACCGAGTTTGCCCAGGCGCTTCGCTGGAGCCGGGAACAATCACCCGCCCAGCCGCCCATGACGCCTGGCGGCTGGATATTGCCCCGTCAGGCTCCCCGCCCGGTGGCGCCCCTGCCCCAGCTTGCCCCAATAGATAGCGCGCCGGAGCCAGCCCAGCCCAGCCAGCCAGATCAATCTGACCAGCCAGCTTCGGAAGAGCACGAGTTTGAGATGCAGTCAACGGTCTTGCGTGTCACCTCGCACCTGCCAGAGCTTGAGGGCCGCTTCGCCAATTCCGGCGAACATACACACGATGATGTGTCCGACGATGACGCAGGGCTGGCTCCTCCCGCGCACTGGGACGAAGACGAATAGTCTGATGAGCATCTCATGCAGCGACGGGTTCTACATCAAAAGATGGGAGCGTATGGCGATGGCGCACGGGCAGGGCAAGGGACACGCGCCGCCCTGGAGCGCGGCGCTACGCATTGGGCGCCTGTTGCTTGTCTGATTGTGCGCCTATCCGTCAGCGATCCCGCTCAGCAGGGAGTGAGGCCGCACTGTCCGCTCTCTAGGCGGCCTTGGCGCCTGGCAGCCTCGAGGCGCGCGTTTACACGCCCGCTCCCACGCCGCCATGCGCGCACTCCCGCTTGCCCTATACTCTTCCGCCCGCGTTCACGCGCTCGCCCGCCTGCCCCTATGTGTTCTTCCCCAGCCAGAGGTGATCATAGGTCGCCCAGGAGGAGTTGCTCGTCACGCCGTAACGGTAGATAGCCACCCCAACAAATGGCTGCGTCTGGGCGCCACTATTGAGGCCAGCCGTCACGCCGAGCAGCGCGCTCTGCATATTTTCGGCGGAGGAATGGAACCAGGCGTCATTGCCTTCATACGTTGGCGCGCCGATCAAGACCTGCGGCGGACGGCGCGCCGAGCGGGCGGCGTCAAGAATGTGTTGCGTCTCCTGCTTGACGAAGAGTTGATAGAGGCTGCTCGTCGGCATGCCGGTGTCATAGCTCATGACGGCGATCTGGTCAACATGCGCGGCGACCTCGGCATAGTAGTACGATGTCCACCATTCGCCCGCGCGCCCCTGCTGATAAAACAGCGAGGCGACACGCGCGCTTGGCGCCCATTTTTCGCCGGAGACCGAGAGGATGGCGCCCGATGGAAGCAACGCGTGTGTCTCATCGAGCAATTCGATGAAGGCGATACTATTGTTGGTGATTGGCTCGATGTCGTAATGCACACCGTCGAAGCCATCGGCGGTAACGAAGTGGGCCGCCGTCTGGGCGATCTGCTGGCGTACCTGGGGCTGGCTCAGGTCAACCACCTGATCGGCTGGTTGGCCACTTGCCGCTTCAAGTTGCCCCACCCAGGCGAGGATGCGTAGTCCCGGCAGGCGCGTGTGCATGGCGCTGGCGAAGGTCTGGGCATTGGGCGCCAGGCTATCAGGGATGGTTCCGTCGCTTTGCAATGGGCCGACATGCGCAAAGACATAGGTGATCTGCTCGGCCTGCAACCGCTGCGCAAGCGCATCGTAGTCGGCGTCGGTATGCGCCTGCCCGGCCCATTCGTGTTCCAGCCAGACGGCGTTATGCCCCTGGTTGAAGTGTGAGCCGGGATAATTTGTCACGGTGGCGCTCAATCGCCAGTAGGCAATGCCTGCGCCCGCCCCGCACACTATGATGATAACTGCGGAGATGATCCCCAACCAGCGCATGACGCGCCAGAAGCGCCCCTGTGGTTTCTGTGGCCCATGGGGAGAACGCGCGCCTGAGCGTCGTTCCTTTGTCTTCGCAGGGGTGGGCCAGATGGCCGGAGCGGCGGCCCGTGTACGGGCAGGCTGGGTGGGATCGCTCGGTTGCGCATAGTTGTTGGTCTGCCTACCAATACGAGGCGCCTGCGGCTGTCGGGTAGAGTCGCCAGCTCCCATGTCGTAGGCCATTGCCATCTCCTCCACGTCAGCTTTCCAACGGATTCGCACTCGCTGAGGCTGTCGCCCAAATAGGGCGCGCCTGGAACCTCAGCCTGCGTCCAATCTCCCCATCTTGCCGTGGTATAGCCATAGGATAGACGACCGCCTGGTCGTCTGTCTAGCTGCTAGTCGTTCTGGCCGGTCTGTCTGCTCTGTCTGGTCTGTCTGGTCTGTCTGGTCTGCGCCGCCTGCCTGGCGTGCGCGTCGAGCGCCTCGTTGGCCAGCCGGTCGGCCAGAGCGTTCTTGCCGCGCAGCACATGGGTAAAGGTGACGTTGGGCAGCTCCGCGACCAATGCGCGCGCCTCATCATACAGCGGGCGCAACGCCCCATCTTTCACCTTATAGGCGCCGGTCATCTGGCGTACCACCAGTTCGCTATCCATATAGACGGCCACCGCAGATGGCGCATAGCGCGCGACGGCCTTCAGACCAAGAATCAGCGCGCGGTACTCCGCCTGATTATTCGTCAGCACGCCGAGATAGAGCTTGCCCTGGGCAAGTGATGAACCATCTGTGCGCTCGATCACCACACCAGCCGCAGCATGCCCCGGATTGCCGCGCGAGGCGCCATCCGTCCGCAGGATCAACCGCTGGCCGGTTGGGGTGGTCATCTCTGGCTGCTCTAACATACGTTGATGGGCTACCTCGGGTTTCCTCGGGTTTCATCGGGTGTCATTCGCGATGGTGAGGATGATCTGCCTGCTTAGTTGCGTAGATGGCTGCGATGATAGAGCAGGTAGAGCATCAGCGCCTCCTGGTAGTCATCTATGCGGGCGTAGCCGCGCGCTGTCACGCGGTCGGTCAGCGCAAAGATCCCCTCGGCGATACGCAGGTCGGCCTCATCCACAAAGCCTGAGCGCCGCAACGCATCGAGCACGCTCGCCGGGTCATCGCCACCATGCTGTACGCCATAGCTATGCGCCGCCCGCCGCACATACGCCTCGAGCTGATAGCGCAGTTGCCAGAAGATCAACTGATCGTTGCGCGCCGCCTCGGCGTCTCGCGCGGGCGCCGCCTGGGGCGCCGACATCGGTGGAGGCGGTTGGGGAGCTGTACGAGGCGCTGGCGCAGGAGGCTGAGCGGGCGCAACAGGCGTATGCAGCGCGCCAGACGCAGGCTTCGCCGATGTGGGTTGCTGGGCAGGATTCGCTGGCGGCATAGACCCCGCGCCAACGCGCCAGAAAGGCGGTGGCGTCTCGCTCTCCTCGCGCGCCGGACTTGCGGCTCCCATGCGTCCGGCGGAGGTCGGTGGGAACTGCGGCAGATTCGGCGCCAGAGGTGATTCGACGAGCGGCGCGTCGGGCTGCATATCCAGCAGGTAATCGCTATAGAGGTGATAGAGATCGGACGGCAGTTCGCGTCCGTTGCCGTTCTGCCCTTGCCGCGCGTGGTTCGCCCGGCGATCTGCCCCCGATTGCAGCAGCCATGAATCATCGGACGCCCCTGGACGAACGGAGCGTAGCGGGCCAGTGGGTTGATCGGGAAGCGGCGCCAGTGGCGCTGGCATGGCTGGCGGCGCGGTGGGCAACGAGGAGATCGGCTGAGCGCCCCCCGTGGCCGCCGTAGCATGGGCAGGCGCGGCGTTGACCACGCGCCCGACTCCCGGCGGCTGGCTGGCGTCTGGCCGGGCAAACGGCGCCAACGCCTCATGGAGCGCGCCATGCTGTGCATGCGTGGGAACCGCAGAGGCCAGTCCGCCAGAATTCATCCCTGCCGCAGCGGCGACCGGCGTGGTCGTCAGCGCGCCAGAAGGCGAATCCATCCGCAGGAGGATCGCTTCGAGCACACGGGTATTGTGTACCCGCTCTTCCGGCGGCAAGCGGGAATCGTTCGCGACGGCGGTTGACCAGAGCGGTGTGGGGCGACGCCCGCCAAACGAGGGAGCCGCGCCATTGAGAAACGCCTGCATGCTGCGCTGAAACTCCGCTGCAAGCTGCGGAATCGCCGCGCGTAGCTCGGTTGCCCGGCGCGCCTGGTGGGCCTGCGTCAGCGCGGGATTGATCTCGGTATAGCGCAGCAGCGCCCGCTCGATGAATCGTCGTACCTCGGCGGAGGAGACGTCGGTATAATCGAGCGGGGAGAAATTGATGGAGTTGACGAACAGGGCAACCTCATCGCGCTTGGCCTGGTCGAGCGGGCGCATGCGCAGTTGATTGGCGCGGAAGTCGAAAAACGGCGGATACGCCAGCCGCCCCAGGATGAGTTCTCCCAGTTCCGCGCGCACCCGCTCAAGTTGTCGGGCGTCCAGTTCGCCCATTCTGACCGCCATGCGTACCCACCCTCGTCTTCCCCAACCTGCTCGCCAGACACCGCGCCCGTTTCCCCATCGTAGGCGTTTCATCTTGTACTGATTGTACAGAAGTGATGCGAGAGGCGTCTGCGTCTGTGTGGCAGTGTACCACGAATGCGCCCAGTGGGAAAGCCGTATAGCCGTGACGGAGGCTAGACAGGAGATAGACGGAGGAAAGTGGCGTGGCGCCGCTGTATGAGAGCCGGGCGCCGAACGACTACAACTTTACGCCCAGCCCATGCAGGAACATCTCTACTGCGGCGAGCAGCAACACGACAACGAATATACGACGGATCGCTGTGTTCGTGAGGCGCGTCAGCGTCTTGGCTCCAAGCGCCGCGCCCAGCGTCACCCCCAGGGCGACGGGCGCCGCCACCAGCGGATCGATCTGCCCCCGCGCGAGATAGACGCCGACACTGGCCGCCGCTGTAACACCTATCATAAAGTTGCTGGTGGTTGTCGAGACCTTCATCGGAAGGCGCATCGCCGTATCGAGCGCCAGCACCTTGAAGACGCCGCTGCCAATCCCCAGCAGACCGGAGATCAAGCCCGCCAGGTACATCATTGCGAAGCCCAACGGGGTGCGCGTCACCTGATAGTGTACTTCTTTCCCCAACTGCGCGTCGGGATACGATCCTGCCAGCGCGAGCGTCGTGGCGAGCCTGTCGTTGCGCACGCCCACTGGCAGTTCTTCCGCATGCTTGACGATCAGCGGGACGCCCGACACCAGCAGCACGGCGCCAAACATCAGAAACAACACACCAGTCGGCAGAAACGCGACAAGCGTCGCCCCACAGAGCGCCCCAATCGTTGTGGCAATCTCAAGAAACATCCCGACACGCAGATTGGTGATGTGGTCGCGCACATAGGCGGCAGCGGCGCCGCTCGATGTGGCGATCACCGAGACAATCGAGGCGCCCGCCGCCACCGGAAAGGGCAGGCCAAACGCCAGCGTCAGGATCGGCACGACAAAGACGCCGCCGCCCAGGCCTACCAGCGCCCCAACCAGCCCGGCCACCAGCCCCGCGAGAAATACCAGGGCAAAGAACAACACCTGATGTTCATTCAATCCACTCAGCGCCCCAACCATAAATCAGGCGCCTCCTTTGCCCAGCAGGAAGCTGATGATGAGGATGATCAGCACAAGTGACGTGATCGCCACGTAACGCCAGTCACGTTCGAGCGCGAACGCGCCAATCGAGACGATCACACGGAGGACAGGCGTCAGCAGGAGGAGTATCAGCCCAAGCATAATGATCGCCAGCGGATCGCCGGTCAATAGCGCATGCGCAATGCCGCCGATGGCGGTCAGCTCATGCGATGTGGCGTGTGGGCCGTGTGGCTGGCGTGCGGCTTCAATGAAGTAGAGCAGAGAGCCAAGCGCGATGATGACGCCACTGACGACGACACCGGCGCGCAAAATAAAGCTGATCACCACCTCCGCCTGGCGTACCAGCGCGTCGTTGTTCTCTGGCCTCTGCGCCATGCTGCCTCCATCCTTTTGCCTATGCGATGCGCATTCTCAGGCGTTCGCTCGTCACGATAAGCGAACAGAGCAGCGACATAACAGCTATATATCGGCGCGAAGCCCTCATGAGCTTCCATGCGCGGTCACGCTCTGTCCTAGCATACCGCTCCAGTTCTATAATCGCAACACATACATTTTATTTATCTATGAGGATTGGTTATGAACCTCAATCATCTGCGCGCGTTTGAGATGGTGGCCCGCATGAAGAGCTTTAGCCGCGCGGCGTTGGAACTAGACATCACGCAGCCCGCCGTCTCAAAGAGTGTGCGCGAACTCGAACACGAACTTGGTATGACGCTCTTCGACCGCACACGCGGCGCCATTCAACTGACCGAGGTTGGACAGACGCTCTTTCACTACGCCCAGCGCATCTTCGCCGCCGAAGACGCCGCACGCATCGCCCTCGAACAGTTTCGCCACCTCGAACGCGGGCGTCTCTCCATTGGCGCAAGCGCAACAATTGGTGTCTATCTGCTGCCTCATCTGCTGGGGAGGTTTCATCGCGACCACCCGAATATTCAACTGTTCCTGGATATTGGAACCACCCGCGAGGTGATTGAGCGCCTGCTCAGCAGCCCGCTCGATTGTGCGTTTGTCGAAGGGGTGGTTGAGAACACGGAGATCGCGGCGACGCGCTGGCAGGAAGATACGCTTGTTGTGATTGCGGCTGCGAATCACCCGCTGGCGTTGGCTCAGGCCAATCGGCGCTCCGGTCGGGCAGGTGTCCCCACCACTGAGATAAGGCAGCGTTTCCTTGCGGATGTCATCGCGGAGCCATTCATTCAACGCGAGCCAGGCTCAGGCGCACGCGAGATTATTGACGATCACCTCGCCAATCGGGGAATTACGCTGCGTGTGGCGATGGAGGTGAGCAACGCCGAGGGCATCAAGCAGATGGTGGGGGCAGGGCTGGGATTGGCTATCATCTCGCGCCACGCGATCTCCGCCGAGCTTGCGCTGGGGCGACTCGTAACGCTCGATGTACCCGAACTGACGATACGCCGCACGCTCTGGCGTGTGCAAGCGCCCGAACGGCCAACCAGCCAGGCGCTCAACACCTTTCTGACGCTGCTCGATACGGAACCGGCCAACGGCGACCGCCAGTGAGACTGGCGCTATTCTTGCGCATCCCTTCTTGTCAGATAGGCAAATGTACTTACTTCTGACGGTTGAGGACAAACCCGTGGCTACGCGCAAGGACATAGCCGCCCAGTCGCCGCAGAGCGCCAGGGCAGCTTGTGGGCGCGTTTGACCCACGCACGCTGCACAGTTATCCCGCGCTCTCGTTTCTCATCTACGCGCTTGCCCTCTGGCTGGGCGTTCCCAACATTCTGCTGGTCAATATCTCTTCGCCTGGCTGGTCTGGCTAGCTCCGGTGGGATGGCGTCACTGGGGGGCGCTGGCTGCGCTGGCAGGCATGCCCACTGTCGCCGCGTCGCTGATTAACGACAACGCCGTGATCTGCGTCGCACTGACGCTGGCCGCCTGGCATTGGCGACGCAGGCTGCCTGTCTGCGCGGTGTTGCTTGGCCTGGCGTGCGCGTACAAGCAGTATGGCTGGTTTTTCGTCCCCTTCTTCGTACTCGACATCCTCAGGCAGCGCGGAATACTCCTGACAACGTCTTGGGCTATCCTTGCGCTTGGCGCGTTTGTGCTTCCGAACCTGCCGTTTCTGATCAACAACCCGCGCGCCTGGTTCCAGAGTCTGTGGCTGCCTATGAGCGATCCGTTTTTCCCCGCAGGGATGGGATTTGTGGCGCTCTCCATCGGCCACATGCTGCCCTTTGCGCCGCCCTGGTTCTATACCGCGCTTGAACTCTGCACGCTTGGAGTTGCGCTCTATAGCGCCTGGAGATGGCAACCGGGCGACGCCATGCTTGTTCTCGCCGTTCTTCCGCTGTTCTTTGCGTACCGTTCCCTGCCCGACTACTTCGCTTTTGTTCCCTGGCTTGCGCTGTATGCGGCCAACCGACGCTATTGCCAGGTTTCCACGCGACGCCCGGCGCCTCACTGGCTTCTGGCGCTGTGCACGCCGCTCCAACGTAGTCTTTATCCATATGACACACAGTGGCTTGTGCGCCGTACAGTATTATATAAGAGCATTGCTGCCAGGTGGTATTGGGTGTTGTGGAGCTATACACAGGGAAATGTACTACTGGGAGGCGCTATGTCGGGCAATCAGTCTGGACAAGATTCGCTGTTTTCCATCAAGTTCCTTACTGATCATCACCAGGCTGGCAGTGATCCATCTGTCAGCCCGCAGGATGCGCCCCGCGACGAGCCGGAGATTCCCCTGGCGCGCGTGGCGAACGAGGCGGATGACATCGCTACGCAACCCTGTGTAATCGCGGGAAGCGCCTCGCTTGGGCTTGCGCAAGAGGTCGCGCGGCTTGCAGCTATTCCCTTGCTCGAACGCAGCATCAGCCGGTTTGCCGATGGCGAGATGTACGCACGGCTGGGCGAGAGCGTGCGCGGACGCGATGCTTTTGTCATCCAGTCAACCAGCGCGCCGGTCAACGACAACCTGTTCGAACTGCTGATGCTGCTCGATACGCTGCGGCGCGCCTCGGCGGGGCGCATCACCGCCATCATTCCCTACTATGGCTACGCACGCCAGGATCGCAAATCGTCGGGGCGTGAGCCAATCACAGCGAAGCTAGTAGCCAATCTGCTGGCGGCGGCGGGAGCGAATCGGGTGTTGGCGATTGATCTGCATAGCCCGGCCATCCAGGGGTTCTTTGACATTGGGATGGATCACCCCTCTGCGATCCCGCTGCTTGCCGATTACCTGCGCGATCGCCTGCCACATGAGAGCGTACTTGTCTCGCCCGATACGGGCGGCGTGAAGCGGGCAGATACCTATGCGCGCATGCTCAACCTACCCATTGCCATCCTGCACAAACGTCGCTCAAGCTCGCGCGAGGTGGAGATCGCCGCTGTGGTGGGCGATGTGCGCGGCAAGGTTCCTGTGATTGTTGACGACATCATCGCCACCGGCGGCACCATTGCGCGCGCGGTAGCGACACTTGTGGAGGCAGGCGCGCGGCCTGAGGCATGGGTGGTGGCGACGCATGGCGTGCTGACGGGCGACGCGCCAAAGAACCTCAACCATCCGCATATCCGTGAGGTCGTCGTGACCGACACCATTGAGATCAGCGATGAGAAGCGCGCGGCGATGCCCACTCTGCATATTGTCTCGATTGCCGGATTGCTGGCAAGCGCCATCCACCGGCTGCACAACGGGTTGTCGCTCAGCGCGCTCTTCCCAGGCGATGGCGTGCAACCTATCTAACCTAACCTCCCGGCCCCCTTCCCTACATGGGAAGGGGGTCTACCCCTCTGGCCTCTTTCCCGCGAAGGATGGGAGAGATGAGGGAATGTAGCCGGACGGAGAAGCCAGGATGATCTCACGAGCAACACAGGAAGTACGCGCATTGCAACGCGCCGATGAGGCGGCGATTCGCCACATCCTGACGACCTCCGACTACATTCATTATCGCTTCTCGCCCGAAGAGTTGCCCCGCCTGCTCGATACCTCGCCAGCGGTGGGGGTCTTCTCCACACCACAGGGCCGCCTGGCGCGGCTGAACCAGCCAACGCTGCTCGCTTTTCTGCTGACGAATGAGATTGCTCTACCCGTCGGCTGGATCGGCGGCTTTGGCGTCGCCTGGGGCGAAGGCGCCCGCTACGTTGAGTATCTCGATCTGCTCCTGCCGCCGCTCATCCAGGCGTTGCGAGCGCAGGGTGTGCGTTCGCTCTATTACTCCGGTGGCGATCTCGATTCCGACTGGCTGCGCGACCACCTGGAAGCGCGTGGCTTCAGGATAGTGAGTCTGCTGCGCTCATACGATAAGATTGACTATGCGATTCCCGCCCAGGGCAACCAGCAGGTGCGGGTGCGCGCGTTCACGCCGACCGATATTCCCAGTCTGGTGGAGATTGACCGACTAGGGTTCGATGACCTCTGGCGACACGATGGGCCTGCGTTTTTGGAGATCGCCGCGACCTATCCGTATTTTGTCGTCGCCGAAGACGAGCAAGGCGTCGCAGGGTACCAGTTCAACATCGTGGATTCCTCAATTGGCTACCTCGTGCGGATCGCCGTGCATCCACGCGCACAGGGCAAGGGAATCGGCGTGCGGCTAATGGCCGAGGCGATTCGCTATTTTCGCCAGCAGGGCGCAAGCCGCATTATTCTGAATACCGAGGAAGACAACACGCGCGCCCAGCGGCTCTATGAATATTTCGGATTCTTCCTCACACGCCCACAGGGGTTCGCGCTTGGCCGCCCGCTTGGGTGAGCGGGAAGAGCGGTAGGGATAGAGGAGAACAAGTTACAGCATAAAGCGGAGCGGCGCCAGGATGCGCTCACTCACCTTCATATACCAGGCGCGCTTGTGCCAGAACTCCTTGGTGATCTCAAAGGAGTTTATCTGATCGCGCGCGAAAAGCTCCTCCATCTGTTCGGCAAGCTCGCGCCCATAGAGTTCCACGTTGATCTCATAGTTGCCGACCGAACTGAGGCGATCCAGATTGGCGGTGCCAATGGTTGACCACTGACCATCAATGGTACAGGTTTTCGCGTGGATCATAATGCCCTCGTAGCCCCAGATGTGAATGCCCGCGCGCAGGCACTCCTCAAAATAGCTACGCGCCACCCAGTCCGCGAGGATATGATTCGACTTCCACGGCAACAGCACATGCGTCTGCACGCCGCGTTCAGCCGCCGCAGTCAGCGCCTCGAGCAGCGTATGGTCTGGAACGAAATAGGCGTTCGTCAGGTAGATATGCTTTTGCGCCCGGTCGAAGGCGTCAATATACATATCGCGGATGGGAAACGTCAGCCGGGCGGCGTTGTTGCCGTGTAGCTCAATGGTTGGATCGAAGTGGCGCGGGTGGTAGGTTTTGATGCGCCTGCTTTTGGGGGTAAAACGGTTCCAAAAGTCAACGAACGATTGCGCAAGGTCTTGCGCGGCGGGGCCGATGATGCGCAGATGGGTATCGCGCCATTGCTTGGCATAGAGGCTGCCAATGTTATAGCCGCCGATGAAGCCAGTCTGCCCGTCAACGATCAGCAGCTTGCGGTGATCGAGCGCATAGGAGCGAAGATCGAGCAGCCGCCAGAGGTTGGCCCAGGGCCGAAACCTGAGCACATGCGCCTCCGGCGGAAATTGTTTGAAAGCGCGTGGCACGACGAAATTGCCAAACACATCGAAGATGATGTACACCTGTACACCCGCCTGCGCTTTGGCGATCAGGCGATCCTTAAACGCTCTGCCGATCTCATCATCTTTCCAGATGAATGTCTCGAAATAGATACGCTCCTGCGCGCTGTCTATGGCCGCCAGCATATCGTCGTAGAGATTTTGCCCATAACTGTAGATCTTGAGCTTGTTGGAGCCAATATGAGTGGGTGGGGGATCGAAATGAGAAAGCGTTTCCGTCGTCTGGCGTCGTTTGCGGCGTTGAGCCACCACGGCCAATATGGCGATAATGGTCGCCTGGAGCGCGACATACACGCCAACAACGGCCAGGAGAATCTCCCACAGCGCCTTCATATGTAGCGCCCTCCTCAGTGATCGAACTCCAGCGCGTAGACGTAGTCTACACACGGCGCCGAGTGCATGGCGCGAGGCTGGCGCCAGCCTCGCAAACGATGAAAAAATAAAAGCGCCCCGCAGACGTTTCCGGGCAAACCTGGCAAGCGAAGGCGACGCTATTACGTCGCCCTGCGCATTATCCAACACCGGCGCCTCCTTTGACTCAATCGTTCTGCTTGCGAGTTCTCAAAGTAACTCCCATTGGGTTAACGAAAGAGGAGGCGCCGATGTCTCTTGACAACTCAGTGCATTGTGGTGTGTCAGGTGTCAGGTGTCAGGTGTCAGGTGAAAGGCTACGATGTCGCCACCTGGCCAGGCGGCGGTGGGGTAATCACCGCGCCGGTGTTCCACTTCGTGAAGAGCAGCGTCGCGTCGGAGGTTGTGCCCGGTTCGCCTGCGACGGTGGCGTGATCCTTCACCTGCACGACCCAGTAGTTATCCTGGCGTACCCACAGGTCAACATTGTTGGTGACAGTCTTCCCTTGCGAGGTGGTCGTCGTGTACGTTCCCTTGACGTGCCATGTCGGGTAGCCCTCGATGGTCTCGCTGCCAACGAATGTCAGGTTTTGCAACGAGCCGAAATCGGTGGTTGGCGTGACGCCACCAAACCCACCAAGATCAGGCGGGGTAGTGAGTTTGACCCACTTCTGCTGTCCCTTCACCCGCGCATAGACGTTCTGCCCGTCGGTGATGACCTCTTCGGTCTGGGTCTGCGAGCCAGAATTACTCGTAATGGTCTCGTCAGTGCGCTGGGGATTGCGCGTCACCACGCCATTGCCAGTGGCGGTGTAGCTGGCGCCGGGCGTCGCGGCGTTCGCGGTGAACGTGAATGTCGCGTCCTTCCAGTTTTGCTGCTTTACTTTGTTGATGATCGTTTGCGGGTCGGGAACCTGCGTGGTTGGGCTACAGGCGACAAGAAACGTCGCCAGCAGCATGCTGAGACTCAATAAGATTACGGCGCTGAGTCGCGCACGAGCATGAGCGGGATGTGTGCGCATCTTTTCCTCCTTCACGGATAATCCCATGCCATATCACTCTATGGCATACGAGCGTCGTCCCTCATGGTTGGCGCCCTGAAACACTGAACACACGAGGGCAACCATGTGTTACCGAGCATGAACGCAAATATTGTGCCTGATTATCACCACTCGCCTGGTGTGGTTGCGCCACTACGCCAGAAGCCGAGAGTGCAACCGCTCACCTTTTCACAAGATCATGAGTATTGTCTTGCGTTCCGTCGCCAGCCGAAAGCCGTTGTTCAAGGCCGTCAAGGATCACATTCATCCCAAACTCAAAGCGTGGCGTGGCGTCTGGCTCGCCGAGATACTGGGAAAGTTGAACGATGCTGGGATACGTGTCGGCAGGGAGATTGGCCAGAAAGCTCTGCATATCAGTGAAAATCTCTTGTTCGGTGATTCCCTCACTCATGGCGATGGCTGGAGGACGTCCTTCCTCGATCACAAACTGCGTCACATAGTCGTTTAGGAGGTACGCGCCGAATGCAGCATCTCGTGGAACAAATCCGCCGTTGAGCATGATCGAGGCGGCTGCCTCCATCAGGCGCAAGCGATTTGGTCCAAGCGGTAGGGTCGCTTCGAGGATCAGTGCGGCGTCGCGATGCGCCAGCAAGACACGGCGAAGTTGGCGCATAAGCAAGACCACGCTCTCTCGCCAGGGGAGACCGGCAGGCGGCTCCACGATCTCACTGGAGATTGCCTCGGCCAGCAGATCGAGCAGTTCTTCTTTGTCATGCACATGCCAATACAATGAAGCCGCCTTCACCCCCAGCTTCTCAGCTAGCCGTCGCATCGTCAGACCATCCAGCCCCACCTCGTCGAGCAGTTCCAGCGCGGCCCGCACCACGCGCTCACGATCCAGGTTGCGGCGCTCAGGCGTGGGGGCAGGTTGCGGAAACGCGCGTGGCAAGCGTCCATGATGTACTGGCATAGCTCTTTCCCTTCCGACGTGAGAGAACAGCGCACCCGGCTAATCGAGTTGTTCTCTCCCCCTTGACAGTGTAGCATATCCATGGTATTCTAACATTGTTAGTTTTAGACTAACAGTGTTAGAAAAGACTAACCGAGTTAGGCAAAGGCGTTGAGAGCAGCGCCATAAACGCTATCAGGGAGATGAAAGAAGCGAACAGATGACAAGTGTACGCGAGATCGAGGGGGCGTCCCCTCAAACGGCGAACATTCCTGCAACCGAAGAACCCATCGAAGAGCAGGCGTATCCGCGCCGCTGGCTGGCGGCGGGTGTACTGCTGCTGGCCTCCGCGCTCGATCTGATTGATGGGACGATTGTCAACGTGGCGATCCCGTCTATCCAGCGCGACCTGGGAACCACCTACGCCGCCATTCAGTGGGTGGTGGCAGGCTATGCGTTGGCGTTTGCGTTATTGCTGGTGACGGGCGGGCGGCTTGGCGACATCGTTGGACGCAAGCGGATGTTTCTGCTGGGCGTGTTGGGCTTTACGCTGGCTTCGGCGATCTGTGGCGCCGCCATCAATCCGGCGATGCTGGTGGGCGCGCGCATTGCACAGGGCGCGGCGGCAGCCATGATGGTACCGCAGGTGTTGGCGATCTTCCAGGTGATCTTCCCGACGAAAGAGCGCCCAGCGGCGTTTGGCGTCTATGGCGCCGTGCTGGGGCTGATGGCGGTTGTCGGCCCCATCCTGGGCGGGGTGATTGTGCAGGCCAATCTGTTTGGCCTGGAATGGCGGCCCATTTTCTACATCAACGTCTTTGTGGGCGCGGCGGCCTTGATCGCGGCGGCCAGCATCGTCCCGGAATCAAAAGCGCCGCATGCGCTGCGGCTCGATCTGCCAGGCGTGGCGTTGTTGACACTGGCGCTTGGCATGCTGCTCTTTCCATTGATCGAGGGACGCGAGCTTGATTGGCCGGTCTGGGGCTTTGCGCTGATGGCCGCCTCCGCGCCGACGCTGGCGTTTTTCGCGATGTATGAACGCTACAAGACGAACAAAGATGGTTCGCCATTAGTCGTCTTGGCGCTGTTCAGGCAGCGGGCGTTTGTCGCCGGACTGCTGATCAACATCGTCTTCTTCGCAGCGTTCAGTGCGCTGACGTTTATTCTGGCGCTCTACCTGCAAATCGGCCTGGGGTTTTCGCCGTTGACGGCCGGTTTGACGCTACTGCCGTTCTCGTTTGGCTCGATGATTGGTTCAGGTATCTCCATCCCACTTGCCCAGCGGCTTGGGCGCACGATTGTCGCGGTGGGAATGTTGATCACCACTGTTGCGACGTTTGGCCTGTTGCTGACCGTCCATCTGTATGGCCAGAAGGCGACCCCCTGGACGTTTGCCCCTGCGCTTGGTATTGCGGGGATCGGCTTTGGCATGATCGTCGTGCGGCTGGTAGACATCATCCTGGCAGGGGTGCATCAGCGCGACGCTGGCTCGGCCTCAGGCGTCTTCGGCGCGACGAACCAGCTTGGCGGAGCCATCGGTGTCGCTGTCATCGGGGTGCTCTTCTTCAGCCTGCTGACAAGCCAGGCCGTGGCGAGCGCGAACGCAGTGGCTCCGCAGATACGGTCGGGTCTCCAGTCGGCTGGCCTTCCAACACAGGCGCAAACGCAGATCGTCAAGGGCTTCACGGTCTGCTATCGCGACCGCTCGGCTGAGAAAGATCCGACGGTGATTCCGCCAAGCTGCCGCCAGGGGAATCAGGAAAGCAACACGTTGCCTGGAGGCCTGAGTCAGCGCATCGCCCAGGTGGTGGGGGCAGCCGCCAAAGACGCCAACACGTACAACTTCGCGCTGGCATTCGAGAACATCCTGTGGTACATCGGGGGCGGCTTTCTGCTTTGCCTGCTGCTGATCTTCCTGCTGCCTGCCGGGGCAAAGCCAGACACCGGCAAAGAGTAAAGCGGCGTTTCCCAGAGCAGTCAACACGACCAGACAAGTGAGGTTTTTCAGTATGGCAACGAAACTCAGCGTCGCTCCGGCGTCCGCCGTCCGCTACACATGCGACTCGGCGATCTCCAAAGACGGGACGACGATTGGCTATCGCCAGCTCGGCAGCGGGCCGGGCATAGTGATTGTACACGGCGCAATGGAGTCTTCCCAAAATCATATGCAGTTGGCCGAGGCGCTGGCCGACGCCTTCACCATCTACGCGCTTGACCGCCGTGGACGCGGCCTCAGTGGCCCCTATGGCACGCAGTACAGCTTCCAGGAAGACGTTGACGACCTGGATGCGGTTCTTACGAAAACCGGCGCGCGCTATGTGTTTGGGGTGAGTTCAGGGGCGATCATGAGCTTGCAGGCGGCGCTCAGCCTGCCGTCCATTTCCAAACTCGCACTCTATGAGCCAGCGTTCTTTGTTGATGACAACGCAACGCCAACTGCATTGGTACGGCGCTTTGATAGGGAGATGGCTGAAGGCAGGGTGGCTGCGGCGATGATCACTGGCATGAAGGGCGCGCAGATGGGGCCGCCGCTGCTCAATGCGGCGCCGTACTGGCTGCTCGAACCGCTCACTCAGATGATGATGAACAGCGAAGAGAAGCGCCCCAGCGAATACCTCTCGATGAAGGCGCTTGCGCCAACCCTCCACTACGACTTTCAACTCGTCGCCGAGATGAGCGGGCCAGTCGAACGCTTCAGGGCGCTTCAGACGGAAACATTGCTGCTTGGCGGGAGCAAAAGCCCGGCGTATCTGAAGGCGGCCCTCGACGCGCTGGAGCGAACTCTGCCGCATGCCCAACGCATCGAGTTTCCTGGGCTGAACCATGCGGCTTCGGGGAACACTGATCGTGGCGGCCAGCCAGAGGTGGTGGCCCAGGCGCTACGCGGCTTCTTTGTCCAGGCAAATAGCAGGTAAAAGCCAAGAAGCCCTCTTGCTATAGAGTGAAAGCTTCCCCCTGCCCATTCATGGGCAGGGGGTTAGCTATATTCAGCAAGTCCTATCAAAGCTTGACAGACCATCCGGTAAAAAGTAGTATAGTGGGGATAGTGCTCGTATGGCCGTTCAAAATTGTACTGTGATATTTTCGGATAATTCCGCCGGGAGGCGAGATTATGCGTGAGCGTGTGGCGCAACCCAAAACAATGCTCAGTGACCGAGCGCCAGATTGGGATGATACCTCTTCCTCAGGTCGCATTGCCATAGATTCACCGCCAGGCAGCCGTAGACGTCTCCCCTGGTGGGGGGTGGTATTGGGCATTGTGCTCGTGGTAGGGGTACTCGGAGCAGGAGGGTACGAGATCAACAAGACGCTCAATCCGTCGCCTCATGTGAAGCTCTATGTAGTGAAAAACCAGCTGTTGACAAACTACATTGGGGGAGGCGGCCTGACCTACGCTGCACAGATGGTTACATTGACCTCGCCTGGCAACGGAACAGTTTCATCGCTCAATGTCCAGATTGGGCAAACGGTTTACAGAGGACAGGTGTTGGCGACTATTCTCATACAAGGCGTGCAGACGTATCAGATCACGGCTCCGTTCCCTGGAAATATCACTGCTGTCAACATCTCTGCGGGATCGCCTGTCTACGGTGGTGAGCAACTCATCGTTGTTCAGAATGAAAGCAGCATCATTGCTCAGGTACAGATTCCCCTTGCGCAACGCCCCTATGTGCGTGTGGGTGAGCCTGCTACGATAACTCCCGCAGCAATACCAGGGCAAACCTTCATAGGGAAGGTCTCAGCCATCAATACGGCGCTCACTGCTACAGGTAGCGACACGTTTGATGTCTGGGTCACTGTGCCCAACCCTGTACAGCTCTTGCTGGTTGGTGAGAGTGTCTATATCCAGATCAGCGTTCAGATGATGTTGCCCGCCGTGCCTGAATTAGCAGTAATCAACCCCGACGCTGATTCGATAGTCTTCCTGTACGCCAACGGGCGCGCGCACATTCAATCCGTCGTCGTCGCTACGCGAGACAACAATCTGATCGGCATTCAGAATGGACTCAGCGTTGGGCAAGAGGTCATTCTGGTTGGGCAGTATCAACTCACAGATGGTGAGCCAGTTATTGTCTCCGGCATAGAACATTAGGTAGCATAGCGAAGGCTAAGGAGTAATCGCGTCGTGCCAGACATGAGCAGCCAGCGGACACCGCATGCTCCCAGCAGCAGTGCGCCTACAAAAAGAGCCTATTCAACCGGAAACGTAGCGAAGCGATTGCGGCGGACGTTCGTGCGGACAGGCGCGGTGTGGCTCTATGGAGCGGCGGTTTGCCTGGGAATCGCTGCGTTTTCTCCCTGGATAAGCGCGCCACTGATTGATTCCTGGCAGAGCTGGCAGCTTCCCATTGATATGGGATGGAGCCTGAGCGCTCCCGTGGTTTCCTATGGTCTGCTCACGCTGTCGGTAGCGGCCTATTTGTTCTGGCGCGCCGCGCTCGCGACCGACTGGACGGCTCTTGCGCCACGTGGGGTGCGTCGCGTGGCTCCATTGAGCCTCCCAACAGCGGCGCGTTTGAGTGCGTTGGCTGCGGCCCCCGTGTTGCTCTTCTTGTTTCAATACCTGTTTGTTGATATGGCCTTGTCGCGTACACTGCTCAATGATGAAAATCAGAGCTTGTTACTTCGCGCACATCTGGGATATGGTTTGCCGGATCAGCGATTTGCTCTTTCCCCTTTTGAGATGTCCATCAATAGCGTCGGGCAACGGTTCTACCTGCTTGCGCTGCTAGGCTCTGGAGGACTCTTTGCGTTGATCGGCGCAGTTGTCTGCTGTGGACTTGGCCTTATGGTACGGCCCATCGTGCGGCGCATGGACACCACCGGAAATGCCAAAGATGAGCATGATCACGAGGCGGCGCCGCAGCAGCATGAACGGCATGAACGGCATGGGTTGCAGTGGCGATGGCTGCTCGTCATTGGAGGAGCGCTCTTCGCGATCATTGTCTTTGGCAGGGCGCCCGCAGGGTTTGTCGCGAAAGATTTTGGCCTGGCGGCTCTCAACGCAGGCGCCTATCGAACTGCGCTCGATGACTTTTCTCTGGCGACGTGGCTTGCTCCAAACTTGAACGACCTTCCCAGCTTTCAGCAAGAACGGGGAGAGGCGCTCTACTCATTGGGAAAAACCAATACGATAGACGCGCAGATGTATTTGGCCGCCCAGTATATGACGGTTGGAGCGAATGATCGCGCTTGGGCTGTCGAGAGGAGCGCGTTGCAAACATTCCCACCCAACGATGGGGTAAAAGACGAAGCAAGCCAGACCTTAGAGATTTTGGTTGAGGAGAATGACGCCATTGCATACCTCCCAACGGATGACTCTACCGAGGCGACTACTCCCCAACTTGCCAGCGAAGTTGCCCAGGCGGATCAGTCGTTGCCGTGGCTTGGATATTTGTTGGCAATACAGCCGGATAATGTCTATGCGCTCTATATGCACGGCCGCATCCTGTTCTCTGCGCGTTTATTCGCGCCTGCGGCGAGTGATTTTCTGGCGCTTGCTCAAGAGTCGCATGATACAGACATGCTCTCGGCTGCGTATACCTATCTCGCATTGAGCTACGGTGGCGAGGGCAATCTCGTCGCCGAACGCGAATACTTACAGATTGCGACAGAACTGGATCACAATTATGATAACACAACCGCCAGAGAGGCTCAATCAGGACTCCACTAGCAGTGCTCGCTCTGCTCGTGCGTCCACAACGCGCAAGTTCTTTTCCTCTGCCTCCTTTGCAGATGTGCGGGAACAACTGCGTGGTGTCAATGTGTTGTGCTGGCTGATCTTGCTGGCGGTACTTGTTTGTTCACTGGTGTTTGCCTATCAAACCTATCTTCTTCCTCAACCATATGATTACCAGCCGAATTGGTATGGCGCGCAGTGGATAACAGCAGACACATCCCAGGCGGGAGTCGTCTATTTTCGCAAAGACTTCGGCCTTGACGTGACGCCCAATAACGCATTCCTGATGCTCCAGGTTGCTGAGACCGCAACAGTGTATGTCAATGGAGTAAGCCTGGGCCGAACAAACGAGGTGTTCTCTGTTGGCGAAACTCGCCGAGCTTTTATCTATGACCTGACGCCGTTTTTGCGCCTGGGAGACAACGTGGTTGCCATTCGCGCACAAACACTTGATACTGCGCCAGCGGCCCTCTGCGCTGTCATCGGTTTGACATATGGGCCACAGCGCGCTACCTATCCAACGAACCAAACGTGGCGCGCCACCGGCGATGAACAGGTTGTTTATCCATCCTATTTGCCGAAATTCAATCCTCTGCAAAATATCGGCCCGTCTGTGAACAGCATGACAGGTTGGCGTACAGCGGGGTTTGATGATAGCTCCTGGCGTCAGGCGGTCGTGTATACGACAAGCGTACCCCTCGATGATACGTTGGCGGTTGATCCTGCTCTCTACGAACGCCCGCTCCCAACCGAATGGCTTTCTGTCGGATCGTCCACCGATGGCTATTTCGTTGAGACCGCTATGATTCCCGATCTACAAAGCGCCTGGTTGCGCATTGCCGCAGACGGCTCCTCAGCGGTGTATCTGAATGGGCAACTGCTGATACAACAGAAAGAGGAGATCACTAATTCTGACATCTATCTGATGAGCGGGCAAAATTATCAATCCGGCATCACCGATGGCCTCTACAATATCACGCAGTATTTGTATCAGGGGCAAAACACCATCGCCGTGCATGTGGCGACGGCACCCTACAGTTTTATCGGGCAACAGACCGTATCACCTCCGACAGCTTTGAGTCTGGATATTCTTGGCGTTACCTCCACTGGCCAGAGTTTCTATCTAAGCGATGACGGCAGCTGGCGTACTTCTGTAACTGCGACTGCCAACTGGATAGATGGCGTGAATATCCAGGGGTGGAGCGCTGGCACTCTTGTCAATTATCAACTCATCTCGCCGACTCAGCCCTACCGGGCAGTAGCGAGTGTCCTGATCCAACCGCACGCGCTGACGATTGCGCCAGTTTTGCTCTGTGCGTTGGTACTCTTGCTCTTTGGCTGTGAAATCATCGTCATCAGCTATCTCTGGCAGCGCAGGCGGCTCAATGGCTTGGCAATAGCCATCGATCGGCTCGCCCTAGGTTTTTTGCCAGTGCTTGGTCTGGAACTCCTGTTGATGATTGTGGGCAATGAACCGCTCATCCAAAAGCCATTCCCCTATACAACGCTCTGGCTAGCAGTTGTTATCGGAGTCGCGTTCATCAGTCAAGGACTGGTGATTACTACGTACTGGCTCTATGGGTCAGAGAAACGCCTGCTTGGATGGACCAACCGACGACTGCAAGATGTCGTTGCTTCTCCTGATAGTGGGTTTCGTGAATCTGGAGTTTCCCCGTCGGCGCTTCATCATTTGCCCTCGCTTGCCCAACACCACTGGCGGGCGCTCGTTGGGTGGGGAGTGGTGGCGCTTGGAGCGGTTCTTGGTGGAGTGATGGCATTTTACCAACTCGACTATGAAGCCTACTGGCAGGATGAGCTTACTAGCCTTCAAGTTGCGCACAACATCCTACAAACTGGTCTACCCCACCTGGCAGGTGGAGTCATCTATCCGAAGGCGGAACTCTATCATTATGAGTTGGCGGCGGTTGTCGCGCTCTTCGGCGACAATCCCTACGCGACACGGGGGCTGGCTGCTGTCACGTTCCTGTTGTCGCTTCTGCTCATGTACTATGTTGGCTCGCAAATGTTTGGGCGCAAAGTCGGCTTACTTGCAACCGGTTTGCTGCTCTTCTCTCCATTCGAACTGACCTGGGCGCGTGAGTTGCGCATGTATCAGCAAGCCCAGTTTACGACGCTGATCGTCTATTATTTGTTTTACAGGGCGACACGGCCAGGCGCGCAAACTCGCTATATATACCTCAGCATGTGCGCTGTCGTTGTCATGTACTTGAGCTTTGAAGAAAGTTTCATCATTCTGCCGACTCTCCTTGTCTATTTTCTTGCCACACAGGGGATTTCCTGGGTTCGCAATACACATTGGTGGATTGCGGGACTCAGCGCAATTACCATTGTTGTTGCTCAGCTTGCCGTTGTACGGTCAATTCAACCTCTTGTGCTTGGAACAGACCTGTCGCAACGCCCCAATATAGGGTTTTCATCGGATAATCTCAGCTTTTACTTGCGTCTCTTGTTCGACTCAACAACGGTTCCTGCCATCTTTCAGAATTACCAGCTGGGGGTCGTGAGCGCTATCGCGGTGCTTGTGTGTTGTGTTGCAGTGTTTTATCAACAACGTGAACTTCGCTATACTGCTGTGTTCTTCGTGGGCGGATTTCTGGTGCTGGCGCTGGCGTTGTCGCTCAGTCAGGATCGCTATTTTTATCCCTTGTATCCAGAACTGCTCTTGCTGGCAGCCTATGGGGTCGTCCGTATATTGACGCGCTTGAGTGTGCTGTCGGAATGGGTGTTGGCGCCCATCACTGCCCGCGTTGTTCTTGGAGTGAGCACAACGCTGCTGGTGGTGGCTCTACTTGCATCGCAGATTCCTGCTGCCAGCAAAGTAACTGTCGCGGCGAGTCGCGCGCTCGCGATACCATATAGTCGGCTCTATCCAGATTATCGCTCTGCCGGGAGCTATATTAGCGCGCACTGGGAACAAGGCGATGCGCTTGTGACCATCGGCCCATCTATTGATGGCGCATACTATACAAAACAGCAGCCTTACCCAATCTATCTTGGAGGATCGCTGTCAACCTTTGAAGACCACGGGCGTGTGCTGGATAACTATACCGGTGATCCGGTATTGCTCAACAAACACGATCTGGACACGCTCATGGCGAAACACCACCGCATTTGGATTCTCGTAGAAGATAATCTGTACGAGCGCGAGATCATAGCGTTTCATGTTGATAAGTCGTTTTCCATCGTCTGGGAAGGAAGCGGGGTGACGGTATATCTTAGCGATGGTTAACCGATGGGTGTTCATCATCAACACCACGTATCGGCTATGAGGCGCAAAACTCTCTTCCCATCAGACTGGGAAGAGGGTCAAGGCAGAAGAGAGTCAAGTCATAGGAGTCAGAGGCCGCTGTCGAGCGTGTCGCCGCGCCGCCGGATGATCTGGCGCAGGGCGTCGGCGCGCCCGCGTAGCCAGTCGGGCCGCTGCCCGCTCACATACTTCCCGCTGCGCGCGGCCCCATAGACACGAATGGTCTGTGTCAGCGCAAGCACAAGCTGGCGTTCCGTCGGTGTGAAGCCGTGGGCGGTGGCCAGGGCGAACTCGCGCATGGTGCGCGCGAAGCCTATCTCGTAGGCCGCCTTGTCGGGCGCTTCGGAGGTGGTGGTAGGCAACGGTGTGGGATGCTGAAGCAATCCCTCAAAATCATCTGGCGTCATCATAACAGGCTCCCCAGGGCTTTACGGGCGCTCTCACCGTTGGGAACGCCCGTAGAGTCCAACACTGCGTGTATCCGCCAGGGATCAGTGGCCGCAGCCGCAGGAGCGCGCCTGGCCGCCGTCGTTCGCCGTCTTGAAGCTATGGCCGCAGCCACAGGTGGAGACCGCCATGGGGTTGTTGACGGTGAATCCGGCGCCCATCAGGCTGTCAACGTAGTCGATCTCGCTGCCCATAATATATTGGGCGCTCATCTCGTCAATCAGCACGCGCACGCCCTTGAGCGTCACCACCTCGTCGCCCTCCTGGGCTTCATCGAGGGTCATACCATATTGCAAGCCAGAACAGCCCCCGCCCGCCACAAACACGCGCAGGCCAAGCTCGGGGCTGCCCTCCTGATCGAGCAGTTCACGCACCTTTTCCGCCGCCGCGTCCGACAGGCTGACCAATGCCGTCTGTGTTTCAGTCTCTTCGATCATCAAAGTGTCTCCTTTGGCGGGCCAATGGTTGAAATGGTTGACCGGCGCCGATACTTTACTCTCGGTAGTATTGTACCCCCTGGCCGCCAAAGCGTCAATATCCTCTTCACCCAGGGACGATTCCTAAGCTGCGTCTCAGCGATCATCTCAGCCGGGCAGCGTTCGTGATAGGATACAACTGGATGAACATTTCGAGACCACCAGGGCAGCGTCGCTCTGCCGAGAGAACAAAGGAGACACATGCAATGTCCGATCAGGCGGCAAACCAGCAGAACCAGCAAAGCGCCGAAGGCCCCACACAATCTCCACAGGCCACGCGCATTGAGCATGATTCGCTTGGCGATGTGCGGGTGCCGGTTGAGGCGATGTGGGGCGCACAAACCCAGCGCGCGGTGGAAAACTATCCCATCAGTGGGCTGCACGCCCACCCCGCGTTGATTCGCGCGACGATGCTCGTCAAAAAGGCGGCGGCGCTCACCAATCGCGACACCGGGCGGCTCGATACACACCTTGCCGACGCCATTGTGACGGCAGCCGACGAAGTGCTGGGCGGCAAATGGCGCGACCAGTTTGTGGTGGATGTCTATCAGGCGGGCGCTGGCACCTCGCACAACATGAACGCCAACGAGCTGCTGGCCAACCGCGCCAACGAGCTGCTGGGCGGCAAGCGCGGCGAGAACAAGCCGGTGCATCCCAACGATCATGTGAATATGGCGCAATCCACCAACGATACCTTTCCTACCGAGATGCGCGTCTCCACGCTGCTGATGATCGAAGAGACACTGCCTGCCATCGAGCGCCTGAGCGAGGCGTTTGCCCAGAAGGGGCGGGAGTTCGACGGCATTGTGAAGTCCGGGCGGACGCACCTGCAAGATGCGACGCCGATTCGGCTGGGACAGGAGTTCGCCGCCTATGCGCTGACGCTGCGGCGCGACGCCGACCGCCTGCGCAATTGCCGTAACACGCTCTATGAGCTCAACATCGGCGGCACGGCCGTCGGCACGGGACTGAACGCTGAACCGGCGTATATAGACGGTGTGGTGGCGCAGTTGGGCAAGCTGACCGGTATGCCCTTCCGCCGCGCGGAATCGCTGGTGGAGATCGCGCCGAATATGTCGTCATTTGTGGAGACGTCAGGCGCGTTGCGGGCGCTGGCGACCGATTTGATCAAGATCGCCAACGATCTGCGGCTGCTGGCGTCGGGGCCGCGCACCGGCTTCTTTGAGATCATCCTGCCAGCCGTGCAGCCGGGGTCGTCCATCATGCCGGGGAAGGTCAACCCCTCGATGGCCGAGATGCTCAATATGGTCTGCTTCCAGGTGTTGGGCAACGATACCACGGTGACGTTCGCGGCGCAGGCGGGGCAGCTTGAACTCAACGTGATGATGCCGGTGATCATCCAGAACCTGTTGCAGTCGTTCACCATCCTCAAAAACGCGATGGAGACGTTTACGGATCGCTGTGTGGTGGGCATCGTGGCGAACAAAGAACGCTGCGAGGAATACGCCTTCAAGAGCGCGAGCCTGGTGACGGCGCTGGCCCCCTACATTGGCTACGGCCCGGCGGCGGAGATCGCGCACGAGCAACTGAGTTCAGGACGCGACATCCGCGACATCGTGCGTGACCGTGGCCTGCTTTCGGAGCATGACCTCGCGATCATCCTCGATCCGAAGGCGATGACGGAGCCAGGCATCGCGGGCCAGGGCCGCACGGAGAAGCCGATCATCGGGCAAGCCAGTTCGGGAGGATGAGCCTGCCCCCTCTCTGGCCCTCCTCCAGGGAGAGAGGGAGATATGCGGCGGGCGGCTTCTGCCGTACCGCTGCCATCCCTGGCGGCGTGGGTGGCAGGCGGTTGAAACCGCGCCTAAGCGTTCTGCTCTTGCACAACGACGAAGTCCGCCTACGCGGACTCAGCTACGACCATACGGAATCGCTGTTTGGCATGCAATGAACCAGGCCATACAGCAGGCGCGCAAAAAGTACCGCCGCAGTCCTCTGCGGCCCTGCGCCCGCAGGCGTCGCTTGCCCCATGAAACCGCTGGCCGCCTATTGGCGGACGGCTGGCTGTCCGTCCGGCTCTATGCGCTGCTGCTCGGCTTCCAGCGTGTTGGCCTGGCGCGCCGCCGCGATGGCGTCGTTCTCGTTCCCCAGCGCACGAAGTATCTCGGCTTTGTGTCGCCACGCGCTGACGAGTTGATTATCCAGGCGAAGCGCGCGATCCAGCTCCTTCAGCGCGCCCTCTGGATCGCCCTGGCGCAGCAACAACAGGCCAAGCGCGTCGTGCGCTTCGGCCTCCTCGTCGTCAATGGCGAGGGTGCGCTCACACGCCGCCCGTGCCTCGACGTAGCGACCCAGCGCGGTCAGCGTCAGCGCACGATAGGTATGCGCCGCAGCGTGATCTGGCTCGAACGTTATGGCATGATCGAGCGCCGTCATCGCCTCGTCTTAGCGCCCGAGCCAATAGTACGCCTCAGCGCGACTGATCCAGGGTTGGACGAGACCGGGATCTCGTGTGATAGATTGGTCAAAGTAGGGCAGAGCTTCGTCGTAGCGATGAAGATGAGTCAGACTTGAGCCGACATTGTTCAAGGCAGGCGCGCTACGTGGAGATTGTTTGAGAGCAGCCCGCGCATATTTCAACCCGTCGCCATATCGCTTGAGTTTCATGAAGATAGCGCCCACATTGAGAAGTATGCCAGCCTCGCTCCCGGCTACTTCCAACGCCTTCTCGCAAGCTCTCCGCGCTTCCAAAAATCGCTGGTTTGCCGCCAAAGCAAACGCATAAGATGTCCAAGCGAATCCAAGGTTTGGGGTGAAAGCAATAGCCCGTTCACTGGCGGCAAGGGCATCCTGGTTCTGGTGTATGGCCAAATAGGCAGAGGCGAGATTTGCCCAAATGCCCCCATAATCTGGCTGGTAATCAATGGCCTTTCTATACATCTCAATGGCGTCTTTGTAGCGTTTCATACGCGAAAAAATCATGCCCTGCGCTTGCCAGGCCCAGCCGTAATGCGGATCGAGTTCGTGCGCGACACCACAGGCAATGAGCGCGTCATCGTAGCGTTTCAGGTTCATCAGCGCGAGGGCTTTGTGTACCCAGAGGGCTGGTGTGCGAGGAGCAAGGTTAATTGCCTCTTCGAATTGCGCGAGCGCATCGGTGTACATGCCCTGCTCGGCGTAAAGTTCGCCTAATTCTCGCAAGAGGTCAACGCCGCCCTGTTGTAGCTGGATCGCTGTGTGATAGGCTGTGATCGCTTCGTCGGGATGTTTGGCCTGCTTCAGCGCCTGCGCGCGTGCGCGCTATAAACCTGCGACGTTTGGGCAGGAGATGACGGCCTGCTCACTGGCGGCCAACGCCTCGGCGAGGCGATTTTCCTTCAGCAACGCGAGTACGAGCCTGACCCAGATGGTGGGATCGGTAGGGTTGCGCTGCGTCAGGTAGGAATAAATCGCTGACGCCTCTGCGGCGACTTCCCGCGAGTGAGGTTCGCCCAGCAGCGCGTCGGCGCGGATACGCAAGAAATCGGGATCGTCAGGCGCTTCTTTGAGTGCCTGCGCCGCCAGCGACAACGCCTTCGTATACCGTTTGCTCCGCAAAACCTCCTCCGCCTGTTGCTTCAACTCCGCCAACTTTTCCCGCGATGAGCGTCCCCAACGAAACATGGCATGACCTCCCAAATGAGAGATAGAACAAAGGCAATGGCTGTCCCCAATGAATGCAGACAGTATAACATGCTGGCAAACTACGGCATGATTCTTCATCCTGATTGAACCTTTTCGCCCTTTCGAGACACATAGCTCTCTGTGTGGTTGTGGCGCAAGAGGCGGCTTGATACAGAGTGGGAGACGCTATGGGGAAAACGTCGGCGGAAAGCGCGAAGAGCGGCGCCAATAGCAACGGCTCCCATCTCGCAGACGCCGAACAGGCGCCATCCGATGCCGAGGAGACGCAGCTGCGCAGATGGTTGGCCGCGATAGCGCAAGGTGATGAGGGCGCGCTCGCGGCGTTCTATCAGGCGTTGCGTCCACGCCTGCGCCGCTACCTCTGGCGACAACTCGATGGCGACGCGACGGCGATAGAAGACACGTTGCAGGAGGTCTTCCTGGCCGTCTGGCGGTCGGCGCAGAGCTATCGCGGCGAGGCGCGCGTGGCGGCATGGGTGTTCCAGATTGCCCACCATCAGGCGGCGCACGCCCAACATGCGCGTATGCTCAGGCAGCGCCGCGAAGTCGCCCCGCTGGAAGATCGCGATGAAGGGGCGCCAGGACTATACGGCTTGCGACATGGCGCGCACGACGACGAGGTAGCGGAACGGCTGGCGCTCACCAGCGCGCTCGATAGCCTCTCACAGAAGCATCGCGAGACGCTCGAACTGGTGTTTGACCAGGGATTCTCGCTGGAAGAGGTCAGCCGCATCCTCCAGGTTCCGCTTGGCACCGTAAAGAGTCGCCTGAGCTACGCCCGCCAGGCGTTGCTCCGCGCGCTCAAGCAGGAAGGCGCCACGCTGCCAGCCGCCGCACTACCAGATACATCCGCCACGCAGCCGTCTCGCCGTTCGCCGTTTTCTCGTAATCGCCAACCAACCCCTTGCCAGGAGGAGGAATCCCATGATGCCTGAAAATCCTCAGTTTCAAGGGGTGAACACCCTCACCTGTGAGCAGTGTGAAACGTTGCTGCCACTCTATGCCGCCACTGGCTCCATTGGGCAGTCGGCGCCGATCAGCCCTGACGTGCAGCAGGCGATTGAGCGGCATGTGGCATCATGCGCGCGCTGCCAGGTGTCGCTGGACGAGTGGCGTCTGGTGGCGCAGGTGACACGCGCGGCGGCGAATACGCTGCCAGCGGATACGGGCGCCGTGCAGGGATGGAACGCCTTGCGCAGCCGATTGGGTAATGTCAGTCCACAGGTTCGTCAGGCCACACACGCCAACCATCATGCGCGACTGCTTTCCACCAAGGAGATTGTAGACATGGACACCGTAGACAATGAGACGAAGCCCATCCCCACCAGTGACGATGAGTTTGCGCGCGAACCAATAGATGGCAGGCGCGTAGATCGGAGAAGTTCTGCACCCCCCAGTGCGCGAAGGAATCGCTGGCGTTCCTTTGTGGCGGTTGGATCATTGGTGGCGTTGGTGGCGCTGAGCCTTACACTCTTCAACGTCTTCGCCGCACGGTTGCGCAACCACATTGGCTCTGGCGCCTGTGATCCATCGAGTTATCGGGTAGTTATGCCCCGGCTTGGGTCGCTCAATGCTGTCGCGCCGCTGGGCAATGATGATGGCTGGGCGGTTGGTTGGGTGCGAGAACCTGGGTTGTTTGCCGTTCACACATTGATCATGCGCCTGCACAATTGCGCCTGGCAGCCGGTTGGCTCGAACGTCGCGCCGACCATCGAAAACGCGCAACTCACTGCGATCTCGATGGGATCGGCGAACGATGGCTGGGCGCTTGGCTCCGAGCTGACCTATAATCCTGCGACCGGCTTTCTCGAGAACGGGCCATACATTGCGCTCCATTATCACAACGGTGTCTGGTCGCGCGCAAGCTTGCCGGTGAATCACGCTGCGGGAACTGGTTCGCTCTCTATGACTTCGCCTGCCAATGGCTGGGCGCTATTTGGATACATCAAAAGCCTGCCCGATAAGCCAGGCGCTTTACCGCAACGGGTCTCAATTTTGCTTCACTACAATGGGCGCGCATGGGCGCCTGTCTCACTCCCCTTTGTCCAATCAACGACAATCTTGGATGGTTTAGCCGCGATTCCCAATGGAGATTGTTGGATCGTCGGCTACGACACCGTACATAACGGTACTGACGTGCTGATTGCTCACTATCATGCGGGGAAGTGGAGCATAACACGCAGCAGTGGAATTGGGGGGATCGGGCCGAATACACCAATCGTCGTGGTAGAAGGGGTATCGTTCATTTCCCAGACTGAGGGCTACGTGAGCGGGTATGCCTGCTCCAACAGATACCAAAGTTGCCATGGATTGATCTTGCGCTATGACGGCGCGCATTGGAAGACCGAAACATTGCCAGCGATCTCAAGCCAATATGCTTGGCATCTGACGGGTATTACGGCGCTCGCCCCCGGTTCCGCCTGGGCGTTTGGCGACCAGGCGCCTGAGATGTCAGCAGACCCAACGACGAGCGAGGTGATATTGAGTTCATACAAAGGTGTCTGGCATAGAGACGCTGCTCCTACGAACGTCCAGGCAGTCTATGGTCTGACAGTGTACTCCCAAACACAAGGCTGGGCACTGGCGATTTCCCGCAGTCAGCCCATTCCTCTTGTCAACCTGACCACCTCCCCCATTGAGCCGATTTTTTATGATGAGGGCGTATGGTCAACGCCACCCGTCAGTTATGTTTGAGTGAGAGGTAAGTTTCCCCTTCCCATCGATGGGAAGGGAATCAGGGGTTAGGTCTATCCCAGCCGATCCAGCGCGCTCAGGGCAACCGTTTTGGTTGAGCCATCGTCCAGCCGGATGAGCGCGCTGCGGGTCAGGATGTCCGCTGGGCTGATTTGCGGATAGGCGAACATATAGACAAGCGTTCCACGCGCGCCACGCAGCGGCCCTGCCGTCACACTGACGCGCGCCCCCTCGGTCAGCGCGTTATCCAGCGGAGTCGGCATGGGCGCTGTACCCAGTGGCAGCGGCAGCAACACCTCCGGGCGAAGATTGATGCGCGGCTGCGTCAGCCCTGTGAGCAGGGCGACATCACCAGCGCGCTGGGTGAACAGTTGGAATATCGCTGCGTCCATCGTCTGGTCGCCAAAGCCCTCGGTCAGCATCACCGTCAGCGATTGGCGGCCCTGGGGCGAGGTGAAGCCATCAAAGACGGAACTGAGATCGGTGCGCGTAAACGCCTCGAGTTCAAGCGCAGAGGCGCTGCCTGCGATGACGCCAACCGCCCCGCCGCTTGCCGCCCGCTGCAAGAGTGTCAGCGAGGCGCGCTGAGGATAGACGATGATGCCGCCGCGCGGGATGGGCACCACAGCAAGTGATTCGCCGCGCGGCAGGAAGCTGAGTGGCCCCACGACCGGCCCACCGACACCGACGATCCCCTGAATGAGCGTCGCCACGCCCTCGATGGTCACGCTGTGGCCCGTCTTTACTTCGACTACTCGTCCTGCCAATCCGGCGCGCGTCTGGCTGACGCCATTTGGGCCGCGCATCTCGGCGATCACCTGATCGGGGTGGGCCTGCTCATTGAGCTGGACGAAGGGAGTCGCGCCGGGGGGCAACGCGCGCCGTCGGCGCACATTGATAGCAGGCGCCACCGGACGCCCCAACGGATAATCAAGCGCGTAGGTGGTCATGCTCGCTCTCCCGTCTCAATGCCAAGCGCCTGACGCCAGTCGCTCAGGCGGGCGACACGCTCTGAAGTAGCGGTAGGAAGCTGCAACGGACGCCCACGGGTATCCACCAGCATGCCCAGCGCGCCGCCTTCAATTGGCTCGCTTGCCCGCGCCTGGCGTCCCGGCCCCAGGCCCACGTCAATCTGCGGCGCCGGATAGAGCGAGAGCAGCGCGCGTTCGCCAAGCCCAAGCGGCAGGCGCGCAAGCGTTCCCTGGGCCACGTCTTCCACATGCTGGCGACCATCGGCAAACTCCAGCGCCACGCGCACGGCTGGCTGCCCTTCCGGCACAGCGCCAAAGGTGGAGATCATCGGCCCCAATGGCAACGGCACGGCGTCGCTTTCGGCCACCTGCATCGCCGCCGTCGCCGCGATCACGCCCGCCGCGCCGAGCATGCTTGCCAGTTGCGCGGTATCGAGCACCAGCGAGGTGATGCCGCGCGGTTCGAGCGCATCGAGCAGGATCAACGCCGCCTGCGCCGGATGGGCCACGTTGGCGAAGACGCCGCCCGTCCCCAGCGCCACATCGAGCGGACTCAGCCCGGAAAGGCGTGAACCGGGGCCGTGCAGCGCCAGCCGAATCGCCTCTCGCGCAAAGGCGTATTCCATCTCGAGTTCGCGTGGGGTGGAAGGCAACGCATGGGGCCGCAGCATGCGTGTGAGGGCATATTCACGTAACTCGTTCTCATCGGTGGTCAGCGTCATCCAGCGGAGCACGCTCGGCGCGCCTACCGCACGCAAGATGGCGCCCATCCCTGGGCCGACGCCAGCGGTAGGGTGAAGCGCAGGCAGAAACTCGCCATCGGCGGTGGCCCCGGCAAGCGCCGTGGAGTTAGCGCCGACATCTACCCCCACCACGTTCATCTTGTAATGTTGCGAGAGGTAGCGCACGACGCCGCTGAGCGAGGTGATGCTGGCGATGGGCGCGGCGTTGGCGACACTGCGCAGGCCGCTCAGGCCGGGGATGTCGAGTAGGGCAGTGGTGTCGTAGAGCGCACTGATGGCGCGGTTCAGCGGCGCCAATGAGTTTGCCGAGGGCGCCAGCGGCCCCACTGACTGAAAGCTGGCCGCGCGCCCCTGAACGGCGCTGGCTAGCGGCGCCGCGTCATCCGCCACGCCGGTATACACCACGGGCAACACCCGACCAGGAGACGCCTGGCTGGGGAAATCGGGGTTGGGGCTGTCGCTTTCCCCTTCGCTTTCGCGTAAGGTATCGAGCCAGCGGGCGACGTTTTGCGCGGTCGCCTCAATCGCCAGCGGCCCACGCGCGCCACCAAACGCGCCACCCACCACCAGGATACCATGTGGGCGCAGGGCGCGTGTCTGCGCGACGGTGCGTTGTCCCTCGGCGTCGAACGGGGGCGGCGGCAGTGTAGCAAGCGATTCCACCTGGACGAAGAGGCCGCCAAGCGCACGATGGATCAGCGCGGAGAGCGCCTCACGTCCTGGCCCGGTTGACAGCAGGCGGAGCGGCCCACCAACACTGGTGGCCAGCGCCACGGCGTCTACGCCCGCGCCATCGTTTTGCTCAGGGATGATCAACTGGCCATTGCGCGCCAACGTGCGCCCCGTGAGCCGCTCGATCTCGCCGATGGCCTCACGCACGCCAAGTTGCACGTCGGCCTGGGGCGGCGTGGTGGTTGTCGGCGCTTGTGCCCGCGCCAACAATCTGTAGCGGTCTTCCACCAGGCCAATCAGGGCGATCTTGGTATAGACCGAGCCGCAATCTATCATCAGCGCCGAACGAATCGCCGGTGTTGCGCGCGCAGACCCTCGCTCGGCCTGGCCAGCGGCGGCGCGTGTCGCTTCCCCCACCTTACTCTTCTCCACCTTACACTTTTCGCTGACTTGCTATCTTCGCACGTTCTGCTGCTGTTGCTGTTGTTCCGCCTGCCTGTTCTCGTCGTTCCTCCGCCGTGAGATGTTCTCACCGGCCAAAGATACGTCGCCAGCCACGCTTGCGCCGGTCGTCGGGTTGGCCGCCATTCTGCGCGCCCCCCGCCGGAGGTCGCCGTCCCTGCATCGGCGCGCGCGCCGTATATTGCTGCGACTGAGCGCCCTGTAGAGTATTCCCCTGCGCAGGTAATCCCCAATCGGCGTCATCCCAGATCGGCTCTTCCTGCGCGCTGTCAGGGAAACCACCGGTTCCATTCTGCCCATAGGCTGCGTCATAGCCCTGGCCATAGTCGTAGCTCGCCTCAGGTGGCGCGGCATGCGCAGTTCCTGCGCGCAGCCAGCCGGGCAGCTCCTCTGGATGTAGGTGTTGTTCGGGCGGCGGCTGTCGAAGCGAACCGGTTCCCTGCGCGCGCTGTGGCGCTCTTTGCGGCGCTGGCCTGCCCGGAGCCTGCTGGCGCGGCTGGTTGCGTGCGCCCCCTGGCAGATCATCAAGGCGCATACGCCCGGTTGAGGCTTGCTCGTAGGGCGCGTGGCCCAATTGACTTGCCTGGGAAGACGGGGGAACAGGAACGCGGCCGCTTCGCGACATAGTCTGGCCGAGGGTGGTCGGGCGCCGACTGGTCGGCGTGATGGGCGGCTCATTTGCCTCTACGTCGTCCCATCCGCCGCCTCCGGGCAGATGTCCAAGCGCGCCTGTACCTGTGGCGTTGTTCCCGCCGTTTGCGCCAGTTGTACCGTTGGGGGCAGCCGGGATACGTCCGTTTGTGGCGTTTGCCCCGTTTGGTTTGGGCGCCCCATTGACCCAGGAAGGCAGAGCGTCTGGATCGATCAGATCATACGCCGAGAAGGTAGCTTCCGGCGCACGCTCCGGCTCCATTGCCCGTAACTGTCCACTCATCGCGCCGCTTGCCTGGCCGTTCGCCTGGGCTGCCGGATTGGCCTGCCCATTTGGCGCGAGGTATCCGCTGGCCGGTTGCGACGAGCGATAAGCGAATTGATCACCTGGGGCGGCAAAAGAAGGCGCAGCGCCATAGCCATTTGCTGGCGCGCCAGGGACAGGCGGGGCTATTGGGTTTTGCGCGGTTGTTGGCGTGGCGCCCTGGGCGCGCAACCACTCCGGCAGCGCAGACTCTTCGACGAACTGGCGCGCGGTCATTCCCAGGGGTTGAGCGGCGCTTTCGGGCGATTGCGCGTACGCTGGCGTCCCCGCCGGACGAGCGAAGGGTTGCGCCGGGATAAACGCCGCAGAGGACGCAGGAGGCGCATCGCTATAGACCTGGTTGAGCCACGTGGGCAACGGCTCGTCGCGGGAACCGGTGATCCACTGCGAGACGACGCCCGGCTGTACAGCCGGAACTCGTTGCGAGGGAGTGGCTGGTTCGTTGCGCAGCCAT
>Ga0070737_10001442_pt1 | contig 34001 bp, 32 predicted proteins | sample Coa_R1_10_FD_66438 | JGI IMG/M metagenome (GOLD analysis project Ga0070737, IMG submission 66438) | Surface soil microbial communities from Centralia Pennsylvania, which are recovering from an underground coalmine fire - Coalmine... | ecosystem: Environmental > Terrestrial > Soil > Unclassified... | reverse complement strand
CTCTCGGCGGGTGCGGCGTCACTTCACGCGTAGTTGCCTACAGACACTCGCCACGTACGGCGCATCCGCGTTGTAGGTCTACCGCCGAGCGTGCTCGCTCACGCGCTCCGCGCCGACTCGGAAAGTTGGCGTCCCGCCAGGAAGCCGGTAACGGTGGCGCACGACGACCCTGTACACCGCCGCCGCCAGTCGCCGACCGCTCCCCAGGAAGCGACGAAAGGCCGGGCGGCCACCGTTACCAGCAGTGACGGATACCGCTACCGCATTTCGGCTGGCGCACCAAGTCTGATCGTTCAGGTCAACGACCCCGACGCGGGCACCGTTCCGTCTCCGGCCAACGGCCTCTACTACATCGCCATCCCCCTCACCGTGACGAACCTGCAGACTGACCGGCCCACGCCAGATCTCAACGACACCGATCCCCTAGGCGGTACTAGTTTCAGCCCGCCTGAGATCAACTTCGACGTCGGGGTGCCGGCCAGCGCCGCCACCGCCTTCGGCATCCGGACCGAGGGCCCGGTCGGCCAGGCCACGGGCGCCTCCGGCTGCCTCAACTGGACCGGGTACGGGGTGCTGCCCACTACCACTTGCGAGTTGGCCACCCTCGGAGAGGGCCTCTATGCAGTCGACGCTAACGGTCAGGATTTAGTTGACGACCAGATTACCCTTCCGCCGGGTGGATCCAACGACTTCACCCTTACGTAACCCCCAGTCCACCTGCCTCGAACGGTGCCCCCAAGTCCCGGGCCATCGACTACGGGCCCGCCGCCGAGGCCTGCGAGTACCGCTCCGGACTACGCGACACCTCAGCAACCCGTGGCAGGGTTCCTGGATGGTCTGCTGATGCAGGGCAGCTACTACGACACCTACCGCTACGTGCTTTCGACTCAGGTGGCGCGGTGCGAGACCGGTGGAGCATTGGTGGGTACACCCGTACTCTCTGCCGGTACGACGTGGTCTTCCGGATCGACCGCCGTCGACGGCAACGAAGCCATCGTGGTCCTTGTCGGTCGGCTCTGCGGCCTGCTGAACGGATCCGAACAGTGCCTCACTAACCCCGACCCGACTTACGGACTTCCAGCCAACGGCGAGTCCTTCGCTACCGCCTACCGCACGCCCCTAAACTCGAGCAACGACGACTGGGACGTGCCAGTGGAAGAGGTCAACGGCAGCTGGTATGTCAACGTCCCTGCCTGAGCATCCCCTCGGAGGAACCATGTGCGGAACGCTCCCACCTCTCAAGTATCGGCTCCGGGCTGGGGAACAGCGCGGGATCGGCCCATGGGAGGCCAGCTACTTCAAACGGCAGCCCACCAGCGATGAGATCCGCCACGATCTGGAGGAGTTGCAGGCACTCTGTGACCAGATGGTCGCAGAGGCCAGACGTCGCCAGGAGGACTTCGAACAGCGCCGGCGTGCCGCTCGCCGGGCGGAGATGGAAGCGCTCACCGATGTCCCCATTCCGGCCATCGAACGGCTCATGAGCCGGGTGCGCACCGACCCGGATGCCCGCCAGCAGGTCATCTCCCTCATCGAGGGCCTCGACTGCGACGACCCCCGCAAGCGTCGCTACCGAACCATGCTCGCCAACCGGCTGATGTAACGGCGCCGCACGACGCACGCCGCTCGAAGGTGCCGGGGCGATCCGCAGCCACTGCGGTTAGCCCCGATCGCTCACGGAACCCATTGAGGAAGGCCGCGATCGCTGATTGGGGCCGATCGTCGAGCGGACCGGTGGTATTCGCGACCGCCCGGGGGTCGGCCGCCGTCATTCGCTCGCGGAGGCGAGGTTGCCGAGTGCTCCATGGGCGTGCGACAGCGCCGGTTAGCCGTCGCTCTCGGGATTCGGTCGCGTCAGGTGAGCGCGGCGATGTGCCGGTAGGCACGCAGCAGATCGGACGTGAGTTGTCCGAGTTGGGTCAACGCGCTAACGCCCGCAGCGACGCAACGGAGGAGGAAGTGGCGACGCGCCCTGCTCGAAGCCTCCGGTACCTTGCTGGCTGCAGCGAAGTGCCCTCGGACGAGCCCTCCCTGAAGATCGCCACGCGAGAATCACGCGTACCATCGCTCGACCGACGGAGGCACCGTGGACCCAGCAGAGCAGCACCTCCTGCACGACTTCACCGACGGGTGGAGACGCTCAAGCGAGAGATGGGCTACAAAGCATTCTGACGTGGTCACATGCTCTGAGGCCGACGCACAGGCTGCCGTTGGCAGATGGCGCGACTTCCCGGTCACCGCCCACCCGCGTCCGACCGTTTTGGTCGGGCCACCGGACCGGCCCCAGGACGGCTTCGTTGACGGACCATCGAAGATGGCATACGACGCCGGAGTGATCGACGGGGCAGCTGGAGTACCCGAAGAGCCGCTGCGAATCCTCCGAGGCCTAGGTCATCCGGCCCCTGCTCCGGTAACGGCTCCCCTCATCGTCACGAGCGCCGAGCACCAGGAGGCGACCTTCTGGACCGATCGAGGCCGGTGCCTTTTTCCAGCGTGGCGCCTCGAAGCGGTGGGCGCACGAGGTCCCATCTGGGTGATGGACGAGGCCGCCCTCGCCTCTTGCTGGTTCCCTCCGGCCCTTGAGCCAGGCGCACCGAGAAGCCCGCACGACGCCATCTCAGCCACGCTCGGGGCCGACGGCGTCACGCTCGACTACCGCTTCGTCGGAAGTGCGCCATCGGTAGTGGTCTGCTACGAGCTCTGCCTTCTCGAGACCCGGACGGCCGTCTGCATTATCGCGAAGGCCATCGCCAATCCAGAGCTTCCACCCCGTGCCGCGGTGCCAGCCGTAGGAGTGACGAGAGAAGTCAGGGTTCGTCTCTCGCGTCCCTTGGGCGAGCGCGTGTTGGTCGCAGTGGACGGCAGTCCAGTGGAGGTCACGCACGGCTCCGGAGAGCGCGTCCCGTAGTCCCGAGGCTTGGGCGCGCCCTTGCCCACCACCGAACGCCGGGGCGGCGGACGCCCTACGGGCCAGCGAGGGACAGTGCTCCTAACTTTCGCCAGCACTGGTTCAGGCCGCCGTGCGTAGCGCCGACGTGACGCTCCACGGTTCCTGCGCTGGAGATGTGGAAGGTCCAACCGCGGTCGCGTGGAGTCTCCCGCTAGCAGCGCTCGTCAGCCCAGGCCGGCAGCCCGTGCGGACACGCCACCGACGATCCATGGCGTGAGCGGCGCCGGCCTGCACGCAGCCCGCGACGCGGCGCCGCGGTGGCCGGGTGAGCTGGCAGCAACGCACCTGACGTACAATCCTCCAGGGTGCAACGGCGCGAGGGGCCGCCGGCATCGGGGGGCACGACGATGGCAGTTCTGGCTACGGGTGCAGCAGCGGACCGACACGCGCGGTGGTACGAGGCCCTGCGCCGGGCCTGCGGCGTCCCGTGGGTGGTCGACGGGCCCCGTGCCGAGGAGGCCATCGCCCGCTGCCTCCTCGACGCTCTGCCGGAGCCGGGAATGCTGGACCCGCCGTCCTCGTCGCGGGTGGTGGGTGACGGCTCGACGGACCCCTTCGGTGCCGCCTTGGCCAAGGCGGCAGCCCACGTCAGCGCCTATCTCGCTGCAGGTGTCGCCGGCGACCTCGATCTGCCCTTGTGCGGGCACGGCGAGACCGTGAAGAACGACGACGGGTCCACCCGTCTCGAGGACTCGACTGCCACAGCCGTTCGACGGATCGCCGCTCGCGTCGCCGGCCATGAGATCCGCCCGGACTGGCTCACCTGGCTGTGGGCGCGGGCGGTGGGCGACCTCGTGAAGGACACCATGTAGCGGCATCGAGGCCCTCAAGTTCGTCCAGCGAGCGAATCAACCGCATGCCAGCCGGGCTCGTGATGACGGCGCTCCGGGACAGCCCTCGACCTGCTCGGACTTGCCCTCGCGCTCCACGCCAGCTACGAACCCTCACTGAGGACGTCGAACGCGGCGCCCGAGGGAGGCAAGGGCATGGTCCGGCGAGGGTGGCTGACAGGCGGTGGCGGGAGAGGCAGGGGAGCTCGAGGAAGCCGCCGGGCTGAATCAGGGCGACCCTCGGCCGGCATGACGACCGAGCGGCGTCGCTCCCGGCTCCTCGGACGCGGCGGCGGCTCGCTTGCGGCCGCCGCCTCCTGCCTCGCTGTCTCTGCCGTCTTGCTCCCCGCGCCGGCGGCGGTTCCGACGAGTGTCCGCGCCTCGAGCTCGGGCGCGGACACCGTCACCATCGTCACCGATAGCGCCGGCATCCCCCACATCACGGCGTCCAACTTCCGGGCTCTCGGCTACGGGGAGGCATGGGCGTTCTCGGAGGACAACTTCTGCACCCTCGCGAACGACTTCGTCACCGTCGAGGGAGAGCGGTCGAAGTACTTCGGCCCGAACGGTCTCGCCGTCAACTACTCGGCGGGTGTCGACCCCGCCAACCTCGACTCCGACCTGTTCTGGAAGTACGTCGCCGCGACGGGGCTCTACCAGCAGCAGTCCAAGCTCCCGCCGCCTCTCGGGCCGCTGCCCCAGGTGAAACACCTCTACCAGGGCTTCGTCCAGGGCTACAACGCCTATCTCGCGTCCGGCAAGCTCGACGACCCCACCTGCAAGGGGAAGGCCTGGGTCAAGCCGATCACGATGGAGGACATGTTCCTTCGAGGCCTGCAGATCGCGACAGAGGCCTCGAGCCAGCAGTTCATCACCTACCTCGACCTCGCCTCGCCACCGAGCGCGGCCGCCGGGGCTGCTCGCCCCGCGACGGCGCGTCTCGACGTGGCGGCACTACGTGCGCTTCGGGAGAGCGGTGCCTCCACTCGCGGCTCGAACGGCATCGCCGTCGGCGCCGAGGACACCCGGTACCGCAACGGCATGGTGCTCGCGAACCCGCACTTCCCCTGGATCGGGACCGAGCGGTTCTGGATGGCCCAGCTCACCGTCCCCGGCAAGTACGACGTCGAGGGCGGGACGCTCGAGGGCTTCCCCCTCATCGGCATCGGCTTCAACGCGAACCTGGCCTGGACCCACACCGTGTCGACCTCGGAGCGCTTCACCTTCTACCGCCTCACGCTCGAGGCCGGCCACCCGACGAGCTACGTCGTTGACGGCAAGGACGTGCCGATGGGGAAGGTGACCGTGAGCGTGGACACCGGAGAGGGCACCGTCCACCACACCTTCTACACGACGAGATGGGGGCCGGTCGTCGACGTCACGCCGGCCACCTACGGCTGGAGCACGACGAACGCCTACACCGTCGACGACGTGAACTGGGCCAACGAGTACCGCGCCGCCAACCAGTACTTCGAGATGGGACGCGCCACCTCGGTGGAGGACCTGCTGGCGGTGGAGGAGAAGTACCTCGCGATCCCGACCTTCAACACGATCGCCGCGGACGACCACGGTGACGTCCTCTACGGCGACGTCGGCAACACTCCGAACGTGGCGGCAACGAGGATCGCGCGCTGCACGCCCCCGGGCCTGCCCGAGGAGGTGTACCAGCTCTCGGGGCTCGTCACCCTCGACGGCTCGAGATCGAGCTGCAGATGGGGACGGGACCGCGGCACGCCGATCCCGGGGATCTTCGACGGTGCGCAGGAGCCGCACACGATCCGGCGCGACTACGTGGAGAACTCCAACGACTCCTACTGGCTCGCGAACCCGAGCCATCCGTTCCCGGCGTTCTCGCCGATCATCGGCAAGATTGACGTGCCCCAGGGGCTGCGCACCCGTCTCGGCAACCTCATGATCGAGAAGCGGGTGGCCGGCACCGACGGCCTCGGCTCGCCCAAGTTCACGATCCGCACGATGGAGCAGATGTGGGAGAGCGACCAGTCCCTCCTCGCCCAGCTCGTGCTGAAGCGGCTCGTGGCCGACTGCACGGCCCACCCGTCGGCCACGGCGAGCGACGGCAAGCCGGTGAGCCTCGGCCGCGCCTGTGACGCGCTCCGCCTCTACGAGGCGACCGAGAACGGCCACCTCGACGCGAAGGGCGGCTGGCTCTTCTCGGTCTGGTACGCCGACGCGCCGTCGACGCAGTTCTGGGAGCGACCCTTCGAGGTGGCCCACCCGCTCACGACGCCGTCGGGCCTCGACACGGCGAACCCCGCCATCCTCACCGCGCTCGCCGACGCCGTCCAGAGCCTGCGGGCAAGGAAGATCCCGCTCGACGCGAGCTACGGCGAGGTCCAGCACGTGATCCGGCACGGCAAGGTCATCCCGATCCCCGGCTGCGACACCGGCTGCTTCAACGCCATCTACACGAGCGGCGGCAACGGAAACCCCTTCGAGCCCGGCGACTACGGCACGGTGGTGGACGGCTCCTCCCTCGTGATGACGACCGAGCTCACCCCGCACGGCCCGGTCTCTCGGGGCATCCTCACCTACTCGCAGGCGACGAACCCGAGATCCCCGTGGTACTCCAACATGACCACGCTGTACTCCGAGGGAAAGTGGGTGCGGCTCCCCTACACCGAGAAGGAGCTCGAGGCCCAGCCCGGGAACCGCACGGTCGTCCTCCACGTCTGAGCTCGGTCCCCTCGAGCGGCGAGCTCAGCCGGGTGACGCTGCCCACCGACGCCGGAGCGTCGCGTCAGCGGCCCTTCCAGACGGGCCGGCGCTTCTCAGCAAAGGCGCGCAGGCCCTCTTGGAGGTCCTCGGACTCCATGACCGGGCGGGCCAGCTCCATCTGCCGCTCCCAGCCCTCGGCGTCGCTCCAGTCGTAGGCCCGTTGGACGATCTGCTTGCTCGCCCGCACGGCGAGGGGGCCTGCCGCCACCACCTCCTCGGCGAGCTCGAGGGCGCCGGCGAGCGCCTCGCCCGGCTCGGTGAGCCGGTTGACGAGCCCGAGCTCCGCCATGCGAGCCGCCGGCCACGGCCTCCCCGTGAGAGCGAGCTCCATGGCGAGGTGGTACGGGATCCGCTTCGGGAGGCGGAAGAGCGCGCCACCCACGGCGACGAGCGAGCGAGCCGCCTCGGGGAGCCCCATCGTGGCCGTGCGCGAGGACACGATGAGGTCGCAGGCGAGGCAGAGCTCGAGGCCACCTGCGAGCGCGTGGCCCTCGACGGCCGCGATGACCGGCTTGGCCGGCGGCAGCGCCATGATCCCGAAGCCTCCCCGCCGCCGGGAGGTCCCGAAGTCCCCGTGGGCAGCCGCGATGAGGTCCTGCCCGCTCGAGAACACCTCCGTCGAGCCCGTGATGATGGCGCACCACAAGGTGGCGTCCTCCTCGTAGGCGTCGATCGCCGCCTCCATGGCACGGGCGGTCGCCCCGTCGAACGCGTTGCGTCGGTGGGGGCGGTTGATCCGGATGACGAGGAGGTGCTCGCCCACCCGCTCGGAGGCGATGGCGTCCTCGCCGGTCGGCTCGGCGCCCGGGACGACCGCCGGCTCCTCATTGGCTGACACTGAAGCCTCCGTTCACCGGGTAGGTCTGACCGGTGATCCACCCCGCCGCGGGCGAGGCGAGGAACGTGATCAGCGCGGCGGCATCGCTCGGCTCGCCGAAACGGCGGATCATGTAGCCGCGCAGGATCTGCTTCGCGAGCTCCTCGTTGTCGAAGGCGGCCGCCGTCGCCGGCGTGCGGGTGGCGGCGATGGCGACGTTGTTGGCGGTGATGCCGTGCCGTCCGAGGCTCCGGGCGAGCGCCCGGGTGAGGCCGGCGGCGCCGGCCTTCGCCGCCGAGTAGGCCTCGAGGCCGGGCTCCCCCACCCGGCCGGCGTCGCTGATCACCGTGATGAGGCGGCCCCCCTTGCCTGCCGCGATCATCTGCGGGATGACCGCCCGGTGGCAGTTGAGGGCCCCGTAGAGGTTGACTCGCAGGAAGGGCTCCCACTCGGCCGGGTCCTTCTCCCAAAAGGGCCTGCCGGTGAGGACCGCCGTGTCGGCGCCCGCGTTGCCGGCGTTGTTGACGAGGACGTCGATCGGCCCGAGCCGGGCCGCAGCGGCGTCCACCATCTCCGAGACCTGCCCGAAGTCGGTGACGTCGCCGGGGGCCGCGGCGGCCGTGCCGCCCGCCTCGGCGATCTCCCCCACGACCTCCTCGGCGCGCGCCGCGACGACGTCGTTCACCGCCACCTTGGCCCCGTGGGCGGCGAGGTAGCGGGCCGTCTCGGCCCCGACGCCCTGGCCGGCGCCGGTGACGAGCGCCACCCGGCCGCGAAGCTCGAGCAGGTTCGGCGCCGGCCGGCTCGCCGCCGCCTCGTGACCCTCAGACATTGCGCTCCCTTCCTTCCCAGTACGGGGCACGCAGGACTCCCTTCATGACCTTGCCCATGGGGTTGAGCGGCAGCTCGTCGACGAGCTCGATCCTGCGCGGCCTCTTGAACGGCGCGAGGCGGCTCTTCAGGGACTCGAGCAGCTCCGCCTCGCTGACGCTGCACGACGGAGCCGCCACGACGAAGGCGAGCGGCTGCTCGCCGAGGTCCTCGTGAGGGATCCCGATCACGGCGCAGCTCTCCACTGCCGGATGGGCGAGGAGAGCCGCCTCGATCTCGGCCGGGTAGATGTTCACGCCCCCCGCGACGATCATGTCCTTGATCCGGTCGGTGATGAACAGGAAGCCATCCTCATCGAGGTGGCCGACGTCGCCGGTGCGGTAGAAGCCGTCCTTGAGGGCGTCGTCCCCGAGCTCGTCCCGACCGAGGTAGCCCTTCAGGACCACGGGGGTGTTGACGGCGATCTCACCCGTCTCGCCCGGCGGCAGCCGGTTCCACTCGCCGTCGACGATGGCGATCTCGACCCCGTCGTAGGGAAGGCCGCTGCTCCCCGGCTTGGTGAGCTGGTGCTCGGGCGGGAGGAAGCTGATCATGCCGGCCTCGCTGCAGCCGTAGGCCTCCCAGAGCTTTCCCGGGCCGAGCCAGTCGACCACCCACTCCTTCAGCCCTTGGGGCACGACGGCTGCGCCGGCGCTGACCGCGAGCAGCGAGGAGCAGCGGTAGCGGGCCCTCACCTCGTCCGGCAGCGCCTTGATCCGAAGGAGCATCGTCGGCACGGTCGCCCAGACCTGGACCTCGTGGAGCTCGATGAGGCGGAGCGCCTCCTCGGGGTCGTAGGGGTCGAGCAGGACGACCGTCCCACCCCTTGCGCAGGCGGCGGTCGCCACCCCAGGTCCGGCGCCGTGGTGGACCGGCAACGAGAGCAGGACGACGGCGCCGTCGGGATGGGGCGGCACCGAGGCGACCGAGGCGCTGTAGCGCAGCAGCCGGCCGACGTCGCCCACCGAGGAGGGGTCGAGGGGCGGCACGCCCTTTGGGGCGCCGGTCGTGCCGGAGGTGTAAAGGACCAGCGAGGGCTGGCGCGGGCCGAAGCGGGCCGGCGCCCCGTCCGTGGCGACGAGGTCCTCGTAGCGCACCCACCCCGTGCCCGGTTGCTGGCCGACCGTGACGAGAAGGCCGATCCCCTCGCGGGTCCAGCCGGTCGGGTCGGGGTCGTCGCAGGCAAGTCCCTTCGCCCCGCTGTCGGCGATGATGTAGGCGGCCTCGTCGGCGGTGAGCTTCCAGTTCACCGCCACCTGGGCCACGCCGAGCTTCTGGAGCGCCCGCTGGAGGACGAACCACTCGGTCCGGAGGCGGAACCGCATGCCGAGCCGGTCGCCTGCGGCGAGACCGAGACGGGAGAGCCCTTCTGCGACCCGGTCCGCCAGCTCGTTCCACTCGCCGTAGGTCATGATGGCGTCGCCGTCGATCACCGCCCGCCCGCCGGGGCGCCGGGCGGCCCAGAGCTCGGGGCTGCCCTCCTCGGGCTCGCTCAGCGTCACCCCCGGTGCCACTTCAACGGCGCTCGCCGCCTGCTGCGAAGCTCGCCCGACGGCATGGCGACAGGATAGAACGTGTCGAGTGCTGAGCAAGTGATGTCACAGTAGGTGTCGGCAGCCGAGAGGAGCCCGATGCGAGCCACCACCAGAGCCGAGCTCGTCGACGTCGAGCCCGAGGAGCCCTTCCTCAGGGTGACCCGTTGCCGGGCCTGCGGCCGGGTCGCCTTCCCGCCCATGACCATCGGCTGTGACGCCTGCGGAGCCGGCGAGGAGGAGCTCGCCCCCGTCACGGTCCGGGCGGCTGGTGTCCTGCACGCGAGCGCCACGGTCCACCGCCACCACGGCGAGCAAGCAGTCCCCTTCACCATCGTCGAGGTCCGCCTCGACGCTGGCCCGATCGTCCGGGCGATGGGAGCCCCCGGAGGCGGCGGCGTTCGCGTCGGCGACCGCGTGGCCGCACGGTGGCAGGTGACCGGGGCCGACGGGGACGGCAACGAGCTGGTCGAGCCGGTCTTCGAGAAGGAGTCGCCGTGATGCGCCCGCTCTCGTCGCTGCGACCCGTGCACGTGGTGGGCGTCGGGCTCCATCCCTACCAGCGCCCGAGCTCCACCCCGTACACGGCGCTCGGCGTCCACGCCATCCGGGCCGCCCTCCGCGACGCCGAGATCGCCTGGAGCGAGGTCGAGAGCGCCTACACGGGGACGGCGTCGACGGCGATGGCCCTCTCACGGCTCATGTACCGCCACCTCGGCTCGACGGGGATCCCGATGGTCCAAGTCGAGAACGCCTCCGCCTCCGGCTCGAGCGCCCTGCGGCAGGCGGCCTTCGAGGTGGCAGCGGGCCTCTCGGACGTCTCGATCGCCGTCGGCGTCGACAAGCCGCTCACCTTCTCCCTTCCTCAGGCCGCCGCCGGCGTGCACGACCTCGTCGGGAGCCGGGCGGCAGCCGTCACCCACTTCGCCCTTCTCGCCGACCGCTACCTGCACGAGACGGGCACCACGCCCGAGCACCTGGCGGCGGTCGCCGTGAAGAACCACCGCAACGGCGCCCTCAACCCCTACGCGCAGCGCCGGACTCCCTGCAGCATCGAGGAGGTGCTCGAGCCGCCCCGGATCAGCGGCGTCCTCACCCGCCTCCAGTGCACCCCGGTCGGGGAGGGCGCAGCCGCTGTCGTCGTCGCCTCTGACGACGCCATCGAGCGGCTCGGGATCGACCGGGCCCGTGCGGTGACGATCTGCTCCTCGGCGTCCCGCTCCGAGCAGGTCTACGACGGGGAGAACTTCGACGTCGCCCTCACCCGTGCGACCGTGGCGCAGGCTCTTTATGAGGCCGGCGTCGAGCCGGGCGAGCTCGACGTGGTCGAGCTCCACGACGCCTTCACCATCGAGGAGCTCCTCTACGTGGAGGCGATGGGCCTCTGCGAGCCGGGCGGGGCGGCCGAGGCGGTGGCGGCCGGCCGCTTCGACATCGGCGGCCAGGTTGCGGTGAGCGCTTCCGGCGGCCTCCTCTCGATGGGGCACCCGATCGGGCCGACGGGGATCGGGCAGATCTGCGAGATCACGACCCAGCTGAGAGGCGAGGGCGGGGCCCGCCAGCACCCACGAGCCCGGACCGGGCTCGCGCACATGGTCGGCGTAGGGGCAGTCTGCGTCGTGCACGTGCTCCGCCGCGCCGGCTGAGGACCGCGACGACGCCGGCCCCGGCGGCGGGGCGCCGGTGGCGCCGTGCTCAGGAGCGCCGGCGAGCGACGAGGACCGGGATCTCCCTTGCGGTCCGCTCCTGGTACTCGGCGTAGGGCGGGTAGGCGGCGACCGCCCTCTCCCACCACTGCGCCTTCTCGGCACCGGAGACCTCCCGGACGACGGCGTCGAAGGGCTCGGGTCCGTCCTGGATCATGACGGCCGTCGGGTCGGCGACCAGGTTGTGGTACCAGACCGGGTGCTCGGGGGCGCCCCCCTTCGAGGCGACGAGGGCGTACTCGCCCTCGTGCTCGACCCGCATGAGGGCGAACTTGCGGATCTTGCCCGACCGGCGCCCCCGCGTCGTGACGATGATGACCGGCAGGCCGGTGTCCCGCAGGGTGTTGGCCCTCTGGCCGCCCGACGCCTCGTACTCGGCGACCTGGTCCGCGACCCATTGGGCCGGGCTCGGCTCGTACTCCCCTTCGAGTGGCATGGCGCCATGCTGGCAGATGCCGCGCTCACGGCGCATCCCGCCCCAGCCCGAGCCGGGCGGGGCGAGGCTCAGGCAGCGAGCGCCCGGGCGGTGGCCACCACGACCTCGGCGGCGGCGTAGACCTCCTCGAAGGAGAGGTAGAGCGGGCTCAGCCCGAAGCGGGCGAGGTCCGGGGCGCGAAAGTCGCCGACGACACCCTGTGCCGCCGCGCCGGCGACGATCTCCTCGCTGCGAGGGTGGCGCAGGGCCACGTGCGATCCCCTTCGCTCAGGGTCGACCGGGGACGCAACCTCGAGGCCGTCGACACCGGCATCCTCGACCACCTCGATGAACAGCTGGCCGAGCGCGCTCGACTTCGCCCGCACCTGCTCGATCGTGACTCCCTCGAAGGCGTCGAGGGCGGCGTCGAGGGCGGCGAGGGCCACCACCGGGGGCGTCGAGGTGCGGAAGCGCCCGATCCCGTGCGCCGGCTCGAAGGAGAGCTCGAAGCCGAACGGCTCGCGGTGTCCGAGCCAGCCGGGCAGGGGGTTCTCCAGGACGTCCTGCAGCTCGCGGCGCACGTAGAGGAAGCTCGGGGAGCCCGGCCCGCCGTTCAGGTACTTGTAGGTGCAGCCGACGGCGAGGTCGACGCCGTGCTCCTCGAGGCCGACGGGGACGGCGCCGGCGGAGTGGCAGAGGTCGAACAGCACGAGCGATCCCGCCGCGTGAGCAGCGGCGGTCATCGCTCGGACGTCGTGGAGCTCGCCCGTGCGGAAGTCCACGTGGGTGAGGCAGAGGAGCGCGACCTCGCCGTCGAGGGCACCGGCCAGCCCGGAGCGCTCGACGACGCGCAGCTCGGCGCCGGCGAGCCGGGCGGCGCCGGCGATGGCGAACAGGTCGCTCGGGAAGTTGTCCTCGCTCGAGAGGACAACTCGCCGCTCCGGGCGCGCCGCCAGCGCAGCGCCGACGAGCTTCGCGAGCGCGATCGACGTCGTGTCGGCCACGAGCACCTCACCAGGGCGGGCGCCGATCAGAGGGGCGATCCGGTCCCCCACCCGCTCGGGCGCCTCCATCCAACCGCACGAGCCCCATGCCGGGCCGAGGACCGTGCCCCACTCCTCGGCGACGGTGTGCCGCAGCCGCTCGGCCACACCGACGGCGAGCGGTCCGAGGGAGTTCCCGTCGAGGTAGACGACGCCGCTCGGGAGCACGAAGCGCTGCCTCACCTCCTTCAGCTCGTCAGCCCGGTCGTGCTCGCGCGCTCGGTCGAGATCCCATCGTGGTGCCACGGGAGCGATGGTAGGGCCAGGCCCGTCCCGCGCCGAGCGGCGTCAGCGGCTGCGGTCCTCGATCTCCCAGGCATGGTCGAGGAGGTGCCAGATGCCACGGCGCGCCGCGTATCGGAGGGGCCACCCGCCCGGCATGCGAGCCTCGCCCGAGCTCGCGTCACGGAACACTCGGACGGCGGCGGCCCGGTGCTCGGCGATCTCGCCGGCCGTGGCCAGCTCCGGTTTCCACCCCGGGAGGCCGAGCTTGCGGCCGTAGGCGGCATCGACGCCGTTCACGTGGGCGGCGACGGCGTCCCGGTCGCGCCCACCGCCGCGCGGCCCCTTGCGCAGCACGGCCGGAGCCCCGGCCACGACCTCGTCGAAGTAGGCGTAGGCGGCGTCGAGGAGCGCGCCGGCCCGGGCGAGCTCCCCGCTCGCCGGCGCCTGCCGGTCGAAGGCGTACTGGCGGCCCGGGGCGCCGAAGTCGGTCGTCGCGTCGCCCTCGACCCGCTCGACCACCTCTGCGGCGCCGAGCTCGATCTCGCCCGGGAGACCGAACCCGGCTCGCTCGGCGACCGTTCCGTAGCGGCCCGAGTACTCGAGGAGCCTCTCGATGGCCTCCTCCTCGCTCCGGCCGGCCCGGCACCAGCCCGGCCACTCGAGGGCGCAGGCGAAGGTCCGGCGCGCCCCGATCTCGAGCCCGACGATCACACGACACCTCCGTGCCGGCTCATGGCGCCTGCCGGGCGAGGCGCTCCCGGATCGACGAAGCGGCGAGCGGCCGGTTCGTCGTCACGACGTCGACGTCACCCCGGGCGAGCCACCGGGCGAGGGCGGCGTCGCCGTCGACGGTCCAGACGAGCAGCTGCATCCCCCGCCTCGTGCACCAGCGCCGCAGGAGAGGGGTGGCAAGGAGGAAGTGGGCCGCAGCTCCGCTCGCGCCGCACTGCTCGAGATCCGAGAAGGGCACGAGCTCGTGGGCCCGCACCCGGGCGAGCTCGCCCGGGCGGAGGCCTGAGCCGTCGTGGCCGAGCGTGAGCAGCGCCGGCACCCTCGGGTGGGCCCGCCGGGCGGCGGCCACGACGGCGGTGTCGGAGCTCGTGACGACGAGGCGGCGTCCCCGCTCAAGGACCGCGGCGACCGCCTCGGCCTCGAAGCCGGCCTCCTTCAAGTCGAGGTGGACCTCGCTCCGGCGGGCCGGGTCGGCGGCGTCGAGCGCGTCGAGGAGCTCGGTGAAGCTGGCGACTCGGCCGGGGCCGGGACGGGCTTCGGAGAGCTCGTCCCACGAGAGGCGGTCGAGGCGCCCGAGCCCCCGCACCACGGGGTCGTGGGCGCACACCATGACCCCGTCGGCGCTCCGGCGGACGTCCACCTCGATCAGCTCGGCACCGTGGGCGGCCGCCGAGGAGAACGCGGCGAGCGTGGCGTAGGGCGCGAGCTCTGCTCCCCCTCGATGCCACGAGATCCGCGGCAGGGGTGTCATGGGGCTGCCAGGGAGCTGGCGGGGCACGCTCTTGGCGCCGGTTCGGAGTACAACAGGGGGATGGCCCGGCCGCTCTGGAAGGACCTCCGGAGAGCGCACAGGGAGGGGTCGATCGCCGGCCTGCCCACGCTCGCGAAGGTTCCCTTGCCCCCGCGGCCGCATTGGAAGCTCGCCATCGCCTCGACCTGCATCGCCGTCGCGGCACTCGTGCTCAACCAGACCCAGACCCACGGTTTCGCCCTGCTCTCGTCGCACGGGACGCTGCGGGACCACGCGTGGTCGGGCGCGACGGCAGGGGCCTTCCTCGTCTTCGGCATCATCGCCATCCGCCGCCTCTCGACCCAGGTGTCGCGCCTGTTCCACATCGGTGCCGGGCCGACGGCGGCCAACGCCATCCGCCTCGTCCTCACGATCGCCGGGCTCGTCGTCGTGCTCGTCACCGCCATCATCATGATCGGTGTCAACCCCGGCCACCTGCTCGCGGCAGCCGGGCTCACCGGGATCGTCCTCGGGCTCGCCGCCCAGCAGAGCCTCGGCAACGTGTTCGCCGGCATCGTGCTCATGGTGGCGCGCCCGTTCACCGTCGGCCAGCGCATCAGGGTGCGCTCGGGCTCCTTCGGCGGCATCTTCGATGCCGAGGTGCTCGGCATGGGCCTCACCTACGTCGAGCTGCTCACCGACGACGGCCCTCTCCGGGTGCCGAACCTCGGCATGCTCGCCGCCGCCGTCGGCCCCGCTCCGGCGCCCAAGCCGGACCCGGACGAGCAACGGCTCTACGTCAACCGCGCCCTGCAGAAGCGGCCGCCGCGCTCGTCGCCGCCGGCGCCGGGGAGAAGGGTGCAGCCGGCGCGGCGTCCGGCGGGGACCGTGCGCCGGCCGCGGGAGATCATCCGCCGGATGCGCAGCCGCGCGGCCCGGGACGACCATCCCGCCGCCCGCGGCGGCTCACCGGAGCCGGGGAGCACCACGGGCGGGCCGCGGCCGAGCGGCGAGCGGCCGGCGCCACCTCCGAAGCAGGGACCGGGCGAGACCGGTGGCCGGCCCTCCTCGCCGCCACCCGAGGGCACCGCCGGGAGCGGGCCCGCCTCGCCGTGAGCGCTCCGCAACGCGCAAGGGTCGGGCCGGGACGGGGCCGGGCCGGCGACGGCCACGTGCTCGACCTCCCCGTCACCTGGCTCGAGGTGTTTGCCGAGGCGCCGCTCGGCGGCAACCTGCACGCCGTCGTGCACGACGCTGACGTGCTCGACCCGGCAACGATGGCGGCCTTCGCGACCCGGCTCCGGCTCTCGGAGACGAGCTACGTGCTCGCGGCGGGCGTCACGGGCGCCGACTACCGGCACCGCATCTTCACCGTCGCCGGAGAGATCCCCTTCGCCGGCCACCCGTCGCTCGGCGCGGCCGCCGCAGTCGCATGGCGCCGGGGCACGCCTCAGGCCGACCTCGTCCAGGAGACCGGCGCCGGCCGCCAGCCGCTCTCGGTCGCCTTCGACCCGGGCGGGAGGTCCGCCACCGCCGAGATGGGGCAGAACGCGCCCGAGCTCCTCGCCGAGCCCGACCCCGCCCCGTTCCTGTCCACCCTCGGCCTTAGGGCCGAGGACCGGCACCCCTCGATGCCGGCGGAGGTGATCTCGACCGGCCTTCCCACCCTTGTCCTGCCGGTCCGGGGCCTCGGCGTGCTCGGCCGGATCGGAGCTGACCTCACCGCCCTCGGACCGGCGCTGGCCGCCGCGGGCGCCGTCACCTGCTACCTCGTCACCCTTCCCGAGCAGGCGAGCGGGGGGCGCTGGCGGGCCCGCTGCTTCACCGACCGGGTCGCCGGGGGAGAGGACGCGGCGACCGGCTCGGCCGCCGGACCGCTCGCCGCCTATGCCCACCGGCACCTCGGCCTCCGGAGCGTCGAGGTTGACCAGGGCCTCGAGCTCGGCTCGCCGAGCCGGCTCCGGGCGCGCGTGGAGGGCGATCGGGTGGTCGTCGGGGGGAACGTGCGCCTGGTCGGGGAAGGCGTCGTCTCGCTCCCGGCGAGGGGAGCGGCCTGAGTGGCCGGGACCGCGCGCGCGTCCTCGGGGGCCGACCGGCAGCTCCTCTCCGACCTCGAGGACGCCCTCGGCCGCCGGCGAGTACTGACCGACCCCGAGGTGTGCGCCGGCTACACCCGGGACTGGACGGGCCGCTATGTCGGCTCCGCCGCGGCCGTCGTGAGACCCGAGCGGGTCGAGCAGGTGCAGGCGGTCGTGGAGGTGGCCGCCCGCCACGGGGCCGCCCTCATCTGCCAGGGAGGCAACACCGGCCTCGTCGGCGGGTCGGTCCCCCGGCCGGCCGGCGCCCTCGACCAGCCGCAGATCGTCTGTGGCATGAGCGGCATGTGCGCCGTCGAAGATGTCGACCCGGCCGGCCGCCTTCTTTGCGCCGGCGCCGGCGTGACCCTCTCCGCCGCCCAGGCGGCAGCGGGCCGCGCCGGCTTCCACCTCGGCATCGACCTCTCCTCGCGCGGATCAGCCACGCTCGGGGGGATGGCCGCCACGAACGCGGGCGGGATGCAGATGCTGCGCTTCGGCGGGATGCGCGCCCGCGTGGCCGGGATCGAGGCCGTGCTCGCCGACGGCTCGATCGTGAGCCGGCTGAGCGGCCTCGCGAAGGACAACGTGGGCTGGGACCCGGCCGCCCTGTTCGTCGGGAGCGAGGGCACGCTCGCCGTCATCACGCGGGTGATGGTGCGCCTCGAGCCCCTCCCCGCCCACCGCGTCACGGCGCTCGTCGCCCTGGCCAGCGTGGACGCGGCTCTCGAGCTCCTGGCCGGGCCGGTCGCAGCCCTCCCGAGCCTCGAGGCGGCCGAGCTGACGCTCGAGGACGGCATGCGCCTCGTGGCGGGCGAGTTCGATCTCCCGCCACCGGTCGGCCTCGAAAGCGGCGCCGCCGGACGAGGCGGGCGCGCCTGGCTCACCCTCGAGGCGGCGGGGCCGTACGACCCGACGGCGGAGCTCGCCGCCGCCGTCGACCATCCCTTCGTCCTCGGCGCCGCCGTGGCGAGCGACGCGAACGGCCGCGCCCGCCTGTGGGCCTACCGTGAGCGACACACCGAGGCGGTCTCCCGGCTCGGGGTCCCCCACAAGCTCGACGTGTCGGTGACCCGCTCCCGCCTCGGGGAGCTCGTCGGGCTCCTCCCAGAGCGGGTCGCGGCAGCCGCCCCAGGGGCACGGCTCGTCATGTGGGGGCACGCCGCGGACGGCAACGTGCACGTGAACGTCGTAGGCCCGCCCCCCGACGACGACGGCGTCGACGACGCCGTGCTCCGCCTCGTCGCCGAGCTCGGCGGCTCCATCTCGGCCGAGCACGGGGTCGGGGTGGCGCGGCGCAGGTGGCTCCGGCTCGTGCGCAGCGAAGGCGACCTCCAGCTGATGGCGCGGGTGAAGGCGGCACTCGACCCGGGCGGCATGCTCAACCCGGGCGTGCTCGAGCCGTTGCCCTGACCGCCCATGCCGGCGGCCGGTGCCCCGAGACGCCGTCAGCGTCGGGGGGGCGCCACCTTGTCGACCGCCTCGAGGACCTCGGCAGAGAGCTCGATGTCGCCGGCCGCCGCGTTCGCGCGCACCTGCTCGGCCGAGGTCGCGCCGGCGATGACGCTGCCGACGGACGGCTGTGCGGCAATCGCGGCGAGGGCGAGCTCGGTCATCGTGACCCCGGCGTCGCTGGCGATCGACTCGAGGCCCTCGAGCACCTCGAAGGTGGCGTCACCCGGCGCCTCGCGCCCGGCGAGCCGGCTCTGTTCCGGCGGCGGTGCGCCGCGGCGCCACTTGCCGGTGAGCAGCCCGTTCGCGAGCGGGAAGTACGGGATGAGGGAGATGCCGTGTGCGAGGCAGGCCGGCACGAGGTCGCGCTCGGCGCCGCGCTCGAGCAGCGAGTAGTGGTTCTGCGCCGCGACGAAGCGGGTGAGCCCCCGCGTCCTCGAGATCCACTCGCACTCGGTCACCTGCCATCCCGAGAGGTTCGAGGAGCCGGCGTAGCGGATCTTGCCGGCGTGCACGAGGTCGTCGAGCGCCTCGAGGGTCTCCTCGAAGGGCGTCACCTTGTCGGGGCGATGCAACTGGTAGAGATCGATCCAGTCGGTCTCAAGCCGCCGCAGCGAGGCCTCGACGGCCCGCACGACGTAGCGCCTCGAGGCGCGAGCCCCCCAGTCCGGGCCGTTCGTGCCGCCCATGTCGGAGCCGAACTTCGTGGCGATCACGACCTCGTCCCGGCGGCCGCGGAGGACCTCGCCGAGGATGGTCTCGGACCCGCCGCGGTCGTAGCTGTCCGAGGTGTCGATGAAGTTGATCCCGGCTTCGAGCGCCGCCTCGATGACCGGCCGCGACCGCTCGAGGTCGAGCCGCCACCCGAAGTTGTTGGCGCCGAGGCCGATCACCGAGACGCAAAGGCCGCTGTTGCCGAGCTGACGGAATCGCATGCGGCGACGGTACCCGTGCCGAGCTCACGGCCGCGCCGCGACGGCGCCACATCCGGCGCCGGCGCCGGCGCCGTACTGAGAGCAGTGCCATGGCACCGCGACAAGAGCGCGCCCGGGTGTCGCTCGGACGGGGCCCGCGCCACGCGCGGGCCCCGATGTCGGCAAGGATGGTGGAGCACGGCGGTCCGGGCCGTCGTCCAAGGCAGGTGGACCCGATGAGCGAGATCGACGCAGCGCGACCGCCCCAGGCGGACCACGACGAGCTCGAGCCGGTGACACACGTCGGACGCAGGACACTGCTCGGCTTCATGGGCGTTGGCGTGGCCGGGATCGCGCTCGGGGCAAGCGTCGACAACGCCATCGGAGGTGCGCTCACGAAGGCCTCGAGCGCGCTCGGCAGCCTCGGCGCCCTCGTGCCGGGAGCGGAGGCGTTCCGCATCTACACCGTCACCGGGACGATCCCCCGCATCAACCCGGCGCGCTACCGCTTGAGCGTGGGCGGGATGGTCGACCACCCGCTCACCCTCTCCCTCGACGACCTTCGCACCGCCTATCCCCGCACCGAGCTCGTCCACTACTTCCAGTGCGTCACCGGCTGGCACGTGCCGGGCGTGCACTGGGCGGGCGTCCGCCTCTCGGCGCTCCTCGACCGGGCAGGCGTGCAGCCGGGAGCGACCGCGCTCCGGTTCTTCTCAGGCGACGGCGTCTACACCGAGAGCCTCACCCTGTCTCAGGCGCGCCTACGTGACGTCCTCGTCGCCGACAAGATGCTCGGCACCGACGTCACCGCCGACCATGGCGGCCCCGTCCGCCTCTACGTGGCGCCGATGTACGGCTACAAGTCCATCAAGTGGCTCGACCGGATCGAGGTGACCGACCGCGTGGTGCCGGGCTACTGGGAGAACGCCGGCTACCCGGTCAACGCCTGGATCGACTCGTGAGCACCGAGCCTGCCGAGCCGGCCGCGATCGAGGGGGCGCCCGTGCACGGCGAGGGGGCGGAACCGCCGCCGTCCACCGTCGTGCGCTTCGATCTCCCGGAGCGGCTCGTGCACTGGACGACGGCGCTCCTTCTCCTCTCGCTCCTTGCCACCGGCACGATCCTGTACGTCCCGGGCCTGATGCTCGCCGTCGGCCATCGCGCCACGATCGAGAACATCCACGTCGTCACGGGCTTCGGGCTCCTCGCCCCGATCCTCGCCGGGTTGGCGGGACCGTGGCGGAGCGCGCTCGTCGACGACATCCGGCGGCTCGACCGCTGGGGTCGCCAGGACTTCGCCTTCTTCCGGCCGCGGCGGGCCGGGCCGGTGGGCCGCCGGGGCAAGTTCAACGGCGGTCAGAAGGCGGCCGCTGCGGTGCTGGCCGGGGGCAGCCTCGTCATGATCGTGACCGGCACCGTCATGAGATGGTCTCCCCCCTTCCCGAACGAGCTCGCCCGAGGTGCCACGCTCGTCCACGACGTCGTCTACCTCGTCCTGTTCGCAGTGGTGGTGGGCCACCTCGTCGTGGCGCTCTCCCGTCCCGTGCAGCTCCGCTCGATGTTCACCGGTCACGTCCCGCTGGCGTGGGCCCGCCGCCACGGCCCCGCCTGGCTGGACGGGAGCGACCTCAGGACCCTCCCGACGGGCCGGGCTCGCCGTCCCCGTCAAGCAGCCGCTCCACCTCGCCGGAGTGCTCCCCGACGCGAGGCGGCGCACGCCGGTAGGAGACCGGCGTCCGGCTGAGGCGCATCGGGCTCGCCACCTGCGCACCAGGCTCGGGCCGGCCTGCCCGCCACGGCTCGGCGGCACCGCCGGGCCACGGCAGGCGCACGACGGGCTCGAGCCCGACCCGCTCCGCAAAGGCGAAGGCCTCGCCGATGTCGTTCACGACCCCGCTCGGGACCCCGGCTCGGGACAGCAGCTCGACCCACTCGGCCGCCGGTCGGGTCACCAGCACCTGTTCGAGCTCGGCGACCATCTCATCCCGGTTCGCCACCCGCGCCGCGTTCTGAGAGAACCGCGGGTCGCCCGCCATCCACTCCTTGCCCACCACGGCGGCGAGCGCGGCGAACTGGCCGTCGTTGCCGACGGCGACGACGAAGGAGCGGTCGGCCGCAGCGAGCGTCTCGTAGGGCGCGATGCTCGGGTGGCGGTTCCCCATCGCCCGGGGCACCCGGCCGGTCGTGAGGTAGGTGGAGGCCTGGTTGATGAGGGAAGCGAGCGTGCTCGACATGAGGTCGACCTCGACGAGCTGGCCGCGGCCGCTCCGCTCCCGCTCGTAGAGGGCCGCCACGATGGCGTTCGAGGCGTAGAGGGCCGTCAGCACGTCGACGACGGCCACGCCCACCTTGCGCGGCTCGGCCTCCTCGCCGGAGTCGCCCGTGATCGACATGAGCCCCCCGACGGCCTGGACGAGGAAGTCGTAGCCGGGCAGCGACGCCCCCTCACCTCGCGTGCCAAAGCCCGAGACCGAGCAGTAGACGAGCCCCGGGTTCAGCCGCGCCAGCTCCTCGTAGCCGAGGCCGAGCCGGGCGGCCCCGCCGGGCTTGAAGTTCTCGATCACCACGTCGGCGCGCTCGGCGAGCGCCCGTGCCCGCCGCCGGCCCTCGGGGCTCGAGAGATCCCACGCCACGCTCCGCTTGTTGCGGTTGATCGAGAGGTAGTACGAGCTCATCGGCTCGTGGCCCCCTTCTCCGAGGGGAACCTCGACAAAGGGAGGGCCGAAGCCGCGGGTGTCGTCGCCCGCGCCCGGCCGCTCGACCTTCACCACGTCCGCCCCGAGGTCCCCGAGCAACATCGCCGCGTAGGGCCCGGCCACCACCCGCGAGAAGTCGGCGACGAGGAGCCCGGTGAGGGGCCCCGGGGCGGTGCCGCTCACCAGTCGTCGGCGCGGGCGGGCGCGAGCGGGCTCGACAGCACGGCGCCGGCGAGCTCGCTCCCGACGAGCTCGGCGCCGGCCTCGGCCATGGCGGCGAGCGCCTGCTCGGTCGTCTCAGGGGCGACGCCGGCGGTGAGCGGCAGCAGGACCCTCACGGCGAAGCCGAGGTGGCACGCGTCGAGCACCGTCGCCCGCACGCAGTGGTCGGCGGCGAGGCCGCACAGGTCAAGATGCTCGATGCCGCGCTCGGCGAGCCAGGAGGCAAGCGCCGTCCCGTGCTCGTCGAGGCCTTCGAAGCCGGAGTAGGCGGCATGCTCTGCCCCCTTGTCGAACACGGCGTCGAAGCCGATGCCGGCGATGAGCGGATGCAGCTCGGCGCCCTCGCTGCCGGCCACGCAGTGGACCGGCCAGGAGGTGATGAGATCGGGCGGCTCTCCCGCCGGGGCGAAGTGGCGACCCGGGTCGACGTGCCAGTCCCTCGTCGCCACGACGGCGGCGTAGCTGGAACGCCGGCTCGCCACGAGCTCGGCCACCCGCTCGGCGACCCGGTCGCCCCCATCCACCGCGAGCGAGCCGCCCTCACAGAAGTCCCTCTGGACGTCGACCACGACGAGGGCCCGCAAGGGCTCGGGCTCGGTGCCCCCGCCCGAGGCGCTCGCCCGCTCCCGGCGCAACCGTGCACGCCGGGGCCGTTCGGCGCCGGAGGGCGCCGGTGCCGCACGGCCGTACCGGGTGGGGATCACCGGATCGCCGGGAGCGAGGACGAAGGCCTCGGGGCCGAGCTCCCGCACCGACCAGCGGTGGTGCTCGCGGGCCTCGAGCAGGCTCGGCATCGCCTCGGGCCGCCCGCCAGAGATCACCCGCCGCTGGAGCTCGCGAGTCGCCCACCCCGGCGGGAGGTCGTCCTCTGGGCTCGCGCCCTCGGGCACCACCACCTCCGCCCGTGCCACGCCTTCCTCGTCGATCCACCGGAACCCCCGTTTGCGGGCGCCGAGGGTGCGCTTGTCGGGAGAGAGCTTCTCGACCGGCCGCAGCGGGGAGTCCTCGCCGTCGCTCTCTCCGATCGCGACGAGCTTGTAGACAAGGCCGGCCGTGGCGGCTCCGGAGCCAGTGACGACGTGCGTGCCCACCCCGTAGGCGTCGACGGGTGCGGCCGCGAGCGCCTCGATCTCGTGCTCGTCGAGGTCGGAGGTGATGACGATGCCCGTCTCGTGGGCGCCGAGGTCATCAAGGAGCGAGCGGGCCGCCGCCGCCTCGGCGAGCAGATCGCCCGAGTCGAGGCGGATCGCGCCCGGTCCCCGGGCCCCCCGCTCGCGGGCAAGCTCGACGGCGGTCCGGATGGCACGGGGGGTGTCGAAGGTGTCCACGAGGAGCGTCGTCCCCACCCCCATGGCGTCGAGCTGGGCCGCGAAGGCCGAGCGCTCGTCGTCGTAGGCGAGGACGAAGGCGTGTGCCGCCGTCCCCGTCGTGGGGATGCCGTAGCGCCGCCCCGCCTCGAGCTCGGAGGTGGAGGCGAACCCGGCGATGAAGGCCGCTCGGGCCGCTGCGACGGCCGCGAGCTCGTTCGTCCGCCTCGCGCCCATCTCGATGATCGGCCTCCCGGCCGCGGCGCCGACCATGCGCGAGGCAGCGGCGGCCACGGCCGAGTCGAAGTTGAGCACCGACAGCACGAGCGTCTCGAGCAGGACCGTCTCGCCGAAGCAGCCCTCGATCGTCGCGATCGGGCTGCCCGGGAAGTAGCACTCACCCTCCGCATAGGCGTCGATGGTCCCGGAGAACCTGAACCCCTCCAGCCACTCGAGCGTGCGCTCGGAGACGATCTCCTCCGTCTCGAGGTACTCGAGCTCCTCAGGGCCGAAGCGGAAGGCCTCGATCGCGGGGACGAGGCGGCCGATCCCGGCGCAGACCCCATAGCGGCGCCCGGGCGGCAGCGAGCGGGCAAAGACCTCGAAGACCGCCCGCCGCTCGGCGACGCCGGATCGGATCGCGGCGTCGAGCATCGTGAGCTCGTAGCGGTCGGTCAGCAGCGCGCTCGAGGCCATCGCGGGCGAGGCTAGTGCGAGGTGCCTGCGGCGCCGCGCTACCTCGCCGGCGAACGTCCGCCGAGGTAGCGGGCGAGCTGCCGGCTCTCGGCGACGAGGTGTCCGGCGTCGTCGTAGAGCTCGCCCTGCTCGTCGGCGTAGCCACCCGACAGCGTCCTAGTCTCGAAGCGCCCGTAGCACCAGTCCGAGGACGGCCGCCTGCGCCAGTGGACCGTGTACTCGATCGTCGGCGCCCCGAGCGGGTCGGCCTCCAGGGTGCGGCCGAAGACCGCCGGAGGCCAGGAGTCGAGGAACAGGGCGACGGCAAGCGCGTCGGTCGGCCGGCCGTCGCGGAGCCGGATCCATCCTCCCGTGACGGCCTCGCCCGGCTCGGTCCGGAACATGAACAGGTCGTCGCGCCGCGCGGCGCGCGTGTCCAGCCGGTCCCACAAGGTCGCGCCCTCCCCGACCCGCCGCACGGCCAGGCTCGCAGAGGGCGCCGGAACCTCGGGTGGCTCGGGCTGGAAGTCAAGCGGCCCCGGCTCCCGCCACCGCCCTAAGGTGGCGAGGGCGGCGCACCTCACGACCCCGTCCTGGGAGAGCTCGGCCCGGAACGAGGCGTGCCCCCTCCCGAGGCGCAGCGCCGTCACCTCGACCTCGCAGGCGGCGATCGCCGGCCGCTCGAGGAAGTGGACCGTCATCGTGACCGGGTCCGGGAACGGGCTCTCGCCGAGCACCGCCCGCAGGCAGATCGCCGCGAGGTAGCCCCCGTTCGGGCCGCCGCCCACCCGCCAGCCGTCCGACACGGCACCGCGGTAGTGGCCCTTCGCACCTCGCTCGAGCGAGGTGTCGCGATCGAGCTCGAAGCTCCCCTCGGCGCCGGGCCCTCCGCCCTCGCCGGGCGTCACCGGCCCGGCTCCCCGGCGGCGGGGCGCTCGCTCGCCGCCGTTCCGTCCCTCCCGGCCAGCTCGGAGCGGGCCCAGTCGGCCCACTCGACCAGCCCGCGCTCGTAGCGGATGCCGGCCTCGAGCATGATCCTCGAGGAGTCGAGCTCGGGGCGGCGCTCCCCCACCGGCGTGGCGTCGATGGCCTCGGCGTAACCCTCGTAGCGGGCGAGCTGCCGGGCGTGCGCAGCCCGCTCCCGAGCGAGGAGGGCGAGGACCTCCTCGGTCGGGAGCAGCCACCAGAAGAACCCCTGCAGGAGCGACTCGACCCGCAGCTCCCGCGCGGGCTCGTCCTCTCGCAGCCACCGGATGACCTCGGCCCGGCCCTCCGGCGTGGCGGCATAGATCTTGCGGCCCCGCGGCCCGGAGCCGACCTGCTCGATCAGGCCCTCGCCGACGAGGCGGGCGAGCTCGGGGTAGATCTGCGAGTGGCTCGCCGACCAGACGTTCGCGAGCGTGAGGTCGAACTCGCGGGTGAGGTCGTACCCCGACATCGCACGCGCCGAGAGGAGCCCGAGGATCCCGTGGCGAAGGCTCATGGCGCCCAGCCTCACACGGTTGCACCGCCACGCGCAATCCTTGACATGTTGTTACTTACATGTCAGGCTATCCATATGGCGACGCTCAACCCTTACCTGGAAGGTCCGTTCGCACCCGTCTCGGCGGAGCTCACCGTGCACGACCTGGCGGTGGAGGGAGAGCTGCCGGCCGGCCTCGAGGGGATGTACGTGCGCAACGGGCCGAACCCGGTCTTCGCTGATCCCGCCTCGTACCACTGGTTCCTCGGACAGGGGATGCTCCATGGCGTCGAGCTCTCGGGCGGGCGCGCCTCGTACCGCAACCGAACGGTGCGGGGGAACGCGCTCGCGAACACCCACGTGGTCGAGCATGCCGGCCGGCTGCTCGCGCTCGTCGAGGTGAGCCTCCCGACCGAGGTGGACCGCGGGCTCGAGACGGTGGGGCCGTTCGACTTCGGGGGCCGGCTCGCCTCGGCCATGACGGCCCATCCCCACACCGACCCGGAAACGGGCGAGATGTGCTTCATCGGCTACGACGTCGCCGGGCCGCCCTACCTCCGCTACCACGTCGCCAACCGGCATGGGGAGCTCGTCCACTCTGCGGAGATCTCGCTCCCGGCCCCGACGATGATGCACGACTTCGCCATCACGGCGACCCGCTCGGTCCTGCTCGACCTCCCGGTGGTGTTCGATCTCGCCCTTTTCGGCTCGCGCCCGTTCCCGGCCGCCTGGTCGCCCTCCAACGGCGCACGCGTGGGCGTCATGCCCCGGCTCGGCACCGACGCCGACGTCGTGTGGATCGACGTCGAGCCCTGCTACGCCTTCCACGTCCTCAACGCCTACGACGCCGGCGACGAGATCGTCCTCGATCTGTGCCGCTACGCGTCGATGTTCGACGAGGACCTCCACGGCGTGGGCGGCGGGCCGGCCCGGCTGGAGCGCTGGACCATCGACCCGGCCGCCCGCAAGGTGAGGACCGACGTCGTGCTCGAGGTGCCGGTCGAGTTCCCCCGCCTCGACGAGCGGCTCGTGGGCCGACGGCACCGGACGGGCTACCTCGCCTCGCCGCAGATGGAGGACGGCTCCTTCGGCACGGCACGCTCGGTTGGGCTCGTCGCCGTCGACCTCGAGACCGGGCGCCACGAGACCCACGAGCTCGGGGATCGAGCCATCGCCAGCGAGCCGGTGTTCGTCCCTGCCGCAGATGGCGCCGAGGAGCGCGACGGCTACGTCCTTGCCATCGTCGCCGACTCCCGGGGCGAGCACGCGAGCGATCTCATCGTCCTCGACGCATCCGACTTCTCGGGCCCACCCCTCGCGACCGTGCACCTCCCCCAGCGGGTGCCGCTCGGCTTCCACGGGAGCTTCGTGCGGCTCTGAGGGTGGGCCCCGGCTCGGGGCCGCTGGCATACTGCGCGCCGTGTCGACGATGCCGCCCTTGAGCCCGCAGCTGGCTCCGGCGATCGACGCCATCCGCCTCAGCCTCCACGTCCTGGCGGCAGCAGTCTGGGTCGGGGGACAGGTCACCGTCGCGGGGCTGCTCCCGACAGTTCGCACGCTCGGTGGCGAGGCCCCGAGGGCGGTCGCGCGCGCCTTCGGGAGGCTCCAGTGGCCGGCCTACCTCGTCCTCATCGCCACCGGCATCTGGAACGTCCTCGCCGTGGACCCGCGCCGGGCCGGCGGCGCATGGAACGTCGTGCTCGGCGTGAAGATCGGGGTCGTGCTGCTCGCCGGCGCCGGCGCTCTCTGGCACCAGCGTGCCCGGACCAGGGTGGGCCTTGCCCTCTGGGGAGCCGTGGCGAGCCTGGCCTCGCTCGGCGCCCTCGTCCTCGGGGTGCTGCTCGCCGGTTGACGGCACACCTGCCCGCTCGGCGACGTGCCGTCAGTGGTGGCCCGGCCCCGCACCGCCGCCCCAGCCCGGCGCGACTACAGCGCCAGAGGTCGCACGGCGTCTCCCAGCACCGGGCAGGGCCTCGGCCGCGCCGGCGACCGGGGTTCAGCCGGCGAGCGCGACCGCCCGCTCGATCCTCGCCGCCAGCGCCACCAGGACATGCTCGCTCCCGGCCGGGCCGACGAGCTGGAGGCCCGCCGGCGGGCGCCCCTCGGCCGGGACGGGCAGCGAGATGGCGGGCAGGCCGGCGAGGTTGACCGGGGCCGTGAGGAGGTTGAAGCCGAGCCGCCACTCTCCGATCACGGGCGGCCGGACTGCGAGCGTCGGGAGCGCGAGCACACCCACGCCCTCGAGAGCGGCGACGAAGCCCGGGACCCACCGCGCCGCGTACTCCCGAGCCAGCCTCGCGGTCTCTTCCGGGACTCGGGAACGGCTGAGCCGTTCGAGGGTGTCGGCTCCGATCCCCTCCCCGTTCGACTCGGCCACGAGCCAGCCGTCGGACTCGAGCGCCTCGAGGCCGAGCAGCACCTGCTGGTGGTACCACGCCCCCTTCCAACCGTCGATCGGGGTCGTTTCCACCTCGAGCTCGGCACGAGCGAGGGCCTCGTCGACGGCCGCGTCGATCACCGGGTCAACCTCGACGTCCGGCCCGAGCGCGGCACGGCCGACGCCGAGGGGCGCGGCGACGGTCTCGAGCGGCCGCCCCTCGATCAGGCGCATGCCCTCGGCCACCCCGGCGACCGTCGCCGCGATCGGGCCGACCGTGTCGAAGCTCGGAGCGAGGGGCCAGACACCCTCGAGGGGCACACGGCCGTGGGTCGTCTTCAGCCCGACGACGCCGCAGCACGCTGCCGGGATGCGGACGGACCCGCCCGTGTCCGATCCGAGCCCGACGTCCGCCTCGCCGAGGGCCACCGCCACGGCCGAGCCCGAAGACGAGCCGCCGGGGACGCGGCCGGGGTCGGCGGGGTTCGCCGGGGTGCCGTACCAGGGATTGACCCCTGAGGTCCCGAAGGCGAGCTCGTGGAGGTTCGTCTTGCCGGCGAGCAGGCCACCGGAGGCCCGGATCTTCGCGACGCAGGCGGCGTCGGCCGCCGCCGGCGCCATCCGCTCGGCGAGGGCGCGGCAGCCGGCGGTCGTCACGGATCCCTCCACATCGAACAGGTCCTTCACGGCCACCGTGGTCGCCCCTGGTGCCATCGAGGCCCCCGGTGCGCCACCGGCGCCCGGCGCGAAGCGCTCGATCCAGACCCCGTCGCTCACCCCTCGCACCATCGTCGCCTCCCTGAGCAGGTAGAATGCGCGCATCAGCGATCTGTTGGAGCGCCTGCGGGCCAGCGACTGGCGTCTCACGCCGCAGCGGCGGGTCGTCGCCGAGGTCCTCGACGGTGAGCACGTCCACCTCACGGCCGAGGCCGTGCACAGCCGCGCCCAGCAGCGCCTCCCCGAGATCAGCCTGGCTACGGTCTACAACACCTTGAACGAGCTCGTGACGATGGGCGAGGTGCTCGAGGTGCCCGGCGCGGCAGGCGCCAAGCGCTACGACCCGAATGCCCACCTCCCCCACCAGCACCTCGTCTGCACCTCCTGCGGGGAGCTCCGGGACGTGTGGCCGGGCGGCGAGGCGGCCCTCTCGCTGCGGGACGCCGACCGCCACGGCTACGAGATCAGCTCGGTGCAGATCGTGTTCCGGGGCCTCTGCCCCGCCTGCCGGTCCGCCGGCGACCACACCGCCTGACCCTCAGCGTTCGAGCGCCTCCGCGTCGAGCGCGGCCCGGCGAGGTCCGGAGGGCCCGACGGCTGCCCGCAAGGCGGCGCGCACGGTGCGGGGCCGCACGACCTCGAGCTCGACCATCGGCTCGGTCCAGGGGAGCGGCACCTTCTCCCCGGGGTCGAACAGGCGCTCCCCGTCGACCCAGACCGGCCCCTTCCCGGGTAACAGGGCGAGCCTGGCGCCCCGTGCCACCCAGGCGAGCTTCGGCGCGATCGGTCGCTTGAGCCTGGTCGACCAGGTGATCCGCCTCGTGCCCCAGCGAGCCTTCGGGCCGAGCACGTCCTCGATCTCCCGGGGCCGGGCCACGCAGACGAACACGGCGTCGGGGCCACCGGAGCGGGCGAGCTCGGCCTGCACCGCCTGTAGGTCCCGTGCCGAGACGTCGCCCGATCCGAGCCGCTCGAAGCGGCCGGTGTCGGCCAGGTACCAGTCGACCCCGCCGGCGAGGCGAAGCACCCTCGGCCGGCGCTGCCCCGGCACGAGCCCCCCTGGGGGCGGTCTCATCTGCAGGTCACCACCCCATTCTCGCGGCACGAGCCCCGGTTGCACGACCCTGCTCGGTGTTGGACCTGCGAGGCCGGCGGCTTCGGCCGCCGGTGCGCAGGCTGGCAGCGCGATCCTCGCATCGGGCGAGCGCTCGATGGCACCGGTGGGCACGTCGCCGGAGCGGCCCCCGCCGCCGTCGCCATGGCAGGGCGATCACCGTGCCGGCTGGCCGCGCGAGCTGCGGACGGCCGGAGCTCGCGTTCCCGACCCCCCCCACACGCTGCCGCATGGGTCCTCCCGACCGACTCGAAGCCCGGCGGTGCCTCGAGAGACCGAGTGGCACGGCCGCTCCGGCTGTGGTTCGCCGCCAGCCGGCACCGAGAGCGCCATCCCCCACCTGCTGCCCGCGGTTGGCTACTGTGCCCCGGCACGCAGCGTGCGCTGCGAGCGAACCCGCGATGCCGAACAGGACTCACCGCCGCCAGAGCCGCCCGGGCCGCCGCCTGCAAGGCCTTCGTGATCGCCTGGGTGCGCTCGGTCGTCGTGGGCGCATCGCCTCGGGCGCGAGCCTCGCCGCCGTCCTCGTCGTCGTGGCCGGAGGGGTGGCCTTCGCCCTCACGGGATCGCACGCGCCACCCCGGCACCATGCATCGCGAAGGACGGACACCGCCACCACGACCTCGACGCTCCCGCCTCCGAAGCTCGACCGCCACCTCTGCCCGCTCACCGGGCAACGGGCCCCCGGCGGCAAGGTCCCCCAGCGCCCGGCGATCGGGATCAAGATCGGCAACGACCCTGCGGCGCGGCCGCAGTCAGGGCTGATCTACGCCGACATCGTCTACGAGGAGATGGCCGAAGGCGGGATCACCCGCTACCTCGCCGTCTTCCAGTGCCACGAGGCGCCGGTCCTCGGCCCCGTGAGGTCGGTCCGCTGGGACGACTGGCACGTGCTCGCCTCCTACGGCCACCCGATCCTCGCCTACAGCGGGGGCATCAGCTACTGGGAGCAGCTCACGGCCCACCTGAGCTGGCTCTTCGACGCCGATGCGACCTTCTACCCTGCCGCCAACGCGTACTACCGCACGAGCAACCGCTATCCGCCCGAGAACCTGTACACCTCGACGGCGGCGATCTGGAAGCTGGACCCGTCGAACCACCAGCCTCCGCCACCCCAGTTCCAGTACCGTCCCCTGCCGGCTGCCGGCGCCGAGCCGATCTCGAGCATGACGATCGTGGGGTTCTCCGAGGGCGAGAACGTCACCTGGACCTGGGATCCGGCGGCGAAGGCATGGATGCGCTCCCAGGGCGGGGTGCCGGACACCGACGCCTCGGGGATGCAATTGAGGGCGGCCAACGTCGTCGTCCAGTTCGTCCACACCTACCCGGGCCCGTACTACGAGTCCGGGACCACCCGTGGAGTCCACTCCATCACCGAGGGCACCGGTGTCGCCTACCTGCTACGCGACGGCAAGCTCGAGAAGGGCACCTGGCACACGCCGACGTACGGCGACACGATGGAGCTCCGGCTCTCGAACGGTGACCTCATGGCCCTCCAGCCCGGCAACACGTGGGTCGAGATGGTCCCGGTGACCTACGCTGTCCAGTTCCAGAAGTAGCCGGCTCGCCCCTCGGAGCGATCCGGTCTCGCCGGGGCCGGCACGGCTCGGCGTTCGTCCCAGACCATCGGCAAGAAGGACCCCATGAGACTGCTCCTCGTTGGTGCGGGAGGCGTCGGCGAGGCCGTCGCCGTGATGGCGTCGGCACGCGGCTACCTCGACGGCCTCGTGGTCGCCGACCTCTCGAGCGAGCGTGCTCGCGTCGTCGCCGAGCGGGCAGCGGCCGGGGGCAGCGCGGCGGAGGGCGTCGCCCTCGACGCGGGCGACTCCGCTGCAGTCGCCGAGCTCGCGAGGGCGCGCAGGTGCGACGTCGTGTTCAACGCGTGTGATCCCCGCTTCGTGATGCCGATCTTCGACGCTGCTCTCGCGGCGGGCGCCGACTATGTCGACATGGCGATGTCGCTCTCCCGACCCGACCCCGACCGGCCCTACGAGGAGACCGGCGTCATGCTCGGCGACGAGCAGTTCGCCCGGGCGGCCGAGTGGGAGGCGTCCGGCCACCTCGCCCTCGTCGGCTGCGGGGTCGAGCCCGGTCTCTCCGACGTCTTCGCCCGCTACGCCGCCGACCACCTCTTCTCCTCCGTCGACGAGGTCGGCGTCCGGGACGGTGCCAACCTCGAGGTCGAGGGCTACGACTTCGCACCGACGTTCTCGATCTGGACCACGATCGAGGAGTGCCTCAACCCCCCTCTCGTCTACGAGAGGGGGCGGGGCTGGTTCACGACACCGCCGTTCTCCGAACCGGAGGTCTTCACCTTTCCCGAGGGGATCGGTGAGGTCGCCTGCGTGAACGTCGAGCACGAGGAGGTGGTCCTCATCCCGAAGTGGCTCGACGTCGGTCGGGTGACCTTCAAGTACGGGCTCGGCGACGAGTTCATCGAGGTGCTCCAGGTCCTCCACCGGCTCGGCCTCGACCGTACGGCCCCGGTTCGGGTCCGCGGAGCCGAGGTCTCGCCCCGCGACGTGGTCGCTGCCTGCCTTCCCGATCCGGCAACCCTCGGCGACAAGATGCGGGGAGCCACGTGCGCCGGGACGGCCGTGCGGGGCACCGGCATCGACGGTTCGCCGCGGGCCGTCTACCTCTACCACGTGTCGGACAACGAGGAGACGATGGGCCGTCACGGCTGCCAGGCGGTGGTCTGGCAGACGGCGATCGCCCCCGTCGCCGCCCTCGAGCTGCGCGCGAACGGCGCCTGGCAGGGTGCCGGCGTGCTCGGCCCCGAGGCGTTCGACTCCGAGCCGCTCCTCGACCTGATGCGGGACTATGGCGAACCCTGGCACCTACGCGAGGACGCCCCGCCCGTCCCGGGCTAGACCAGGGCTAGATCCCTGACGACCCGCTCTCCCGGCGCCTCGGCGGAGGTCACCGGCGACCGAGGCGGGTCGTGAGAGCGGCACCGCCCCGGCGGGCGCTGGCCACGCCGTTGACACCGATGGAGCCTCCCGGCCGGCGGCGCGGACGCCCTCGGGCGGCCCCTCGGCTACCGGAAACCGAGCTGAGGCCGGCCCGGCCCCGCCCGCCCGGCAGGGTCGGGCCACCTCGAGGTGACGACCTTGCCCCTGGTGTAGAACGCGACGCCGTCACGGCCGTAGGCGTGCAGGTCCCCGAACAGCGACGCCTTCCAGCCCCCGAAGGGGTAGTAGGCGACCGGCACCGGGATGGGGACGTTGACGCCGACCATGCCCGCCTCGACCTCGTGCTGGAAGCGCCGGGCGGCGGCGCCGTCGTTCGTGAAGATCGCCGCCCCGTTCCCGTACGGGCTCGAGCTCACGAGCTCGATCGCCTCGTCGTAGGAGGCCGCCCGCACCACCGAGAGCACCGGTCCGAAGATCTCGTCGGTGTAGCAGGCCATCTTCGGCCTCACGCCGTCGAGCAGCGTCGGTCCGAGGTAGAAGCCCTCTCCGGCCTCGACTCGGGCGTGCGCGCGCCCGTCGACGACCACCCTCGCCCCGTCGGCGGCGGCACCGGCGACGTAGGAGGCGACCCGGTCCCGGTGCGCCTTTGTCACGAGCGGGCCCATGTCGCTCGCGGGATCGTCGCCCGGGCCCACGTTGATGGTGCCGATGCGCTCGGCGATGCGGGCGACGAGCTCGTCGCCGACCGGCTCGACGGCGACGACGACGGAGACGGCCATGCACCGCTCCCCTGCGGAGCCGAAGCCGGCCGAGACGGCCGCGTCGGCCGCCGCCTCGAGATCGGCATCGGGGAGCACGACCATGTGGTTCTTGGCTCCGCCGAGCGCCTGGACCCGCTTCCCCAAGCTCGTGCCCCGCTCGTAGACGTACCGGGCGACGGGGGTGGAGCCGACGAAGCTCACGGCCTTCACGAGCTCGTGCTGGAGGAGCGCGTCGACGGTCTCCTTGTCGCCGTGAACGACCGAGAACACCCCGTCGGGAAGACCGGCGTCGGCGAGAAGGCCGGCCAGGAACAGCGCCGCGGAGGGGTCCTTCTCGGAGGGCTTCAGGACGAAGGCGTTCCCGCAGGCGAGGGCGAGCGGCAGCATCCAGAGCGGGACCATCGCCGGGAAGTTGAACGGGGTGATCCCGACGACGACGCCGAGCGGCTGGCGGAGCGAGTAGGTGTCGACGCCGGACGAGGCGTTCTCCGAGAAGCCTCCCCGCAACAGGTCGCCGACTCCGCAGGCGAACTCGACGACGTCGATCCCGCGGGCGATCTCACCGAGGGCATCGGCCCGGGTCTTGCCGTGCTCGGCGGTGATCACCGCTGCGAGCTCGTCGCGTGCGCCGTGCAGCAGCTCGCGGAACCTGAACAGCACCCTCGTGCGCTCGGCAATGGAGGCATGGCGCCACGAGCCCCAGGCGTCCGCCGCGCCGGCCACGGCGA
>Ga0070737_10001441_pt1 | contig 34002 bp, 33 predicted proteins | sample Coa_R1_10_FD_66438 | JGI IMG/M metagenome (GOLD analysis project Ga0070737, IMG submission 66438) | Surface soil microbial communities from Centralia Pennsylvania, which are recovering from an underground coalmine fire - Coalmine... | ecosystem: Environmental > Terrestrial > Soil > Unclassified... | reverse complement strand
GATCTTCTTCGACCACCGCACCGAGGGCCCCGACGGGGGCCCTGCCGCGCCGGGCGCCGACGGCTCGGGCCGCTACTCCGAGGTGTGGAACCTCGTCTTCACCCAGTACGACCGGCAGGCCTCCGGGGAGCTCGTGCCGCTGCCCCGCCCCAACATCGACACCGGCGCCGGCCTCGACCGCCTGCTCGTCGTGCTCGAGGACGTCCCGCACGTGCAGGCGATCGACTCCGTGGCACCGATCGTGGAGCGGGCGGCCGAGCTGACGGGCCGCCCCGGGGGCGAGGCGGCGCTCTCGGACCGTGGCCTTCGCATCGTGGCCGACCACTCGAGGGCGTTCACCTTCCTCATCTCCGACGGCGTCTTCCCCTCCAACGAGGGGCGCGGGTACGTGCTGCGCCGCCTCATCCGCCGTGCCGTCCTCCGGGCCCACCAGCTCGGCCGGCGCGAGGTGATCACCGACGAGCTCGTCGACGCCGTGATCGGGACGATGGGCGTGGCCTACCCGGCGCTCGAGCGCGGCCGGGACCGGATCAAGAAGGTGGTCGTCCACGAGGAGGAGGCCTTCCTCCGCACGCTGCGCGCCGGCACCGCCCTGCTCGAGGAGGAGCTCGGCGCCGGCGCCCGTGAGATCGGCGGCGAGCTCGCCTTCCGGCTCCACGACACCTACGGCTTCCCCTTCGAGCTCACGAAGGAGGTGGCGGCCGAGCGGGGCATCCCCGTCGACGAGGCGGGCTACGAGGCCGCCATGTCCGCCCAGCGCGCCCGGGCGCGCGAGGCGGCGCGCGCCGCGGCGGCCGCCCCGGACGAGGTGGCGAGAAGGTGGCGGGAGATCCGCGCCGAGCACGGGCCGACGGCGTTCCTCGGCTACGAGCACGACCGCGCGACGGCGCGTGTGCTCGCCGTCGTGCCGAGCGCGGTGCCGGCCGAGTTCGAGAACGTCGACGGGGAGCGGGCACCAGCGGGCAGCCAGCTGCTCGAGGTCTTCCTCGACCGGACCCCGTTCTACGCCGAGGGCGGCGGCCAGGTCGGCGACACCGGGACGATCACGACCGCGACGGGGCGATTCAGGGTCCTCGACACGACCTCGGTCGTGGACGGCCTCACCCGGCACCTCGGCTACGTCGCCGACGGGACCATCGAGCCCGGCTCCGAGGCGGAGGCCGAGATCGACGCCGAGCGCCGCGACGCCATCCGCCGCAACCACACCGGCACCCACCTTCTGCACTGGGCGCTGCGCGTGGTGCTCGGCGACCACGTGCGCCAGCAGGGCTCGCTCGTCGCCCCTGACCGCCTCCGCTTCGACTTCAGCCACTTTGGGCCGCTGAGCCGCGAGGAGATCGAGCAGGTCGAGCGGCTCGTCAACGAGGAGGTGATCGCCGACGAGGTGGTGACGACCACCGAGGCGAGCAAGCAGGACGCCGAGGCCGAGGGTGCGATCGCCTTTTTCGGGGAGAAGTACGGCGAGCGAGTCCGGGTCGTGCGCGCCGGCCACGGCTCGGTCGAGCTGTGCGGGGGCACCCACGTGCGAGCCCTCGGGATGATCGGGCCCCTCAAGATCCTCTCGGAAGCCTCGATCGGGGCCAACACGCGGCGCCTCGAGGCGGTGACCGGAGCGGCCTCGCTCGAGCACATCCAGCAAGTGGACCGGACCCTCCGGGAAGCGGCCGAGACCCTGCGGGCCGCGCCCGAGGAGGTGCCCGTGGCGCTCTCGCGCCTCGTCACCCGGGAGCGCTCGCTCCATGACGAGCTGAAGCGGCTGCGAGCCGGCCAGCTCGCCGCCGCCGCGAAGGAGCTCGCCGCCGCCGCCGCCGACGGGGTGGTGATCGCCCGCCGGGACGGCCTCGAGCCCGAGGAGCTGCGGGAGGTCGCCCTCTCGCTGCGGGACCGGCCGGGCATGCGTGCCGCCGCCCTCGCCGGCGTGACCGGGGAGGGCAGGGTGTCGCTCGTCGTCGCCGTCACCAGCGAGGCGGGGCTGGACGCGAGGGCCGCTGCCTCGGCGGCCGCGTCGGCGATCGGCGGTGGGGGCGGGGGGTCCCCCGAGCTCGCCACGGCAGGGGGGCGGAACGCCGCCGGTCTCGACGCAGCGCTCGAGATCCTCCGCTCGCAGCTGGCGGGGCCGTGAGAGTCGTCGCCCTCGACCTCGGAGCGCGCCGGGTCGGCGTCGCGGCCTGCGACTCGGGCGGCACCCTGGCGGTTCCCGAGGCGGTCATCGAGCGCAGCGGCGAGCGGGCCCGCGACTACGAGGCCCTCGCAGCTGCCGTCGCCCGCTTGGGGGCCGAGCTCGTCGTCGTGGGGCTGCCCCTCAGCCTCTCGGGCCGGCGCGGGGCAGCCGCCGAGGCGGCGGAGGAGGAGGCCGCCGCCCTTGCTGTCACCCTCGGGGTTCCGGTCGAGACCTTCGACGAGCGGCTGACGACGGTGGAGGCGGCCAGGCGCCGGCGGGAGCGAGCCGAGCTGGCGGGTCGCCCCCGGGCCCGGAAGCGGCGGGGACGAGCGGGGATCGACGCAGAGGCCGCCGCCGTGCTCCTCGAGGCGTGGCTCGCGCGCCGGCGCGCCCGGGCCGGAGCGTGAGAGAGTCGGTGCCGCCGCCCCGCAGCCCGGGCGTCGAGGTGGCCGGCGCGACGACGCGCCTCGCCGGCCTCGTCGGCTCGCCGGTCTCGCACTCGCTCTCGCCCCGCCTCCACGCGGCTGCCTACGAGGCGCTCGGTCTCGACTGGGCCTACGCCGCCTTCGAGGTCGCCGCGGAGGACCTTGGCGCCGCCGTCCAGGGCGCCCGGGCGCTCGGCTTCGTGGGCCTCTCGGTCACGACGCCGCACAAGGACCAGGCGGCGCAGCTCGCGAGCCGGCGCAGCCAGACCGTGCGGCGCCTCGGGGCGGCCAACACGCTCACCTTCGAGGGGCGCCAGGTCGTCGCCGACTCGACCGACGGTGCCGGCCTGATCGAGGAGCTGCGCGACGGGCTCGGCTTCGAGCCCGAGGGACGGCGCTGCGCCGTCATCGGCGCCGGGGGAGCGGCGCGCGCGGCGGTGCTCGCGCTCGCCGAGGCAGGGGCGAAGGAGGTCCTCGTCGTGAACCGGACCCCGGCGCGCGCCTTCCGGGCCGCGGGACTGGCCGGCCGGGCCGGCCGGGTCGCCCGCCCCGAGGAGCTGGACGCGGCCGACCTCGTCATCCAGGCGACCCCGGTCGGCATGCTCACGGCGGCCGGGGGGGCCAACAGCGACGGTGAGCCCCCGTTGCCGGAAGGGCGGGACGAGCGCGCGGCCTCTCGCTGGCCAGCCGGGGTCGACCCGAGCCGCTTCGGGAGCGGCCAGATCGTCGTCGACCTCGTCTACGACCCGGCCGAGACCCCGTTCCTCGCCGAAGCCGGCCGCTGCGGCGCCACGACGAGGAACGGGCTCGGGATGCTCGTCCACCAGGCGGCCCTCCAGGTCGCCCGCTGGGCCGGCGTCCCGGCGCCGCTCGAGGTCATGCGGCGTGCCGCCGGGCTCTGAGCGGTCGGGCCGAGGGGGCTCCTGCTCCCTGCGGGCGAGGGGGCGCCCGGTATCCTGTCCGGCGTGACCGCCGTCTCCTACGGGCGCGAGGTTGCGCTCAGCTCCCGCCGGGAACGCCGGTCGCTTCTCGCGCTCCTCCGCCACGTCGACCTCGTCCTCGTCGGCTCGGCGCTCGCCCTCGCCCTCCTTGGCATCGTGCTCGTCTACACGGCGACTCGTGACGCGCTCGTCCAGCAGGGGTTGAGCTCCCACTACTACCTGGAGCGCCAGGCGCTCTGGGTGGTCGTCGGCATCGTCGTCATGGTCGTCGTGGCCTCGATCGACTACCACAAGTTCCGCAACTGGGGGTACGGGATCTACGGCCTCGTCGTGCTCGGCCTCGCCGGGGTCTTCGTCGTCGGGAAGTCGGCCCTCGGCGCCCAGCGCTGGTACGGGCTCGGACCCCTCCAGCTCCAGCCCTCGGAGTTCGCCGCCCTCGGCCTCATCGTCGCCCTCGCGACCTACTGCAGCCGCCGCCGGGGGGTGCTCTCGCTCCGGGAGACGGCCGGGCTGCTCGCCCTTGCCGCGGTGCCGATGCTGCTCGTCTACAAGCAGCCCGACCTCGGCACGGCCATCGTGCTCGGGGTCACGCTCGCCGCGGTCATGCTCGCCGCCGAGGTGCGGCTCCGCCATCTCCTCCTCCTCGCCGTCCTCGTGGCCGTCGCCTTCGTGGCCGCGCTGGAGCTCCATCTCCTGCACTCGTACCAGCTCTCCCGTCTCACGAGCTTCCTCCACCAGAACCAGGACATCCAAGGGGCGAACTACGAGCTGTACACGACGAAGCTCGCGATCTCAGCCGGCGGCCTGAAGGGCGTCGGGCTCGGCCACGGCCTTGCCACCGACCTCTCGCTCATCCCGAACCAGTCGACCGACTTCATCTTCTCCGCCCTCGGCGAGCAGCTCGGCTTCATCGGCTCAGCGGCGGTGATCGGCCTGTTCGGCCTGCTCGCGTTCCGGATTCTGCGGGCCGCCCAGACCGCGAGGGACTCGTTCGGCCGCCTGCTCTGCGTGGGGGCGCTCGCCTTCTTCGCCTTCTCGGTGTTCGAGAACATCGGGATGAACATCGGGCTCATGCCGATCACCGGCATTCCTCTCCCCTTCCTCAGCTACGGCGGCTCGGCCACCTTCGCGTTCTTCGCCACGATCGGCCTCGTGCTGAACGTCGAGATGCGGCGGGTGACGCGCCGGTGACGAGCAGCGACGGAGCCAGCACGGCGGCCGACTCGGCTACGGCCGGCGCCATCCCGCCCGGCAACGGGGCGAGCGCGGGCACAGAGCCCGTCGAGGCCGAGCCCGGAACGGCGGCGGGCGCGGAGACCGAGACCGGGCCGCTCGGCTTCACCCCGCCTCCCCCGATGTGCCAGCTGCTGTTCGTCGACGTCTCCCTCGTGCTGCCCTCGACCCACCCGGTCGTCGTCCTCCAGGAGGCGGAGTGGCCCTACCGGGAGCTGAGGATCCCCGTCGGCGGGGCCGAGGGCGTGGCCATCGGCTACGCCGCCCGCAGGGTCCCGACGCCCCGACCGCTCACCCACCAGATGGTCTCCGACCTGCTCGACACCTTCGAGCTCACCTTGGACCAGGTGCGCATCACGGCCGTGCACGGCTCGAACTTCGTGGCGGAGCTCGTCGTCTCGGGCCGGCTCGGCGTGCGCACGATCGATTGCCGGCCCTCGGACGCGATCGCCCTCGCGCTGCGCCGGCCGATCCCAGTCCCCATCATGGCCTCGCCCGAGGTGCTCGACGCGGCCGGCGCGGCCGCTGCCGGGGCGAACTGACCGAGCACCCGCCCGCTCGGTCCGCCTGCTCAGGTCCCGGCGGCGGAGTACCGCCGCGGCGCGATGACTCGTGGCGGCTCGGTCAGCACCGGTTGGGCCCCCTCGTTGGAGATCCGCAGCAGCAGGGCGATCATGATGTAGTTCGCGACGAGCGACGAGCCCCCGTAGGAGACGAACGGGAGCGTCACGCCCGTCAGGGGCAGCAGCCTCGTCACGCCCGCCATGATCACGAAGGACTGGAACGCGAGCACGACGGTGAAGCCGAGGGCGGCCAGCTTGGCGAACTCCGAGCGGGCCCTCGTCGCGATCCGCACGCCCGCGCCGGCAAGGAGCATGAAGGCGACCACGACCGCGGCCGTGCCCGCGAGCCCGAGCTCGTTGCCGATGGCGGCGAAGATGTAGTCGCTCTGGGCGACCGGGATGTAGGGCGCCCCGCCGAGGCCGAGGCCGGTCCCGGTCGTGCCGCCCCTCCCCATCATCACCTCGCCGATGGCGGGCTGGTAGCCGTAGGTCGACAGGTACTTCCAGGGGTCCAGCCACACCTCGATCCGCTCGTTCACCTGGGCGAGGAGGTGGGCGGCGACGAAGGTCCCGAGGGCGAAGGCGACGATCCCGAGAAGGATGTAGGTCCACCTGCCCGTCGTGACCCAGAGCATGGTGAGGAAGACGACGAACAAGATGAGCGAGAAGCCGATGTCCCGCTCGAGCACGATCACGCCGACCGACGCCGCCCAGGCGAGGGCGACCGGGCCGAAGCCGCGCAGGTCCGGTACGAGCCGGTCGCCGATGCGGGTCGTCGCCATCGAGAGCAGCTCGCGCTTTTCGACGAAGTACGACGCGAAGAAGATCACGAGGAGGATCTTCGAGAACTCGATCGGCTGGAACGAGATGGGCCCGAGCTTGACCCAGAGGTAGGCCCCGTTCTGGTCGGCGGCGTAGTCCTTCAGTCCGGGCACGAGCGGCAGGAGGAGGAGGAGGAACGCGAGCGCCGCCAGCAGGTAGCGGTACCGCTCGAGGTCGCGCGAGCGGCGGAAGATGACGAGGGTGGCGCCGTAGCCGACCAGCCCCACCACCGACCAGATCGACTGCAGGCCGGCGAGGTGGGGGGAGCTCGTGGGCGAGGGCTCGAGGCGGACCATCATCACGTAGCTGAGGCCGTTCAGCACGAGGATGACCGGCATCACGACCGGGTCGGCCTCGGGGACGAGGAACCGGTTGAGCAGGTTGGCGACGAGACCGATGGCGAGCATCGCCGCCCCGGCGACGGCGAGGTTGGGGGGGAGCCGGTCGTAGGTGCCGAGGTAGGCGAGGACGTCCGCGGCGAGGACGACCACGACCCCGACGAGGATGAGCCCGAGCTCGCTGCGGCGGCGGGGATGCGAGCGCGAGGCCCTCGCCGTGATCGCTGCCACGCTGTCACGGTAGCGTTCGCGTCGTGGAGACCCACGTCATCGCCCCGGTCGAGCCCGAGGCGCCGTGCGAGCCGGTCGCCGCCGGCCCGCCGGTCGACCTTGCGAGCAGCGAGCGGTTCCTCAACCGGGAGCTGTCGTGGTGCGACTTCGCCGACCGGCTCCTCGACCTCGCCGAAGACCCGGGCGTCCCACTGCTCGAGCGGGTGAAGTTCGTCGCCATCTTCGCGAGCGGCATGGACGAGTTCTTCCAGGTCCGGGTGGCAGGGCTGAAGGACCAGATCGCGGCACGGGTCCGGACCGGCTCCGCCGACGGCCGCAGCCCGGCCCAGCAGCTGAAGCTCGTCGGGGAGCGGTGCCGCGAGCTCGCGCGCCGGGAGGACGAGGTCGTCGTCGGCGCGCTCATCCCCGCCCTTCGCGAGGCGGGGGTCGAGATCGTCGGTTGGGAGGAGCTGGCGCCGTCCGAGCGCGAGCTGCTCCTCGAGCTGTTCGAGCGGGAGATCTTCCCGGTCCTCACGCCGCTTGCGGTGGACCCGGGCCACCCGTTCCCCTACATCTCGAACCTCTCGCTCAACCTCGGCGTGCTCGTGGCCGACGACCGCACGGGCGAGCACCGCTTCGCACGGGTGAAGGTCCCGCCCTTGCTCCCGCGCTTTGTCCAGGTGGGGACGGCTCCCCGCTTCGTCGTGCTCGAGGAGCTCATCGCCGCCAACCTCGACCGGCTCTTCCCTCAGATGGCCCTCGGGGGGCACTGGGCCTTCCGGGTGACCCGCAACGCGGACCTCGCCCTCGAGGAGGGGGAGGCCGACGACCTCCTCGCGGCCGTCGAGGTCGAGCTGCGCCGGCGGCGCTTCGGGCGTGCCGTGCGCCTCGAGGTCGGCGGCGACATGCCGGCCGACATCCTCGAGATGCTCCTCGAGGAGCTCGAGCTCAGCCCGGACGACGTCTACGAGACCGCCTCGCCGATCGACCTCTCCCAGCTCTGGGAGATCCATGCCGTCGACCGGCCCGACCTCCACGACCCGCCCTGGGTCCCGATGACGCCGCCCCGGCTCGCGACGGCCGACGACGAGCCGGTCGACCTGTTCGCGGTGGTGCGCGAGCGGGACGTCCTCGTCCACCACCCCTACGACTCGTTCGCGAGCTCGGTCGAGGCGTTCGTGAACCAGGCCGCCGATGACCCGAAGGTGCTCGCCATCAAGCAGACCCTGTACCGGACCTCACGCGACACCGAGATCGTGGACGCCCTCATCCGCGCCGCCGAGCAGGGCAAGCAGGTGGCGGCGCTCGTGGAGCTGAAGGCCCGCTTCGACGAGCAGGCGAACATCTCCTGGGCCCGGCAGCTCGAGCAGGCGGGGGTGCACGTCGTCTACGGGCTCGTCGGCCTGAAGACCCACTCGAAGACCGCCCTTGTGATCCGGCGGGAGGACGACACGCTGCGGGGCTACTGCCACGTCGGGACGGGGAACTACAACTCGGGGACGGCGAGGGTCTACGAGGACCTCGGCCTGCTCTCGGCCGACCCGGAGCTCGCAGCGGACCTCACGGAGCTGTTCAACTACCTCACCGGCTACGCCCGCCAGCAGCGGCACCGGCGCATCATCACGGCGCCCCACGAGCTTCGCTCCTGGGTGCTCGGCCAGCTCGAGATCGAGGCCGAGCACGGCCCGGAGGGCAGGGCCACGGTGAAGGTCAACGGCCTCACCGACCCCGAGGTGATCGACCACCTCTACCGGGCGAGCCAGGCGGGTGTTCGCATCGAGCTCATCGTGAGGGGGCTCTGCGGCCTGCGCCCCGGGGTGCCGGGCCTCTCGGAGACGATCACGGTCCGCTCGATCGTCGGGCGCTTCCTCGAGCACTCCCGGATCTATCGCTTCGGCGCGCCGGGGAGCGAGCGGGGGGCGCGCTACTACATCGGGTCGGCCGACTTGATGGAGCGCAACCTCGACCGCCGCGTCGAGGCCCTCGCCCCGGTCCTCGACCCCGAGCTCCAGGCTCGCCTCGACGAGACGCTCGCGCTCAACCTCGCCGACGACACCAACGCCTGGGAGCTCGGCCCCGACGGCTCCTGGCGGCGCGTGGCGACCCGGAGCGGCGTGAGCACCCAGCGGCGCCTCCAGGAGCTCGCCCTCGAGCGGGCTCGTAAGCGGCGGTCCTCGGACGCCCCCGCCTAGAGCCCGGGACCGATGCGCATCGCCGCCGCCGACCTCGGGTCCAACTCGTTCCACCTCCTCGTCGTCGAGACCCGCCCGGACGGCAGCTTCGTCCCGCTCGTGCGCGAGAAGGAGATGCTGCGCCTCGGCGACGTCGTGGCGCGCGAGGGCCGGCTCACCGACGAGGCCGTGGAGTCGGCGATCGAGGTCGTGCGGCGCTTTCGCACCCTCGCTGAGGCGCAGGGCGCCGAGGAGCTCGTCGCCTACGGCACGGCCGCGCTGCGCGAGGCGGCGAACGGCCCCGAGGTGGCCGACCGCATCGAGGCGGAGACGGGAGTGCGGGTCCAGGTCGTGAACGGGATCCGAGAGGCCCAGCTCGTCTTCGAGGCGATCCGGGCGAGCGTCGTCATGGAGCCCTCGCCGGCGCTCTGCGCCGATCTCGGCGGCGGCTCGCTCGAGCTCGCCGTCGGGGACCGCTTCGGCCTGCGCTACGCGACGAGCCTCCACCTCGGGGTCGGCCGGCTCACGGCCGAGCTCGTGCGCGCCGACCCCCCGACCCACAAGGACCGGGCGCGCCTGCGCCGGCGGGTCGACGAAGAGCTGAGCGACGTGCTCCCGGACCTGCTCGCCCGGGGCCCGCGCCAGCTGATCGGCTCCTCCGGCACCTTCCTTGCCATCGCCCGGGCCTCCGCCGCGCTGCGCGACGGCATCGTGCCGACCTCGGTGAACCAGCTCACGGTCCCGATCAACGCCCTCGAGGACCTCGCCGAGCTCGTCTTCCGCCTCGGGGTCGAGGACCGGGCAGCCCTCCCGGGGATCGACGCCCGGCGCGCCGAGCTGCTGCCGGCCGGCGTCGTCGTGCTCGAGGGGCTGCTCGCGGCGACCGGGCTCGAGTCGCTCACGGTCTCCGAGTGGGCCCTTCGGGAGGGGATGGTCCTCCACGTGCTCAACCGGCACGACCGGGCAGACTTCTCCGATGACCCCCGGGCGATCCGCCGGGCCTCGGTGCTCTCGCTCTGCCGCCGGAGCCACTACCGCGAGCACCACGCCGCCGAGGTGGCCCGGATGGCGCTCCAGCTGTTCGACGGCACGACCCCCCTGCACGGGCTCTCGGGCGAGGACCGGGAGCTGCTCGAGCTGGCCGCGCTCCTCCACGACATCGGCGAGCACGTGAGCCGGGACGGCCACAGCCGCCACAGCGCCTACCTCATCGAGCACGGAGGGCTGCGCGGCTTCTCACCCGACGAGGTCCGGATCCTCACCTGCCTCGCCCGCTACCACACCCGGGGCCGGCCGCGCGAGAGCTTCCCCGCCTGGGACGCCCTCGCGCCCGAGGACCGCCGGCGAGTGCTCGGCCTCCTCGCGCTCTTGCGGATCGCGGACGGTCTCGACGTGAGCCATGCCGACATCGTCGGCGAGATCACCGTGGAGCTCGAGGGGGCCCGGGCCGTGATCTCGGCGCCGGCGAGAGGCGAGGGGGAGCTCGAGGCCTGGATGTTCCACCGCAAGAGCGGGCTGTTCGAGGAGGCCTTCGGCCTCCCGGCCATCCTCGACCTGCGCCGCCGCCACCACGACGAGTTCGAGCCCGACCACCTCGAGGAGGTGGCCGGCCATGGCTGAGGCCGACGTCCTCGTGCGCACTCGCATCGAGCGCTACCGCGCGCCTGCGGGGGACCCGGGCTGGTTCGGGCCCGACTCCATCGCCTGGCAGGTCCACGCCGACCTGCCCTCGATGCTCGTCGGGGGGCTCTGCGCGCTGATGCTGCAGACCCTGCACCCGAAGGTCATGCAGGGGGTCGAGGACCACTCCGGCTACCGCTCCGACCCCTTCGGCCGGCTCCAGCGGACGGCGGAGTTCATCGCGGGCACGACCTACGGGAGCGAGGGCCTGGCGGCCGAGCTCGTCGACCGGGTGCGCAGGATCCACACCGTGGTCGAGGGCGAGTCGCCGGCCGGGCCGTACCGGGCGAGCGATCCCGAGCTGCTCACCTACGTCCACGTCACCGAGGTGTGGAGCTTCCTCAGGGCGCACCAGCGGTACTCGGGCCACCTCCTGCTCGCCGATGAGAAGGACCGGTACCTCGAGGAGATGTCGATCGTGGCGCATCGCCTGGGAGCCGGGCCCGTGCCCGTGCGGACGGCCGCGGTCCGTGAGTACCTCCGGTCGGTGCGGCCGGTGCTTGAGGGCACGGCGCTCGCGCGCCGCACCGTGAGGTTCCTCACGAGCTCGCCCTTCGGCGATGCCGTGCTCCAGCGGTACGCCTACACGACGATCTGCGAGGCGGCGATCGACCTCCTCCCGGGCTGGGCCCGCACGGCGCTCGGCCTGTACCGCCCGGTCCCGGTGCGGGTCGCCCTCGTGCGCCCTGCCGCCGTGGGGCTCACCGCCGCCCTCCGGGCCGTAGTCGGCTCCTCGCCGATCCTCGCCGCGGCCAAAGAGCGGGCCGGTGCCCTTCCGCGGGAGGAGACGGCCTCCTAGAGAAGGGGTTTGGCGAAGCTCAGTCAGGACGTGAGCACGAGGGGCGTCATCTCTCTGTTGAGGCCAACAGAAAGAGAACAGGTCTCAGGCCAGGTCTCGAGAAGGGCCCGGCGTGACCTCCACCGCCGACGCCAGCAGCTCATCGAGCCGGTCTTCGGCCAGATCAAGACGTCCGGGGCATCCGAGGCTTGATGCGAAGAGGCGAAGCCGCCGGCGACTCGGAGTGGAAGCTCATCTGCGGCACCCACAATCTCCTCAAGCTCTACAGGCGCGCCCGGCTCGACCCGTCGACGGCCCCTTACAGCCGGACGGCGGTCGGGATCGCCTGCTGAGAGGCGACGCCGAGCGTCCGAAGCCGGCTTGGCGGTCGGACCCCTCGACCAGGCCACCTCGCAGCGCCGGAGCTGTCCAGCTACCGGCGCATCCCTTCATCCTGATGCCTCACGCAACAGGCTCGGTACTTCACCGCTTTGCGCCTAGCAGCCGGGGCGCTCGCTGCCCGGCGTGCTCACCGGGTGCGGGTCGCCGGCGCCACGACCCGCCGGGGAGCGCCGCGGCGCACCGCGAGGCCGGCCAGCATCTCGAGCACCGCCCGGTGGGCGTTGTTCACCGTGAGCTCGGCCCAGTCGTAGGCCGGTGCCACCTCGACGACGTCCATCGCCACGAGCGGAGTCTCGATCGCGAGCTTCCGCACGGCCCGCAGCAGGTCGGCGGGCGCGAGCCCTCCGGGCTCAGGGGTGCCCGTGCCCGGGGCGAAGCCCGGGTCGAGCACGTCGATGTCGAGGGAGAGGTAGACGCCGTCGGTGCCCTCGAGCGCCTCCGCCACGGCGTCCTCCATCACGGCCGGAAGCCCCCGCTCCCAGACCTCCTGCATGAGGTGCCAGCGCATCTGCTGGGCGCGCATCCACTCGAAGGTCTCCTCGGGCGGCCAGTAGCCGCGCAGCCCGACCTGGACGAAGTTGCGGCCCTCGATAGCGCCGGACTCGATGAGGCGGCGCATCGGCGTGCCGTGGCTCGCAAGATTGCCGTCGATCGAGTCCGCCGTGTCGGCATGGGCGTCGAAGTGGACGAGGCCGATCCGGCCCCAGCCCCTCGCCTCGGCCACGGCGGTCGCGGCCGGCCAGGTGATCGAGTGGTCGCCGCCGAGGATCACCGGGATGATCTCGCGGCTCGCGATCTCGCCCACCCGCTCCCGGATGCTCGCGTGGCTCGCCTCGGCGAGCCCGTGCGGGCAGAGGGCGTCGCCGTAGTCCACCACCTCGAGGTGCTCGAAGAGCTCGACGCCGAGGTCGAGGTGGTAGGTGCCCGGGCCGTAGGCGAGGGCGCGCAGCGCGCGGGGGCCGAACCTCGCCCCGGGCCGGTTCGTCGTCGAGTCGTCCCAGGGCGCCCCGACGACGGCCACGTCCGGGCGCCACCTGTCGAGCTGCTCAGGCTCGGTGAGGAGGGGCCGCTGGGCGAAGGTGGCCGGCCCGGAGTACGAGGGCCCCGACAGCTGCGCCGCCATTCCGGGCGGCAGCTGCCGCTCCAGCTCCTCCTCAGGCTCGTGGCTCACGGGCCGTTGTTAGCACAGCCGTCCCGCCGCATCGAGCCCGGATCACTCGCCTGCGCGGGCCTGCTCGCGCCGCTCGAAGGGCGCGTGGACGAGCCGGCTCTGCTCGAAGGCCTCGTCCCCGATCGGCTCGCGAGCCTCGAGGGCCATCTCGCCGAGCATCCGCCGCTGCTCGCGGACCGAGGCTCCCCGCCCGACGCGCAGCGAGACGTAGCTCGCCGCGCCGACCGGGATCGGGAGCCAGAAGTTGTAGAGACGCCAGGCGAGCACGGCCAGCAGGGCGATCGCAGAGGGCACGCCGAACCCCCGCAGCACGAAGGCCGTCGCCGCCTCCACCGGGCCGAGGCCGCCGGGCGTGAGCGGGATGGCGGCGAGCACATTGCCGACCCCGTACGCGACGAGGAGGACAACGGGGTCGAGCACCTGGTGGAACGCGCTCAGGCAGATCCACAGGCAGGCAGCGTCGAGGAGCCAGTTCGCCGTCGCCCAGAGCACCCCCCGGGCCAGCAGGCGGCGGTCCGACCCGAGCGCCCGCAGCCGCTCGTTCACCCTCACCACGAACTGCTCCGTCGCCGCCTCGGTGAGGAAGGGGAGGCGGCGGGCGAGAGCGCGAAGCACCCGCCTCGCCCACGACTGGCCGCGCGTGAAGGCGTAGACGAGGCCCGCCGCGAGCGAGAGCAGGACGGTGCCGACGGCGGCGATCTCGATGTACAGACCGGCCGACTCGTGGTGGGAATGGCCCGTCGCGAGCTCGATCGGGATGGAGACGACGAGGGCGCTCCACAACAGCACGTTGAGCACGACGGCGGAACCGATCCCCTGGGTGGCGGCGGCGAAGCCGACGTCGGTGCCCTTCACGCCGTTCGTCGTCATGAGCCGGTAGCCAAGGCCCGTCCCGCCGGCCGTCCCGCCCGGGAGGATGTGGCTCACCCCGAGCGCCGACATGTTGATGCGGAGGACCTTCGAGAAGCTGAGCGCACCGGGGGGCAGCACGACGAGGGTGAGGCGGGCGTAGGCGAGCTGGGCCGCCACCTCGAGGAGGAAGGCGACGACGAGAAGGGCGACGTTGACCTGCTCGATCGCGTGGAGCGACTTCCGGGCGACCACGAGGTCGGGGATGACGAGGTACTCGACGACGAGGAGGAGCACGAACAGCGTGAGGCCGTGCCGGGCGAGCCGGGGGATGCGGAGCCGCCTGCGCCGGCGCGCCGTCCCGGCCGGCGCGGGCAGCATCTCCTCCTTCGCCATCGCACCATGGTTGCAGGAGCGCGCCGGTGCCGGGCGGAACTCGCCGGATGCGCAGCGCGGGGCCGAAGTTGGGCTTGACTTGTGAGGTGACCGAGCCGAAGGGGAGCCGACCGCCCCCGAGCGGGCGCGCAAGGGTGCCCGGACTTGCCGTCGACCCCGAGCGCTCGGCGCGCCGCGAGCTCCAGCGCCGGGTGCTGCGTGCCTCGCTCATGGTCGACGGGGTGGTCCTCCTCACGCTCGTGGCGGCCGTGGTCGCGTGGAAGCTCCGCACGGTCCTGCTCCTCGTCCTGATCTCGCTGTTCCTCACGGTGCTGCTCCATCCCCTCGTGAGCGCGCTCGAGCGGCGCAACGTGCGGCGCGGCCTTGCCACGGGTGTCGTGTTCGTGGCGGGCTTCGCGATTCTCGGCACCGTCCTGTTCGTGATCCTCCACCCAGTCGTGAGCGCGGCCGAGCACCTCGCGAGCGCCCTCCCGAAGATCATCAGGCAGGCCGAGCACGGCCGCGGCGAGATCGGCCGCTTCGTCGCCGACTTCCACCTCGGGCACTACGTGACGGCGAAGAACGGGGGCGCCCAGGCGCTCATCTCACGGCTCGGCAAGCCGGCGCTGAGCGTCGGCAAGGGGGTGCTCTCGGGCGTCGTCGGGGTCGTCACGATCGTGTTCCTCACGTTCTTCCTGCTCATCCATGCCCCCCGGCTCTACCGGGGCGTCCTCGCCTGGATGCAGCCGGAGCGGGCGGAGCGGGTCGCCCTCATCGTCGCCGACGTGGAGCGCTCCGTCGTGGGCTACGTCGCCGGCGACCTCGCCACCTCGCTCATCGCCGGGGCGGTGATCGCGGTGACGCTGCTCGCGACGGGTGTGCCGTACCCGCTCGTGCTCGGCGTCTGGGTGGCGATCGTCGACTTCCTGCCGCTCGTCGGCGGCCTCCTCGCCGGCGTGCCGACGGTGATCATCGCGACCCTGCACTCGCTGCCGGCCGGGATCGTCACCCTCGTCGTCTTCCTCGTCTACCAGGAGATCGAGAACCACGTGCTCTACCCGATCGTGATGAGCAGGACGGTGAAGCTCAACTCGCTCTGGGTCCTCGTGTCGGTGCTGTTCGGGGCGGCGCTCGGCGACGTCGTGGGCTCGATCTCGGGCGGGTTCGTCGGGGCGCTCCTCGCCGTGCCGGCCGGCTCGGCCGTGCAGGTGGTCGTCCGGGACCTCTGGCGGCACCGGACGGGGGCAGAGCTGCTCGGGGTCGGCGAGGAGGTCGCCGTCGCGACCTCTGGCACCGACCGCCTCGACACCGGTCTCGTCGCCACCACAAGGCCAGGGGCGCGAGGCCCGCAGGCAGGCACCGCCGCAGGCCGGGAGCCCGGCGGGACGCCGCGGGCGCCGGGAGGAGTGGGGAACGGCAGGAGCGAGCCGGATCCCGCCGGCGCCGGTCCGGACAGCGGGAGCGGCTCCGACGCCGCCCGCCGCCGTGCCCGGGACCGGGAGCGGCACCGCACGGGACCGCCGCGGCGGTAGGCGGGCCGCCACGAGCGCCCCGGTCCGCCCGGCGAGGCTGAGTAGGCTGCCCCGGATGCGTGTGCTCGTCGTCCTGCCCACCTACAACGAGGCCGAGAACATCTCGAACGTGCTCGCCCTCGTCCGCAGGTCGCTGCCGGAGGCTTCCGTGCTGGTGGTCGACGACAACAGCCCCGACGGCACGGCCGACCTCGCCGAGAAGGCGGGCCAGGATCTCGGCGGGATCGAGGTGCTGCGGCGCCCGGGGAAGTCCGGGCTCGGCAGCGCCTACCGGGACGGCTTCCGCTGGGGCCTCGAGCGGGGCTACGACGTCCTCGTGGAGATGGACTCGGACCTCTCCCACGACCCCGCTGCCCTCCCCTCGATCGTGGCACCGCTCGAGGCGGGCAAGGACGTCGTCATCGGCTCCCGCTACGTCCCGGGCGGCTCGATCCCTGACTGGAGCCTCTCGCGACGGCTGATCTCGAGAGGAGGGAACGTCTTCGCAGCGGTGATGCTGGGCCTGCCCGTGAAGGACTCCACGGCGGGCTACCGCGCCTATGCGGCGCGCATCCTCGAGAAGGTCGACCTCTCGGCGATCAGAGCCGACAGCTACGGCTTCCAGATCGAGATGACCTACCGGACCCTCCAGGCGGGGGCGGAGATCGAGGAGGTGCCGATCCGCTTCGTCGACCGGACCCTCGGCAGCTCGAAGATGTCGACCTACACCGTGGCCGAGGCGTTCGCCCTCGTCACGCTCTGGGGCATCGAGCGCCTCGCCCGGCGCCTCTCCCCGGCGGGCCGAGGACGGCGTGGGGGCCGCGCCTGAGCCCACCGGCTCGCCACCGGCCGTCCCCATCGACGCCGGACGCGGGCCCGTCGTCCTCCTCGTGCACGGCCAGCCGGGACGGGGGCTCTCCTGGGCGCCGGTGGCCGACCTCCTCTCGCCGAGCTTCCGGGTCGTGGCCCCTGACCGTCCCGGCTGGGGGAACCACCCTCGCCCGGCCACCAGCCTCGCCGGCAACGCGGCGGCCCTCGCGAGGATGCTCGCCGCTCGCGACCTCGCGGACGCGACCTCGCCTGCGGTCGTCGTCGGCCACTCCCTCGGGGGCGGCATCGCCATCGAGCTCGCCCTCTCGTACCCCGAGCTCGTCTCGGTGCTCGTGCTCGTGAGCTCGGTCGGCGTGGGTGCCGCCCTCGGCAACCTCGACCGCCTCCTCGCCCTCCCGGTCCTCGGCGAGCAGCTGCTGCGGGCCGGAGCCCTCGGCCTCGAGCGAGCGGTGGGCAACGTGGGGCGGCTCGCGGGGAGCTCGCTCGGCGAGCGGGTCCTCGAGCGGGCCAACCGCCACCCGGCCGTCCGCTCGGCCCTCGCCGAGGGGGGGCGCGCTCTTCTCGGCAGGGACCGCCGGTCGTTCCTCGTCGAGCAGCGCTCGCTCGTCGAGCAGACCCCGGCTCTTGAGAGCCGGCTCCACCTCGTCGCCCATCCGACCGTCGTCATCCACGGCACGGCCGACCACGTCGTCCCCGCCCAGGCCGCGAGGCAGCTCGCCGCTGCGATCCCGGGGGCCGAGCTCGTGATGCGGCCCGGCCTCGGGCATCTCCTCCCCTTCGAGGAGCCCGAGGTCGTCGCGGGCGCCGTGCGGCGCTACTGGCGGCTCGTCACGGCCGCACCGCCGCCGCGAGGAGTGCCTGGAGCTTGAGCTGGGTCTCGCGTAGCTCTGCCTCGGGCTGCGAGTCGGCCACGATCCCGACTCCTGCCAGGAGGCGGGCGACGGTGCCGTCGACGAAGGCGGAGCGGATGCCGAGATGGAGTTCGCCGTCGCCGTTCGCCCGCACGAAGCCGACGGGCCCGGCGTACCGGCCCCGATCGAGGTCCTCGGCCTTCGCCAGGTACTCGAGGGCGAGGTCCACGGGATAGCCCGAGACGGCGGGGGTCGGGTGGACGAGGGCGGCAAGCTCGAGCGCGCTCGGGAGCTCGGCCCGGGCGGGGAGGGGACGGAGCCGGCCCCTGATCTTCGTGTGGAGGTGCGACACGTTGCGCAGCTCGAGGATGCCCGGCTCTGTTGGCACCTCGAGCTCGTCCACGACCGGGGCGAGCGCCGCCCCGATCGCCGTCACGACGGTCCGGTGCTCGGCCCGCTCCTTCTCCGAGGAGAACAGGGCTGCCTCGGCGGCGCGGTCCGCCTCCGGATCACCGCTTCGTGCCGCGGTGCCGGCCAGGGGGTCGGACTCGACCACGGCCCCGCGGCGGCGCACGAGCAGCTCTGGCGTCGCCCCGACAAACCCGTCCACGGCGAAGGTGGTGCAGGAGGGATGGAGGGAGCGGAGGCGCTCGAGAAGGTCGGCCTGGCGCAGGGGCCGGTTCGCCTCGACGACGACCTCCCGGGCGAGGACGACCTTGTCGAGGCGGCCGCTGCGTACCTCGCCCACGGCCTGGGCCACCCGCTCGAGAAAGTCGGCATGGGAGCGTGCCGACTCGAGCCGGAACGAGTCCGGCGGCGGTGATGCCGACGCGGCCCCGGCTTCCCGCCTCGCCGTGGCGATCATCGCCTCCCAGACCTGGTCGTGGGCGCCCTCGGGCGCGACGACGACGGCCGAGGGCGGGTGGGTGCCAAGGTCGTTCGGCTCTGTGGCGAGGACGGTCACCTCGGGAACGGTGAGGTACCCGGGCGCGCCGGGGAGGAAGGCGAGGGCGCCGACGGCGACGGCGCCGGGCGAGCCGGCCCCGACGGGCTCCGCTGACACTGCCCGCAGTCGCCCGGTCGCCTCGTCGAGGCCGGCCGGGTCGCCGAGCCCGGCGGGGAGGCTCAAGGTGAGCGCCTCCCCGATGCCGGCCAGCGCGCAGCCGTCCCGCTCGACGACGAGCCCGGAGGCGAAGGCGAGCTGGCGGAGGAGCCTCGCCTGCGCAGGCGAGATGGGCCGCTCGACGGCTCGCAGCGGGCGGTGGGTGGTCACGCTCGGGTCCCGGTCAGCACCTGGACGGCGCCGCCGGTGAGGAGGTGCCGGCGAACCTCGCCGAAGCCGGCAGCCTCGAGCATGGCGACGAGATCGGCCGGCGCGGGGAGGTAGGCGACCGAGCGGGGGAGGTAGCGGTAGGCGCCGGGGTCGGAGAGGAGGCGGCCGATGAGGGGGACCGCCCCGTTGAACCAGGCGCGGTATCCCGCCCGCAGCAGCGGGGCGGACGGCTCGGCCACCTCGAGCACAGCGACGCGGCCGGCGGGGCGGACGACTCGGGCGAGCTCGGCCAGCACCGCCCTCAGGTCGGAGAAGTTGCGGAGGGCGAACCCGCTCACGGCTCCGTCGAAGGCTCCACCGGGGAAGCAGAGGGCGGCTCCGTCCCCGCGGACGAGGGGTGACGAGCCCGCTCTCGCGTGGCGGAGCATCCCCTCGGAGAGATCGAGGCCGACCGGGCGCTGCCCGGCACGCTCGAGGACCCGGAGGAAGTCGCCCGTGCCGCAGGCGAGGTCGAGGACGAGCGAGCGAGCAGGCAGGCCGAGGAGGGCGACCGTCCTGCGCCGCCACCACAGGTCGAGCCCGAACGTCATCACCTTGTTGACGGCGTCGTAGCGGGGCGCGATGGCGTCGAACATCTCGGTCACGGCGCGGCGCTTCTCGTCCCCTTCGAGCAAGCCCTCCGGCGCCCGCGTCACCTGCCCGAGCCTACCGACGGGCCCTCGGCGAGGACCTCGGAGAGGGCGGCGAGGAAGCGGCCGTTCTCCTCGGCGGTGCCGACGGTGACCCGCAGGCAGCCGTCGAGGCCTGGGAAGCCGGAGACGTCCCGGACGAGCACCGAGCGGTCGGCGAGACCCTGCCAGACCTCGCTCGCGGGGCGGGAGCGGGGCCGAAAGAGGACGAAGTTCGCCTCCGAGGGCCAGGTGTCGACCGCGAGGTCGGAAAGGCCGGCCTCGAGCCGGGCCCGCTCGGCGACAAGGCGCGCCACGCGGGCGTGCATCTCCTCCACATGCCCGAGGGCGGCGACGCCCGCCTGCTGCTTCACGGTGTCGAGGTGGTAGGGCAGGGCGACCGCCTGGCAGGCGGCCACCACCTCGGGGTGGGCGAGGAGGTAGCCGAGCCGGAGCCCTGCGAGTGCCCAGGTCTTCGAGAAGGTCCGGACGACGGCGACGGCCGGGAAGCGGTCGAGGAGGTCGACGGCCGACCAGCGGGCGAACTGCGCGTAGGCCTCGTCCACGACGACGAGGCCCTCGGCGACGGTGGCGACGGCCTCGATCGTCTCTCGTCGCTCGCTGTTGCCCGTGGGGTTGTTCGGCGAGCAGAGGAAGACGACCTCTGGCTGGGAGCGCTCGATGAGCCGGCAGGCGGACGCGGCGTCGACGGCGAAGTGCCGGTCCCGCCGGGCGGCCACGACCTCGGTCGAGGTGAGCCGGGCGATGTGGGCGTGAAGGGCGTAGGTCGGCTCGAACACGAGCGCTCGCCGCCCGGGGCCGCCGTAGGCGAGGAGGAGGCACTGGAGGACCTCGTTTGACCCGTTGGCGGCGAAGACCTCCGCCGCCTGCCGGCCGTGCGAGGCGGCGATGGCGCCGCGCAGGGCGGTCGCCTCCCGGTCGGGGTAGCGGTGGGCGTCGACCCGGCGGGCTGCCTCGGAGAGCTCCTCCAGGAACCCGGCAGGAGGCGGCTCGGGGGACTCGTTGGTGTTGAGGCGCACCTCGACGCTCAGCTGGGGCGAGTGGTAGCCCTCGCCGAGAGCGGCCCCGTGGCGGGGGCGGGGCGGCCTTCTGGCTTGCTCAGACCCGCTCAGAGCGGAGCTCCTCGCGGACGCCGACGGACCGGGCGTGGGCGAAGAGGCCCTCCGCCTCGGCGATCGCCTCCACGCTCGGGGCGAGGCGGGCGAGGCCGTTCGGGCTCGCCTCGATCACATGCACCCGGCGGAGGAAGTCCTCCACGCCGAGCACGCTCGCAAACCGGGCGGAACGGAAGGTCGGCAGCACGTGGCTCGGGCCGGCCACGTAGTCGCCGAGCGACGCTGGCGAATACGGGCCGAGGAAGACCGCCCCGGCGTTGCGCACGAGCGGGAGGAGACGGCGGGGGTCCTCGCAGCACAGCTCGAGGTGCTCGGGCGCGATCTCGTTGGCGACGGCCATCGCCTGCTCCGGCCCGCTCACGAGGACGCCGTAGCCTCCTGCGGCGAGGGTGGACTCGATCTCGCTGCGGCGGGGAGCCTCCGCCACCATCTCCGCGATGAGGGCGTTGATCTCGTCGAGCGCGGCCTTCGACCAGGTCACGAGCCACGAGAGGCCGTCGGGGCCGTGCTCGGCCTGGACGATGACGTCGATCGCGGCGCAGGCGGCGGGAACCGTGCCGTCGGCGACGACGACCACCTCCGAGGGGCCGGCGAAGGCGGCCGGCACCCCGACGACCGAGCGGACCTCCTGCTTCGCGAGCGAGACCCAGCGGCTCCCGGCCCCGACGACGACGTCCACCTTCGGGATGCTGCGCGTGCCGTAGGCGAGGGCGGCGATCGCCTGGGGCCCGCCGACCCGGTAGATCTCGTCGACCCCGGCGAGCGAGGCGGCAGCGAGCACCTCGTCGGGGAGGCGGCCGTCCGGTCCCGGCGGCACGCAGAGGGCGACGGCGCCGACGCCCGCCACCTTGGGCGGGATGGCCGTCATCAGCACGCTCGAGGGGTACTTCGCCCGCCCGCCTGGGGCGTACACGCCCGCCCGGGCGACCGGGAGCTCGAGCAGGTCGATCGTGACACCGCCCCGGGAGTAGGTGTGGCGGGCCTCCGGGCGGTCCCGGTGGAAGGCCTCGATGTTGTCCCGGGCGAGCGTGAGGGCCTCGCGCAAGGGGGGAGGGAGCCGGCGAAGGGCGGCCTCGGCCTCGCCGAGGGGGACGGAGAGCTCGTCGAGGTCGACGCCGTCGAAGCGGCGGGAGTACTCGCGAAGGGCGGCGTCGCCATGGGCGCGCACCTCGGCCACGATCGCCCGCACCTCTGCCACGGGACCCTCGCCGGCGAGGTCCGGCCTCGGGAGGAGCGACCGGAGGTCGCCGGTGGCGTCACGGAGGTCGAGGGTGTGGAGCACCAGCGCAGACTAGCGAAGGCACCCGCTGCGGCCGGGTGGGTAGGGGCGGCTGCCGGCCGTTGCCGCAGATCCGCGAAGATGGCGCGATGGCTGCACAGGTCCCGGAGCTCTCCTCGATCACCTCGACGCTCGAGCAGCTCCTCGCCCGCGTCGGGGGCATGGCGGAGGCGGCGCGGCGTGACAAGGAGGAGGAGGTCGCCCGGGAGCTGTTCGAGGTGGAGCGGTCGCTCTCGAGCGCGCAGCGGCGCCTCGGGAGGATGCTCGACCGGTCCCGCTGAGCGGCCTGACCCCGGACGCGCCGACGGCGCCCCGAAGGGCGCCGTCGCGGAGCGGGTCGGGCGGCGGATCCCGATCTCCGCTCAATGGAACCAGGTGGCGGGAACCGGTTCCGGTATAGACAATAGCGCGGCCTAATCGTGCTGTCATCAGCGCCCCACGCCGGCCGAGGGGCAGAGCGGGGCGAGAAGGCAGTCTCCGCAGCGTGGCGAGCGGGCCACGCAGGTGCTCCGGCCGTGGAGGATGAGCCGGAGGCTTATCGCGCCCCACTCCTCCGGGGGGAGCTCGGCGCACAGGTCGGCCTCGATCTTCTCCGGCGACGTCGCCTCCGAGAGGCGGAGCCGGCGGGCGAGGCGCGTCACGTGGGTGTCGACCGGGAGGCCGGGCAGTCCGAGAGCGACCGATCTCACCACGTTCGCCGTCTTGCGCCCGACTCCGGGCAACGAGGTGAGCTCGTCCATCTCGGTCGGGAAGCGGTCGGGGAAGCGGTCCGCGAGCGCTGCGGCCATGCCGAGGAGATGGTTCGCCTTGGAGCGGAAGAAGCCGGTCGAGCGGATCATCTCCTCGAGCTCCTCCCGGCTCGCGCCGGCGAGCGAGGGCGCGTCGGGATAGCGGTCGAACAGCGCGGGTGTGACCATGTTCACCCGCTCGTCGGTGCACTGAGCCGAGAGGATCGTGGCCACGAGGAGCTGGAAGGGGCCGTCGTGGCGGAGCGCGCAGAGCTCGGCGGCGGTGCCGGGGTAGGCCCCGGCGAGCAGGCGGGCGATCTCCCTCGCTCGCGCTGCCCGGGCTCGTTTGGACTCTCGCGGCATGGAGCGGGAGCGTACCGAGGCGGCAGTACCCTCTCGCGGTGCACGAGGTCGAGGTGAAGCGCCGCATGGGCGAGGCCGACATCGCTGCGCTCTCGCTGCTCATCGAGGCGGCCTCGCGGGCGGATGGGCACCGCGCCCTCGGCGAGCACAAGTGGCTGGACCTCGTGCAGGGGGGGCGGGAGGGTTTCGCCGGGTTCGTGGCAAGGGAGGTCTCCCGGCGGCACCGGGTGATCGGCTACGCCCAGCTGAGCCGGGGCCACGGCACCTGGGCGCTCGAGTACGTCGTCCACCCGGACTGGCGCACGGAGCCCAGGCTGCGGAGCGACCTCGTGGCGGCGGCCCTCGCCGAGGTGGCGGCGGAGGGCGGGGGGCACGTGCACCTGTGGGTGCCGAAGCCGAGCGAGGCGGACGACGCCGTCGCGGCTGCCGCCGGCCTGGCGCGAGGCCGGGACCTCTACCAGATGCGCCGGCGGCTCCCGGTCGAGCAGGCCGCCTCCACGGTTGCCACTCGCCCGTTCCGGCCCGGCCAGGACGAGGAGGCATGGCTCGACGTGAACAACCGCGCCTTCCGGGGCCACCCCGAGCAGGGCTCCTGGACCCGCCAGGACCTCGAGGACCGGGAGGCGCAGGACTGGTTCGATCCCGAAGGGTTCCTCCTCCACGAGGTCGACGGCCAGCTCGCCGCCTTCTGCTGGACCAAGGTGCAGGAGGACGAGCACGGCAGCGGCGACGTCGGCGAGATCTACGTGATCGCCGTCAACCCGGACTTCCAGGGCCGCGGGCTCGGGCGGGAGCTCGTGCTGGCCGGCCTCGAGCACCTCGCCTCGCTCGGGCTCGACAAGGCGATGCTCTACGTCGACCGGGACAACGTCGGAGCGAGGGCCCTCTACCGCTCGCTCGGGTTCCACGACGACCACGTCGATCGCGCCTACATCGCCGACGTGCCCCCCGCCACGGGCGGGGCGCGGCCGTGAGCCGCTACGACCTCGGGCGCACTGAGCTCGCCCGCCTGATGGAGGGCGAGCCCTCCTACCGGGTCGACCAGCTCATCGACGGGCTGTACCGCCAGCTCGCCGAGCCGGGCGAGCTCACCGTCCTCCCGCGGGCGCTTCGCGAGCGGCTCGGGGCCTCGCCCGCGCTCGCCCCCGCCTTCCACGTCGTCGGGGAGCGTTCGAGCGACCGAGGGGCGACGGTCAAATGGCTGCTCGAGGCGGCCGACGGGGTCCGGGTCGAGACCGTGCTCATGGGCTACCGGGACCGCGCCACCGCCTGCGTGTCGAGCCAGGCGGGCTGCGCGATGGCGTGCTCGTTCTGTGCCACCGGGCAGCTTGGCTTCGGTCGCCAGCTCACGAGCGGCGAGATCCTGGAGCAGGTGGTGCTGGCCGCCCGGAATGCCCGTGAGCGGGGGATGGGCCGGCTCACCAACGTCGTGCTGATGGGGATGGGCGAGCCCCTCGCCAACTACGGGAACGTGCTCCCGGCGCTCCGGCGGGCCCACGAGTGGATCGGCATCGCGGCCCGTTCGATCACCATCTCGACCGTCGGCATCGTCCCTGGGATCCTCCGGCTCGCCGGAGAGGGCCTGCAGTTCAACCTCGCCGTCTCGCTGCACGCGGGCAACGACGAGCTGCGCGACGAGCTCGTGCCCGTCAACCGGCGCTACGACCTCGCCGCGCTCATGGCGGCCTGCCGCCGGTACACCGAGGCGACCCATCGGCGGATCACCTTCGAGTGGGCGCTCATCTCCGGGGTGAACGACCGCGAGCGCGACGCAGCCGAGCTGGCGGGCCTCGCCCGCCCGCTCGGGGCGCACGTCAACGTGATACCGCTCAACCCGACGCCCGGCTACGCGCTGGCCGGGAGCCCGCCCGCCACGGTCGCCGCCTTTCGCGACCGCCTGTGTGCCCTCGGGGTCAACGTGACGGTGCGGGCGACGAGAGGGCGCGCGGTCGACGCCGCATGCGGCCAGCTGGCGGCGGGGCTCGGGCCCGGCGGTCTCCGGCGGCCTCGCGCCGCTCGGGTGGCAGCTCCGGCGCCGCTCGCATAGCGTCCGGAGACATGGCGACCCACATCGAGGGGATCGAGTCCCTGAAGGCCCACGCCGGGGAGCACCTCGGCTACAGCGACTGGATCGAGATCACCCAGGAGCAGGTCAACCGCTTCGCCGACGCGACCGGGGACCACCAGTGGATCCACGTCGACCCCGAGCGGGCGAGGCGGGAGAGCCCCTTCGGCGGCCCGATCGCCCACGGCTACCTCACGCTCTCGCTCGCCCCGGCCCTCCTTGCCCAGGTGTACTCGGTCGGCGGGGTCCAGATGGGCGTCAACTACGGCTGCAACAAGGTGAGGTTCCCGGCCCCGGTGCCGGTCGGCGCGAAGCTCCGCCTCGGAGCCAAGCTGCAGGAGGTCGAGGAGATCGCCGGAGGTGCCCAGGTCGTGATGGGGCTCACCTTCGAGGTCGAGGGTCAGGACAAGCCCGCCTGCGTGGCAGAGGCGGTCTACCGCTTCTATGCCTGAGACGGCGCCGGCACCGCTCCCGTCCCGGACCGGGGCCAGCACGCGGCGCAGCAAGGAGACCGAGGTCGAGGTCCGCCTCGACCTCGACCGGCCGGCTCCACCTGAGATCACGACGGGCCTCCCGTTCTTCGACCACATGCTCGAGCAGCTCGGCCGCCACGGCGGCCTCGCGCTCGCCGTGGTGGCGAGGGGCGATCTCGACGTGGACGCCCACCACACCGTCGAGGACGTCGGGATCGTGCTCGGCGAGGCGCTCGGCGCCGCCCTCGGCGACAAGGCCGGGATCCGCCGCTTCGCCTCGCTCTCGCTCCCGCTCGACGAGGCGCTCATCGACGTGGCCCTCGACCTCTCCGGCCGTGCGTACCTGCGGTACGCGATCGATCTCGGGACGGCCTCGTTGCCGCTCGGCACGCCCCCCTTCGACGCCCAGCTCGCCGAGGAGTTCTGGCGCGCCGTCGTGAGCTCGGCCGGGATCACGCTCCACCTTGCCCTCGTCGAGGGCAGGAACCCCCACCACGTCCTCGAGGCGTCGTTCAAGGGTGTGGGGCGGGCGCTTCGCGATGCGGTGCGAGTGGAGGGGTCGGAAGTGCCGTCCACGAAAGGCATGCTCTGACCTGACACCGACAACAAGGGGGGCGCGATGGACCTGTGGCCGGCGATCGACATCCGGGAAGGGCGGTGCGTGCGGCTGCGCCGGGGCGACTTCGACGACGAGACCCGCTACGGCGACCCGCTCGAGGTGGCAGCCCGCTACCTCGACGAGGGCGCGACCCGCCTGCACGTGGTCGACCTCGACGCGGCGAGGGCGGGGGAGGCCGCCAACCGCGACCTCGTGCTGCGCATCGCGCGGCGGACGGGCCTGTTCGTGCAGGCCGGGGGCGGGGTGCGCTCCGTCGCCGCCGCAGCGGCGCTGCTCGACGGCGGGGTGGCACGCGTCGTCGTCGGCACGGCGGCGGTGAGCGGCGACGGGGACCTCCTCACCGAGCTGCTCGAGCGCTGGCCGGGCCGGGTGGTGGTCGGGCTCGACTACCGCACCGAGCACCTCTCGGGCGCGCTGCTCCGGCGGGAGCTCGCCGTCCGGGGTTGGACGGAGGGGACCGGGATCTCGCTCGAGCAGGCTCTCGACCGGCTCGGCCGCCGGCCGCTCGCCGCGGTGGCGGTGACCGACATCGCCCGGGACGGGACGGGCGCGGGACCGGACCTCGCGACGCTCGGCGAGCTGCTCGCGCGAAGCACCCTCCCGATCCTCGCCTCTGGCGGGATCGGCTCGGCGGCCGACATCGCCCGCATCGCACGCCTCGAGGCGGCTGGCCGGCGGGTGGCAGGGGTCATCATCGGCACGGCGCTGTTGTCGGGGACCCTCACCCTGGCCGAGGCGCAGCGAGCCTCGCTCGGCCTCACGCGCTGAGCGTCCGAGGCCGGCGCGAAGCGGTGGAGCAGGCAGGCAGGGCACCCTGCGGTACCGTTCTTCGGTGACCTCGACCACCGCGGCGACCGGCACGGAGGGCGGCCAGGCCGGCCAGCCCGCCGCCGGGAAGAAGCAGCCCATCACGATGCTGAACGACCGTGTGCTCGTGAGCATCCCGAAAAGCGAGGGCGAGCGGCGCTCGCGCGCCGGGATCCTCATCCCCGCCACGGCGCAGGTCTCCAAGCGGCTGGTCTGGGCCGAGGTGGCAGCGGTCGGCCCTCACGTGCGCACGATCCGCGCCGGCGACACGGTGCTGTTCAACCCCGAGGAGAGCTTCGAGGTCGACGTGCAGGGCGAGGACTTCCTCATCCTGCGGGAGCGTGACATCCACGCCGTGGCCTCCGAGCGGATCGACGGCGGCACCGGGCTCTACCTGTGAGCGCTCGCAGGGCGGAGCCCCGAAGCGGGATGGGGACCGAGGTCGCCGGCGACCCGGTCCCGATCCAGGTACGCCCGGGTGAGCTCGGCGCGATCCGCTACGGCGCCGACGGACTGGTCGCCGCCGTCGTGCAGGACGCCACCAGCAAAGAGGTGCTGATGGTGGCCTGGATGAACGAGGAGGCCCTCTCGCTCACCCTCCGCACCGGCAGGAGCTGGTTCTTCAGCCGGAGCCGGCAAGAGCTGTGGTGCAAGGGGGAGACCTCCGGCGATCGCCAGTTCGTCCGCGAGGCCCGCTACGACTGCGACGCCGACGCGATCCTCCTCCTCGTCGACCAGCACGGGCGGGGCGCCTGCCACACCGGTGAGCGGTCCTGCTTCTACCGTTCCTTCGGGTCCGCCACGGCGGCCTCGGGGGAGCTCCGGCGCTGAGCCGGGCGCGGCCGGCCGCCCGGCCCGACTTCGACTCGTTCCGCTCCCTCGCCCGGGCCCACCGGGTCGTGCCGGTCTGGACCGAGCTCGTTGCCGACACCCTCACGCCCGTCGGCGCCTTCCGGGCCCTCGCGGGTGAGGGAGCCGCCTTCCTCCTCGAGAGCGTCGAGCACGGCGAGCGATGGAGCAGGTTCTCCTTCCTCGGCAGAGCACCCCTCGCGAGGATCGTGGCCCGGGGAGGGCGCGTCGAGGCCGAGGGCGAGCTGCCGGTCGAGGTGCCGGCCGGCGACGGGATCCTCGCCGCCCTCGAGGCCCTCATCGCCGACGTCCGCTCGCCGGTCTCCCCTGAGCTTCCTCCGCTCCACTCCGGCCTGGTCGGCTACCTCGGCTACGACGTCGTGCGCGAGGTCGAGCGTCTCGGGGAGCCCCCGGCGGACGACCTCGGGCTGCCCGACGCCGTCCTGTTCGTGATCGGGGAGCTGGCCGCCTTCGACCACTGGCGCCAGCGCGTGACGCTCGTCTCGAACACGGTCCTGGCCGAGGGGGCGTCCGACGACGAGGTCCGGGCGGCCTACGAGCACGCCCTCGACCGGCTCGGCCGCCTCGAGTCCGATCTCGCGGCCCCGGTCGCGGAGCCGCTCGTGCCGCCCCCGGTGAGGGGCGAAGCGCTCCCGGCCGGCGAGGTCCGCCGGACCGTCTCGAGCGAGCGGTACCGGGAGGCGGTCGAGGTCGCGAAGGAGCACATCCGCGCCGGGGACGCCTTCCAGGTCGTGCTCTCCCAGCGGTTCGACCTCGAGCTCGGCTGCGACCCGTTCGACGTCTACCGGATACTGCGCCAGGTGAACCCGAGCCCGTACATGTTCTTCGTCCGGGACGAGGAGTGCTCGGTCGTCGGCGCCTCACCCGAGCCGATGGTCCAGCTCCTCGACCGGCGCGTCCTGATCCGGCCCATCGCCGGCACGAGGCCTCGGGGCGCGACCGAGCAGGAGGACCGCCGCCTCGAGGCGGAGCTCGTGGAGCACCCGAAGGAGGTCGCGGAGCACGTGATGCTCGTCGACCTCGCGAGGAACGACATCGGCCGCGTCGTCGCCTTTGGCACCGAGCAGGTCGACGAGCTGATGACCCTCGAGCGCTACAGCCACGTCATGCACCTCACCTCACAGGTCTCCGGGCAGCTCGTCGAGGGGAAGGGACCGGTCGACCTCCTGCGTGCCACGCTCCCGGCCGGGACCGTCTCGGGGGCGCCGAAGGTGCGGGCCATGCAGATCATCGACACCCTCGAGCCCACCAAACGCGGCCCGTACGCGGGAACGATCGGCTACGTCGACTTCTCCGGCAACCTCGACACGGCGATCGCGATCCGCACCCTCGTCGCGCTGCCGGACGGGCGGGCGTGCGTGCAGGCCGGCGCCGGCATCGTGGTCGACAGCGACCCGGCGGCCGAGGATGCCGAGTGCGCGGCGAAGGCGGCGGCCGTGCTGGCCGCGGTGGCCGGGGCACGGAAGCTCGCGGGCGCCCGCGCTGTTGCACCGGTGGATGGCTGACGAGCCTCGGGTCCGCGAGCTTTGGCGCGACGGCGTCCTCGTCGATGGGCCCGACGCGCTCTCCTGGCTCCAGGGCCAGGTCTCCCAGGACCTGGAGGGCCTCGCCGAGGGCGGCTCCCGGCTCACCCTCGTCCTCTCCCCCCAGGGCAAGATCGAGTCGTTCTGCCGCGTCACGCGCCTCGGCCATGAGGCCGTCCTGCTCGACGTGGAGGCCGGCTACGGCGAGCAGCTTCATGAGCGGCTTGCTCGCTTCAAGCTGCGGGTCAAGTCGACCCTCGCGCCGGTCGGGGTCCTCGCGACCGAGCGGGCCGGTGCCGGCTACGACAGCCTCGGCCCGCCCCGGGTCTCGGCGGCGGTTGAGGTCGGCGACGAAACAGGCGGGTCCGCCGAGGAGGACGAGCGCTTCGAGGCCGCCCGCATCGCGGCGGGGGTGCCCCGCCTCGGCCGGGAGCTCACCGAGGCGACGATCCCCCACGAGGCCGGCGAGGTCTTCATCGAGCGGACGGTCTCGTTCACGAAGGGCTGCTACACGGGCCAGGAGCTGGTCGCGCGGCTCGACGCCCGGGGGGCCAAGGTGCCGCGGCGCCTGCGCCTCGTGCGGGCCGCCGATGCCGGGGGCGGGCTCGCCCGGCCCGGAGACCGCCTCGTCGCTGCCGGCGAGGAGGTCGGCGCCCTCACGAGCGTCGCTCGCGACGGCGAGGGCGGGCTCGTGGCGCTCGCGTTCGTGAAGCGTGCCCACGTTCGCGACGAGCCCGTGGAGGCGGAGCTCGCAACCGGAGCCGGTGTGCTCCTCGCGACGATCTTGCCGCTCCCGGCGGCACCGCCGGCCCCGGGGGGCTAGAACCGGCGACGTGGCGATCGTCCTTGCCCTCGCCGCAGCGCTGTGCAACGCGCTCGCGACCATCCTCGAGCGGATGGGCGTCGAGACCGCTCCTGCGGGCTCCTCGCTCAGCTGGAGGCTCGTGAACCACGTCCTGCACCGCCCGATCTGGTTCCTCGGCCTGCTCTCGATGTCCCTCGCCTTCTTGTTCCAGGCGGCCGCACTCTCGAAAGGCGGGCTCACGCTCGTCCAGCCCCTCCTCGTCACCGAGCTCCTCTTCCTCGTCGTGATCCTCCGGGTGTGGTTCGGCCGGCCGCTCGGATGGCGCGAGGCCCTCGGCTGCCTCGGAACGGTCGCCGGCCTCGGGGTCTTCCTCGGCGAGAGCAACCAGGGCGGCGGGACCACGATGCCGGGAGGGGGAGGGTGGGCGATCGTCATCGTCGCCTGCGCGACGGCCGTCGGCGCCTCCCTCGTGCTCGCGCCCCGGGGCTCGCGGGCCTGGAGCGCAGCCTGGTACGGAGCGGCCGCCGGGATCTCCTTCGCGCTCTGCGCCGCGTTCGTGAAGTCCGCCACCTCCCTGCTCGGCCACGGCGGGTTTGCCTTCCTCATGGAGCACTTCGAGCCCTACGCCATCATCGTGGCGGGCGCAGGCGGGGTCATCCTCGCCCAGAGCGCCTACCACGCCGGGCCGATCACCGCCTCGCAGGCGTCGCTCCTCATCGTCGACCCCATCGTGAGCATCGTGATCGGCGTCGGCCTGTTCGGGGACAACCTCCGTGGCGGGGCGGGCGCCCTCGCGCTTGATGCAGCGTCGCTCGCGGTGATGTCGGCAGGGCTCTTCGTGCTCTGCCACTCGCCGCTCATCGTGAGCACGACGGCGGACGAACGGCTCTCGCGCAGCCCCCGAGGAGGGCTCGGCCCGGTGAGCGCGACGGCGCAGTCGGGTGCCGCGAGCTCCTCACAGTAGGCTCCCTCCATGGCGCGGTTCCTCGACGACATCGTCGCCTGGCACCGTGCCCGTGCTGCCGCCGACGAGCGCGATCGCGCGGCTCTCGCAACAAGGGCGGCGGCGACGCTCGCCACCGACCCGACCCGCGACTTCGCGGCAGCTCTGTGCGCCGCGCCGGGCATCGGCGTCATCGCCGAGGTGAAGCGGCGCTCTCCCTCCAAGGGACCGCTCGCTCCTCTGCTCGACCCCGCTGCGATCGCCCGTGACTACGAGGCGGGCGGCGCTGCGGCGCTCTCGGTCCTCACCGACGAGCGCCATTTCGGCGGGAGTGCCGAGGACCTCGTGGCCGCCCGGGCCGCCGCCAGCCTGCCGGTGCTCCGCAAGGACTTCACCGTCGCTGTGTCCGACGTCGACGACGCCCGCCTCATGGGCGCCGACGCCGTGCTGCTCATCGTGGCGGCGCTCTCGGATCCTGAGCTGCGCAGCCTCATCGAGCGGGCGGGCGAGCTGTCCATGACGGCGCTCGTCGAGGTGCACGACGAGGAGGAGGCCGAGCGGGCGATCGCCGCCGGCGCCCGGGTCGTCGGCGTGAACCAGAGGGACCTGCGCACCTTCGAGGTGGACCCGGAGCGAGCCGTCCGGGTCGCCGGCACCCTCGGGCCCGACGTCGTGCGCGTGGCGGAGTCCGGGATCTCCTCGCCGGCCGACCTGTCGAGGCTCGCCGGGGCCGGCTTCGACGCGGTGCTCGTCGGGGAGGCGTTCGTCCGTGCTCCCGACCGGGTCGCTGCCGTCCGGGCGATGGCGGCTCCTGCCGCGGCGGCCGCGCGCTGATGTGGGTCAAGATCTGCGGGATCACGAGCGAGGAGGACGCCCTCCTCGCGGTGGCGATGGGGACCGATGCCGTCGGCTTCATCTTCGCCCCGTCGCCACGCCAGATGTCCCCGAGCGCGGTCCAGGCGATCACCCGGAGGCTCCCGCCCGAGATCCTCACCGTCGGCGTCTTCCGTGACGAGCTGCCCCGGACCGTCGTCGACGTGGTCAACCGGGCCGGCTTGAAGGCGGCGCAACTGCACGGCAACGAAAGCGTGGAGGAGACCGGCTTCGTCGCCGAGCGGGTCCCGCTCGTGATCAAGGCGTTCGCCGGTGGCGACCCCCGGCTCGCGAGGGCCGGGGAGTACCCGGCCGAGGCGATCCTCGTCGACGCCCCGTCGCCCGGTTCCGGCAAGGTCTTCGACTGGAAGCTCGCCGAGGGTGCCCCGCGAAGCCGCCGGATCGTGCTCGCGGGGGGCCTCGACGCCGAGAACGTCGCCGAGGCGATCCGGACCGTCCATCCCTGGGGGGTCGACGCCGCCACCGGTGTCGAGTCGTCGCCGGGCAAGAAGGACCCTTCGAAGGTGCGCGCCTTCATCCAGGCGGCGCGGGCTGCGGAGCCTGATCCGTACGAGCCGCCCGATACCGCCGAGCCGGCGCCGTTCGACTGGCAGGAGGAGACGAACCTGTGAGCGCGCCCGAGAACCTGATGGGCCGGCCGGGGGCCCTCGGCCGCTTCGGCGAGTACGGGGGCCGCTTCGTGCCGGAGTCGCTCGTGCCCGCCTGCGAGGAGCTCGAGGCCGCCTTCGCCTCGGCGTGGAGCGACCCCTCCTTCCGTAGCGAGCTCGACGGGCTCCTGCGCTCCTACTGCGGCCGGCCGACGCCGGTGACCGAGTGCCACCGGCTCTCGGAGCGCCTCGGCGTCCGGCTCCTGCTGAAGCGGGAGGACCTCAACCACACGGGCTCCCACAAGCTCAACAACGCCCTCGGCCAGGCGCTGCTCACCCGCCGCATGGGCAAGCGCCGGCTCATCGCGGAGACCGGTGCCGGCCAGCACGGGGTCGCCACGGCGACCGCGGCGGCACTGCTCGGCATGGAGTGCGAGGTGTACATGGGCGCCGTCGACGTGGAGCGCCAGGCGCTCAACGTGTTCCGCATGAACCTGCTCGGCGCCTCCGTCCGGCCCGTCACCTCCGGCTCTCGCACTCTGAAGGACGCCATCAACGAGGCGTTGCGGGACTGGGTCGCGACCGTCGAGGACACCCACTACTGCATCGGTTCGGTGATGGGCCCTCACCCGTTCCCCTACCTCGTGCGGGAGCTGCAGCGGGTGGTCGGCGACGAGGCACGCCGGCAGTGCCGGGAGCTCCTCTCGCGCGACCCCGACGTCGTGGTCGCCTGCGTGGGCGGAGGCTCGAACGCCGCCGGCACCTTCGCCGGCTTTGTCGACTCGGGGGCGCGCCTCGTCGGAGTGGAGGCGGCCGGCGGCGCTGCGCTCCGCAGGGGGATCCCGGGCATCGTGCACGGGATGCGATCGAGGTTCCTCCAGGACGAGGCGGGTCAGGTCCTCGAGGCGCACTCCATCTCGGCCGGGCTCGACTACCCGGGCATCGGGCCCGAGCACGCGCAGCTTGCGGAGGCCGGGCGGGCCGAGTACGGCGAGGCCGACGACGCCGAGGCGCTCGCCGCCTTCCGCCTCCTCGCGGAGAGCGAGGGCATCATCCCGGCTCTCGAGCCGTCGCACGGCCTTGCCTGGATCGTGCGGGAGGCCGGGCATGGGCTCCCGCACGGGTCGACCGTCCTGCTGACGATGTCGGGCCGGGGCGACAAGGACGTGGCCATGGTGATGGAGCTCGAGCAGGGACGGGGGAGGTGAGCCCGGCCGCCCACAGGTCGCAGGGGCCACTCGAGAGGACTCTGCGTGAGCGCAGAGCCGAGGGGCGCAAGCTGCTGGTGCCGTACCTGACGGGGGGCTTCGGCGAGTGGCGGGTCGCGCTCGAGGCCGTCGCCGCTGCCGGCGTCGACGCGATCGAGGTCGGGCTCCCGTTCTCGGACCCCGTGATGGACGGGCCCGTCATCCAGGAGGCCTCGGTGAGGGCGCTCGCCGGGGGTGCGACGCCACAGGCGATCCTCGCCGGGCTCGCGGGCGCCGACCTCGGCGGGACGCCAGTCGCCGTCATGACCTACTACAACCTCATCGCACGGAACGGGCTCCGCCGGAGCGCGAGCGAGCTTGCCGCCGCCGGCGTGTGCGCGGCGATCCTTCCCGACCTCCCCCTCGAGGAGCTGGACCCATGGCAGGAGGCGGCGCACGAGGCCGGGATC
>Ga0070737_10001439_pt1 | contig 34029 bp, 32 predicted proteins | sample Coa_R1_10_FD_66438 | JGI IMG/M metagenome (GOLD analysis project Ga0070737, IMG submission 66438) | Surface soil microbial communities from Centralia Pennsylvania, which are recovering from an underground coalmine fire - Coalmine... | ecosystem: Environmental > Terrestrial > Soil > Unclassified... | reverse complement strand
CGCATCGTGCCTCGTAACGGGTTCTATGTGGTGGGGGTAGTCAAGGAGCAGCCTGAAGGTATGCTTGCTAGTGATCCTGCAATCGTTGCAGTGATAGATAGTGGAGTAGACAATCTCGCAGCGATAACGTCAAACAAGCAGGGCTTTACGCCCTGTCTGTTTGACGTTCGTCTGGTCAGTCCAGCCTTGTGCGCTGGCGGCAACGGGAGCCAGACCAACCAATCACTAGGTCGCTAGCGATTGGAAACTATTATAAGGATTGATCAAAGCGATCAGCGCGCGCCTGAAACAGCAAAGTTGCGCAGACTCTCTCACCTCAGGCCGCCGGGCATCATCTTTCGGAATCCCGAACATCTTCGGTAGTGGCTGGGGGGCGCCAGGCCATGATTGACATCATTGGGCAGTCGCTAGGAAAATATGAGATCGTCGAACTGGTGGGCCAGGGGGGCATGGCGCGCGTCTACAAAGCCTATCAGCCTGCGCTTGACCGCTATGTCGCCATCAAGGCGATCTCCTCGCAGTCCGAACAGGCGGCGGATGGCTCGTTTTTGCAGCGATTCAACACAGAGGCGCGGCTAGTAGCCAAGCTGGCGCATCCACATATCGTCCCCGTCTATGACTTTGGCGAAGACCTGGGCTGGGCGTATATCGTCATGGAGTATATCTCCGGGGGCACCGTGCGCGACCGATTGATCAAGGCCGACGCGGCGCATACCACCGTCAGTCTGCTCTGGGCGCTCAGTGTGATCGAGCAGGCGGCTGAGGCGTTGCACTGCGCGCACAAGAGCAAGATCGTCCATCGGGATGTCAAGCCGGGGAACATGCTGTTGCGCGATCCCGATCAAATGCTGCTCTCGGACTTTGGCATCGCCACGATGCTCGAGGCGAGCATGGCGTTCTCGCGCACCGGCTCGACGGTGGGCACGCCCCAATATATGGCGCCGGAGCAAGGGCTGCCGGATGGCATTGTGGATGCCCGCACCGATGTCTATGCGCTAGGCGTGGTGCTGTTCCAGTGCGTGACAGGTCGCCTGCCCTATGTCTCTGATAATCCCGTTGGCATCATCATGAAGCACATTCAGGAGCCAACGCCCCGGCCTATCTCGATTGTGCCGTCGCTGCCGCCCCTGGTCAATGAGATCATCCTGCGGGCGATGGAGAAGGATCAGCGCAACCGCTACCAGACGGCGGCGGATATGGCGTCCGATCTGCGCATGGCGATGAATCAACTGACCACTGGCGCGGCGCGCCTGCCTACGCCTACCATCGGGCAATATGCGCCGGTCGTCGAAACGCCGCCCGCCGCGCCGCGTGTGGCGCCCGCTCGTGGCGCCCCCGGCGCGCCAGGAACCTGCTTCCGTTGTGGCGCGGCGAATAATCCGGCCAACCGCTTCTGCACCACCTGCGGCTACGATCTCTCCGGCGCGCGCGCGGCGGCGGATCGTGTGATGGGGCCAAACGGGCGGCCTGTGCGTTGCCGGATCACCTTCCGCTCTGGCCCGCTCACGGGGCAGGCGTTTGTGCTACATCAGGATACGACGACGATTGGTCGCACGGCTGGCAACGACATCATCATCCCTGATGGGACGGTCTCGCGCTACCATGCGCGCATCTTCTTTATGAACAACCAGTGGGTGATCGAAGACCTGCAAAGCGCGAACGGCACCTGGATTGATACCGTACGCGTGGATCGTCTGATCCCTCTGGAATCGGGCGATCCCCTACGCTTCGGCGACGATCAGGCGATCTTCGAGGTGCTCATTTGATGCGCCCCTGTCGCCGTATCCGCTCTGCCTGCTCGGCCAGCGTCAGACGGGTACGTCGCATGAACTCGACGATCAAACGCAATTCTGCTTCCGTATAGGTGGCGTAGTTTTGCGCCACCTCTGCCAGCATGGGAAGGAAGACGGTCTGCGCCACCTGTCCCGCTTTTGCGGTTGGGACGAGATGCACCTTGCGCCGATCTGCCTGGTCAGCCTGCCGCTGCACGTAGCCCGCCCGCTCAAGCCGATCCACCACGCCAGTGATACTGCCGCTGCTCAGGCCGGTCTTCGCGGCCAACTCGCCAGCGGTGGGCGCGCCAATCTCGTGGATGAGGTTGAGGCATTGGAGATCGGTGGTATTGATGCCCATATGCTCGGCCACCGCCTGAGTAAATAGCTCAACCGCCGCGCTCAGGCTGCGCAGCTCCTGCGTTGGCTGCCACTGCAACCCATGCTGCTGATCTTGCCTGTCTTGCTTGTCTTGCCGGTCTTGCCTCTCATGCGCGCTATGATCTACGGTATCAGGGGTTGACATATTTTATCTCGCGAACTAAAATTATCGGCGTCCAAACATCTCGCGAAAGGAGAGATATATGAAAACATATCGCGCAGGCTCATCGGCGCGCAAGTCGTCGTCTCAGGCGGCTGGACGCCTTGCCCATGCGCATGCAATTTCCCCACGAACGCTGACTTTTGTGTTGTTGCTGGCGCTCTGCCTGCAATTTCTGCTGGGCATGCTGACGAACCTCTATGTCCAGGTACCTGCGGCGCACCCCGGAAGTAACGCTGCGAACTATTTCGTCGGCGTGGCGCAAGGCGTCGGTTGGGGGCTTACACAGGCCGCGCTTTTTTTGCAGTTGCATGTCATCGTCGGATTGTTGCTCTTCCTGGGATCACTCTGGCTGCTTTGGCGCGCCATTGCGCTACGGGATCGCGCGTGGATCATCATCGCCACGCTTGGGGTGTTGGGCATCATTGGGGCGGGCTTCAATGGCGCCAGCTTTATGAACTACGGGCATGATTTCAGTTCGCTGATCATGTCGCTGGCCTTCTTGTTCTCGCTCGTTGCGTATCTGGTAGGGCTGTATTTGCGTGCGGAGCAATAGGAGACGATAGCGTGGCAGCCTGCCAACAGCGCGCTGCCAATCCGTTCAGTCTTGTGGCAAGGGGACATCGAGTGTCACGCAGACGCCTTGCCCTCGCGCGCTCTGGATGGTGAGCGTCGCCCCGATGAGCGCGGCGCGTTCACGCATTCCCAGCATGCCAAGACCGGAGCGTGTGGTGGTCTGGGGGCTGAGATCATGTGTCGCTCTATCGGGGTCTAGCAGCGCGCCTGACGCCCCGCTTCCTTTCCCGCCGGACGCTCTACCGCCAGGATGCGTAGGATGAATGAGCGCCTGGGGATTGAAGCCATGCCCGTTATCGTTGATCTCCAGCCGCAAGCGATCAGGCTGGTAGTTCACCATGAGTCGCGCCTGTGTTGGCTGCCCATGCCGGTAGGCGTTCATCAGCGACTCCTGGGCGATGCGATAGACGGCGACCTCAATCGTTGGCGGATATGACCGTTCATCGCCCGTTTGCACATACTCGGTGGGCAACCCGCGCTGGCTCATACTGGCGCAGAGCGCCTCGAGCGCCGCCGCCAGCCCAAGATCGTCAAGGACTGAAGGGCGCAAATCGCGGCAGGCTCGCCGTACACTTTCGAGGGCGCGCCGCGCCATTGCGCCTAGCTCGGCGATAAAGCGGGCGTCTTCTTCCTGCTGTTCTCGCTGAAGTTCATGCGGTTCATCTGACGCCTCTTGCGTCTCAGGCGCGGACGACGCAGCGGAGTGTCTGTGTCTGGGTGTTTGCCCAACACGGAGGGTATCGAGTCCACGGGCCAGCGCCACCAGCGCCTGCGCTGTGTCATCATGCAGTTCGCGCGCCAGCCGTCGGCGTTCATCCTCCTGCGCCTGGGTAATCAGCGCGGCGTATCCTTGTAACTCCGCCTGGCGTTGCCACGATGCGCCCAGCGCCTTGATGGTCTGTTGAAGCTGGCCCGTGCGCTGTTGTAGGCTCAGGCTCAGCAACGCCAGATAATATACCGCGCACAACGGCGCAAGGAACAGCGCCCAGGCAAACTCAGCCTCTACATCGTCAACCACTTCCACTAATGGCAACAAAGGGCATATGCTCAGCAACAACGCTTGATAGCGAAACATCGGACTCGCCAGATAGCGGCGCGCATTCGAACGTATCTCATCGATCACATTTGCCAGCGTTGGCTTCTTCGTGGTCGCTTTGGCTGAGGACGGAGCGCCAAGCCGCGTTGAGAAAGCGCCGTGCCGCGCGTCATACATCTGGCGGGTCAGCCGAAGCGCGCTCAAACATAACAACACCGCCACCGCCGACAGGAGCGCCGCAGGCAGATGCGCATGGAGCAGAGAGAGGCGCCCAAATCGCTGAAAGATCGGTGTGGCGCCAACATAGATGATCTCGGCGAGAAACGTGATCAGCGTCCCCACCGCCGATTGTCTCAGGAGCGCCCTCGCACGAACAAGCGTGGCGCGCCAGCCACGTTCGTTTGCCACATGCGTGCGATAGCGCCGTTGAAATAGCAGACGATAGGCGAAATGCAGGGCGGAAGGAATCTCAGCGGCGAAGGGTGTGAGGATGGCGAGCGCCACGGCGCTCCGTGAGCTGACGAGAATAAATGTCGCCAGGTAGAGGGAATAGAGCGGATCGGGTAGAGTACGCTGCGCCTGCGCCGTCAGGCCAAACCGCTGGCGGAGGATAGGGATCAACAGAGCTGTGCCGATGGTGAGGGATGCGATGACAAACAACCCCTGCACAGGAGAGCGGGGCACAGGACCGAAGAGGGGCGCCTGTACCCCAAAAGCAACCCCCAGGATCACCAGACCGAGCAGGACAACTTCAAGAATACGCCACCAGCGGGCCAGCGCCAGCGAAGCCTCGGAGTGATGGAAGGCGTCCGTCGGTGAGGTTGGCGAAGCCTGCAAGGAGTCTTGGTGTTTACGCCTCCCCAGGAGCGGCAGCCGCAAGCGCCGCTTCACACGCAGGCTTTTCTCCATTTCATCATCTCCCCGGCGTACACGAATCTCAGTTCTGTGGGTTGGTGGTCTCCTCGCCAGCCGCAGCGGGCGGGACGGGTTCGAGTGGGATTGTGTCATCGAGTGTCACCCAGCCGCGCCGCAACGCCAGCAGCACTGCCTCGGTGCGCGAGCCGACATCAAGCTTCGCGAAAATATTGCCAAGATGAGTATGGACGGTGCGCACACTCAACCCCAGACGGCGGGCGATGTCTTTGTTTGGAGCTCCGCGCGCCGCCTCGCGTAACACCTCCATCTCGCGATCAGAAAGAGGAGCCTCGGTAGCGGTTGGGCGCTGGCGCGCAGCCGCACGCCTGAGTGCGCGGGCCGCCACCGCCGGGCTAAGCGCCGGTTCACCGCGATGTACCGCCCGCACGGCGGCCACCAATTCCTGTCCACCAATATCTTTCAACAAAAATCCTGCCGCGCCAACATCCAGCAGTTTCAGCACATACTGTTCATCATCATGAGCGGTCAGCGCCAGCACAGCGATCTGCGGCAGCGTCGCTTTGATCTGCCGGGTCGCCTCGATGCCATTCATAACGGGCATTGCGATGTCCAAGATAGCGACATCAGGGCGACTCTGGATCGCCAGCGCCACCGCAGTAACCCCATCGCCAGCCTCGGCCACTACCTGCAGATCTGGCTCTGCCTCGAGCAACCGGCGTGTTCCCTCGCGCACGAGCGCATGATCCTCGGCCAGTAGGATGGTGATAGGCTGTGTGCTGATCAAGCTATCCTCCGGGCTATCGGAAGCAAATTGTGTGCGCGCCAGAGTGGGTGGGGTATCGGTATCATGAGACGGTAGAGGTAGCGAGTGAGGCATATGGGTATCCTCCGGGAAGCTAGGGAACAAGCCGTCATCAACATTGATGAACGCGGTGAATCGGTGAATCAAGGGACGAATCACAGATGGCGCTGCGTGGGCCAGAATCGTTCATGATATGTATATAACGCATATATTAAAGTACCATGTGAAGGCGCCACGTGACGACAATTATAGCGTGCGTCAGGCGCGGCGACGCTTTGGAGACGCTCTAGCGCAGGTAGCCCAAATGGGGTAAGCTACGGTGTCTAATCCAGGGTACCTAAGGGTATCTAGGGTCGCTGGCGCGTCTTGTCGCAGGGCCTCCTATACGCTATACTTCACATCAAGAGGGAACACGAGAGAAAATAGACATACGATCCGGCGCTCCTGCGCCATGCTACCCGTCGCTCGTCGCTCCATATACCAAAGGAGTGCATGATGTCCAAGAAGTATCAACGCGAGATTGAAGAGATTCTGCGGAACATGGATCTGGGCGAGTCCGAGGGGGATAGCCGTGTTAGCCCATTCAGGCGGGCGGGCGCCCGCCGCCCGCAAGCGCCTCAATTTTCTCTCGCCACGCTCTCTGTTATCTTATTGGTGATCAGCATTCTGCTCATGGTCGCCGCAGCGGGCCTCACCTTCTATGAGCAGTCCACTTCAATGCTCTCCGGCGCCATTGCGGTTGCGGCGTTCATCTTGTTTTTGCTGGCGGCTGTCAGCGGCTGGAGGGATCACTTTCGCGGCTCGTCGCTAGCTTCTCCATCATCGCGTTACGGCGCATCACCTTTCGGCGGTAGCCCAAACATCCGGCGCGATGCCTACACACCATCACCATCATTTGGACATACTCCCGATGAGGATGAAGACGTTCCTTCGCCAACCCCGCTCCGGCGTGGGCCGCTCAATGCGCTTCGCACGCGCATCCGGCTGTTCAGGCTTCGCCAACGCTATCGCCGCTCGCACGAAGAGTAGCGTTCTCCTGCTCCGGCTGGCTGGATTCCGCCATGCAGCCCATGCCAATATATTCGATGGCCTTGCCATGTGTGTTGCGGCTGAATGTACGTAGGGCGACGAATCCGGCGCGCTCGTAGACCGTTCGCGCACGGCGATTGAACGCCGCCACCGTCAGAGAAAATCGTTTGGGGGCAAAGCGGATACGTGCAAACGCCATCCCCGCGCGCACAAAGGCGAGGCCATAGCCATGACCGGTCAGATTCGGGCGCATCGCCAGACCAATCTCCAACTCGTCCTCATCGCGCCGATAATAGGTAAATACCCCTGCTAACCTGCCAGAGGTATCATCCACAGCGTAGCAGTCCCCCACGTTCAGCGCCCGCATAAGTGGAATGGACAGACGAATGATCAACAGTTCAATCCAGCTCATATCATAAAAAGCATACTCTCCCGGATACCGCCACGACGCAACTGTCCAGGTATCGCGCAAGCGCATCGGTCTGAACCGATAGGCGCCGAATTGTCCTCCCTCCATGCCTGCTCGCTCTCCCCAGGGTATGCCCACTCGCTCATCTACATGCCTCTATGCCCTCACACCCAGGCGCACTGGCGCTCATATGGGATACGATAGGCGCTAGGGCGTCGCTTCGCCAAGATCATCCAGCGTAGTGAGCGCAGGGCCGTCTGAGCGCCTGGCGCCACGCCGCATCACCAGCGCCAGGCTGACGCAAATCAATGCTCCCCCCAGCAGCGTCGCCCAGGTAAGCGCGTCGCCCAGCAGCCAGATCGCCAGCGCCACTCCAAGCAGCGGCTGAATGAAAAGCGCAGGCGCCGCCACCGAGGCGTCGAGCGTGGTCAGCGCGCGAAACCACATCCAATAGCCAAACACGGTGGCGATGACCGCCATATATCCTATCGCCAGCCATCCTTCCCACGGCACAACCGGCCAGCCGGAATGCGCCACGGACAGCGCCCCCGCAGGCAGCCAGACGAAGAGGCTGCCTGTAATCGTGAGCGCGGTGAAGAGCAGGGGAGGTAACGAGGCGACCGTCTTTTTGCCGAGCGTGGTATAGCCTGACTCAATCAACAGCGAGAAGATCACCAATAGGTCGCCGATGACACGTGCGCCCGCGTTGGTTCCCGGCGCACTCAATGTAGGAATAAATCCGCGCTCGACAATGAGATAGACGCCAAACATGCCAACCACAAGCGCAGCTATCCCTGTGCGTGTCACGCGCTCATGGAAGAATGTCCAGGAGAGCAACGCCGTGAAAAGCGATTCGGTGGCGATGAGCAGAGCGACATCTGAGGCGGTGGAAAGCGATAAGCCAACGTATTCAAACAATTTGCTAAAGACAAAACCCAACAGCGCCAGCAGCGCCAGCATCAGTAAGGCGCGCTGGTTGCGTGGGATGCGCTTCCGTTCACGCACGATCACTGGCGAGAGCAAGAGCGCCGCGATGCTGAAACGAACAGTGTTCAGTTCGATTGGCGTGACATAGCGCAGCGCGACCTTGCCCGCCACATAGGCGCCCGCCCAACAGGCATTGGTCAGCACAAGCAAGATAAACGCCTGCCCACGCGATTGCAAGCCGACGCGCTTTGCTTCGCGACCGCTCGCGCTCGCCGTCATCCGATGCTCTCCTTCCACCTCACGAGCGTCATACTGCACTATACCATGACATACATGATAGCGTGTAGAATAGAGAGCGGCGAACCGGCTGGCGTTCGTCCTATCAGCGGAGAATGTATGCGATACAAGCGATACATGCAATACATGCGATACATGCGATACATGCGATACATGCGCGCTCAGCCTGGCAGACTCATATCACCCCTGCGTTTTTTCTCTTCCCAGCGAGGCCAGGGTGATGTCTCCCGCGCTGTGCTGGCGCTCACGACGCTGGCTATTGCCCTGGCAGCGTCGCTTGGCCTGCTGGCGGGCTGTGGCGTGACGTTACATCCCGGCGGCCAGCAGCTTGCGTTTCTGCGCAAGGGCCAGCTCTGGGTCGCCAACCCTGATGGCTCGCTCCTGCGCATGATCGTCGGCAAGAATGTCGTGGGCTACGCCTGGTCGCCCGATCATCATGAGTTTGTCTATCGCGCCGGTTCGGGCGCCTACGCGCTGGCGAGTGCGCTGCCGCCTGGGGCGACCTCCGCTGCGCCCGACGCCGTGGCCGATATTGGCGTCGCCAGCATCAATGGTGGCGCGAACGCCATCCAGATCTCGCCATTCACGACGAACATCGAACGAAGCGACGGCTGGTGGGACGCCGAGGGGAACCGGCTGCTCTATCGCGAATATCCCATCACGTTTAGCGACACGCTGCCCGCGCCGCTCTATATTGACTCGCAATCCGATCAGCCGGTAGGCATCGCGCGTAAGCCATTGCTCGGCAACGCTGGAATCCCCACGCTCTCGCCCGACGGTATGCGCGCTGCTGTGATCGATCCGTCGGGAGCTGTGCGCGTGGGGACGCCCGGCCAGCAGGGAACGATAGTCGCACATGGCGCGCTGCTCACGCTGCCAGGCGTCAATCGCCCGGCGCGCATCCTCTGGCAGCCAGGACACAACGTGCTGCTCTATGCGACGGCTGCCCCTGCCCAGGGTGTGGCGTTGCGTCTGCTCGATCTGAACAACAACCAATCGCACACGGCGCTGACACTCAGTGGCCTGCTCGATGTCGCTTTCTCGCCGGATGGATCGCTGCTGCTGACGCATACAATCAGCGGCGTGACGGCCTGGCGGCTGACGGCGACCGGCACGCAAAAACTCTATAGCATCGCCGAGACGAATCCGCTGGCGCTGGCGTGGTGGTCGCCCGATGGACGCTGGCTGTTGCTGCAAGATACCAGTGGGCTGGCGCTGACCGATGCACAAACGGGCGCCGTTTATGCGCGGCTGCGCTACGCCTCGGCGCTGGGCGAACCTTCGCCATCGGCGCTGTGGCGGCCCGGCGCTGTCAGTCCGTGGAGTCCCGATGGATCACAGTTCGTGTTCGTCAGCCAGCGTGGCGCAACCTGGCAGGGCAAACTGCTTCCCGCGCCCACAACGGGTAACATTGGCCTCTATGTCGTCTCCGCCAGCGGGGGCGCGCCAACCCTGATTGATAGCAATGACGATACGCAGCCAGGCTGGAGCTATCCCGATCCGGCGACAACGTTCTTGATGATGTCCTGAGATGTTCTCTCACGTGAAAGGATCAATCCATGTTCTCGATGAACGGTTCGCAACCCCCTCAACGGGGAGATCACTCTTTTGAGGATGAGGAGGAGGATGACGACGACTTCGATCCCCAGGAATACGACTCCACGCTACGCTTGGAGCGGCTGGAGAGCCTTGAAGAGGAGATGCAGGATTTGGGCGTCACCACGCTCGACGAGGTGCGTCAGCGTATCGCCGAACTGCATCGTGAGTTAGGATGAGCAGCCTGCCCGACTGTGCGTCATAGCTAGCTCATGCTCAACGTCCGCCTCCTGAACCGCTGCCGCTGACGGGGCCTCTTGCTGTTCACTCACACGGCGAGCCGCTCGAAGGATGCCTGCGCCCGCCAGCAGCGTGACCAGCGCGCAGTAGAGGAGGATGCCTGTGCGGAACAGGGCGATCAGCGGGCCAACACCAGGCGTATCCTGGCCGGGGAAGGCAAAAAGATGATCCGGGTAGATCAATTCTTGCATGCGTGGGATGCAGGAGAGCGCCAGCGTCAGCCAGAGCGCCCAGGCAGAGAACTGTCCGATGTGCCTGCCTGTGTCTGACTTTGCGCTTCGCACGCCACGCCAGAGGCCGCGCTCCCAGGCCAGCCAGCCCAGCCCCAGCAAGGTGGGAACGAGCAGGCAATAGTGAATGTCCTCGGCAAGTGGGCTGATCAGCAAGATCAACGGCAGCGCCAGCAGGTATTCGCCCATCGCCAGAGCACGATCCCGTGTGGGCTGGCGTGGCGTCGTCCAGAGCCAGAGGCACACCGCTGCCAGCGCCGAAAAGTAACGTAGCGGCGCGACAAGCCACTGCGCCGCGACAAGCGGCTGTGTATAGGGATTATGGGTGAAGAGGCGAAGCAACATACCATAGGGCGACTGGTTGATATATTCGGCGTTCGCGCTAAAGGCGTTCCAATGGATGAAGAAGGTCACGTAATCCTGAAAGGCCTGCCAGCCGACGAGCGCGAATGGGATCACCACTAACGCCAACGCAACGGCTGTGGCGCGTAACGCCGCGCGCCAGTCGCCTTTCCAAAGCCAGACCAGCACGAGTAGCCCCATCGTTGGCTTGATGGCAATGGCCGCGCCAAGTGGCAGTGCAGCCCAGGGATTCTTGCGCAACCACAGGCCGCACGCGCCAGCGGCCAGCGCGGCCATCAGCAAATCTGCCTGCCCCAGAAAGAGATCGTATGTCACAACCGCAGGCAGCAGCGCGGCTGTGGCGAAGAGCAACGTCGCAGGCCAGTCGCGGTTGCCGCGCAGGGCGAGATTGAGTTCGAAGCCCATCCAGAGGACAGCGGCGACATTGAGCAGCGTCCAGAGCATCCATACGGCATAGTCATTCAGCCCAAAACGAATCGGCAGGGAGAGCGCCATCCCTAGCAGCGGTGGATAGACATAACCATGAGCGTGATAGCCGCTGTCTCCCTTGCGGGTGTCGGGCGCCTGTGTCACCAGCGCATGAAAGGGATTTTGGCCGTCTGCGATCTGATGCGCGCCTGTCAGATAGGCGTGGAAATCGTAGCCGATATGCGGCCAGAAGCCAATGGCATGCGCCCAGAGCGCGGAGCCAATGGTTATCGCGACACAACTGAGCGCGACATTGCGCCAGCGTACCCTATGATCCCCAACCGGCGTGTGAAGATGACCCCAAACTGTGGAGGGAAGACGGCGCACAGAACGCATAGTTGTCCTTTATCATCAAATAATCGAACGTAACGAGGCTCCCGGTGTCCGCATGCGCTGAGCAGCGCCCACTACCTCACAGCGCCTACGTGTTCATACGGATGACGGCTGAAGAAGCCATAGATGGCCTGGAAATAGAGATCGGGTTGCTCGACATAGGTCATATGCCCTGCGTCGGGGATGATGACCAGCTCGCTCCCTGCGATGCCCGCGCTAATCTCGCGTGAGGCGCGCGGAGTGCAGGTGCGGTCGTACTCGCCGGTGATGACGAGGGTGGGCTTTGTCACGCGACTCAGTTGGTCTTCGTATTCGATGAGGTAACTATTCGCCGAGAAATAGGCAAGCACTTCTGGGGAATAGATGGCGCGTCCCTCGGCCTCAGCAGCCATGTAGCGGCGATACGCCTCGCTCTGTGTGGTGGAGAAGTGGAACGGCATTTGCATCTCCATCAGTTTCGCCACGTCTTCCTGGGTTTTGGCTTTTGGCTCCAACGCCCACGATTCTGTCACCTGTGCGCGTAGCTCGATTGGCTCGAAGTTGGCGAGATTCTCCTCAACCTCTTTGCCGGTTTTGGTGAAGCTGGCCGAGCCGCCGGAGATGATATAGTGTGAGGCGCCGCCTTGCTCGATGGCGTGGGCAAGCGTGACGAACGAGCCAAACGAATGGCCCAGCAGCGCATACCGCTCAATGCCAAGCGCCGCCGCCAGCTTTGTCACATCCGCCGCGAAGACGCTGAGCGTCAGGGTGGCAGGGTCTACGCGCTGCGACCGTCCATTGCCGCGCAAGTCCACATAGATCAGCCGGAAAGTATCACTCAGGCGGTCTAAATACGGGTGCATCTCGGTATGATCCAACCCTGGCCCGCCATGCAGCACAAACATAGGATAATTCTTCTCATCGCCAACCGGCAGATAAAAGACGCCGACGCCGTCAATCGTCGCCTCCATTGGCTGTTCTCCCTTTTTGCATGTGTATTCCGCCCTGAAGCAAAGCGCCTCTAGCAACTATATCATAGCTTGAAGGTAAGTTCTTCTCCAAAGCCGCCTTACTGTTAGCCGGCTGTTATCAAGCTGACCACGATATCGTTGAGCAGACGTCCCCGAAAGTTTGATACGAAACTGTTGCGAGACTCGTCTATTGTAGTCATTAATTCGCTCCCGATTGCCCCTGGCTTCGCATACACAACAAGGGCCGTTTTGTCTCTCTTCTTCTCCAAAATCTTCATCATCTCATTTTCCCAATCTGGCCAAGAGACCACAAACAGCGCCGCCTCCTCGGCTCTACCGAAGTCTCCAACAGAAGCGATGATAATGATATTCCGCTCGCTAAACAGCTTGGTATCGGTGAGCAGATTCTTCAGGCTATCGGCGTTAGAACCTTGGGCAAATATTGCGATTTTCTTTCTTGCAAGCCCATTTCCCAACCTGAACAAAACAGGCAGTATCCCTCTTGCCCAAGCATATATTCCTAGCACGATGGAAACCAAAACAATAACTGTAGAGATTCGTCCAATCCAGTCCAAAAGCGTCACCATCGCGCTCATGTGCTGTACTCCTTGAAAAAAGGGCTTGTCCAGCAGAGATTGTAGGACTGAACCGCTACATGTCGGACGGTTCATATCAAGCCCCTTATGCCTGGCAAACAATTATCTGTTCAGGTTGCATTTTCTCATATCCGCACGTATCTGTGAAGATGTGTGTCCTGCTTGCTTGACAGACGACGGATGATGTGCGATACTGATGTATGTACCGATGTGTACATTCAACACCAACGTTGGTTGTTTGCTCCCCCGTTTGAATAGAGAACACCCAGGTTCACACATTTCCCACGCCGCTATCAATCAACCCATGCAGACAGTGAAGTCCTGTGAGGACATCGAAAGGAGAAGAGGGCGTCTTCCCACCCCGGCGTTCCTCTGCAAGTGAATCCGCGCTCGTGCGTCCATCCCTCGTCATGCTGATCGCGTTGATTAACCAGATAGGATTCCTGAGTGACGCCATACCGTAGACACCCCTCGTACCACCTAATGAATATTACCGAACTCGAAACAAAATCAGTCACCGAACTCCGTGACATCGCCCGCGATTGGAGCCTTTCCGGCTATACCGCGCTACGCAAGCCCGATCTGATCTTCCGCCTGCTCGAGGCCGAGACCGAGCGCCAGGGTAACATTTTCAGCGCAGGCGTGTTGGAGATCGTAGACGACGGTTTTGGCTTCCTCCGGCGCGACCGCAGCCAGGGCGGCGCACTCGATATTTACGTCTCGCAGACGCAGATTCGCCGCTTTGGCCTGCGCACCGGCGATATGGTCTCTGGCCAGGTGCGCCCTCCCAAAGAAAACGAGAAATACTTTGGCCTGTTGCGGGTGGAAGCGGTTAACGGGATGGATCCCGAAGCCGCCAAACGTCGCCCGTTCTTCGATGCGCTAACGGCTGTCTTCCCCGACCGCATGTTCAACCTGGAAACGGAAGCATCGAACATCATCGGACGGATGATCAACCTCATTGCGCCGATTGGTCGGGGCCAGCGCGGGCTGATCGTCGCGCCACCCAAGGCTGGCAAGACGATTCTGCTCAAAACCATCGCCAACTCACTGACCACCAACTACGACGACATTCACCTAATGATCGCGCTGATCGGTGAGCGCCCCGAAGAAGTGACCGATATGCGCCGAAGTGTGAAGGCCGAGGTCTATAGCTCGACCTTCGATGAGCCAGCCGATGCCCATGTGCGCGCGGCGGAGATGGCGCTCGAACGCGCCAAGCGGCTCGTCGAATCGGGCAAGGATGTTGTGTTGCTGCTCGATAGCATCACCCGCCTGACGCGCGCTTACAACCTGGCGATCTCCCCTAGCGGTCGCACGCTCTCCGGCGGGCTTGATCCCGCCGCCGTCAATCCGCCCAAACGCTTCTTTGGCGCAGGGCGCAAGGTGGAGGAAGGTGGTTCGCTGACCATCATCGCAACCGTGCTGGTGGACACCAATAGCCGCATGGATGATGTGATCTACGAAGAGTTCAAGGGTACCGGCAATATGGAGATCACGCTGGATCGCAAGCTGGCCGAGCGGCGCATCTTCCCTGCGATTGACATCACACGCTCAGGCACACGACGTGAGGAGGCGTTGCTGGATGAGAATGCGCTACGCGCGGTGGTGGTGATCCGTCGGATGTTCGCCTCGCTTGGCGAGCAGGAAAGCATCGAAGCGACCGACCGGCTGATCGCCCAGATGGGCAAAACACGCTCCAATGAAGAGTTCCTCGCCTCCCTCAACAAAAGCATCGCAAGCTGACGGCGCCCCCTGATCTCCCTGGATTCACGTAGGATTTGCCAAACAACACACTTGACGGATAGTGTACAATAGTTGAGTTGATGTGGTTGTCGCATGTCCTGGCAAATAAAAAGCAAAACGGTTGTGCGGGGTAGGATGATGAAAAAATACCAGGCAGTATTGTCGCGTCCAGACAATGTGGCGCGAGTGCGGGCAGCGAAGCGAACCATCGAACGCGCAGGCGGCAAGGTGGAGATTATTCCTAGCAACGCGGGGATGACCGCCGTGATCCTTACCCTTCCCGATCAGTACGTCCCTGAACACTTTCTGCCAGGCATGCCGTTTTACCCGCTGTGACTGTTGTCGTAGTGGCCATTGTTCTGAAGGTTCGTGAGGTGAGTGACGAGGAGGAGCAGATGGGTCTGTTTGGATGGTTTCGACGCAAACGCACGTCAGCGGTGGCTGAAAGTCCGTCGCCCCTGGCGACTGTTGACGTAGGCGGACGCAAGCACGCGCTGGGCGTGCCCTATATGCTCCCAAAAGATGAGGGTGAGATCAATCGCCTTGACTTTCAGCATTATATGCTTCGCTTCTCTCTCAGGGGCAACTATTCCGCGCCCATCGCCGAGCCGAAAGCTATCCTCGATGTGGGCACGGGAACAGGTCGCTGGGCGCGCGAGATGGCTGAGTTGTTCCTGGATGCGCGTGTGATCGGGCTTGACATCGCCGTTCCCAAAGCGGATGAATCTGCTGAGAGCTTGCAGACCGCCGAACCACTGCCCCCGAACTATAGCTTCGTGCCAGGCAACGTGCTCGAAGGACTGCCCTTTGCCGACGGTGAGTTCGACTTCACCCATCAGCGGTTGCTCGTTACTGCCATTCCCCTGGCGCAGTGGCCGCAGGTGATCGGCGAACTGGCGCGGGTGACTCGCCCAGGCGGTTGGGTGGAGCTGATGGAAACAGGCTTGTCACGAGGCCAGGGCGAGAATATGAATCTGTTGCTGCAATCCAGCGTTGAGTTTGCCAGGCGACGCGGCATTGATTTGCAGATAGGTCTACGCCTTGGGGATTTATTGCGTGAGGCCGGGCTGGCGAATGTGGTCGTGCGTGAGGTTCCCTTCCTGTTGGGGCCGCGTGGTGGCCATGTTGGGCAGATGGCTGCCACTGATATGCTGACCGGCATCAAGGGGCTGAAAGGCCCAGCGGTGGCGATGGGCATCCTCGACGCTGAGACCTATGATCGTGCAATGGACGCCTGGCGCGACGAGATGCAAGTGTACGAGCAGATCTGGCCGTTTTACATTGCCTATGGCCAGCGCGCCAGATGAGACAAGCGTTGTCGTTTTTATCGTTTTTTGAGGGAGGGCCGCTATGAACCGCCGGAGCCAGATCAAGATGACCGAGGAGGAGATTGCGGCCTTCCTCGATGAGCCGCATACCCTTCAGGTCGCCACGCTTGATCGCGATGGAGCGCCGCATCTCGTCGCGATGTTCTATGCCATGATTGATGGCGCTGTGACGTTCTGGACGTATGCCAAATCGCAGAAGGCAGTGAACCTTCGCCGCGACCCACGTCTGGCCTGCCTGGTGGAAGACGGCAAACGCTACGAAGAGCTACGCGGCGTGCTGATCAAAGGGCGCGCCGAGATCAGCGATGATCCCGCCGTGGTGTTGCGCGTCGGCGAACGGCTATGGGAGCGGTACAGTGGCCCGCTTGACGACCAGGCGCGCCAGATCGTGGCCAAGCAGGGCGCCAAGCGAGTGGCCATCACCGTCAGGCCAACGACGATCATCTCGTGGGATCATCACAAGCTGGGCGGTGTGTATTAGGCGTGTATTAGGTGTTGCTCACGCTTCGGCGGTTGGCTCTGGTAGACCAGTGGCTCCTGGACGGGTGCGTATGAAGGCGACCACCCCTACGACGACAAAGATGGCCAGCAAAAACACATAGCCTATATCGTCGCCAACATCCTGTGGATCGCCCCGCTCAATCAATAAGGCGGCGATTTTTGTCAGTAAGGCGGCAATTGATAGCGCCAGGGGTAGCCATGAGCGCATCAGGCGATTCTTGCCGAGAAAATACCAACCGATAGCTACGACGCCAATTGCCATGGTGAGCAGGTCATCAATCTTATAGAGCCATTCGTCCTCCTGGAATGGTTCAAGAATCAGCGTGCCACTGATGATGCCCAAAGTGGCTACCATAAAGAAGTTATAGCCACGCGCGATTGCTTCGTTGATGGTCATGCTATGTCCTCCGTTCTCCGGTGTCCTCATTTCACGGCGAGATGAAGTGTTGAACTGTTGAGCGCAATGTGACCCGCTGCCAGGGCGACAATGCCTAGCATGGTTGTGAAGTGCAGTCTGCGCATCAGGCGACGATTGGGCGCATCAGGGCGTTGAAGCATGCGCCCTAATGTTACCTGGCCGAAGAGCAAAAACAAGGCTCCCGTCGCCAAGTACAGGCCGAGGATAGCAGCTTGCCCGGCGGCGCTGGCTCCGAACGCTCTCATTGCGACGAAGGCATGAGCAAGCGTAGCCCCTGTGATAAAGTAGCCCAGCCAATAGTGTAGCCTCATCCGCTGGAACCAGGATTTTCCCTGGGCGAAGATGCGCAGAGCCTGCGCCAACCGTTTGCGACGGAGCGCATAGGGTAGCGCGATAGTAACTGGTATCGCCAGCGTGAGCGCCCATCCGCTCCCATTTGCAAACCACAGGGTCGGCATACGTGTTTACTCCTCGTCTGCGGGCTGACCCCGCTCATCTCTCAGGTTGTCAGTACCTGCTGCTTTCCTATGTGTAGTTTGCCGCTCACCCCAGCCTTCAGCGTGTAACTGCTCTATGGCGCTGTCTACCCATACAAGCTCGGCGTCGGTCAACATACGCAGATGATCAATAGCAAGGCGAAGCAGCAATCCCTGCGTCGTAGCTGCGGCTTCCTCGGCAGCGATACGTTCGCGTTGCGCGATGACAACACGACGACGTTCGGCGAGGAGCGCCAACGCTTCCTCAGGCGTCAATTCTGCAAGGAAGACCATCGCTACATCAACGCCGGTATGCACAGTGTCGTAGGTACGCAACACCTCGCGGAGCAGTTCGATGAAGCGCGCTCGTCCACGCTGGGTCAGCGCATAAAGCAATCGTTCACCGCGTGGCCCTCGTGCGCCGGGTTGCGCTTCAACGGTCAAGTAGCCATCCACCGCGAGGCGATCCAGCAGGTAGTAGACATTCCCTTTCTTGAGGTCGCTATACAGGGCGCCATGCGCCCGCACGATGCGCTGGATGTCGTAGCCAGTGAGCGGCTTGCGCAAGAGTAACCCAAGGAGTAAGAGCGTTTTGTGCATGGTGATGTATTTCCCTCCCGTCCAATACCCAGCACTGACTATACACGTCTATGCAAGTATAACCCCCTCCATGTTAAAAAGTCAAGACTGACTATGTGGCGATGACAAACAAATGGAGAGCAGCTTCTTTGCGTTCAGGACTTCTTGCCCCCCGCCGTTGCTTGCCTCTCGCTGACCAGTCACATATACTGAGAACGACATGCGAGGCGAAGAGGGAGAAACAATGGGGATGCTGGAAGCACGAGTGATTGACGACCGACGCCAGTGGAACGAGTTCATTGCTTCCACGCCAACGGGCCACCTCTGCCAGACGTTTGAGTGGGGCGAAAACTCCGAAGATGGCGCGGGCAAGGCGTTGCGCGTGGGCGTGCTGGATGGCGGGCGGCTGGTTGCTGCGATCATGCTCTCGCGCGTGAAGGCTAGCGGACTCCCTGCGTCGTTCTACTATGCGCCGCGTGGCCCTGTCTGCGCCGATCCCACTTCGCCTGCTTTCGCCACGTTGATTGATGGCGCTAAGCGTGAGGCGCGCAAGCGTGGCGCATTCTTCATCCGTGTGGAACCCAACGTGCCCCAGGGCGATCCCGTCTGGCCGACCGCGCTCAAACAAGCTGGCTTCCACCCCACCGACCATGTGATCTATCTCCGTAGCGCCTGGGTGACTGATCTCCATCCCAGCGAAGACCAACTGCTGGCGGGCATGATGATGACCTGGCGCCAGAATATCCGCTCAGGCGCACGCAAGGGCGTGACCGTGCGGCTGGGCCAGGGCGAGGACGACCTCGACGCCTTCTACCGGCTGCTGGTGGAGACAGGCGCGCGTGACCACTTCTACGTCTACCCCAAATCCCTCTATCGCGACATGCTGGCGAACTACTCGGCGGAGAACGCTGCGCGCAACGCCACCGCGCAGATGGCGCTCTTGCTGGCGGAGTACAATGGCGCCCCCATCGCCGCCGCGACGGTGGCCGCGCTTGGCGAGTGGTCGTGGAACCTGCACAGCGGCTCGTCGGGCATTCCTGAGCATCGCAAGCTGCGCCCGAATTATCTGCTGCAATGGGAGTGCATGCGCTGGGTGAAGGCGCACGGCGCGAACTACTACGATTGGCGCACCATCCCAGACATCCTGGAGCCGGGGCAGGAGCTTTACGGCGTCTACGAGTTCAAGAAAGGCTTCGGTGGCTCGGTGCGGCGTGTCATCCCCACGCATGATCTGCCGCTCAACCCGCTGCTCTACTGGCCGTATGTGACGGCGGTCTCGGCGCGCCGCGCCATCCAGCGTCGGCGTCGCCAGCAATTCGAGCGCCAGCGCGAGCAGACCCGCACAGAGAAACCTTAGACTATTTTTGCGAAGCGCCTGGCAAATCAGAGACTACGCAGTATGGAGGATGTGACAACAAGGAACGCATGTTAATATGGTAATAGGTGTTTGCTTGCCAGAAAGAGAGAGTATGCTATGTCTACATCGCATTCCCACCATGAGGATCAGCCTGGCGTCGCAACAGATACCCAGGCGATGACGAACGCTTCTCCCAGCGAATCCATCCACCAACCCGATGAGATCGAGCAGTTGCGCCAGGAAGTGGTCATCCTCAAACAACACCTTCAGCAACAACAGGCCCAGATTGCCGCGCTGGCTCAGGCGCTCGGCGCGCCTGCCGAACAAAGCAGCTTGTCAGCGGATCATAGCTTGCTGTCTGTGCCACATGCGGACGAGCAACCAGCCGGATTTGGTGTCCGCGCGCCCACCAGCCGCCGCAACCTGCTCAAATGGGGTGGGTTGGGCGCCGCCGCTGCGCTGGCCGCCGCTGGGACGGCTAGCGTCACTGGGCTGGGCCAGGCGCCGATAGCCCACGCTGCCGATGGTGACAATATCGTTTTGGGTACAACCAATTATTCGTCAACGGAAACCGTTGTATCCTTCGGGGACAGTGACCCCACCAACCCGAATATTGATCATATTGGCCTTACCGTCTACAACGGTTCCCTCTATGACGATTATTATGTCGCACAACTGAAAGTAGGTTTACGTGGAAGCTCCGACGCCTATGGTGTCGCTGGCTCTGGTGGCTCTGCCGGTGTGATTGGCTATTCGAACAATCAAGGCGCTGGCATCGGCAGTTCCGGCTTGAACGCAGCTGTCATGGGTGTGTCCACCCTTACTCAGGGGTCTTCTGTAGACTTCTACGCCAATGGCTCAGGGATCATCCTGCAAACCTCCTGGGGAGGAGTAGGCAACCCAGGAGGCGCTTTAGACGACGATTTTTATCAGATGGGGGCGATGGTACGCGACAACAACGGCGATATGTATATCTGCATAGCGCCTGCTTCCGACACGCTCGGCTGGGTTCCATCGAGTTGGAAGAAGGTCTGTGCGCTGGATACTGGCTTCCTGGGAGGTGGAACAGGATTGCTTCCCACCCCACAACGCATTTATGACACTCGCAAATCCGGTGGGCCGTTCAAGGGTAGTGTCGCGCGCACCATCCAGGTAACCGGTCAGCAGATTCCTGGGGATGCGGTGGGCTGTATCGGCAACCTGACTGTCACCAATGCCACTGCGGGCGGCTACCTGGTGATCTATCCGGCGGGCAGCCCCAAGCCGATCACCAGCACAGTCAACTTCCTGGCGGGCCAAACCGTCGCCAACTCGTTTGTCGTGGGGTTGGGCAGCGGGAAAGTGACCATTCACAGCTTCACCTCTGGCCAATGTAACGTGATCCTGGACATCACAGGCTTCGTGGGCTGAGAGGCGTTGAGCGCGCCGATGGCCTGAACAGGCAGATGGCCCAGTGGTCGCCGCGACCACTGGCTCGGTCTCGCCTGGCATGGAAGATCTTTTCGCACCGTTCTATCGTGTCGAAGCTGCTCAGGCGGCTGCTCGATGAGCCAACGTATTGCCAGCGCGCGTAAGCAATGAGCGAGCGGGTTATGCAGGAAAACGGCGCCGAAGCTCTGAGCGAACGCCTGGAAGCCATGTTGAAGGAACGTAGCATATCAGCAAAGAACGGAAAACCGTATGCGCCTTGACATTACTCCATTCGCCGACGAACACCTCGATGCGGCGGCTGAATTGCTGGCCGCGCGGCATCAATCTGACCGTGAGCGGACGCCGCTGCTCTCGCCGCGCTTCTGGCCGCACAGAGGATTCACGCCCGCTCTCTACCGTCTCGTGCGGCGGATTGACGCGCGTATCGCCTGGGCGCATCGGTAGAAAAGGCTCATAGCTCTCTCATCTGCGCTTGCCCGGTCAGCGCACGTACCTCGGCCTCGGTGAACTGCGACGCGCCCAGATGTTGCGCGTTGGCTGCGCCGACCGCCATCGCGAAACTGGTTGCGCTCACGAGTGACCTTTCGTCACTCGTATCGGGCATATGGGTATCGGGCGTGTGGGTATCGCCGTCGAAGAACACGAGGAGCGCGCCCGCTACGGCGTCGCCGCTGCCCACCGGGCTGATCGCCTTGACGCGAGGAGCCTCTATATGCCAGCGTCCACCCCCAGTGGCGACGACCACTGCGCCGCGTGCGCCCAGCGTGATGATCGCTACGCCACCTGGGATGTGGCTGATTGCCTGCGCGGTGGCCTCTGCGATCTCAGCGGGTTCTGCCTGATCAAGAGTGGGCTGGCCGAGCGCGTCGCCAAGCTCGGTGGCGTTGATTTTCAGCAGATCGGGGACAGCCGTCAGTCCTGCGCGCAACGCCTCGCCTTTGGCGTCGAGCAGGGTATGCAAGCCATGAGCGTGTGCGCTGGCGATCAGGCGCGCATAGAGGTCGTCTGGCATGCCGGGCGGCAAAGAGCCGGTCAGCCCTACCCAGCGGCTATGTCCCACTGTTTGCTCATCCAGCAATTGCTCTGCTAGCGCAATGAATCCTTCACTCTCGGCCTCGCTCAGCGGCGCGCCCTGCTCATAGACCTCGGTCTGTTCGCCGGTCGTTTCGTCGGCGATGGAAAAACAGATGCGCGTCTCGCTCTGGATGCGAAACGGACGATACCTGATGTGTTCTCTGACCAGCAAGCCCTCGACCGCCGCGCCGATAGCGCCGCCAAAGCAGCCGCAGAGCAATGGATCGCCAAAGAGCAGCCGCCGCATGGCGCGCGCCACATTGGCCCCTTTGCCGCCCGCCAGTTTGATCACGACCGGCGCGCGATGGATGGCGCCCACCGTCACATGTGGAACGCTGACCGTCTGATCCAGCGAAATGTTTGGGCCAATGATCAGGGTCAATCCAGATAGTCTTTCAGGCGGCGGCTGCGGCTGGGGTGGCGCAGCTTGCGTAGCGCCTTCGCCTCGATCTGGCGGATGCGCTCGCGGGTGACACGGAACTCTCTGCCCACCTCTTCGAGCGTGCGGCTGCGGCCATCATCAAGCCCGAAGCGCAGGCGTAGCACCTCTTGTTCGCGCTGGGTCAGCCCTTTGAGCGCGTCTTTGACTTGCTCACGCAGCAGTTGATGGCTGGCGGCGTCGGCGGGGGCAAGCGCCGAGTGGTCTTCGAGGAAGTCGCCCAGGTGGCTATCATCTTCTTCGCCAATTGGCGTTTCAATGCTCACCGGCTCCTGGCTGACTTTGAGGATTTCGCGCACTTTATCGGCGCTCAACTGCATCTCAGCGCCGATCTCCTCAGGGGTTGGCTCGTGGCCGAGGTCTTGCAGCAGGCGGCGATTGATGCGCATCAGGCGGTTGATGGTCTCCACCATGTGGACGGGAATACGAATGGTGCGCGCCTGATCGGCGATGGCACGGGTGATCGCCTGGCGAATCCACCAGGTGGCGTAGGTGGAGAACTTAAAACCTTTGAGGTAGTCGAACTTTTCGACCGCGCGGATCAGTCCGATGTTGCCCTCTTGAATGAGATCGAGCAGGTTCATTCCCCGACCGACATATTTCTTGGCGACGCTGACCACCAGCCGCAGGTTGGCCTCGGTAAGTTTGTGCTGCGCCTCTTCGCCTTCCATCAGTAGTCGGAGGTTTTGCTGGGCAAGTGGCTTCAGGCGTTCCTGCCTGCCGCGCTCCATCCGCTTTGCCAGGGCGATCTCTTCGACCGCCGAGAGCAACGGCACACGACCGATCTCGCGGAGATACATGCGCACGGGATCGTCCATTGTGCCGTCCACGTCAATCGCTCCGCTGTCGTCCCAGCGGTGTGATCCTGTGTTGCTATTGGCGTCGGTGATGGCGTCCATCTCGGTCTCATCAGCGATCATCCAATGGTCTTTCGTCGAATCCAGCGGATCAAGCGCCATAGCCATAGCATCATCCCGTCCACTAAACAGATCGTCAAGCGGCATGATGACATCGGCGTCATCAAAGCCCTCGCCTGCCATATCTGTGTCATCCACCATGTCATCCACCATGTCATCCGCCTCAGGCGCCTCAAACGTATCAGCGTGTTTGCGCGCGAGGCCGCCTCTGTCTTCGCGCAGAAATTGGCGACTGGCTGGCGCCAGCTCCGCACATGCTGACGCTTCTAGCGCATACAGCGCATCAAACGCAGCAGTGGTAGCCGAATCATCAGAGTCGTCAGGGTCATCAGGGTCATCAGGGTCATCTGCGCTGCTGGCGTCAGGAGCGTCGGAAGCGTCAAAAGGCTCCAATGCCGCCAGCCAGCTATCATCCGCGCCGAATGAGGGGAGTTTCTCCGAGGCAGACGAGCCGATGGGCCTGTCGTCGGCGAGTAGCGCCACCAGGTTTCCCATGTCGTCGTCTGCCGCATCGAGTGTGTCTAACGCGCCTATTCCGGTAGGTCTTGTAATTTTATTAGCCCTCTTGGTTCTCTTGACGTCCGTCGCAAGACGCATGCTTTCGTATGTTTCATATGCCTGGCGTGCGCCTGCTTGCTGCTTTGGCGTCTGCCTCACCATCTCACCACACCCCCTCTAAAGTGGAAACGCTCTTGCCCGGAAAGCGCGTTGCGTTCCCCGCCGACGAGTCGTCTCGTCCTCTGCGTTCCCACCCCAGACCACCCCAAAAGCGCCGGTCTGCGTGAATTGCTCTTGTGTCTGCGTGTGTAGACGCGCTGTCTCACCAGGTCGCCGAATCGGTGCCATACTTGGTATTTGCTGTAATCGCCATGTTTATTGTTTTTGCTGCCAGGCAAAACGCCTGAAACAGCCTGGCGAGCAATTGATCCCTTTCGAGTATTCCTCTGTACCAATTAAAACGTATCGCGCTGCGCGTATCCCCAAATTGTCCCATGTCGCTGGCTGTCGAGCTTCCCAGGTTGCGGTTTTCTGTCAACCAGGGGTGAAGCGAAAGAAGCCAGTGAGCCGAGTAAGGCAAATGAGGTTGGTCTGCGCAGCCTCAGCCAAAGAGCGCGCTGGCTGCGTCTATCGTGCGACGCTGTGTCAGCAGCCGTTGTTTTTGGATGAGCAACGCACGCAGCGTGTCGGCGTCGTGGCTTTGCTCGGCGTCGCGTTGCAGCGCATCAAGCTCGGCCATCTGCGCCTTCAGACGCATCCGCTTGAGCCGGTAGGCGGCATCGCGCGCAACATGCGTAGGGTCGGCCCCTTCTGGCACTCCGCCGCCCTCAGTTGCGACCTGCTCTTGCGCCTGCGCGGCAACCTCGGCCAGCGCGGGATGAAGCGCCGCCTCGAACGCCGCAGGATCAAAGGTTGGGAGGTCGGCGTCCGCAGGGAGATCGCTCAGGTCTTGCTGAAGGACGGTGATCGCCTCCATCTCATCCGCCAGTGCGACGAAGATCGCGCGCGTCTCGGCGCTTGTAAAATCCGCCGGTTCAAGGATGGCTTGAAGATCGCCCCAGGCGACCGGATACGCCAGCGCCAGGCCCACACAATACGTCTCGAGCGCATGTTCCGCCGACTGAGCAAGCTGCCCTGCCAGCGAGGCGCGCCGCGCGTGGACTTCCTCGATGGCTCCTATAGCGGCGGACGAACCACCCCCTCTCTCGGAACGTTCTTGCCGAGCTTCATAGGACTTTCCTCCTACCGTGTCAGCATTTTCAACGGATGATGTGTCGTCTGAGTCATGCGTTGCTTGCTTCGCCTGCGCCGCGTGTGCGCTGGTCTGCAAGGGTGGGCGCGCCTGCGCCTCACGGTCGAGCCGCTGGCGCGTCGCGCTGAGATCGCGGCGCAGATCGATCTTATCCAGGCGGAGCTTCTGAGCCAATCGCCCAACGTAGTCATCGGCAAGCGTGCGGTCGCGCACCTGGGCAATCACCGGCAATAAACGGCGGCGCGCTTCGAGCTTGCCCTGCGGCGTATCGAGCGCCAGCCCGGCGGTCTGCGTGTCGATCAGGAAGTCAATCAGCGGCTGCGCCTCAGTGATAGCGTGTCGCCAGCCGTCGGGGTCACGCCGCACAAACTCGTCGGGGTCTTCGTGCGCTGGCAGCCGCGCAACGGTGATCTCAGCGTCCACCTGCTCCTCGAAGCGCACCATTCCCTGGGGGACATTTCTGCGGTTTTGCGCCCCTGGGCGATGTGAGGGCGCCATAGGAACAGGCACAGGCACGGCGACGCGATCAAACGCCTGTTGCGCCACGACGATGCCCCGCGCGGCGGCTGATTCGCCGGCGGCGTCGGGGTCGAGCGCCAGGGTGACGCGGCGGGTCAACTTCTTGATCTGGCGAATGTGCTTCTCGGTGATGGCGCTGCCGATGCAGGCGACGACGTTGCGCGTGCCATATTGGTGTGTGACGATGGCGTCCATATAGCCCTCGACAATCACCACGCGGTCGTTGCGCTTGATGGCGTCGCGGGCGAGGTCAAAGCCATAGAGCGTCGCGCTTTTGTCGAAGAGCAGGCTTTGCGGTGAGTTGAGGTATTTTGGCGTGCCGCCCGCGAGATCACGTCCACCGAAGGCGATGGTCTGACCGCGCGCGTCGCGGATGGGGAAGATCAGCCGGTTGCGGAAGTAGTCATACAGGCCACCAGGGCGCCCGTTGTTTGGCTCACGTTCGCGCGTAAAGCCCGCCTCCACCAGTTCTTTTTGTGTGTAGCCCTGGCTCATCAGATAGCGGGTAAGCGCGTCGCCATCGGGCGCGAAGCCAAGTCGCCAGAGCGCAAGCGATTCGTTGTTCACCCCGCGCGATTCCAGATACGTCCGCGCGTATTGCGCCTCGCTGGCCTGTAAGAGCTGATGGTGAAACCAGATGGCGGCTGACTCGTTCAGCGCGCGAAGCCGCTTGCGGGTAGCTGTCTCAGCCGCTTCTTCCGCAGTGGTGATCCCCCCATAGGATCGCTCAAGCGTGACGCCCGCGCGCTCGGCCAGCATGCTCAGGGCTTCGGCGAAGTCAAACCCTTGCTGCTTTTCGACAAAGCTAAAGATGTCGCCACCCTCATTGCAGCCAAAACAGCGCCATGTCCCTGTCTCAGGGAAGACGTAAAACGAGGGCGTGCGCTCGCCATGAAAGGGGCAAAGCCCCTTGAACGCTTTGCCCGACTTTCTCAGCGTGACAACCGCCCCAATCTCCTCAACGATGTCGAGCTTCTGCTTGATGCGCTCGATGGGAGTCTGTGGCGTTGATGAAAATGTCGAATGTCCGTCGGTCGCCATAGCGTGTGTTTCCGGCGCCTATCGCTGCTAGCGCGTCTGGTGGGCAGACGCATGACACACTTCAGAGAGTTATTGGCTGGTGGCGCTGGATGATAGATGGGTTTCTCAAAACATCTACGCGGAATATCCTGCATAGTGTAACGTGTGAGCAGACCAATCGTAGCAATCAGTTTTGCTCGCCATTCCCCCTTCCCCGTTGATGAGAAAGGGATGGGTTCGCGCTACCTGCCCACGTAGGCATGCGCCAGGTAGTTCACGATTCCCAGCCCAATCGCCAGCGCCAGGATTACTAAAATAGTGACGATCAGCCGATGCGCCAATACCCAGCGCGCCGGAGCGTGTAAACGTCCAGGCAGAGCAGCGATGAGTCGCTCGTCGGCGAGGCGTAGCGTTGGGCTGCGCGAGACATCGGTTTCGGCAGGAGCAGGTGTTTGGGAAGGCTCCGCTGTCATGGGTGGAGGAGCGAAGTCGCGCAGGAGTCGTCGAAAGCTCTGCGACTGTTGGCGCGTCTCGTCGGGCGTCAGTGGCCGTATGGCCTCCTCCTCGTTACGCAGGGCCGGCGCCTGAGCGTTCACATCATGTGCGGCTTGCGCTTCTTCATGGGCGTGCGCCGCTGGCGAGTTCCCACGCAGATAGGTGAGCGTGTCGGGCGGCATATCATCGAGCGCGTCGGACAGATCGAGTGTCTCCCATTCGCGCTGAGTGAGGGGCACAAGAAACGGTTGCAGCGATTTGAGGTCGTTTAGTAGGGCGATCAGGCGATCAAGCGGCGCGTTGAGGCGTGGCTTGACCAGCGCCTCGGCGAGGGGTTGTCCCTGGCGACCGTGCGCCCCCGCCAGCCGTAACCGATTCGCCACGACACGCAAGGTCTGCGCCTGTTCTCCCCACTCGTCAATCAACTCGCCAAAAGCCGCGATGTCTCGCTCGTCGCCATGCAAGAGGCGCAAACTCTTATCGGCGGCGAACCGCGCGAGGCGGGCGAGATATTCATCGAGGGTCAATGCCGGTAGGCGCTCCGAGAGCAGATCGAGCCAGGCGTCGTTGGATCGCCACATGCGCGCAGGCAAGCCGACGCTCTCCAACGCATCGCCAAAGCGAAGTGTCGCGCGATGAAGATCGCTCAGCAGCGCCACCACCTCGCGCATCACCCGTTGCGGGTCTGCCAGTATGGCGTATTCATCCGGCAGGGCAAACGGCGATGGTTGTTCTGGATCGTCCACTGGCGTTTCCTCTGGCATATCCTTCTCGTGAGCGGGCATGGCCTCATACGAGACATCACGAGACATCACGAGACATCACGAGACATCACGAGACATTGAGACGGCAGGGATAGTTCTTGGCGCTATTGTACACATGCGCTCTGCTTTGCAGCAAGCAGGTGGGCGCTATGGTGACGGAAAGCTGGCGGCGCGGGTTTGCATCGCGCCGTGCTGAGAGATATGATAGCCATATATGCCATTACGGGAGAAGGAGGACTGCGGATGGATCTTCGTTTTGAACGTGGTGATCCACACGAACCACATGGGCATGCGATTCTGTTCGCGCGGACGAGCGGCGGCGCACGCATTCTGGCGACGTATTGTGTGATCCTGCCGATTCAGTTCTCGATTGGAAAGTATCTGCCGCCGATGCTTGTCGGACAGATTCCCCTTGAAGCAATGAGCAGCGAGAACAACCTGAGCGCGATGCCTATTCCTCCAATGCTCGAAGACGTGCCAGGGGTGGAGATGTTGCGCCAGTTGGCCGAGCAGCGCGACGACGACCTATGCGACATGGGCACGCTGCTGATTGATGACGAAAGCCAGCGGCTTGCCTACGCCGCCGAGGCGTGCGCCAGCTATGGGCAGGCGTATCTCCGCTACCAACAACGCTGGCCTGAGCTTCCCTCATCCGCCTCCCCTTCATCCGGTTTCACTGGGAGGACGACGGTTACAGAGAGCACGGATGCCGCCTCATCGCTCGATGATATAGATATTGACGCAGTGGCCGACAGCATGCTCTCCGAGCGAGATCGCCTGAGCGAGATCGCTCGCTTGATCAGCCAGGCGCGCTATGCGCTGGATGTGAACGATCAGCGCCAGTTGGCCGAAGTGAGCGCCCGACTTAAACGGCTTGCCAGCAGCCTGCCGGAAAAATATCGCGCCGACCAGCTTGCCAGCGCCGCACTCTCGCGCGATTCCTCCGGCCCGCAGTTGGCCGCGCTCTACCTGCAACGCGCCTATAAGCTGCTGGACGAAGACTATATCAACATTCCGCCCATCGAACAGCAGATTCGTGAGCTGCGTGGGCAGGAGTAGTAGTGATTGACCGCTTTCCACCTATCCGTCATGAGTATTGTAATGAGGAGGCGCCGATGGATACGATGGACACAAACGACACTGCCGAACTCGAAATCTCCTCATTGCGCGCCGAGGCTACCCCGCGCGAAAAGATCGATAAGGCTGGACGCAACAGCTCCAGCGGAAACATTATCCAGCGGCGTGTGGGCGCTGCGCTCTCAGTGCTGGCTGTGGCGCTGATCGTCGTTTTCGCCTGGCGTGAGGCCAGTGGCGCATCGAGCAGCATCCTCAACACAAACACCACGCTGGCTCCTAATGCGGGTACTGTGTATCTCGAATATGGCGCGCCCTGGGGAAGAGCCTGGCTCAATGGAGAATCGCTCAACGCCTGGCAAACGGAAAGCAATTGGCAGGCGCTTCAACTGCGTGTCGGCCTCAACCACTTCGTGTATGTCGCGCCGCCGTTTCCGCCGCTGCGTTGCACGATCAGCGCGCCCGCCTCCCCAAATGACACCTGTCCATTGATCACCCATTTCAGCGCAGGTGATGTGATCGAAGACCCATCGTTAGGGCGCATCTTGAACCTCCATGCAACGCTCAATCGCCTGTCCCCTGCGCAGCTTCATGCGCTCATCAAGACCACCGACGACGCGCTCAGCACGCTCCAACCACCCAGCGAAGTGTTTAGCCTTGCCCCCATTACCCTGGAGCCAGGCGATCACTATCTTGACGCCAGCAACCATATTCAGGTGGCAAGCCATATCTTGTACGCCGCCCTGACGCTTCAAGTCAATACCAATCCAGGGCGCGCCATCCCTGAGCCGCTTCCCTATACCCCCAGTGCGACTATTCCCTGTGTCTCGTTCTGCCCGCCCACACCCACTGGCGATCCTCTGGTACACTTTGTCGCCACCTGGCGCTATTTCTCTGCGCCGCGCGCCGCTCCGTTCGCTGAGGGAGCCTTCGCGGCCACCCATCTGGCGGGCGATGCGGTGGAATCCATCATGGTCAGGTGGAATGGCAGGTGGCAGGTCTCATTTATTCCCTTCACGTGGCAGGCGTACGCGGATTCGCTGTGCGCCCAGGCGCTTGTGCCGCTGAGCCAGCAACAGCGTGATTTCCCGTTTGGCGGCGCTGCCGTTGGCATTCCCTCCATGGGCTGTCTATTCACCGCAACGACCGATAGCGGACGCCCCGGCGCTATTTTCCTGCTGCGCTGTGGCGTCTGGACGGCCATCAATGCAGCCGCGCGCCAGATGGCGTTGCCCTTCCCTGACGCCTCGCCCCATGAGCTTGCCATTGCAGCGAACGAGTGATACATGGCCGAATACAGCAAGTACAGCAACACCTCCTCTCAACGAGAAGGTGTTTCGCCTGCTTCATGCTCCACGAGCGAGGTTAGCTGGCCCGTTCTGCTGCGCCTGGCTGCGCATCGCTTACGCTTTGTGGGGTAGCCATTAGCGTTGCTTCTCCACCTGTTGTTGGCTTCGAAACAATGCGCGCCTCCATCTCATCATAACGGTTGGCGCGGTAGATCACTGTGGAAAGCAACCAGCTCAGAATGAAGATGAGGATGATGCCCGCCCCGATATAGCCAAAGTTATAGCCGCCGTTGCCGTTGTTGAGGAAGTTCACCTGATCCCAGAATGGGCCGCCCAGGTTGAACTGGCCCTGGATGATGCTCAGCGTTTCAAGCGCGCCAACAAACACGGCCACGATCACTGAGACCAGCGTGATACTGATATTGTAGAACAGCTTGCGTACCGGCTTGACAAACGCCCACCCATAGGCGCCCAACATCATCACACCGTCAGTAGTGTCGGCAAGGCTCATGCCCGCCGTAAAGAGCAACGGCAGCAGCAGCACGACATAGAAGGGGACGTTTTGTGTGGCGAACGCGCCGGTCGCCGCGAGCAGCGCCACCTCGGTCGCTGTATCGAAGCCAAGCCCAAACAAGAAGCCGATGGGATACATCTTCCAGCTTGCGTCCACCGTCTTGAAAAGGCCACGGAAGATGCGCGCAAAGAATCCACGCTTGTTCAGGTATTCCTCGATGGCGTCCTGATCATAGACCCCGCCGCTCGTCACCTGCCTGAACGTGCGGATCACCTCGACGAGGATGATGATGTTCATGATGGCGATGGCGAAGAGGAAGAGCGCGGAGACGGACGTGCCAATCAAGCCGCCATAGGTCTTGAGGGGAGAGTTGTCGTTGGCCAGGTTGTCTTTGATATAGACAGACCCCAACCCAATCGCCGCCGCCATCAAGAAGACAACCGTTGAGTGGCCAAGCGAGAAGAAAAACCCAACAGTCGTTGGCTTCTTTTTCTCTTGCATCAGCTTGCGTGTCACATTGTCAATCGCTGAGATATGGTCGGCGTCAACCGCGTGGCGCAAGCCAAAGCCATAGGCAGGCAACGCTACGACGAGGATGAGTGGATAACGGACTGCGGCAAGCAAGGTAAGAATCCACAGACCAGCATTTACGGCTATCAGGAAACCGTACAATCCGATGACTTTGGAGCGTACTCCTGGGGTGCTGTCACTAAAGACTCGACGCAACGCAAGCATGTATGCCTCCATCCATCTACTTTGGCTTTTGCGGTGTATCTCCCTATAGATGTTGTGTAGGGGAATACAAAAGATAGCATAACACACCAATAGCTTGTACAACAAGATGCGTATGCGCGAGTTTGCAGATGCGAATAGTCGCAAATATCACGCCTGGTTGGCGGCAGGCAGGAATCCCTCTGGCATGCGACATGCGTTCCCTCTCTGAGCTATGATCTGCCAGGAACGAGAGACCCTTTGGCGCTACGCGAACGTATACTGTGTAGAGAAAGCATGGAGCGGGCGGTCAGCATGTTCCGCCCAACAGGAGGATATGTCACATGTATCCAAGCAACAATAATCCGTATGGCTCTCCTTATGGTTCACCCTATGGGGCACCTGGAGCCAATCCCTACGCCTACCCCGGCGCAGGCGCAGCAGGGCTAGACTTCGCGGCGGTGATGCGCCAGGCGTACCTCTGGCTGGCCGGTGGGCTGGTCATCTGCTTCGGCGTCGCCTATGCGGTCGGTCAGGCGGCCAATAGCGCGATACATAACGGGCAGGTCAGTGGCCTTGGCGCACTGATCTTCAACCCGGTGGCTCTGATTGTCGCTTTTGTGGTTTACCTGGGATTAGGGTTTGGCTTCTATCCCATTGTCAGACGCGCCAATCCGGCGCTTGGCGGCGTGTTGTACGCAGTCTTCGCGGTTGTCTTTGGCTTTCTGGTTTCGGGCATCTTCGTCGAGTATACGACCGCAAGTATCGCGACAACCTTCCTGATCACCGCCGCAATGTTTGGGGTGATGTCGGTCGTTGGCTATGTGACGCGGCTCGATCTTTCAAAGCTGTGGGCGGTCTTCCTGGTCGCGCTGATCGGGCTGATCATCGCCAGCATTGTCAACATCTTCCTCGCCAGCCCGATCCTCTACTGGGTCATCACCTTCGCTGGCGTGCTGATCTTCACTGGGCTGATCGCCTACGACACGCAGTGGCTCAAACGCAACGCGATGTCCATCACGGCGTATAGCAGCGGGAATACCGACGCGGTGGCGCGTGTGGCGCTGATTGGCGCGTTCCGCCTGCTGCTCGATTTCGTCAACCTCTTCCTGTTCCTGCTGCGCATCTTTGGCAACAGCCGGAACTAGGGCGGACGTTTGGCCCCCACCCCAACCCCTCCCCCGCTGCGGCGGGAGAGGGGCTATATTTTGTGTGTTATACCCCCATCTCTTCACGCGCAATAGTGATCAACTGGGCGACGTTGACGTTCAGCCACTCCTCGCGTTCGATGGCTGCGCGCGCGCGATCAATCGCCGCCTCGTGTGGGCTGATCCCCTGGCGCACCCGCCCGATGCGGTGGATTAACGAGGTATACGAACGCACTCGCAAGAGCAATGGCAGCGCCTCGATCTCCGGTTCGGTGAGACGCAGCGCTTGCGCATAGCCTCGCAGGAAGGCGCGCATGATCGGCCACTCGTCGCCGCTGCCAAGCCGCTGGATCGGCCACCAGCTCAGCGCGACCGTCAAATCCATCGCCCGCACGTCGCGCGTGCAAAACTCCCAATCCACCACGCCCGTGACGCGCTCGCCCTCGATCAGCACATTAGAGGGATCGTAATCCTCATGGCAAAGCTGCTGTGGCAGGCTGGCGTAGACGTCTGGAATGCGTTCGACCAGCCAGGTATAGCGATCCGCCAGTCGCTGTCGTATGGCTGCGTCCACAGGAAGTGTGGCTATCGCTTCGAGCGGGTCGGGAACCAGAGGATGGCAGCGCGCCAGGTCGCTGTAGGATCGCCAGCTAGACGCCTCATCTTCAGTAACCTCGACACGGGCGAGCGCGGCGTCGAGCGTTCCCAGCGCGGCGCCACAGGCCAACGTCTGTGCGAGGTTGTGGCGGTCGGGCGCGGCGCCTGGAATCAGCCGGGTAAGTGTGGCAAGCGCGGAGCGCCCGTCAATATCTACACTTGCCGCCAGTGCGCTGGTATGGGTAGGAAGAAACACAGGAACCGCGAACGGCAGTCCGTTGTCCTGTAACTGCGCCAATACATTTTGCGTGAAACGTAGCCGCCACTCGTCCGCGTAGTTTCCCGCCAGCGAGAGGACGAATTCCTTGTCTGGCGTTGTCACGCGATAGACAAGGTTATTCGTTCCACCCGCGAGCGGCGTGATCTTAAGCGGACGCGGCAAACCCCAATGAACTGCCAGCGCATCCGCCACTATGGATGCTTCCATCCGCTATTGCTGGCCGCCCTGTGGCGGATAGGGCGACTGGTAAACGCCTGGTTGAGGCGGGTACTGTGCTGGTGGATACTGAGCAGGCGGATATGCTCCTGGCTGCGCGCCAACCTGCCCAGGCGCGCCATACGGCGGAGGATAGGCTCCTGGCTGCTGTGGATAGGGCGGATACTGTGGCGGATAGGCGCCCGGCTGCTGTGGGTAGGGTGGATAGCCCGGCTGGAACATCTGCTGCTGCTGCTGCTGTTGCCTTTGCCTTTGCTGTATCGCCGAAAATGCCCGCATGCGTACAATGCTCCAGGCGATACGCGCGCCGCCAAGCAGCAGCAAGATGACACCATAGAGGGTTGT
>Ga0070737_10001438_pt1 | contig 34097 bp, 26 predicted proteins | sample Coa_R1_10_FD_66438 | JGI IMG/M metagenome (GOLD analysis project Ga0070737, IMG submission 66438) | Surface soil microbial communities from Centralia Pennsylvania, which are recovering from an underground coalmine fire - Coalmine... | ecosystem: Environmental > Terrestrial > Soil > Unclassified... | reverse complement strand
GGGGGGTCGGTGAGGGGCCTGGGAGCAGGACCTTGGCCGCCGACCAGCCGGGGGGCCTGTCGAGGGTCGGAAAGCGGAGTGCACCTGGCGTGCCAAGTGGTCGAGCTAGGGGCTCGATATCCCGAGCGCAGGATCGCCGGTCCCCTGAGCGGGCGTGAGCAAGGGCGAGAGGCCAAGGGCGGCTGGCCTCCGAGGGAGGTTCCCATGCCCAACCGCACCTCCCCGCTGATCGGCGAGCGGTGGAGCCGAGCGGGGGAGGGCAGAGCCTGGCCTCCGGAGCGAAGGCCGTTTGGTGGCGTGGGGACCCTGCCGGACCCGTCGGGGGATCGATGGCCAGCCTCCCGGATCGAACCCTCCATGCACGTCAGCGACGCGTACGTGCCATAGCGAGATCGCTGACGGAGGCTTCCTCTGGACCTGCTGGGCCGGATCGCTGCCAGTGCCCTCTCCTGTTTCGCCGGGGGCAGGAGCGACGCTGCCGGGCGTGAGCGGCCCTAGCTCCCGGCGGAGCCTCCTCGCTTGAGGGCTGGGGCAGCCGACGACCTCTGCTTCGCGGTTCGCGCTACCCTCCGGACGAGACCGAGACGTCCCGGCGCATGGCCTTCCAGGCCTCACGGGCCTCGATCACGGAGACCTCGTCCTCGATGGTGGAGACGTCGCCCGGATCTCGATCTAGGGTCACTGCCTTCAACACCCGGCGCATGATCTTGCCGCTGCGAGTCTTGGGCAGGGCGCCGACGAAGTTCAGGTCCCCGATCACGGCCACCGGGCCAAGCTCGCGTCGCACCGTTTCCACCAACTCCGATTTCAGTTCCTCAGAGGGTTGATAGCCCTGCTTGAGCACCACGAAGGCCGCGATCACCTCCATGCGCACCGGGTCGGGCCGCCCCGTCACCCCTGCCTCGGCGACGGCAGGATGGCGTAGGAATGCGGTCTCGACCTCGATGGTCCCGATCCGGTGCCCGGCGACCTTGATGATCTCGTCTGCTCGGCCGCTGAACCAGACGTAACCATCCTGATCGACGGAGGCGGCATCGCCGCTCAGGTACAGGGTCTTGCCGGGGATCCGCCGCCAGTAATCGTTGGCGTAACGCTCGACCTCGCCCCACAGCGTCGGCGTCAGGCCCGGGAAGGGCCGCTTGATGACCATCATGCCCTTCTCATGGGGGCCGAGCTCTTCGCCTTCGGGCGAGACCACCGCTGCCTCGATACCCGGGAGGGCGATGCCGGCCGAGCCCGGCTTGATCGGGAGCATGCCCAGCCCCCAGGGGTTACCGAAGATGGGGCCGGCCGTCTCCGTCTGCCACATGTGGTCGATGACGGGGATGCGGTCCTCCAGCACCTCCTTCTGGAGCCACTCCCAGGCTGGCGGGTTCAGCACCTCTCCGGCGCAGAAGACCCGGGTCAACGAACTCAGATCGTGGTGGCGTGAGGGCTCCGTCCCATAGCGCATGAGCATGCGGACCGCGGTCGGGGAGGTGAAGACCCCGGTCACGCCGTTCGCCTCGATGATCCGGTAGAAGACCTCCGCGTCGGGATGGTCGAGGGCCCCCTCATAGGCCAGGGTCGTGCAGCCTACGAGGAGCGGGGCGTAGACGATGTAGCTGTGGCCTACCACCCAGCCGATGTCGGAGGTGGACCACCAGATATCGCGATCCTCTAGACCGAACATCCAGCCGGCCATGGCGTGCACGAACACCTGATAGCCGCCATGCACGTGCACGGCCAGCTTGGGCTTGGCCGTCGTGCCAGAGGTGGCGAGGATGTAGGCTGGCTCGTTGGCCTCCAGCCACTCCACCTCCTCGCTCTGACCGTCGCCCAGCCTCAGGAAGTCCGGCCAGGTGAGGTCACGGCCCGGGGTCATCGGTGGCGTGGCGGTGCTCCGCGTCAGGACCACGACCTTTTCCACTTGGCCCCCTTGGGCGGCCAAGGCCTCGTCCACGATGCCCTTCAAGGGGACCTCCCTGCCCTTGCGGTAGGTCACGTCGGCGCAGAAGACCGCCTTGGCGTCCGCCATCGCCAGACGATCGCCCAAGGCGCCGGCGCCGAAGCCGGCGAAGACCACGAGGTGGATGGCCCCGATCCTGGCGCAGGCGAGCATGAGCACGATTGCCTCGGCGCAAGTCGGCATGTAGATGCCGATGCGGTCACCCCGCCGGATGCCGAGCCCCCTCAGGGCGGCCGCGACTCGCCTGACCTCGTGCTGCAGCTGGGCGTAGGTCAGGACCGTTCGCTCGCCCCGCTCGTTCTCGCAGACGAGCGCGGCACGCCCGCCCTGGCCGCGCTCAACGTGTCGGTCGACACAGTTCCAGGCCAGGTTCGTGATCCCGCCGACGTACCAGCGGAAGTAGCGGCCGCGCTCGTCCGGGGTGCTCGGGTCCCACTCGAACACCCGCTCCCAGCGCCGTTGCCAGGGCAGGGCCTCAGCGGCTCTGGCCCAGAAGAGGTCCGGATTGGCGATCGCCTCCCGTCGCAGGGACCTGATGCGCGGGCTGATCAGCTCGATGTCCGTATCCGTCATGCCTGTATCTCCACGCCCCTCCCGTCTCGTCGGGTCTCCCTGGGGGTTAGGTTCGCCTCGGCCTGGGGCGATTTGACGTCCTCTGTCCGGGGCTCCGTGAATCGAGTGTAGATGGCCTTGGGCCGGCGTACGAGCCGTGGCGCGCACGTCGAGGGAGGCACTGATCAACGGGATCGGGGCGTCGGCTGCCAACCGCCGGCCTCAGGATGGGCGAGGCGGTTGCGGAGGACACCGATGCCGCTGACCTCAAGCTCGATCACGTCGCCGGGCTGCAGGCGGCGGCCGAGCTCGAGCCCGCAACCGCGGCCGACCGTGCCCGAGCCGATGAGGTCGCCGGGCTGAAGGTTCTCGCCCCAGGAGAGGTAGGCGATCAGCTCGGCAGGGCTCCACCAGATGGATCCGGCGTTGCCGCGCGACCACTCCTCCCCATTGACCCGGGCCCGCATGTCGAGGTCGGTCAGGTCGAGCTCGTCCAAGGTGGTGACCCAAGGGCCGACCGCGGTGGCAAAGTCCTTGCCCTTGGCCGGGCCAAGGTTGAGCTGCATCTCCCGTCCCTGGATGTCACGAGCGCTGAAATCGTTGTAGATCGTTACCCCGAAGAGGTGCGCCGCGGCTTGCTCCGGCATGAGGTTGCGGCCTGAGCGGCCGATCACGAACCCGAGCTCCAGCTCATAGTCCATCCAGCTCGTGTAGGGGGGCCAGGGCACCACCGCCTCATGACCGATCAGGCTCGACTGGCTCGCCTTGTAGTAAGCCGGGAGTTCATAGGCGGTGGGATGCACCTCATGACCCAGCCTGGCGGCGGCGTTGCTCAGGTGCTCCTTGAAGGCCATGCAGTCGCGCACCACTGGGGGGTCAACCGCCGGCAGCCAGGTGAGCCCTTCCAGCTCGAGGGAGGCGTCGTCGCCGCAACGCGCCAGCGCCTCCGTCGCCATCTCGAGGAAGATGGGGCCGGCCCCGATCGCGCTTGCCATGCTCCCCGGGAAGGTAGCCGCCGCCAGCCTGGCTGCCGCCTCCGGGCTGGCGTGGCGGCCGATGAGACGCAAGCGCTCCGCTGCCCGTAGGTCCACCACCCGGCCTTGCTCGGGCAGCACGGCCACCAGGCGGGCTTCAGGTCCGTCGATGCCCTCTCGGGAGATCCTGCCTAGCTTCATCGTGCCACCTCCCACGGATGGTGCCTGGTCGAGCCGGGGGCGGGCGTCTCCACCCTCCTCCGAGGAGCCATGGTAGAGGTTGAGCCCTGCGTGGGGGAGGTGGTTCCCGGGCGGCGCCGGGTTGCCCTGGCCTCGCGTCGTCCCAGCGCCCAGAGGTGGGAGATTCCATGTATAGTCATCGGCAATATCGATTGACGTTGCCGGCTTCGCGAATTGGGGCGCCTCCCTGGGCGGCTACTATTGGCAAGCCGCTGGGGAGAAGTAGCCCTGCATCGGCCTACTATTGGCTGTCGCATTCCCTCGACGAGCCTGCTAGGTTTGATGACCGCTGGCGCGCCTGCCGGTCATCCTTCCGAGGGGTAGTGAAGAGGAGAGAGTGATGCTCAGCCGGCTTCAAGGGGGAGGGGGCATGGGGTGCGTGCCCGCTGAGCGGCGGGCTCGGCCTCCAGGTGTTCCAGGAGGACGCCGATGTCGGTGATTCCTCTCCCCGGGGGAGAGGTTGCGGAGGACGTCCGCGATCGGGCCGTCCGGCTCTTCACGTTCCTACGCGAGTACACCCAGCTCCGGGTGCGGAGCGTCCGTACCACTGACGCCTACGAGCAGGTGGTCTGGTTGTCCGACATCCCTCGGGCCTCGGGTTGCTACTGCTCGGCCTTCACCCGATCTCAGAAGGACGCCGAGATCTGGGTTGAGATCCATCAGCCTGTCCCCCAGCCGCCGCCTGATCCTCCCCCGGCCCTGCGCGCCTGGCTTGATGGCTCGCTGCTGGGCGACTCCAGTCATGAGGCGCCCCCATTGGTTGAGGGGGCTCCGATGCTCAGCCCCGACCTACGCGTGGTCTACGAAACCTACGTTGACCGCCTCTGGCGGCCTTGGGCGGAGGAGGATCGGATCCTCCAGCTCCAGCAGCGCATCTATACCGACCTCTTCCGACTCCACCATCTCCAGCAGCGGTTCGGGGAGGCCTATGAAGTCGTCATGGGCGTTGGCCTCCTGGCCTGGAAGGCCCCATCCGGGACCGTCATCCGCCGTCACCTGATCGTCGCCCAAACCGACGTTCGCTTCGACCCCGACCGAGGCGTGATCACGGTCACCGCCGACGTGGACGGCGCTCGTCCAACCCTTGAGCAGGACATGGTGGAGCCGGAGGAGCGGCCCGCCCCGGAGGAACTCGGTCGCCTCACCGAGCTGCTGGAGGAGGTCGGCGACGACATCTTCGCCGACGAGGCGGTCGTTCGCTGCCTCCAGGGGTGGGTCCAGGCCGCGCCCTTCGGTGGTCGCTATGAGGATCTCCTTGAGCCGCCCCTGGAGGTCTCTGAGACGCCGGTCGTGCACTTCGCCCCCGCCCTCATCCTCCGCCGGCGGATGGAGCGTTCGGTGCTCCAGGCGTTGGACACGATCGTCCGCCAGCTCCAGCAAGGGGCCTACGTGCCGGAGGGGGTTCGCCGACTGGTTGACGTGGTCGAGGAGCAACCGTCGGGGCAGGACCCCGCCAGCGTCGAGGACGAGATCCTCTTCCCGCTCCCGGCCAACGACGAGCAGCTAGAGATCGTGCGGCGATTGCGCCGACAGCCAGCCGTGCTGGTCCAGGGCCCGCCGGGAACCGGCAAGTCTCACACCATCGCCAACCTGGTCGCCGACCTGCTCGCCCATGGACAGCGTGTGCTCGTCACCAGCCACACGGCGAGAGCCCTGCAGGTCCTGCGCCAGATGATCCCCCCGGAGATCCGGGAGCTGGCGGTGGTCGCCCTGGGTGGGGATGTCAAGGGGCGCGAGGAGCTCCAGAACTCGGTCCAAGGCATCGTCCGTCGACATAACAGCTGGACCCCCCACCATGCTGAGACCCGCATCGCCGAGCTCCGCAAGGATCTCAACGCGGCCCGGGAACGGGAGGCGGAGATCCTCAGCCGACTGAAGTCGGTGCGTCAGCGCGATTGCTATCGCAACCCGCCGCTCTTCGGAGACTACGAGGGGAGCAGCCAGGAGATCGCGGAAACGATCCGGCGGCGCGCCCCCAGGCACGGCTGGGGGGCGGGCCTGATCGATCCGGAGCAGGAGTGCCCCCTCACGGACGCGGAGGCGATCGAGTTGCTGGAGCTCGTACGCTCCATCGACAAGGGAGCCCAGGAGCAGCTCGAGATGGCCGTGCCCGATCGCCAAGCGCTGCTCTCGCCGGACGCTTTCAGCGCGCTGGTCGAGGAGGAGCATCAGGCGGCAGCGCGCAGTGCCGAGTTCACAGAGTTCCGCACCCACCCTGCCTACGACTCCTTGCGCACGGCCTCCCCAGAGGCACGTCAGACCCTGTGGAACGCCCTCTACGAGCTGATCCAGTACCGGGCCGACCTGAACCGCAGCTCGGAGCCGTGGATCCCGCTGGCGGCGGAACAGGTGCTCTCAAACCAGCCCAGCCGTTGGCAGGGCTTGGAGCGCGTGACCCGCGAGACCTTGGACTTCGTCCGATCGACGCTGGAAAGCGTGGGCAATCCCAGGGTCACCGGCATCGGGGACCCGAACACGGTCCATGCCGATGCCAGCGCGCTCCTCGAGCACTTGCGCCAGGGCGGCGGCCTGGGGGTCGGCCCCTTCCGCCCAGCGGTTGTCCGGCAAGCTGCCTACTTGCTTGACGGGATCCGCGTTGACGGTCTCCCTTGCCGAGATCCAGCCGTGTTGGAGCGCCTGGTGTTGTGGTTGGAGGCCAACCTGCGCCTGGACCGCCTGGACGCGGAATGGAACGGTCTCCGGCTCCCCCCGGTCGGCTCTGGCACCAGTCGAGCCTCGGAGTACGCCGACGTCCTCAGCACCCTGCAGCAGGTCCTTGACCTGGAGCCGCGGCTGCGCACCGCGGAGCAGGCGGCAGGGTGGATCCCGGCCCTGGAGACGCCGGTCTGGCACGACATGGACGCCCTCCGCAACCTGTTGAACGCGGTCGAGGCCAGTCACTGGGACGCTGCCTGGGCGGAGGTGAGCGCGCGTTACGCCCCTACCGAGCGCGTGCTTGAGGCGGTGTCGTTGAAGCCCAACCCTCACCCGTTGGTCGAGACCATGCGGGAGGCGGTGCGAACACGCAGCCCCCAACGCTACGGCCTGACCTATGGCGCGTTGGAGCAGCTGGAGCTGCTGCGGCAGCGCAAGGCTCGGCGTGATGAGCTGCTGCAGCGGCTGCGTGAGCGAGCACCTCGGCTGGCGGAGCGCCTTGAGCAGCAACCGGAGGATCCGGAGTGGGATGCCAGGCTGGGCCAGCTGCAAGCGGCATGGCATTGGGTTCAGGCCGACCATTGGCTCCAGGGGGTCACGCATCCGGTCGAGGTCGGGCGCCTCCAGCGAAGCCTGGACGACGCCCGCTATGAGATCAGCTTGGCCACGCGCCGCCTGGCTACTGAGCTGGCCTGGTACCACTGCCTGGCCAGGCTCACCGAGCATGAGCGCATGCACCTTGTGGCTTGGGAGAACGCCGTCCGGCGGATCGGCAAGGGGACCGGTCGGCAGGCGCCTCGCTATCGACGCATGGCTCGCGACGCCATGCAAGGTTGTCGGTCGGCTGTCCCCGCCTGGATCATGCCCATCTTCAAGGTGGCGGAGACGGTGGACATCGCTCCCGAGGTCTTCGACATCGTGATCGTGGACGAGGCCAGCCAGTCAGGGCCGGAGGCGCTGTTCCTCCAGTTCCTGGCCAAGAAGGTGGTCGTCGTTGGCGACGATCAGCAGATCAGCCCCGACAACGTCGGCGTCGAGCGAGAGAAGGTGGAGATGCTCAACGCGCAGTACCTCCATGACATTCCGCTCGGCGCTCACTACGACGCCGACAACAGCTTCTTCGACCTCGCCCGCATTCGCTTCCGCGACCGGGTGGTGCTCCGAGAGCACTTCAGGTGCATGCCCGAGATCATCCAATTCTCGAATGACCTTTGCTATCGGGAGCATCCGCTCGTCCCTCTCAAGCAATTCGGCGCCGGTCGGCTCGCTCCCGCTGTCCAGGTCCGGCATGTGCACAACGGCTACACCCATGACGGGGAGGTCAACGACCCCGAGGCGCGGGCGATCGTGGAGCAGATCGTGCGCTGCATCGCTGATCCCGCCTACGCGGGTAAGACCTTTGGGGTGATCAGCTTGGTTGGTCACTACCAGGCCGAGGTCATCGACCGGCTGCTGGCCCGGCACGTCGACCCCGCCGAGATCGAGCGGCGGGCGATCGTCTGCGGTGACCCCTATGCCTTCCAGGGTGACGAGCGGGACGTCATGTTCCTGAGCCTGGTCTACGCCCCCTCCGATGGTCGGCTCGTCGGGTCCTTGACCACCGAACGTGACCGTCGACGCTTCAACGTGGCTGCCAGCCGTGCCCGTGAGCAGATGTGGGTGTTCCACACGGCGACGCTTGATGCCCTCGACCCGGAGGGCATGCCAGCCCGGTTGCTTCGCTATTGCCTCAGCCCACGCATCGAACCCACGCCGTTGGGGGACGTGGACGTGCAACGGCTGCGCCGGCGGGCCGCGGAACGCGAGCCGGGGGACCGACCGCCGGTGCCCTTCGACAACTGGTTCGAGGTGGACGTCTTCCTCCGCATCGTCGACGCCGGCTACCGGGTGATCCCCCAGTACGAGATCGGCGGCTACCGAGTGGATCTCCTGGTGGAGGGCCTGCGCGGGCGGCTGGCGGTTGAGTGCGAGGGCGATGACTGGGCGGGGGTTGAGCAGTTCGAGGAGGCTGCCCTGCGCCAGCGCCAGCTCGAGCGCTGCGGCCTGCCCTTCTGTCGTATCCGCGGTTCCGCCTTCTACCGGGACCCCGACCTCGCCATGGAGGAGCTGTGGGCGGACCTCCGGGAGCACCGGATCTACCCCGAGGGGCAGGAGCCCCCGTCCGAGCTGGCGGGCGCGGCCGACCTCGAGGGTTCGGAGCGGGTGCCCGAGTCCGGCTCTGCCCCCGGTGGCACGGAGACGGAGGCCTGGCAGGGGGATGACGCCTTCGACTTCGGCTGGGAGGACCTGGACCCCCCCGGGAGCGAGTGAGGAGCCCGGCGTGGGGAGCGGGGCCACGACCTCCTCGACAGGCGGGCCGTGGGCGTGATCCCCGGAGGGCCGAGGGCGCCACGCACGGGCTGGACTGGCCGCTCGCGACGAGCTGGCCGGTGAAGGCCCCGGTCGTCCTCGGACCCGCTCCGCGTCCGCGACGGCGGATCGACGTCCGCCTCCTCCTGGTGGTGACCATGGGGGCGGTGGTCGCGGCAGCGGTGGCGTGGACGGCGCGGTCCGGGGCCACGACCCCGACGACGGGGCCGGTTGGGACCTCGCTCGGGCTCGCGGTGGCGAGCCCGATTCCCGCTGTCTCCTCTCCAGAGGCAGTGGCGGGGCCGCCCGACTCGGTCATGGTGGCGACGCCCCGCCCGACCCCAGTCGCGATCACGCCGGCCAGGACGCCGTCCGCAGCCTCCCCCGGCCCCACCCCGGTCGTCTCCTCTTCCCCGTCGCCTTGGACGGGTGGAGAGATGCGGCAGCATCGCCAGGGAGGGCCGCCGTGGACTCAGGTGCCCTGGTGCTGGCGAGGGGACTGTCCCGATGGGGGCTGAAATCGTTGACAGCGGATGAAGACCAAAGGTATCGTCGTTCCCACCCTGATCACGAATGAGAGGGGCTAGTTCCTTCCATGAGTGACGTGATCGTCAAATCCCCGCCCGAGGTGGTCGCGCCGCCGCGAGAGGCGGTGCCGATTATCCCGGTTCGAGGGCTGCCGGTCGTGGCGGCGGTGATCGCCGGCCTGGTGGCGGCCATCGCCAGCAACTCGCTGTGGGCGTTGAACTTCCTCCACGTGAGCTGCGGCGCGCTCTGGACGGCCATCGACCTCTTCATGGGCTTCGTGGTCGGTCCGACCCTGGCCCGCATGGAGGTGCCGGCGCGCATCGCGCTGACCCGGCGGCTGATGCCCCAAATGCTGCTGATCATGCCGACGCTGGTGTTGGTCACCCTTACCACCGGCTGGCAGCTGGCCCGTTACCTCGGGTACCTGGTGTTGCCGTACCCTCAGCACTGGTGGCTGGTGGCCTCGTACATCGTGGTCGGGGTGATGGCCATCGTCGCCTATGGCGTGCTGGAGCCAGCCAACATCAGCGTGCTCCTGGAGCTGCGTAAGCCGCGGCCCAACGTGCTGCTCATCGGCCGCCTCATGCGGCGCTTCATCTTCACCGCGGGCGTCACCGGGGTCATGCAGGTGGCGACGCTGGTGATCATGACCCGGATCACGACGTGGTGAGCCCGTCCGACGCCGGGGTGCCCGAGGCCGACGAGCCCTACCTCGGGGACACGTCACGCTCGCCCGTGGTCGGCTGCATGCTGGCCTCCATCGTCTGCGCCTTCCTCTCGGTGGGGATCATTGCCGCCTATCTCCCGCGCCCGGCGCCGCTGCCCTGGTCGATCGGCTTCCTGGTCGCCTCGGCCGCGCTGCTGGCGGCGGCGCTGGTCTTCCTGCTCCGCCGTCGCGGCTTCGCTTGGCGGCTCTTCTTCGCCGTCGCACGCTGGATACTGGCGCTGACGCTGGTCTTCACCGCCATGGCCGTCTACGTCTTCGTGTCGGACGGGACCCCGCTCAAGACCATGGCCATCATGGCGATAGTGCTCCTGCTCACGGCCATCGACATCCCAGTCCTGGTCGGCTTCTCGGTCGCGCGTCACGAGCGCCCCTGACGGTCCTGGGGAGGCGGATCCTCCAGGGCTCCCCTGGTTGTGCCGGGGATGGCGTGGAGCTGGGAGGGGGCGCGCACCGGCCGACAGGCGGCGCGACCCATGCCCGCACGTTGGGTGACGGCGGTGGTGGCCGGCAGGTGGGCCATGGGGGCGGGGATGCCGACCTCGGCCAGCGGGCCCACGAACCGGCCCCGGCCCACGGTGGCTGCGAACGCCACCGCCCTGGACGCCGCCTCCAGCCCCCCGAAGCCTCTGAGACAGGGGCCCACCCCGCTCCCGTGGCATCGCATGGGGACGGCGGTATCTCCCTGGTTGAAGCGGCCCCTGGGGATGGTTCGACCGGATCTGACGCCAGCGCTCAGGGAAAAGATGACAAGGGTGAGCATGTCGGCTCCCCCCTCGTCGAGGGGCCTGGCCCCGCCCCGGTGGCGAGCACGTTCAAGCCCAGGTTCTCGCGGCGCCCCTCCCCGTTCACGCCCCTGGCGATAACGGTGACCACGCCCCCCACCCGGCTGCGCGATGCCAGGGCGTCGCTCCACCTGTCGGCGATGGGCCTCCGCCCAGCGGCCTACCCGGGGGGCTGGGCATCGAGGAGCAGGCCGAGCCGAGGCGCACCGTCTGTGGCTTGCTCACCTTCCGCTCCCCTCGGCGCCGTCGTGGGGCAGCGGGCGCAGCTGTCGTCGCTCCTCCCCTAGCCGCTGCGGGACAGGGCCTGGAGCTGGCGGTTCTCCCTGCTGTCCCCCTCCAACCCCCACCGACGCCCACCAAGTCGCCCGGGACGTGGCCCATCAGGGGTTCGACTACTCTCTTCGATCGGGGTCATGGGCTTCACCGAGGTTGGGAGGGGGCACTACCTGGTTGGCCACCACCCGCGGCTGCCGGCTCAGAGGCAGCCCGCGCCCGACCCACTCCACCCCATCTCAGCGTTGTGTGGGCAGTGCCGCAGACGTGGCCCGGTGGCTGCCCAGCTCTCGGTAGGCGTCGAGGATGTCCGGCCACTGGCTTGCCTCACTCGATGGGAAGGGTTCTCCGTACTGTGGCATTTGGTTCCAGCACCAGCACCATCCCCCATCGGGGGCGACTTCGACCGGCGGTCAGGTCAACCGGGGGTACGAGCCTTGAGATGGCCGTCGCTGCGGACATTGCCGTGGCCATGGGGCGAGGGGCCAGGGATGGCATATTGCCTATGGCACGCATAGGACGATCCAGGTAGGATGAGGTCTGTCAGCGGTATACGTTAGAAGGGCTGGATGGTCAGCTTGGCGCTGGCCACGGAAAGGAGGGAGCATGCCGAGGTTTTCGCACTCCCCATTCCCAGGAGAGCGGGAGTGGCGGGTACGACGTGGGCTGGAGTTGCCTGAGTCCACGTCGGCCCGGCTGCCGGGCCCATTTGCCTCGACAATCCCCTCCCCCACTCATTGCATGGGCCGGTAGCCACTCGTGCTGCCGGCCCCAGGCCCGGCTCCGACCAAGCCCCCTTGGTCGAGGGGCGGGGGCTTGAGTCCGGTGAGTTCTGCTCCAGGGCGAGAGGCGTAAGGCCGGCGCCAGGCCCGCTCGGCGGGGACGCCAGTGGGTTGATGGCGTCCCCGCATGGAGCCCGGAGCAACGATCCCACTACCGGTGCGCTGGGCTTTCGGTCGAAGGAGGAGGCCGTCGGGCGGCCAGCGGCGATCCCTCGAAGCTGGCTCCAGTTACTGCCGCTGCTGAGCCTGGGCCAGTTGCTCGCAGGTGCTGATTGCGGATGACGAACCGACGTTCGAGGTCGTGTCCTGTTGGCTCACCAAGCGTAGGCCGAGAGCACCGGCGATTGTTTCGGTGATCGTCTGCAGGGGAGCTGGAATGTTGGTGTTGGCCAGCGAGACCGAGTACGAGTTCGAGGTCGGCTCGCAGATGATGACCGGCACCTGGGTGTTCTGGCTGTGCTCGGTGTCGGCCAGGACGACCGGAGCCATGCTCAAGCTGCTGGCCAGGACAATGCCGGCACCGGCGGCCGCGATGATGCGTGATCTCATGCTGCACCTCCATGATCTTGAAGCTGGCTGGACTCGGTCCTCGCCCCGGCCTCGAATCGAGGACGAGCAGGGGACAGAGGTTCGGTTCGGCGTCCCAGCTTTACCGGTGGCCCGCGTCTGATCGTTGCGCGCGATCGTCACTGCCCCTGGATACGGAGCCTGCCTTGGATCGGCGCATCGGATCCAGCGAGAAGATCTGAACGGTCCACCGTTCCTCGGAGGTGCCGGACTGCTGGCGCCCCGGCTCCCGCTTGCCTGGGCATGGGCTGGTGGGGCCTCGTGCCGGGGATCAGGTGGGGACGCCACTCGACGAGTGGCGTCCCCGGGGAAGCGTTTCGCACACCGTCTCGGATCGTGGAGTTGGGTAGGCGAGAGGTCCCGGGCGGGCGACCCTGGGTCGGTGTGCCGCATGTAGATCGATGGAGCCGCCGACGGTTGCGGCGGCTTTCCACCAGTGGCTTCGGCTACGGTTGCGTCTGCGCCTCTGCCTCGGCCGCTTGCTCGCAGGCGCTGACCGAGGACGACGAGCCGACGTTCGAGATCGTGTGCTGCCCGTTCTCCAGCCGCAGGCCGAGAGCGCTAGTGATCGTTTCGGTGATCGTCTGGACAGGGGCAGCGGTGTTGGTGTTGGTCGTGGAGATGGCGTACGAACTCGACGTCGGCTCGCAGACGACGATCGGCACCTGGAAGTTCCGAGCGTGCCAGGCTTCAGCCAGTGCAGTCGGGGCCAGGCCCAAGCTCGTGGCCAGGACGGCGCCGGCTCCAACTGTTGCAAAGATGCGTGATCTCATGAAGCACCTCCGTGTTCTTGGCATTCACCGGTTCGGTCGCTGGTCGGTCCTCAAGTCGAAGGCCGACCGCTCTTGGGCGGCATGGATCGGTTTGACATTCCCAACTCCATCGACGGCAAGACCGTCCTGCCCGAGGACCTCAATACCTCACCTGCCGCACATTGGTGGTGCATGTCCTGTGGCTGGTTCACGATCGCTGCTGCTTCCGATACGGAGCCTCCTGCGGATCAGCACATCGGTTCATCGGAGGCAATGGATGGGTCGGAGTTCGAGCTAGCTTCGGCCCGAGGTCGGGTTGGGGCGCGCCACCGGCTCTCGCCTGACCACACGACGTGGCCACGCCTCGGCAGGATGGCCGAGGTCACCGACGTGGGGATGCTAGCCGCCGGCCAGATGGCGGCCGGGAACTCCAGGCCATGGCATCATCTCGTGGCGTGCCCCGGCGGTGGGGAGCAGTGATGGCGCTTGCCTCGGCCTTCCCCACCGGCCCTTCATCAGTCCTTGACCACCAGATGCCAGGCGCAGGTGGATCGGATCTCAAGGTGGTAGTGCTGGCCGCCGGGATAATCTTTGGTCACGTCCCGAGTGCCGCCTCCCGAGATGTAGTCGACCGGGCTGCCGTCGGCTCCCTGCACCTGGAGCGTGAACCGAGAGTCGAGGTCGGAGCAGGTCCAGGATGCCCGAAGCTGCCAGGGGCCAGGGGGATCAATGTCGGCCTGGCTGGTTCCTCCCGAGGAGCGGGCATCGATGACGGTGAGGGATGGGTTCTCCGATGTCGATCCCTGGGGAGAGGGTGAGAGAACTGCATCCGGTTGCCCGCTGAGGATCTGGCTGATGTCGCGTTGTTGGTCGATCTGGGCCGCGAGCGAGGATCCACTCGTCGCTCCCAGGAAAAATGATGCCAGTCCGAATGCTACGGCCAATGGCCGGTATCGTCGCAGCCACTTCATGTGCATATTTCCCACAGCCAGTCGAGGTATGCGATACGGGATGTCCCGTGCTGACGCCACTCAGGATGTCCCCTGGTCATCCGAAGAGTCAAGCCGCAGATTCGGAACCGGCTCATCACGTGGGGATGAGAGATTCCTCGTGGACCATGGAATCATCCGGCTACCGGGGGGCGGGCTCCGGAGCAGGACGTGAGCGGGCAGGGCTTGGCGAATTTGGACCAGCGTTGGCGACGCCCACAGGCGTAGCCGGGGCGCCCGAGACCCGGGTTGCGGAGGCTGGAGGCCATGGAGGGCGCGGACCCGGGAGGCCGAGGATCTGGACCCTGGTCCAGCTGGCCTGGGCCCGCGGGGTCACGATCGGGCCGCAGCGGCGGCGGCCCTCTCTCCCCTCGCTCGGTGGCCGTGACGCGCTGGCGGCCCCGGATCGCCGCGCCCGGGGTCGGCTCACGGCCTGCCACCCGCATCCCCGCGGCACCGCCAGGGCCGACCTCCCGCCGCGGGTGCAGAGCCGGCCTCCCGGGTTCAGGGGTGGGATCGAGGGCTGGCTTGGCTCCCGCTCGGCATCGGAGAGGGCGGTGGGGGATCCAGGTCGGCCGGGCGTCATCGTCACCTCCCATGCCGAAGCCGGCCCCCTTCCCAGGGGGCTGCCCCGGCCCGTGCTTCTCGGACACCCTCCAGCCGATCCGCTCCGCGATCCCCTTGATCGGCATCCCCTCCGGGCGGTGCAGGCCTTGGATCCCGGCTCAGCCTTCCAACCTCCGGCACCTCTGGGGGGCGGGAGGGAGGCAACTTTCGGCCCCCACCAGGGGGCACTGGCGCCCGGCGAGGCTCCAACGCGACCGTCAGGCGGGGCTGACGCTCGGACCGCCCACCTCGGCGGGGCGCGGCCTGACCACGAGCATGATCTCGCTGGATAGCCGTAATTACAAAGAGTTGAACTCGTCGGGCGACCTACCGTGGCGACGTGCGGTACCTCTGCGATAGATGTTGGTCGTGGCCGTCTGTGCTGCTCCCATCTTGCCGGTGCCATCCCTCGCGGCGTCCCTGTGCGATCGCCGGGTCGTGGGGGGGCGCTCAGCTGGATGGCGTCGGTCGAGGTGAGCGCTCTCCCCGCCTGCGCCCCCCTTGAGGCGGAGCTCTCAGAACCGATCCGAAGCGAGGCTCGCCATCGCCCGCCGCGCTGGCTCTGGCCGGCGCTTGGCCTTTTCGTGGTCTGCCGGCTCCCGTCCTTCTACGAGCCCCACTGGTACACGGATGAGGCGGGCTATGCGACCGTGGCCCGCATGGTGTTGCATGGCCTGGACCTCTACTCCCAGGCCTGGACGAACAAGCCCCCCCTCCAGATCTGGACCGTGGCGCTGGCCCTGAGGCTGTTCGGCCTCAGCGAGGCTGGCCTCCATCTCCTGACCTTCGTCAGCGGCCTGGCTGCGCTCCTGGCCGTGGCCTGGATGGCAGGACGGTTCCTCGACCCGCTGCGGGCTGGCCTGGCCACCACGGCTTTCGCGTTCGCCATTGGTCTGCCCTGGTTCGAGGCTGAGGTCGCGGTGCCGGAGAGCCTGCTCGTCGGGCCGGCCACCTGGGCCGGTGCCCTGGTTGTGGGCGGCCTGACCATGCCTCGCCACTCGGTCTGGTGGCGATGGGCATGGGCGCCGGCCGCTGGCGCGTTGGTCGGGATCGCCGGAGCATATCAGCAGACGGAGCTGGCAGACGCCCTGGCCCTGGCCCTGGTCCTGCTCCTCAGCCCGAGGGTGTCCTGGCGCCTGCTCGGCCTCTACCTCGTTGCCGTCCTGGCGGTGACGATGGCCTGGCTGCTGCCGTCGGTGGCGATCGCGGGAGCTAGCACCGTACGCTTCTCCCTCGCTGGTTTCTATGTGGACTATGCGGCAGCCAGCTCCCCAGGAGCCCTCGGAGATGCCCTCTGCCTGGCCGCGGCCTTGGCCGTGCTGGTGGGCGCCGTGATCTCCCGGCGATCGCCCAGCTCCACCTGGGCGGTCTGGGTGTGGGCAGCAGCGGATCTCGGCGTGGCCGCGATCGCGCATCGACCCTATCCTCACTTCCTGACCCCGGCCCTGGCGCCGTCGATCCTGGCCCTGGCCTCGGTGCCGATCCCCCCCTGGCGTCTGCCGTCCCATATCGTGCCCCTGGTGGGCGGGATGGCCCTGGTGGCCCTGCTGGCGGGGGTCAGCGGCGTGAACCAGAAAGCGGTGTTCAATTACGGCATTTGGTACTGGAAAGCGGTGAGCAGCGGGCAGCCGCCCCAGTCGGAGTGGCTGGTTGGCCTCGACGACCGTGTCCTCGCTGATCGGGAGGTGGCGGGGTGGTTGCGTGCCCAAGGGCTGGAGGGGGCCTGCGCGGTGGTCTGGTCCTCGGATGCGTGGCCCTACCTGCTGGCCGGGATGCCGGTCCAGCTGCCCACAGCCCCGATCTACAACGACGTGGTGCTGAGCGGCGGTTCAGACCAGGCGGTCACCAACCAGGTGAGAGCTCTGCACCCGACGGTGATCGTGGTGGCGGTCGATGCGATGGCGCAGTGGCCCTCGATCCAGGGGTTGCTCGATCAGCAATACCAGCTGGCTCTGGCCAGCTATCCCGACCTCGTCTACGTACGGCGAGGGCTCCATCTGCCGGCCACGGCCCCGGAGGCATGCTGAGGGATGATCAACAGGGAGACCTCCATCGCCGAACCTGCGACTGCGGAGGGCGTTCCTGAGCCGACCATGGCTGAGAGCGGTGGCCGTAGGCCGGAGTTCCAGGGGCGACCGTGGGGCACGCTGCGCTTGGCTCCCTTCGTGCTCGCCCTGGTGGCCGTTGCCGCCTACTCCGCGGCCGAGATCTACCGGTTCGATCGCTTCGGCAGCACGGCCTTCGACCTGGGCATTCAGGACCAGGCGATCTGGGGCTACAGCCACTTCGAGATCATCCCCAACACCGTGCTCGGGGTCCCGAACGACCTTGGTGACCATTTCGATCCCATCCTGATGGTGCTGGGCCCCCTGTTCTGGGTCTGGAACGACCCCCGGATGCTCCTGCTGGTCCAGTCCTTCCTGCTCGCCGCCGCCAGCCTGCCGGTTTTTGCCTGGGCGCGTGACCGTCTGGGGCCGTTGCCTGCCCTGGTCATCCAGGCCACCTCCTTGCTCTTCTGGGGCATGCTGTCGGCGGTGGCCTTCGACTTCCACCATGGTGCCTTCGCCGTGCCTGCCCTGGCCTTCGCCTTGTACGCCGTCATGGCGAGGAAGGACCGTCTCCTGTGGCCAATGGTCGCGGTGGGACTTCTGACCCGGGAGGACGTGGCGCTCACCTTTCTGGGCCTTGCCGTCTACGTGGGCATCTTCCAGCGGCGTTGGCGGCTAGCCCTGACCATGGGCGGCATCTCGGCCGCTTGGTTCCTTCTCGTCATGTACGTCGTCATCCCAGCCCTCTCGCCGGCTGGCTACCGCCACTGGGTCTACCCTGCGCTTGGTCCGGGCCCCATCAGCGCGGCGTTGCACGTGGTCACGCACCCCACCCAGGCGGTCCTCCTCTTCTTCACCCCCCTTGAGAAGACGAAGACGCTGTTCGCCCTGCTCGGTTCTTGGCTCTTCCTGCCGTTGGGCTCGCCGATCTCGCTCGTCGCCCTGCCCTCGCTGGTGGAGCGCTTTTGGTCCTCGGACGTCAACACCTGGACCCCGAGGTTCCAGTACTCCATGATCCTGATGCCGCCGATGGCGTTTGCCACGGTCGAGGTCCTCGCCCGGTTGCGGGCACACCTCCGGCGGCTCTCGTCCCGCCTCGGCGCTCAGGACGCTCCTCGAGGCTGGCAGATCTGGGTCCCTGCCGAGTGGCTGCCGATGGGCCTGGCCGGAATGACGCTGCTGGCGACGGTCTTCGTCACCTTCGCCGGTGTCCAGCCCTTTCGGGACTTCCCGTCCTACCTGACGGCCACGCAGTCGTTGCAGCTCGACTCGTGCCTGCAGGTCATCCCGCCCCAGGCCAGCGTCGATGCCAGCTACTACCTGGTCCCGCATCTCGCCAGCCGGCGCTCTATCTTCATCCTCCCCCCTGCCGCGAACGCTCGCTACCTGGCCATCGACCCGGCCACGGAGCCCAACGACACGGTGAAGGCCCAGACACGGCAGGCCGTGCTCCAAGCCCTGGCCAACGGCTATGGCGTGGCCTGCTCCCGAGGGCTGGCGCTGGTGCTTGAACGTGGTGGGGGAAGCGCCCGGCTCTCTCCCCAGATGAGCAGGTTCCTGGGGATGGGACCATGAGCCGATCCGCTCCCGGCCGCCGCCCAGCTTGCCCACCGCCAGGCTCCGAGTTCCAGAGGCTGAGCAGCCTCAGCCTGGTGCTCCCCGCCCACAACGAGAGTCAAAACCTGCGCTGGCTCCTGCCCCGCCTGAGCGAGGTCCTGCCCCGCCTGGCCCAGCGCTTCGACGTGATTGTCGTGGACGATGGCTCAACCGACGGCACCGGCGCCGTCGCCAGGACCCTGGCCGCCGAGTTGGGGATGGACCTGAAGATCGTGCGCCACGAACGCAAGAGCGGCTACGGCGCCGCGGTTGGGGATGGGCTGAGGGCGGCCGACCTCGAGTACGCCGCCTTCACCGATGCCGATGGGCAGCTGGACCCTGACGACCTGCGTCTGCTGATCCCTCACCTGGGGGAGGCCGACCTCGTCGCTGGCTGGCGAACGACCAGGGAAGACCCCTTGATGCGCTCGATCACCAGCGGCGTGTTCAACTTCCTGGTTCGGCTCGCCTTCCAGCTTGACGTGAAGGATGTGGATTGCGCGCTGAAGATCATTCGGACGGCGACCTTGCGCCGCTTCCCCATCACCTCGAGGAGCGCGCTGATCAACGTCGAGCTGTATTACCGGGTGCGCAAGCTCGGCGGCCGCTTCGTGCAGGTGCCGGTGCCTCATTATCCACGCCGCCTAGGCCGGCGGTCGGGGGGACGACTGATCCCGATCCTGCGGGCGATCAAGGAACTCCTCCTGCTCCGCTGGCGGCTCTATCGCGAGGGCCCGGCCTCGAGCTGAGGCCCTGATCGCCGCTGGGGCTCGTGGGGAGGGTGGGCATCCCCTCCCCACCGAGCCTCCCTAGCGGCCGAGCGTGCTCCTGGCCCGCGGTGAGCGGTCGCTGGTCCTGCGGGCGCGGAGGTTGATCAGCGCGCCCTTCCGCCAATCGACCCGAGGCTCGATCGTCTCGACTCGGACCCGATGGCGATGACGCTCCACGGTCTGGATCACGTCCTCGATCAAGGTCTCAGCCAGGAGGTGGGGCTGCAACCCAAGCTCGATGAGCTTTTGGTGCTTGGCGTTGTAGTAATGGCTCTCAGCCTCGGCCCGAGGGTTGGGTAGGTGGACGATCTCCGTCTCCAGTCCGTGGGCCCGCCGGGCCTCGCGCACCCGCTCCGCCAGCTCGCCCACGCTGAACTGCTCGGTGAACTGGTTGAAGACCCGGTATTCGCCGGGCTGGGGAGGGTTCGCGATCGTGAGCTCGATGCAGCGGACGGTGTCGCGGATGTCGATGAAGCCCCGGGTCTGACCCCCCTGGCCGTAGACCGTGAGCGGTCGCCCGATGGCCGCCTGGACGCAGTAGCGGTTCAGGACCGTCCCCCAGATGTCGTCGTAGTCGAAGCGCGTGCGGAGCTCGGGGTGGATCTGGGTCTCGGGCGTGGCGCAGCCGTAGACCACGCCCTGGTTCAGGTCCGTGGATCGCAGCCCCCAGGTCTTGCAGGCGAACATGATGTTGTGGCTGTCGTGGACCTTGGAGAGGTGGTAGAAGGAGCCGGGCTGCTTGGGGTAGGGGAGCCGGTCCCGGCGCCCGTTGTGCTCGATCTCGATGAACCCCTCCTCGATGTCGATGTTGGGGGTCCCGTACTCACCCATCGTGCCCAGCTTCACCAGGTGGCAGTCGGGGGCCGACTCCCGAAGAGCGAAGAGGAGGTTGAGCGTCCCCACCACGTTGTTGACCTGCGTCTCGACCGCCTGCTCGGCCCCGATCATGGAGTAGGGGGCTGAGCGCTGCTCGGCGAAATGGACGACCGCGTCGGGCCGATGCCGGGTGATCAGCTCGGTGAGGTCGGCCCGGTTCCGCAGGTCGAGCCGCACCCACTGGATGTTGCGCCCGGTCTCGGCCGCCCAGCGCGCCACCCGGCGCTCCATGGTGGCGATGGGCACCAGGCTGCTGGTCCCGCAGAGGGTGTCCCATCGTCGGCGAACCAGGCTGTCCACCGCGACCACCTCGTAGCCGCGAGCCGACAAGTGCAGACTGGTGGGCCATCCAAGATAGCCATCGGCGCCGAGAACGATCACTCGCATCGATCCAACTCCCTGAATCTCGAGCTGTCGGCCAAAGCGGACTGGAAATACGCGAACGTGCAGCGAAGTCCCCGATCCAGTGACATTCGGGGCGTCCAGCCGAGCCAGCGACGGGCCCGGGCGGTGTCCAGACAGACCCGGCGTACCTCGCCCGGCAGGGCAGAGGCGTGGCTTGGCTTGCCGGGGAACCCCGCGAGGCGGACGAGCGCCGCCACTACCTGACCCACGCTGGTCTCCTGGCCTGTGCCGACGTTGACGACCCCGCTGCGCCGCGAGGCCAGAGCTGCCAGATTGGCCGCCGCCACGTCCGAGACATGGATGAAATCGCGGGTCTGCTGGCCGTCCCCGTTGATGACCGGGGCCGTGCCGGTGACGAGGCGGTTGCAGGTGATGGCGACCAGGCCTGCCTCCCCAGTCCCGTCCTGGCGCTCGCCGTACACGTTCCCGTAGCGGAGCGCCATCGTGCTGATGCCGTACTCCCTGCCGGTGCAGGCAAGGTAGACCTCCTCGGCCACCTTGGAGGCCCCGTAGGCCGAGAGCGGCGCAGGGCGCATCCGCTCGCTGGCCGGGAGCCGCGGGGGCCGTCCATAGGTCGCTCCACCCGAGGAGGCGGTCACGATGCGACGAGCCCCGGCTGCGACCGCTGACTGGAAGAAGCCGACGGTGCTCGCAACCGCGGCCCGAACGTGGGCGGCGGGATCGCGGCGGGCCCGCTGGACGCCGCCTCGGGCCGCCAAGTGGAGCACCGCCTCTGGACGGAAGTTGGCCAGCGCTCGGGCCGCCTCCTCCGACCCGCAGTCGGCCACCACCAGCTCCACCCCCGGCGGCGGTTGCCACGGGCAGGCGTGGCTCAGGTCGTCGATGACCATGACCCGACAGCGCTGCCCGACCAGGAGCTCCACCGTGTGCGAGCCGATGAAGCCCGCGCCCCCGCTCACGGCCACCCGCTCCGGGAGTGCCATCTCGGTCATGGGAGGTCGAGCTCCGTTGGCGTCGCGTACGGCTTTGCAGGCATGGTCTGGGGACCGTCCGATGGCCCCCCGAGCGCAGGTGTGAGGCATCCTCCGATCAGGACCTGGGACGGTCGCAGGAGGGGCGTGCGCCATCTCCTTGGGGTCCGATGCGGTGCAGGGACGGTGGTCACGCCCACGACCATACCGGGGGCCGCGGCCAGGCTGCTTCTCGGCGTCCGTGCCCTCGGCACGGGCTCGGGACGCTGGAGGGGGAGGGGCCGGGGGCTTGCGCGAAGGTCGCCGGGATGGAGGTCGACCGCCGCCGGCCTGCGGTCAGACGATGCCGCCGACGGGCCTGGGTTGCCTCACCGATGCGGCTGAGGCGCAAGCCGTCCCGAGGTTGGACGAGGAGCTGCGTCCCAAGCGTCCTGCCCGGCGAGTCCCTCCAGCAGAGACGGGGAGGCAGGGGGAGAGGATGGTGGGGCCAGGGCGTGGGCAGATGACGGGGCGAGGCAACTCGCGGGGGGGCCAGGAGACCGGCGGCTCCGACCGGCCCGGACGGGCTGGCCCGGTGACGGCTCGCCGGGGGGAGGGCCAGGGCTCGTGCTTGCTCGCTGGAAGACGACACCTGTTCCTGTCACGGTAGTACGCAGCCTCGACCTGACTGTCATCCAGCTGTAAGAACCTGAGGGGGAGCCGGGCTCTCGCACCGGCCGTGGCCACCTCGCCGCGTCGTGGCGACGGGCGCCGGCTGGCCCATCCCTTACGCTGGTGGTTCCGGCGACGCTCCGATCAGACGCTCGTAGTCCTGGGGCGTGTCGATGTCCACCGGGTGACGATGGGCGTCGGGGACGGGCAGCGCTGCCACCTGGTCGGGCCTGGCCCGGATGATCGCCCGGCAGCCCACGTCCCCCTCCAGAGAGGAGAGGGCCGGCCACAGGTCGCGCCCGAGCACGACCGGCGGATGGAGCAAGCCGTCGAAGCTGAGCGCTGCCGCCGGGAGGCCGGAGCTCCGGTGAAGGTCGAGCAGCTGGTCGATCTGACGGCTCGTCACCGTGGGCTGATCGCCCAGGATCACGACGAGCCGTGCGACCTCCTTGCCCAAGGCTGCCACCCCGCATCGGAGGGAGGAGGCCATCCCCGATTCGTGGTCTGGGTTCACCACCACCCTGGCCCGGCCCATGTCAACCCGGGCCCGAACCTCCTCCGCCTGTGCGCCCAGGACCACCAGGACCTCGTCCAGGCGTGCGGCGCAGGCTTGCTCCACCACCAGCTGGAGCAGCGGCCGGCCGTTGACCGGCAGCAGCTGCTTCGGCCTCCCCATTCGGGTCGAGGATCCGGCCGCGAGCACGATCCCGGCCGACCTCATCGCCGCTCCGCCTCCGCGGCTTGGAGATAGCGCCCGGGCTCGGCTTCGAAGCGCTGCCGGCAGTCGATGGAGCAGAAGTGGTGCTCGTGTCCACCTGCCCGTGAACGCTCGTGCGGCTGGCGCAGGTCCACCGCCATGCCACAGACTGGGTCAGCGGCGAAGTCGCCCTCCTCGACGACCTTCGTCGCCTGGCTCGGGGAGCTCTCAGCCCCCGGCGCAGCCCGCCCTCGTTGGCGGCGCTGTCTGAGGCGTGCAATCTCGGCCAAGGCCAGGAGCGCGATCTCCTCCTGGCTCCCACCTCGCTGCCCGCCAGCCGGAGCCCGGATCCTGGCCAGCGATGCCTCCTCCAGCCCTCGTTGACGCAGCACCGCGCGCACCGCCTCGGCCCGGCGGGCGCTGGCCACCAGGGCGACCGAGATCTGAGGGTGGGTCAGCACCGCTTCGAGCGCGTCCTCGTCGTAGTGCCCCATGGTCGCGACCACGGCCCAGGTGTCCGGTCCCAGGGGGAGCGGTGTGAGGTCGAGGCTGGGCAGCACCAGGTCGGCGCCGGGGAAGTCGTCGATCCTGCCTCCAGGGTGCACGGCGCAGGTGCGGAACCCGATCAACCCGCCCAGGCGTACGAGCGTCCGCGCCGCCGGGGAGTCACCGAACACCACCAACAGCGGCCGGGGGAGCTGCGGCTCCACGAAGATGTCCAGCGCCCCGCCGCTGGGGCAGGTGGTGGCGACGGTCAGCTCTCCTCGTCGCCGCACCTGGCCGACCTCCGGGGCCGGGACGATGTGGACGAGCCGGGGCTCGCCCTCAGCTAGGGCCCGCAACGACTCACGGCGCACCAGCGGCTCGGCGCAGCTGCCACCGATCCAGCCCCGCAGCTTCCCGTCGGCGGTGATGATCGCCTTGTCGCCGGGCCGGGCTGAGGCCGGTTGCTGGGTGCGGACCACGGTGGCGAGGACGCACGGCGTTCCCGCCCTCGCGTACCGTGCCAGCAGCTCGATCAGGTCATCGTCCATCAGGCTTGCACGCCCCCCGAGCGGGCAGGGCGACTATTCCGTCACCCCCCTTGAGCGTAGTGCCGCCCAGACCTTGTCCGGGGTCACGGGCATGTCGAGGTTGGTGATGCCATACGGCCAGAGCGCGTCGATCACGGCGTTGACGTAGGCAGCAGGGGACCCGACGGTGGCCGACTCGCCGACCCCTTTCGCCCCTAACGGGTGATGGGGGGAGGGGGTGATGGTGGCGTGGCACTCGAACCTAGGCGTCTCCCAAGCGGTGGGCAGCAGGTAGTCCATGAAGTTGGCGCCGATGCAGTTGCCGTCCTGGTCGAAGGTGATCTGCTCGGTGAAGGCGATGCCGAAGCCCTCGCAGAGCCCACCGTGGATCTGACCTTCCACGATCATGGGATTGATCCGGACGCCGCAGTCGTCGACCGCCACCACCCGCCGCACCTTGACCTGGCCGGTGCCCCGGTCGACGTCGACCACCACAGCGTAGGTCCCGAAGGGGAAGGTCATGTTGGGAGGGTCGTAGTAGGTCACCCCTTCCAGCCCCGCCTCCATGCCTTCGGGGAGGTTGGTGTAGGCCGCGAACGCGATCTCCTGGATGGTCTTTGCCCGCTCCGGGGAGCCCTTCACGAAGAACCGGCCCCGTTCCCACTCCAGGTCGTCCTCGGCCGCTTCCAGGAGGTGGGCAGCCAGCTTGCGCGCCTTGTCGCGCAGCTTGCGACAGACCACGGCGGTCGCGGCCCCCGCGGTGGGGGTGGAGCGGGAGGCGTAGGTGCCCAAACCGTACGGGGTGTTGTCGGTGTCGCCGTGCTGGACCTCGACGTCGGCGGCTGGGATGCCCAGCTCCTCGGCCACGATCTGGGCAAAGGTCGTCTCATGACCCTGGCCCTGGGTCTTCACGCCGAGCTTGAGCACTGCTTTGCCGGTGGGATGGACGCGGAGCTCGGCCGAGTCGAACATACGCAGGCCGAGGATGTCGAAGTCGGCGCCATGGCCAGCGCCCACCACCTCGGTGAAGCTGGCCAGGCCGATCCCCATCAGCTCACCCCGGGCCCGGCGCTCTGCTTGCTCCTGGCGTAGCTCCTCGTAGCCGAGCTTCTCCAGGGCCAGGCGCAGGGCGGCGGGGTAGTTGCCGCTGTCGTAGACCCAGCCCGTGGCCGAGCGGTAGGGGAACTGCTCAGGCTGGATGAAGTTCTGGAGCCGCAGCTCGGCCGGGTCCTTGCCCAGCTCCAGGGCGGCATTGGTGACCAGGCGCTCGATCAGGTAGGAGGCTTCGGTGACCCGGAAGGAGCACCGGTAGGCGACCCCGCCCGGCGCCTTGTTCGTATACCAGCCGTCGGCGCTGACGTGGGCGGCGGGGATGTCGTACGAACCGGTCACGATATGGAAGAGTCCAGCCCTGAACTTGCTGGGCTGGGCGTCGGCGTAGAAGGCGCCGTTGTCGCTGTCCAGGTGCACGCGCAGCCCCAGCATCTTCCCCTGCTCGTCCAAGGCCAGCTCGCCGGTCATGTGGAAGTCACGGGCGAAGCCGGTGGAGATCAGGTTCTCGGTCCGGTCCTCCACCCACTTCACCGGTCGTCCAAGCAGCAGGGAGGCGGCGGTCGCCACCACGTAGCCGGGGTAGACGGGAACCTTGTTCCCGAAGCCACCGCCGATGTCGGGCGCGATCACGCGGATCTGGTGCTCGGGAAGCCCGGCCACCAGGGCGAACACGGTCCGGATGGCGTGCGGGGCTTGGCTGGTCAGGTAGAGGGTGGCCTTGCCGGTTGCGGGGTCGACGTCGGCCACGATCCCGCAGGTCTCGAGCGGGGCAGGATGGGAGCGTGGATAGTGGGTGGTCAGCCGCACCACCCGTGCCGCCCGGGCGAAGGCGGCGTCGGTGTCCTCCTTGCTCCCGGCCTCCCAGTGGTAGATGTGGTTGTCCTTCTGCCCCTCCTTGTCGTCCCGGATCAGAGGCGCGTCAGGCCGCATCGCCTGCTGCGGGGAGGTCACCGCCGGCAGCACCTCGTAGTCGACCTCGATCGCGCTCAGCGCGTCCTCGGCCAGGTACTTGCTCTCGGCGACGATCGCCGCCACCTCCTGGCCCTGGAATCGGACCTTGTCGGTGGCCAGCACGGCCTGGGTGTCGCCGGACATGGTCGGCATCCAGGCCAGCTTGTGCTGGGCCAGCAGCTCGCCGGTCACCACCGCCACCACCCCCGGCGAGGCCGCGGCGCGGGAGACGTCGAGGGAACGAATGCGGGCGTGGGCGTGCGGGCTGCGCAGGATGGCCATGTGCAGCATGCCCGGCAGCACGATGTCGTCCAGGTAGCTGCCGCGGCCGCGCACGAAGCGTGCGTCCTCCTTGCGCTTGTAGGACTCGCCGATACCACCGTGCGGACGGACCTCGACGCTCATCCCGCACCTCCCGTGGGCACCGGCGGCGCGGGCTTCTGCCGCAGCCGGGCCGCGTGCTGAATCGCCTTCACGATGTTGACGTAGCCGGTACAGCGACAGAGGTTGCCGCTGATCGCCCAGCGGATCTCCTCTTCGGTCGGCTCCGGGTTGCGCTCCAGCAACGCTGCCGCCACCAGCATCATGCCCGGGGTACAAAAGCCGCACTGGAGTCCATGCTCCTCGTGGAAGCCGACCTGGACCGGATGGAGCTCCGACCCCCTCGCCAGACCTTCGACGGTGGTGATCTCATGGCCGTCGGCTTGGACCGCGAGCAGCGTGCAGGACTTGACCGGCTCGCCGTCGAGCAGGACCGTGCAGGCACCGCAGCTGCTGGTATCGCAGCCGATGTGGGTCCCGGTGAGACGGAGCTGGGTCCGGATGAAGTCGACCAGCAACACCCGCGGCTCAACCTCGTGACGCTGCTCCCGCCCGTTGACCCGCACCCCGATCTCGCTCATGGCCCGACCTCCTCAAGTCGTTGCCGCAGCGTGCGCAGGCCGCGCTGGACAAGGATCCGCACCATGTCACGCTTGTAGGCGGCGCTGCCCCGGATGTCGTCGCGGGGGTCGGCCGCCTCGGCCGCGAGCCGGGCCGCCTCGGCGATGGCCGCATCGTCCAGCTCGCGACCGGCCAGGGACGCCTCGGCTGCCCGTGCCTGCAGGTTGGTGGGGGCGACCGCGGTCAGGCCGATGCCGGCCCGTCGCACCCGCGGTCCGTCCATCTCGACCTGGACCGCGACGCCCACGGTGGCGAAGTCCCCCACCTTCCGCTCCAGCTTCAGGTAGGTCCCCGCCGCCCGGCCCGAGGGGATGGGGAGGTGGATCTCGGTGAGTATCTCGTCGGCCGCCAGGGCGGTGGTGAACGGTCCCTTGAAGAACTCCCTGGCGTCCACCATCCGCTCCCCCCGGGAGGAGCGCAGGGCGAGCCCGGCCCCGAGTGCGATCGCCACCGAGCCCCAATCGCCGGCCGGGTCGGCATGGCAGAGCGAGCCCCCGACCGTGCCCACGTTGCGGATCAGCGGGTCCGAGATCTGGGGAGCGGCGTCATGCAGGATCTCAAGGCCCGCCGGAAGCGAGGCCCGCTCCACGTCCACGTGACGGGTGCGTGCCCCCATGACGAGCGTGCCGTTCCTCCTCACCATCCCCTGGAGCCCTGGCAACCGGCCGATGTCGACCAGCAGAGCGGGCGAGGCCAACCGGAGCTTCAAGAGTGGGATCAGGCTCTGGCCGCCGGCCAGCACCTTCGCCTCCTCCCCATGCTCCCTGAGCAGCTCCAAGACCTCGTCCAACGAGGTCGGGGCACGGTAGTCGAACGCTCCTGGGAACATGACGTCACCTCCCAGACGTACCGATGTGGCCTCTTCGAAGGAGATCCCGTGCCTGCGTGTTGGCACGCATCGCGTCGTCCACCACGGGATCAGCCGTGCCTCGCCCACTTGGCCAGCTCGGGCTCACCGTTACTCTCCTCTGAGGGCTGGGTGAGACTCCCGCCCGAGTACAGCATACGGGCGACATGGCGTCAACCGGCATCCCATCGATCTTCGGCCTCCGTACGCATTGGTGCCTCGCATCTAGATGCGTCTCTCACATAGGTGCACACCCTCATCGCCATGGTCACCCCTGAGCGAGATTGCTCGGCGAAAAAGAGATCGGTGACGAGGAGGCAGGCGCCTGAGCCCGCGGTCCGGCATGGCCAGGGCGCGGGGCTCGCCGGGGTCTCCGGACGCCATCGGATCGGCCTGAGGGGAGGACGTGGTGGCTCGAGGCTCTGCCGCGGCGAAGCTGCCGGTCGCCGGAGGCGGGCGTCTCACAGCAGCCGCTCGGCCTGCTCTCGGAGCAGCTCAGCCAGCTCGGTGGCGTTGACGGCGGCGTAGTTGGAGAAGCAGTTGTTCATGATGACGTGGGTCCGTCGGACCTTCCCGGCCACGGCCAGGATGGCGGGGGCCCAGTCGGCCAGCTGGTCCGGGTCGTACAGGTAGCGAAAGCGCTCCGCGGGGGGCACGTTGGGCCGTTCCCAGGTCTCGGCGCGACGGCCGTGGAACCGGAACACGGCCAGGTCGGGCGAGGTGGCGGCCACCACCGGGGGCACGGAGCTCTTGAGGCCTTGGGGCTCATCCACGATGACGTAGGGAAGGGAGTGCTCCCCGAGGAAATGGAGGGTGCGCTCGGCGTTCCTCTGATTGAACCAGGAGCTGTGGCGGAACTCGACCGCGACCGGGAGGCCGCCGAGGCGGTCGCGCGACTCCAGGATGCGTTGCCAGGCCTGGGACGATGGGATCACCCAGCGTGGATACTGGAGGAGCACGACCCCCAGCTTGCCGCTCTCGCGCAGCGGCTCGACCACGCGTCGGAAGGTCGACCAGATCTCGTCGAGAAGCTCGTGAGGAAGGTCGTGGGCGTACAGGCGGGGACGCTGAGCCAGCTCTGGTGGAAGCTCCTCTCGGATCGCTGGGGGGAGTCGTCTCGGCTCCGAAGGCTGCCCGGTCATCAGGGCGTGGGCCTTGACGTTGAAGACGAACCCAGGGGGCGTTCGCTCCACCCAGCGCTGCGCCGTCTCCACCGAGGGCAGGGCGTAGTAGGTGGCGTCGACCTCGACCAGGGGGAAGCGGCTGGCATAGTAGCGGAGCCGCCCCTCGGCGGTGGTCACGCCCCGTGGGTAGAAGACCCCGGGCCGGGTCATGGTGGGATCGGTCCAGGAGGCGGTGCCGACCCGGATCTCGCCCTTGGGGAGCTGGATCGGGGCTCCCGTCCCGATCGCCCCGACGCGACGGGACGCCTCTGCCCATCCAGGGTCGTGCGGGTCAGCCACTGAGGCCATCATCGTTCGACGCTAAGCCGCCTCCCACAACGTCTGCGCGTGTCCCTCGGGCAACCAGGGTGACCGGAACGGCGAGGCACACCGCAGCCGCTGCTCCTGGCTGCGCTCCCGAAAGAAGGCCCGCACCTGACGCATCCGACCGGCCATGGCCTCCACCGGGGTGGTGGCCAACGCCGTCTCATCGCCCCCCAGATCCGCTCCGCCAGTGGTGGGGCAGGCGCCAGCACCCGCTCTGGGGGCTGGAGGAAGCCGGCGCTGGATGCGTTCTTGGAGCCGGGGGCCGCCCGGCCGCGGTCGCCCCGACCGGGGGCGGTCGCTGAGCCCGGCGATGCCCTCATGATTGAGGCGTCCGATCCCGCGCCGCACGATGGAGGGGTCAAGCCGAAGAGCTCGGCGATGGTGGTGGCCGGGGAGCCTCCACGAGGCGACCTCGTTCTCATGGCCCTCCTCCACCCCGGCCGGTGGCCTGGTCCATCACGCGCGGGACCTCCGGCACCTGCTTAGCATTCGATACGTGAGCGATCGGAGCGACGCGGTCGTCCCGCCCAGGGGGGTGGCATGATCGTCCTGGACGCGGAACCGATCCGGTTCCCCCTCGATGCCAGCGTGTACCTGGGCCTGGTGGCCCTGGCGGTCGTTTACGTGGCCCTGGCCAGAGGCGAGCGGATGCGCTGGAGCGAGGCCGGGTTCTTTGGTCTCGGCCTGGTTGTCATCTGGGGAGCGCTGGAGACGCCTCTGGACCCGCTCGGGGATCAGTACCTCCAGAGCGCCCACATGCTCCAGCACATGCTGCTGATGGTGGTGGCCGCGCCGTTGCTGGTGGCCGGGCTCACGCCGGGCATGGCCCAGCGACTTCTCCGGTGGGTGCCAGGTCTGGGATGGCTCAGCGAGCCGGTGGCGGCCCAGGTCGTCTACGCGCTGGTGGTGCTGGCGTGGCACGTGCCGCCCGCCTACGACCTGGGTCTTGAGAACGAAACCGTTCACATCCTTGAGCACCTGACCTTCCTCGTGGCCGGGGGCCTCTACTGGTGGCCGGTGGTCGGCGCCACCTCAAGCCGGGCCCGGTGGCGCCTCAGCGACCCCCAGAAGATCGTCTACGTGTTCATCGGCATGATGCCGATGATGCTGGTCTCGCTCTCCCTCCAGTTCTCCCGGCAACTCTTCTATGCCCCCTACGCAGAGGCGCCGCGGCTGGTCTCGGGCATCAGCCCTGTCCTGGACCAGACCATCGCCGGGATCGTGATGATGAGCATGGACATGGCCAGCTCCGCGTGGGCGTTGCTGGTCATCTTCTACCGCTGGATGCAGGAGGGGCTGCGCCAAGACCTCCAGGCCGGGGAGCAGGGAGAGGAGATCGGGTCTCTGCCCGGCGCCCCGACCCGGCGCTGAGCGATCCGGGTCAGGGTCGATCCCTGGTCCCACTCAGGCCGGCGACTCCGGGTACGCGTCCGGGCGCTCCTCGGGGAGGAGCCAGGGGAGCGCCTCCGACATCGGCTTGACCAGCGCCCGGTATTCCCCGTGGCTGAGCCAGTCTTGGGCGATCAGGGCCAGGGCCGCTCGTCGCGCCGCCTCGGCGGCGGTCCGACCCGTGAGCTGGTCCTCCGCCTGCCATTCCTGGCCGTGGGTGACCTGGCGCAACTCCTGCTCCGCTGCCTGCAGGGCTGGTTGCAGACCGGCGGAGCGGATGGCCGCCTCCGCCTTCGCGCAGGCATGGTCGCAGGCGTCGAGCTCGGACCGCGCGTACCGACGCCAGCCCCAGGCCACCCGCTCGATCCCGCTCGGTCCCAGGACTCGGGTGTCGGATAGGAGCCGTTGGATGCCATCGGGGTGGCGGGGGACGTTGCCCGTCGAGCCTTCCATGGGGGCACCTCCTGGCGAGCCGTTGTCCGCTCTCTGGTTCCAATGGTGAACGGTTCTCGGCCGCGGCCTGTGTGCTGCGCCTCGTCACTCCCAGTGGAAGGTGGCGGAGGCCAGGCCCGCACCCAGGATCGCCCACGCCGCCAGCTCGGCCAGGTCGCGGAGCTGCAGGCCGCCCCCCTCGCCCAAGGCAGCTCGCAGCCCTTCGGTCAGGGCAGTGATGGGCAACAGCTCGGCTGGTCTTTGGAGGCCGGAAGGAAGGTCGGAGACGGGGAAGACCACCCCTCCCACTACCAGCAGTATCAAGTACACGAGGTTCGCCGCTCCCAAGGTGGCCTCTGCCCGCAGCAGGCCTGCCAGCAAGAGCCCGAGGCCGCTGAACGCGGCCGTGCCAACCAGAATCAGGAGCAGCGCCGTCGGCACGGACCCGTGGGGTCGCCATCCCAACCCCCACGCCACGAGCCCGAGGACCAAGACTTGGATCGCCTCCACCCCGAGCATGGCCGTGGTCTTGCCTAGGATCAGGCCGGAACGGCCGAGGGGCGTGGCTCCCAGGCGCTTCAACACGCCGTACCGCCGGTCGAAGCCAGTGGCGATGGCCTGTCCGGTGAAGGCGGTCGACATGACCGCCAGCCCGATCACGCCCGGCAGCAGGAAGTCCACTCGGTTGCGCTCCCCGAGCACGGGCGCGATGGAGAAGACGACGAGGACGAGGATCGGGATGGCCAGGGTCAGTAAGAGCTGCTCACCGTTGCGTAGCTGGAGTCGGAGCTCCATGGCGGCCTGCGCCATCACCCGCCGCAGCGCTGGCGCCGGCCCAGGGGCGGGAGCGAAGGTCCCCCGACCGTCCATCAGGACCGCAGCTCCCTGCCGGTCAGGTCGAGGAACACGTCCTCTAGCGACCTGCTCTCCACCCGCAGCTCACCTGGCAAGATGCCGCGAGCGGCGCACCAGGCCGCCACCCCGGCCACGACCTCGGGCCCGATCTCTCCCTCGACCACGTAGCGTCCAGGTGATGCCTCGCGGACCACGTGTCCCGGGGGCAGGGCCTCCGTCAGCCCCATCAGGTCGAGGCCGGGCTGAGCCCGGAACTCCAGGCGTCGGCGGTCACCGAGGCTGGTCAGCTCTGCGGGCGTGCCATGGGCCACGACTCGTCCGCGATCGATGATCACCACCTGGTCGGCGAGGCGCTCCGCCTCCTCCATGTAATGGGTGGTCAGGACGATCGTGACCCCGTCCCGCCGCAGGTCCGTGATCAGCTCCCAGGTAGCCTGCCGTGCCTGTGGATCGAGTCCGGTCGTGGGCTCGTCGAGGAAGACCATCGCGGGTCGGCCCACGATGGCCAGGGCAAGGGCGAGGCGTTGTCGCTGCCCTCCAGACAGACGCCGACAGGGGGTGCCCGCCACCTCAAGCAGGCCCAGCCGGTCCAGCAGCGTCTCTGGGGCCAGAGGGTGGGCGTAATAGGCAGCGACCAGCCGGAGCATCTCCAGGGGACGGGCGGCTGGGTAGATCCCGCCCTGCTGCAGCATCACCCCGATCAGCGACCTCAGCCGGTGTCCCTCGCGTCTCGGGTCGAGGCCCAAGACCCGTATGTGACCCGCGTCCTGCCGGCGGAATCCCTCGCAGGTCTCCACCAGGGTGGTTTTGCCAGCTCCGTTCGGGCCCAGGATTGCGGTCACGGCCGCCAGCTCGGCCGTCAAGGAGACCCCATCGATGGCTGCCCGCGGCCCGTACCGTTTCACCAGCCCTGCCACCTCGAGCGCGACACCGGCCATGGTGGCCAGTGTAGAAAAGCCCGTGGGGACCCGGGTGGAAGCCAGGGGCCGGCGCCCTGGCGCAAGCCTGGCCACGAGCGACAGGAAACGGTGGCCAGCGTGAGCGACCGCCCAGGCCCGACAGCTACGGTCTCCCCACCACCTCGCTCGGGGTGGGCGAGGAGGTTACCCTCCTCGCACCTCCACCGAGCATGGCTGCGGGGGTGAGATCAAGATGAAACGGATGTGAACGCGGCTACAGCCGCTAGCCGCTCGTTTGCGTGCTGTTTGTAGACAGTTTACCAACGAGGACGGTTCTAGCATACGTCGGTGGTTGGGTCCCGCACATCCCCAAAATCGATGAGGCGAGTCCAGTGCTCAGGTGCGCTCCTCCCACCCCGGGTTTGTGCCTCCCGGTCCGAGCTCGCCGGCCGAATGGTGTTGCGAGCCAAACCCGAGGTCACGAGCCAATGCCACGGCTGCCAGCTGGGAGCTGACGCCGAACTTGGTCAGGACCGAGCGGATGTGCGTCCGCACCGTGGCCTCGGAGACGCCGTGAGCCCGGGAGATGGCCTTGGCGGTGCGGCCAGCCATCAGGTCGGTGAGCACCTCCTCCTCCTTGGGGGTGAGCCTGATGCCACGCCGGGAGCGGATCAGCGCCTGCTCAAGCCCAGGCGCGGCCAGGGCCGCGATCACCGACAGCAGGCGGGCATGCTCAGCAGTCCAGGTGACGTGTCGGTAGCTGCGAGCGGAGAGCACACCCACCCGGCGCTGTCCGATCACCAGGGGCGTGGCGATCCCGCTCTTCAGGCCCTGGGAGACGGCGGTCGTGACCGCGTACGCAGAGCTCGGGTAGTCATGGACCACGAGCGGGTGGCCAGCTTGGAAGGCAGCGCCGGTGACGCCCTCGCCGGGAGCGAAGCACCGAACCGCCCTGGGATCCCAGCTTGGGTCGTTGTAGGCAACCGACGCCAGGTGACCGCTCGCCTGGTGCCAGAGGAAGAGCGACCCGGCGTCGGCGCCAAGCAGGTCGCGAGCCAGGTCTACGGTCAGGAAAGCGAGTCGCTCGAGGCTCGTGGGCTGAGCGACGGTCAGAGCGAGCTCGCCCAACGCCCGAACGATCTCTTGAGCCGGCGCAAGGGTGGCCATCGGCGAGGTCGCGAACCTCTCCTCAGGGGAAGCCTCCTGAGGGGGTAAGGCCCACCCCCGGCCCGCTCGTAGCGGCGACGGCGTCCTTGGCTCGACCATGGCCTCAGGCCCGTGTCTGCGCTGGTCGTCCAGTCTTCCCACCTGCGACGGCGTGGTCATGCCCATGGCATAGGCGGCCACCAACGGTCCTCCGCTAGCCCCTCCAGCCTTGACCAGCATAGCCTGCAGGACCTGGCTTGGGGTGAGCCAGGGGGAGGAGGGTCGATGGCCCGTGCCGAGGCTGGTGAAGTTGCCCTTCGAGGCATCTGCCAGGATGCGCGAGCGAGCTCGAGGCGGTGGGCGCGGCGACAGGGAGCGCCT
>Ga0070737_10001434_pt1 | contig 34188 bp, 30 predicted proteins | sample Coa_R1_10_FD_66438 | JGI IMG/M metagenome (GOLD analysis project Ga0070737, IMG submission 66438) | Surface soil microbial communities from Centralia Pennsylvania, which are recovering from an underground coalmine fire - Coalmine... | ecosystem: Environmental > Terrestrial > Soil > Unclassified... | reverse complement strand
CGATGAGCTCGGCCACCTCCCAACCGAGGGCCTCGAAGTCGAGCCGGCCGTCCCAGAACTCGCTCCAGCGCCGAGCTCCATCACGGATCGCCACCGCCCGTCGCTCGACGTCGGACACGCGACGGGGGTGCTCGGCCTCGACTTTGATGATCGAAGACGTCCTGGCCCGGGCCAAGACGTCGATCCTCGGCCAGCGGCCCAACACGCCAATCGCCGTCGCACGGGACCCTGAGCAGGCATTCCATCCATCTGGGACAACCGGCTTCTCCACGTCAGCCTCCAGCTGTGCCGGCCGAGCTCGTCTCTGAGGGACCGGCGTCATGCGTCCGCTACCGCCGACCCTGCCCGACCCTTCCCGTGTTTCTCGACCCACCTCCGCGGAACCACCACGTCCGGATCGAGAGCGTCGCTCGGTCCGTCCGCGCCTTGTCGGCCACCAGATCGAGGGGGTGATGAACCTCGACCACCTCTGAGGACGTCGACATGGCTCGGCACCGGCGCTGTCTAGCCAAGCACCGCAGCCTCCTCGATCCCCACCCACGCCACGGCCCCGAGCGTACGCGGGCCGAAGCTGAAGAAAGCCGACGCTCAGGATCGAGGTCGAACAGCGACCGGGCTGACTAGGGTGCCTGATCACGGCCAAGACCATGTCCACCTCTATCCTGGCCTACCTCTGCCGAGCGCTCAAAGCCACTTGCCCACTCGGTCGAACGAGCCGGCCCGGACCGAGAGCTGGACGCATGAGAAGCTCCTGTCTCGAATACGAGGTGGCGGTCCGCCAGTCCAACTGCGAGATCCGCATCCAGGCGGAAAGACCTTGCCGCCTACTAGTCCGCTTTGCAGACGCGTTGAGGGGCCGGTCGCCGCCTTGTCGGCGACCGGCCCCTCAACTGCGATGAAACTGCCCCTACTTCGATCCAGGCGCAGTGAACAACGGTGGCAAAGTCGCCGGCCAGTTGTTCAGCGAGAATCGCTTGCCGCCAAAGACCGGGATGTAGGTGCCCTTCTGGCCATTGATCGGCGAGGTGGCATTGGCGTCCCAGTAGACCCAGCGGTCGTCGGTGATCGCGGTGTGGTCCCCGGTCCCGGGCTTGCCGCTTGGGCCCGAGTTCCACGACCACGCCCCGTAGACGTAGCTGGGAGCCCCAAGCGTAGGCAGGGCGTGGACGCCCCGAGCCAGGTTCTGCGGCGTGAGGTCAGGACCAGCGGCCTGCAGGGCGTCGAAGATCCACACGAGGGTGCTGTAGTCACCGTCGGTCCCCGGCGGGATGGTGTGCCCGGTGAGCTGCTTGTAGAGCTTGCCGGCCGGGCTGTTCGGCCCGAAGAAGGTGTTCTCCGGAGAGGCCTCGCTCAGGCCGAACAGGGTTCCAGTGACCTCGGCCTGGTCGTAAGTCTGTGCGACCGTGTCCGTGTCGTCGAGCGCAACCCCGTTCAGAAGCCACTCTGGGTGGTAGTCCTGAGCCGCAGCAGCCTTGGTCAGCAGGGAAAGAGAGAACGAGTCACACGCGGTGATGATCGTCGTCACCCCTGCTGCCTTGAAGGCCACGATGGCCTGTTGTGCCGAAGTCTGGAAGGTCGCGATGTCGAGACCGTAGGTGAAGACATGGAAGTCTGACCGGGGCACGTGATAGTGCTGAACCGAATAGTTAATGGACTCCTTCACGCACAAGCCATACGTGGGTAGGTTGGGAACGTAGATACCAAAAACACGCTTCTTGGTGCGCAGAGCTGGGTCACCTGCGTAAATCGCTGGCTTGTTGTCGAGGTACTTGCCGTACACCTGTCCGGTCATGACGGCGATCCGCTGGCACTCCTGCGGAATTCCCCAAACGTAGGGGTTGTACTGCTCGTACCAGGCCTCATCGAAGTAGGCCCCACCGTCGAACTCGACCAGACCATCCTTGGCCGCGCACACAGAGAAGGGCCCCGTTCCGCCAGCACCCTGGCCGTTCGGGTCGAGCGTGAAGTCCACTTCACCGAAGGCGTGCAGCGTGTGGGCGATGGTGTCCGCGTCGGCGCAGGCTTGCGACTGGTTCCCGTTGAGCAGCTCAGCCGTGTAGTTGCTCACTGAGTGTTCTTCAACGAGATTCACATGGCGACCATAGAGGTCGTAGACCTTGTTGAAGTAGTTGACGAACACCTTCGCAACTTGGTCTGTGACCGCGGGCAGAGCAATGCCCTCCTGCTTTGCGACAGCTACCTGCTCCTGATAGTTGGCGGTCTGCGGAAAGGTCCGCATTGCGAGAGTGATGGTGTTGCCGGTCACGCCGTTGTACGTGGCTCCCCCGTTGTTCCCCGTCCACTTGGCGACGCACGGATCTGCATATGGGGAGTTGAATTGAGGCTTACCGGGACTGCAGGTGAAGCCAGCAATGGTCTTGCCAGTTCCCACCTTCACACTGCCTGATCCCGGATACTTCCACGGGTACGGCCCCTCGCCAGGAGGGCCTGACTTCGCGAGCACTGGCCCATCTGACGTCGCGCTCGCTCCCCCACTGGTCGCAGGCACAACACCGATTGCTAGGGAGATCACCGCGACCACCCCAGCAAAGCGCATCAACCGACTCCAGCCGCTTCGGTGGGGTTGCCAACGAAGACGATCCCCTCTCACAGCGTCTCTCTGCATCAATTGCCCCCTTTTGCAGCAAGGCACTTCCCCGCATGCGCCACGTCCCTCGACTGACACCGCACCCGAAGGACGTGGCGGACATTGTTCTTGCTACTGTCACCCGGCGCAAGAGCGCCCCCTACCTCCTAACTTCTTCTCATCTGCGAACGACCGCGGTCACTAGCGTGCCGTCAACGCGTGCCGAGTGGCACGTGTCCCCAAGGACGCCACCTTGGGGACACGTGCCTGCAGGTCAATAGTCGTCCAAAGCTTCTCGAGCTCGGCATGGGTACAGCGCGCGGTCGTCGTGCGGCTGACGCGACCCGGGACAAGTGCGAAGGTATCTGATGATAGTCAGTTTTTTAACCAGGGAAAATCCATGTCATCGGACACAGGTTGCTCTCGGATGACAAACGTGTTACGACGTGTGGGAACGATTCGACAAATGGCCGATCGGACGATTCGAGCCGAAGGGGAGGGGCGGCTGAAATGTCGGAACGCGGACGGCGTCAATCGGAACGCACGCTGAGAGGCGAGCACACAAGTCCTCGACGAACAACCCACCTCGGCGCTCGCGCCGTCCTAGCTGCCGTTGCTATTCCGGTTGTGTTGCTGATGGCAGTGGTCCCGCCAGTCGGAGCGGCAAAGGCAAAGGGAGAAGGGCCTTACCCGTGGAAGTATCCCGCGAGCGGCAACGTGCAAGTAGGTACCGGAAAGACAATCAGTGGTCAGCCATGCAGTCCAGGCAAGGGACAGTTCAACTCTCCCTACGCCGCTCCGTGCATCGCCAAGTGGACCGGCAACAACGGGGGCGCGACCTACAATGGCGTGACGGCGACAACGATCACTCTGGCGATGCGGTCGTTCCCGCAGACTGCGAACTCTCAGGAACTAGCTGCTCAAGCAAAGAATGAGGGAATTGCCGTGCCAGCGGTGACCGACCAGGTGGCTCAGGTCTTCCTGAACTACTTCAACAAGGTCTACGACCTGTATGGGCGCCACGTGAAGCTCGTCGAAGAAGATGCTGTCGGTAACGCAACGACCGAAGCATTGAACGGCGGCCAGGCACAGGCGTGCGCAGACGCTGACACCATCGCTCACACGCTGCACGCCTTCGGCGAAGTCGGGTTCACTCTTGATCCAAACCGAGTCGGGGGTGGCGGAACTGGACCATTCTCAATCTGCGCAGCTGAGCGAGGGTTGGTCGAATTTGCGGGTGGTCCATACTTCTCCGAGCAGTGGTTCGAGCAGTACAACCCGTACGTCTGGAACATCACACAGGACTGTCAACGGATTAGCAGCAACGAAGCAGAGATCATCGCAAAGTACCTGGCTGGGAAGAAAGCCATCTACGCTGGCGAGGCGGACCTTCGCGACAAGATCCGCAAAATCGGGACGTACATTCCGAACGTGCAGCAGTACATCGAGTGCAATGGCAATCCGAACAGCTCGATGAACAAACTCCTCGAAACCAAGTACCACCTCCCGGCTAGCACGGCTCCAGACTTCTTCACCTACAACCTCGATGTGTCGACATTCCAGCAGTCGGCGCAACAGGCGGCGGTGAAGTTCAAGGCGGATGGCGATACCACGATCAACCTGGCCTGCGATCCCTACTCGGCATCGCTGCTCATGAAGGCCGCGGCTGCTCAGAACTACTTCCCCGAGTGGCTCTCCGACGGCGTGGCACTCGAGGATACAGATTCAGTGGCGCAGACCTTCCCTGCTAACGAGGCACAGGGGCACCTGTTCGGGGTGGCAGAAGCCCCACCGCAACAACTTCTCTTCGGGCCCACCTCGCTAGCTGGGCAGCTCTACCAGAAGCTCACGGGACACGCGATTCCACCGGGAACCGACGGGGAGTACTACCAGCTCGTTCAAATCTTTGACCAACTGCAGGCAGCTGGGCCTGACCTGACACCACAGAACATGGCCCGGGGCACCCACGCGCTCCCGGTCCTCGGCAATACTTCTGACGGCCTCTGGGATTTCAGGACTGGCCCCACCGGGACCCCCAACGCGGGTGATCACACGGCGATTGTGAACGACATGTTCGTCTACTGGAACCAGAACGCCACCTCGCCCGTCAACAATAAGCCTGGAACCTACGTGGACCTCTTCGGAGGCAAAAGGTTCACGATCGGGCAATGGCCGAAGACGCTTCCGAAGCTCTTCACGGCTCCAGGCTCTGCTGCTACCAGCACGAGCTGATCGGCCTCGCCTGATCTGGGGCCCGTCTTCAAGAGGGCCCCAGATCAGGTATCGAGTCGGCCGTGCCGTTCGGTAGTGCCTTGTTCAGGGGTGGCCGCTCGGGATATGCGCCTGCCAGACGGATTGTCGATGGAGGTCCCTACCTCGTGGGGTCAGCCGAGCCGCTAACGCCAGATCGCGCCGATGCGCTCCGAACCAGGAGGAAACGCAGCGGCCCGACGTCGCGCAATTCGATCAGCCGTCCAGGCGACGATGGCGGCGTCGAGAACGTCGGCGGTGCCGGCACCACCGGCGACCCCAAGGTCCTCAGGGATCCGCAGACCTTGATCAGCCAGAATTTGCTTTCGCTGGAATACCCCATTCCATGAGGTTTTGGGCCACTTCAGGTGCTGGTCATTGTTTGCGCAAACAAAGGAGACCTCTGGATGCACTTCATGGATCCGCCCATCAGACAAAGCTAGCGTCTGAACCTCGAGGATAGCCTTGCGTAGAGCGAAGGCCTGCGCTGAGATTTTTGGGCCCTCTCGAGGACTAAGTGCCATGGCCTCGCTGTAACTTGCGGCACGCACCATGGCTTCGGGCGGGGCCGGAAAAACCGAGGGCCATCGAGGACCAACGTAATCTCGGGCCAGCTGGTCCGCCAGACGCCGCTGGCCGAGTCTTGGGAGCCCGATCGGGACATCAACTCCGATGATCGCGGCGTCTTCGAGCTCGTACTGGAATACCTCTTGAAGGCTCATGGCGACGAGGGCTAGCTCGAACCGACCGTTCTCCAGAACGACGATGACCCACCTCCCCTTCCAGATGTCAGCTCCAGCTACTCGCAAAGGATTCGCCACAGGAATCTTCGGAGATTCTCGAGCCCTGCTGACCTATCCCACAGAGCTCTGGATGGCCGAGATCACGGCGGGGCTGACAGCCAGCGGACCGCCGAACACATAGCCGGGAGTTGTCGAAGGCAACGAGGACAGGTAGGTAGCGATTGCCGGGGGAAGCGGCGGTGTTTGCGCAACTAGCAAGAGTGGACCCAGCCTTCCTCCGGAAGCCATGAAGACGCCACCGCCCAGCGCATCGGGAAAGTCAGCCGACGTCGCGGCTCCGAAAACCTGAGCATTAGCAAAGAATCGGGACGCAACGGCGGCAGAAGTGTCATAGAGAGTTTGCCCGTAAATCGGCGATGCTGAAGGGTCTGCTCCTGCCGCTGCAAGGGGTCCACCGATAGCATAGCGAACATCGTTAGGAAATTCGGCGAGGTAGGCAGCAGTTTCAGGAGCCTGTGTCGAGCCGTTAGTGAGAAGAATGGCGGCATGAAGCGTGATCGCCGCTGGTACCGCCGACAGAGCATCATAGAAACTCAGTCCAGTTGCCTCGAAGATCGTCGAGGGGTTTCCAAGTTGCTCTGCTATGTCGACGGCTGTTGCATATTCATCGGCGCCTGCAAGCCGTACGACTCGATAGCCCAAGGTCTCAAGGGTGATATCGATGTTTGGGCTCAGAGCCAGGTCTCCACCGAGCACGTAGACCGTATCGCCAACTGGGAGCACACGCTCGATCTCCGCCTCGACTCGGGAGTCGAGAGTCGAGCTGACCGGTGCCCCTGGGGTGATGAGGAGCGGTCCATCCACTGAGGCTGCAAGCGGTCCACCAGCGAGTGCGTCCGCGAAAAAGTCTGACCTCGCCAGAACCACGGCGTGGGCAGATCCTGGAAACGGAAACTCAGCTTCCGATATCGCGACCGATGTCCCTACAGCATCGACTCCGTAGATTTGGTCAATGCTTGCTGATCCGCAAACAATGTCGTAATCGGAACCGCCAGTGCTCCATTGGGTCAAGGAAACACGGCCACCCGTGAATGATGGATCCGTACAGTTGGCCTGAGCTTCCGTTTCGCTCGTAGCGCCGGGTATCCAGTCGTTCAAGCCCTCGAGCGACCCCAGTGTCGTGGTCCCCGTTATGAGCTCCCACTGATTCGGCGCCGCGTATATGCCGACGGCTGTTGCGCCGGAAGTGGTCAGACCGGCAAGCATCCCTTGGAGCACTGCTACGTTCATCGCTTCACCGGAGGAACCCGATTGCCAAGTGTTCGCTGTTTCGACGTCCAACCACCACGGATAGCTCGACGGTGCTGCCGACACCGTTACCGCCGGCGTCTGAGAATTGATCTCAGACGCCGCGGATAGGAGCCAGCCCACGTCCTGAAGCGCCTGCTGATCACCGAACTGCCACGCACAGGCAGGCGAGTCGGCCCCAGCAATTGCAGACCCGTTGCTCGTCGACACCGTCATCGACGTGCAAGGACCGTAGGGGGTGTCACCAGATGACGGCCAGTCCGAGATGAGCGTGCCGTTGACTACGTCTCCTGGATCATCGGTATTCACGTAGAGGGATGCCTTCGGCTGGCCCGGGACGCCCGTTGTACCGGCAACTGCCCAATAAAGCTCGCTAGAGCTGTAGCTAGGAAACGATGCCGAGGTGCCGAAGCACGGATTCAGCTGGTCGGAGACTCCATCGTTGACTCCAACGATGCCAAAAGCAGCGGTGGTAGGGAGCGCCCCGCCACACTGCGGAAACGAGACGTCATCGCCGACCGCTCCGGCAGCTTGCGGCAGCACCCCAGCAGCTGGAACCGTCACCAGAGTCAGGCAGGCACCAACCAAGACCAGGCCTGCGAATCCAAGACACATTGCACCTGCCCGGCTGCCACCGCCATGGATGGGCCCGATTAACCTTGACGTAGACAAATGCCCCCCTCGCCGACTCAAGGGAACATTCTGCCGCACAGCTGGCCGGGCTGACGGTTGCCCACAGATCGCCGTGGTTTAGGTCATTGCTAGAGACCCTTAATGGAACCTTTATCTAGGCCTGGTAAGTGATGACGAGGACGCAAAGGAATCCCATGGAACCTATTGACAACAGCGAGACAGACATGACCCAGGGAACCGAACATCCGGGGAGCCCGACGCAAACAAACTGGTGGCCCGGCTCGTCAGGAGCAGCGAGGCCTCCCGGCGGCCCAGGCGACACACCGACGAACCAGTCCCCTACTGACTGGAACCAACCCATCCCCCCTTGGGCGCCACCACGTTACCGTCCACAACGCTCGGGAACCACCTTGCTATCGATCGCGCTGATCCTTGCAGCACTCGTGCTCCTGGCAGCCGGCGTTGTGATCGGTCACGGGTTGTGGACAAGGACCGTCGGATCTGCCGGTGTCTCACCGCGCGTGACTCCGCCAACTGGCCCAACTCCCATAGGATCGGGCGGACCTTCGAACGCTGGTGCCATCGCAGCCAAGGTGGATCCTGGCTTGGTAGATATCAACACCACCTTGAGCTACCAAGAGGCCGAAGGGGCCGGGACCGGAATGGTGCTCACTCCCGGGGGGGAGGTACTGACGAACAACCACGTTATTGAAGGGGAAACGAACATCTCAGTAACTGACATCGGCAATGGAAGAACGTATGGTGCTACGGTCGTCGGCTACGACGTGACCGCAGACTTGGCTATTCTCCAACTGCAAGGGGCGTCAGGGCTTCAGACCGTCTCTCTGGGCAATTCGTCAGACGTGAAGGTCGGGCAGAAGGTTGTGGCCATAGGTAACGCCGAAGGCCGTGGCGGAACGCCTAGCTATGCCGGCGGGACTATCACCGCGCTCAATCAAACAATAACCGCAAGCGATGCCATTGATGGTTCACGGCAACTGACAGGACTTATTGAGTCGAGCGCCTACATCCAACCCGGGGATTCCGGTGGACCAGTTGTAAACCAAGATGGACAAGTCATCGCTATGAATACCGCAGCCTCGGAAGGCTTCGCGGGCTTCGAGTCGGGAGGTAGCCCCAGCTACTCAATACCTATCAATGAGGCGACTGCTGTTGCGAGACAGATCGAGGCTGGACGCGCCTCCAGTGCCGTCCATATCGGTCCAACCGCCTTTCTAGGCATCCAGGTCGAGGCGAACCCTCTCGCCCCTGGAGGCTTCGGCCCGCAAGTTCCTGTGACCAACGGGGTCCTCGTGGCTTCGGTGCTCGCTGGCGAACCAGCTGCCCAAGCTGGCATCGTGGCTGGTGATGTCATCACTAGTGTCGGAGGCACGCAGGTCCGGTCCCCGTCGGCACTGACAGAGGTGCTCGAGAACTACCACCCCGATGGCAAGGTCCAGGTCGATTGGACCGATCCTTCCGGCCAACAGCACTCAGCGACCATCCAGCTCGCCAGCGGCCCACCACAGTGATCACCCAGCCAGGCAACTGGGCCCCTCGTCCCGTAGCGTCAAAAGGAGCACCAACTCTATGAGCCAGTCACCACAGATGATCACCTGCCCAGTAGGACATACGTTTCCTCGCGATCAGTTGACCTACCGAGACGGGCTCTCGGTGTGCCCCATCTGTGATCAAATCGAATGGGCTCCACCTCGAGCAGCATGGTCTCGGCGACTGCTTGCTAACCCCCTTGTCCTGCTCGCAGCAGCAGTGGTCATGTTTTTGATCGAAGCGATCAGTGGTGTTGGGATCGGTGCTGATTATCAACACGTACACGTCTCCGGAGCCAGTTGGCTGATTGCAGGTTCAGCTGTTGCCATCGTTGGCGCTGTGGTTATCGTCTCTGGCATCATGCGGCTGGCGACTGTTCTCCGCTCGCAGCATTGGGACAGGAACGCACTCTTCGGACCACTCGTAGCGGTAACGGCCGGAATCGCCATGTTCGCCATCGCAGACGTTGTGGAGCTGGGCCTAAATATTGCTTTCGTCAACGCTGGGAACCCAGGATCTGGGTGGCAGCTCACTGCTCAGGTCTTCGATTGCTTGTTTTATGCAGGCGTAGCGGGAGCGATCGGATGGGCGGCAGCTCTTACCCGCCGACCTGACCCTGCAGGTGCCAGGCACGGAACTCCGAATAGCGAGAGTGAGGAGCAGACGATCACCGGACCACCTTCTCGGCTCTAGCGGCCACTGCGGTGATGTCAGGTTCAAAGAGCACGTCGTGTAAACGGAATTCATGCTGTTGGGTCGTTGAGGTCGAATCACACTCGAGTCTGCGCTGGGTTATGGCACATCACCCAGCAGAACGTTGTCTTCCACGTCGTCGCGATCGGGCGAACGGGCAGATCCTGATCGACCACCGTAGTGGAGCGTTCGACAGCTTGGGCGTCGATGTAGTTGACCCCAGCCACCTCCCGTCGAGTGGCCGAGCCCAGGCCGGCCGACTCGGAGTTCCGAGCCGCAAGTAAATTCTCCCTGATTCGAGCGGAAAGGCGCTCTCACCGGTCCATCGTGTCCGCCGAGCTACTGTAGGAAGCCCAAAGCATCGCACCTGTGGAATACGACCAACACTAGACGCTCAACGTCAAGACACGAACTGTTTCGGTCAGCAGCGTTCGCCAGTCCCCTACTTCTGGGACTACCTAGACCACTGACACGGCGTGGACGTACGCCGCGGATCTCGATGTTGGGCGGAGGACTCTCGATGAGGACGTGGTTTCACACTGAGTATGTGAGTCCCCCCTGGTGGTGGGGTTTGAGGCAGCCGGAGGGTCCACCACGTAGGTGGCCACCGGGGTGATCCTCGGTGTGTTCCAGCAAGAACGCACCAAAGGAGAACACCCCGATGGCCCTGTCCCAGTCTGACGTCTCCGAGCTGCTCGACGCGCTCCGTGCCGGCGACGGCGTCGACCTCGTTCGTGATCTCGTCCGCCTCGTCCTCCAAGAGCTGGTGGAGACGGAAGCCTCCTCGGTGATCGGCGCCAGCCGCTACGAGCGTGCTGAGGGCCGTCTCACCGAGCGCAACGGCCACCGATCCAAGACGCTCGCCACCAAGGGCGGCGACGTCGAGATCGCCATCCCGAAGCTCAGGAAGGGCAGCTACTTCCCCTCGTTCTTGGAGCCCCGCCGGCGCATCGACCAGGCCCTCTACGCGGTGGTGATGGAGGCCTACGTGAAGGGGGTCTCCACCCGCTCGGTGGACGACCTCGTGGCCGCCCTCGGGGTCACCTCGGGCATCAGCCGCTCGGAGGTCTCCCGTATCTGTCAGAGGCTCGACCAGGCCGTCGGCGCCTTCCGCACCCGGCGCCTCGACCACGCCCGGTTCCCCTATGTGTACCTGGACGCGACCTATCTCCACGTGCGATGTGATCACCACGTCGTTTCCAAGGCCGTCGTCATCGCCACGGGCGTCCGGGAGGACGGGCACCGAGAAGTCCTGGGTGTCGATGTCGGCGACTCCGAAGACGAGCTGTTCTGGCGGACCTTCCTCCAGAACCTCAAGGACCGTGGGCTGTCGGGGGTGAAGCTCGTCATCTCCGACCAGCACGCCGGCCTCGTGGCCGCCATCGTGCGCTGCTTCCAAGGAGCCGCCCACCAACGCTGCCGGGTCCACTTCGCCCGGAACCTGCTCGCCACCGTGCCCAGGGGCAACACCGAGATGGTGGCCGCCGCCTTCCGGACGATCTTTGCCCAGGCGAACGCCGAGGAGATGGCCGCCCAGTGGGACCACGTGCGGGCCACCTTCGCCGAGCGGTTCCAAAAGGCCGCTTTGCTCATGGACGCAGCCAAAGACGAGGTGCTCGCCTTCGCTGGGTTCCCGAGGGCTCACTGGCGCCAGATCTGGAGCACCAATCCGTTGGAGCGGCTCAACAAGGAGCTCAAGCGCCGGTGCCGCGTGGTCGGCATCTTTCCCACAGAGACCGCCCTCATCCGCTTGGCCGGCGCCGTCCTGCTCGACACGCACGAGGAGTGGCTGGCGGCCGACCGCCGCTACTTCTCGGAAGCCTCGATGGCCAAGCTCTATCCCGAGCGCGAAGATGAAGACGCGGCCGCCGGCGAGCTCGAACGAGCCCCCGCCGACTGACCGTCACCGGGGATCATGACGTCGAATCCCCACCACCAGACGGGACGCCATCCACTGAGTCTGCTACAAGAAGGGTCGCTCGCTCCCCAGAGCTCATCTCAACATCGAACGGCTAGCAACGAAACACCGATATCCGAACTGAGACCTGATGGCAATCGATGCTTCCAAACTCTCCACCCTTGTACTGGCACCTCAACAACCGGCTTCGAGCGGATATCATGCAACGGTGCAAGACCGACGATCATCTTCCTCTGCACTGACACTCCCGCGAATCCCATCTCGTCAGGCGCAAGAGCAACCAGTCCAAACTATCTCTGCGTTTGAAGGCTCAGTACTTCCATTTCTCCAGCTCAAACCCGGAACCAGTGAACTAAACCGATGAATAACGAGGTAGATGAAGCGCGGATCAGCCACTTGCTAGAGGAGTTAACGCTCGACGAATCAGTCGGTCTCGCAAGCGGCTCGGACACGTGGCACACGACTTCAATCGAGCGGCTTGGCATTCCGGCTCTAAAGGTGACTGATGGTCCGAGTGGTGCACGGGGAGCAACGTTCGGCTCGGTGACGTCAGCCAGCTTTCCCTGTGGAAGCGCTCTTGGAGCAACGTGGAATCCCGACCTGCTTCGCGAAGTTGGAGCTTCCATTGCGACCGAAGCGAAACGCAAAGGGGCTCGGGTACTCCTGGCTCCCACGATTAACCTCGTACGGCATCCTCTCGCCGGCCGAAATTTTGAGTGCTACAGCGAAGATCCAGTACTAACTGCCGTGCTTGCAACCGCGTATGTCACCGGTGTCCAGTCACAGGGCGTTGCTGCAACTGCAAAGCACTTCGTCGCAAACGACAGTGAGCACCAGCGCCATACAATCTCGTCTGAAGTGTCCGAGCGTGCTCTCCGTGAGCTCTATCTCGTTCCGTTTGAGGCTGTTGTAAGGGCTGGAGTCTGGGCTGTTATGGCTGCTTACAATCGGGTTAACGGCATCTACGCAGCCGAACATCCGCTACTTAATGACTTGCTCAAGGGTGAGTGGGGCTTCAGCGGTCTGGTCATGTCCGACTGGTGGGGAACGATGAGCACAGTCGAATCGGCCCTCGCGGGTCTCGATCTTGAGATGCCAGGGCCACCGACGCGCTTTGGACCACTGTTGGCCGATGCCATCAAGGCGGGTAAAGTCCCATCCGAAACTGTCAAGGAAAAGAACCGCCGATTGCTCCGACTCGCGATGCGAGTTGGTGCTTTCGACAACGGAAGCCCGGAACTCGAAGAGAAGGCTATCGACGACCCTCGGGATCGCGATTTGATCCGACGTGCAGCAACCGAGTCGATGGTCCTTCTTCGAAATGGAGGCCTTCTTCCACTGAGCTCTGAGCAGTCTGTCGCGTTGATTGGACCCTTGGGAAGGCAGTTGGCTACGCAAGGTGGCGGGAGCGCCTATGTCGAACCGCACCGAACTGTCGACCTGGTTCGGTCAATCGAACAACGAACCACTGGGCGAGTTACCTATGAAAAGGGCTGCCAGCTGCGCGACCAGCCATCCATCCTCGAGCATGGCCTCATCACTGAGGTGGACGGCAGAGAGCGTTCCGGCCTCACAGTTGAGTTTCGAGACGGAGAAACTGTGCTCTCCAGCAGCTTTCGGCGTCGGCTTCAACTGAGCTGGCTAGGCGATCCCATCCCAGGCCTGGTCACTGGGCCCTTCTCGCTGCAAGCCCGAGCTTGGTATCTCCCCGAGGACCCAGGCGACTACATGTTCACCCTCTCCAGCGTTGGTCCCTCTCAACTATGGATCGATGACCATTGTGTGGTTGACAACAGCGCACCGGAACCGGGCCGGTCGTTTTACGGGGCTGGCAGTGCCGAACGTACGGGCCACATCGCCCTGGAGGCAGGTCGACGGTACCAGCTCCGCGTCGACTACCAGGCGCCAGAGACCCGCGGAGTCCGTGGTGTCATGGCGGGCTGCCTCCCACCCACCCCTTCTAATCTACTCGAGCGTGCCATCAGCGCAGCCCGAGAAGCAGACGTCGCGGTTGTAGTTGTCGGAACGGGTCCTGAGTTCGACCGAGAGGGTGCCGACCGCCCCAGCCTGATCCTTCCCGGCAACCAGGACGAACTGGTCGCCCAGATAGCCAAAGCAAATAGGCGAACTGTGGTCGTGGTAAATGCCGGAGCACCAGTGACGATGCCATGGGTTCATGATGTGGATTCAGTCCTCTGGGCCTGGCTTCCCGGACAGGAAGGAGATGAGGCGCTTGCTGATGTTCTCTTCGGTAAGGCTGAGCCTTCGGGGCGCCTGCCCATAACCCTTACCCAGAGACTCGAAGATCACCCGAGCCATCTCCGATATCCGGGAGAAAACGGCCAGATCGTTTATTCCGAAGATATCTTCATGGGATACCGCGGCTTCGAACGAACCGCGACTTCGCCGCTCTTCCCCTTCGGCCATGGAGGCTCATACACAACCTTCGCCTACGGTCACGCTGCCCTTGATCAAGAGTCCACCGGTAATGTGCGGGTTACCCTCGAAGTCGAGAACATCGGGGACCGGCGGGGAGCGACCACAATCCAGATCTACGTAGCCCCGCCACCGCAATCGAAGTGGCTTCGGCCGCCGCAAGAGCTTCGGGCGTTCGCCAAGGTCGTCCTCGACCCTGGAGAGCGACGCCAAATAGACACCCTGATCGAACGTCGGGCCTTCACAGTCTGGGACGCGCGCCAGTCTGCCTTCGTGACGGATCCTGGGCGCTATCAGATTCGGGTAGCCACATCCTCCAGCGAAGTCCTGGAACGGCTCGATCTTGAGGTTCCACCACCTCTCAGCTGACCCACGGGACCGCCTTCCAGCCGGGAGGGGGTCGGCAAGTCCGAGCTCACGATGGCGGTACGGTATTGGGGAATCCAAGGAGGTGATCGACCACGACATCGAACTCTTCCTATCGGGGCCCCGACCAGCACCCCCGAACCGATCCTTCACCGTGGCACGTCCTGCGACGTCGCCGGGTCGGCCGAGAGGCATTATCGGTGCACGAGTCTCCCTCGCGCTTGCCTCGGGGCGGTCCGCGAATCCCAACAGAGGCTGGGACAGACGGCAGCGGCCATCTGGTGCCACCAACCACCGATGCCCATGATCTGGGTCATTACAAGTGGATTGCCCTGTCGAACACCACTCTCGGCATGTCGATGGCCACCATCAATTCTTCGATCATATTGATTGCTCTACCCAATATCTTTCGTGGTATTGGCCTCAACCCACTCGCCCCCGGCAATACCAGCTACCTCTTATGGATGCTCATGGGTTTCATGGTGTGCACCGCTGTCCTCCTCGTAAGCTTCGGGAGGATCGGCGACATGTATGGCCGGGTCAAAATGTACACGCTAGGCTTCGCGATCTTCTCTGTTTTCTCGGTCTTGTTGTCGATCACTTGGATGCATGGGCCAAGCGGAGCCTTGTGGCTGATTTTGATGCGGGTCGGACAAGGAGTTGGTGGAGCGATGATCCTAGCCAACGCTGCTCCAATTCTGACCGATGCGTTTCCTCCTGACCAGCGAGGCCTTGCTCTTGGTATCAACAGCGTTGCTGCCATTGCTGGCTCATTTATTGGTCTCGTTCTTGGTGGCGTATTGGCGCCAGTTGACTGGCGCCTTGTCTTTCTGGTTTCGGTCCCATTTGGCATCTTTGGCACCGCCTGGGCTCGCCTCAAACTTCGTGAGATCGGTCAACGACGTGTGACACCCATTGACTGGTGGGGGAACCTAACCTTTGGGGCCGGGCTCATAGCGCTTCTCGTCGGCATAACATACGGGATCATCCCGTATGGGAGTAGCACGATGGGTTGGGCAAACCCGAAGGTCATCGCGGCGCTTCTGATAGGGGTCGTACTCCTTGGGGCTTTCTTGATGATCGAGCGGCGGGTTCCCAACCCCATGCTCAATCTGTCACTGTTTCGTATTCGGGCTTTTGCCTTCGGCAATCTTGCCACGCTGCTCGCTTCGATCGGACGAGGCGGCCTCATGTTTATTCTCATCATCTGGCTACAAGGAATCTGGCTCCCTCAGCATGGCTATAGCTTCGCCGTGACACCCCTATGGGCGGGAATTTATATGCTACCTCTCACCGTGGGGTTCCTCATCGCAGGGCCGCTTTCAGGCGTGCTGTCTGATCGCTTTGGAGCCAGGCCATTTGCTTCTGGTGGCATGATCCTCGCTGCAGTTAGCTTCGGTCTGCTAGAGGCGCTTCCAGTAAACTTTTCCTACCTGGCCTTCGGAGCCCTTCTTCTACTTATGGGCCTCGCCATGGGAGTCTTCTCGGCACCAAACCTGGCTGGCGTAATGAACAGCCTCCCACCAGATCAACGCGGTGCTGGTGCCGGGATGCTAACCACCTTTCAAAACTCCTCGATGGTCCTGTCGATCGGTGTTTTCTTTTCACTTATTATCCTGGGGCTAGCGAGTTCCCTGCCACATGCGCTCTATCACGGTTTGATCACTCAGGGAGTCCCAGGGCCCGCAGCACACCATGCAGCAGCACTGCCACCTGTGGCGAGTTTGTTTGCCGCGTTCCTCGGCTATAACCCGATGAGCACTCTGCTAGGTCGAACGTTGTCCCACCTGCCGACAGCTCGTGCTCATTTTTTGACTGGGCGTAGCTTTTTCCCGCGGCTTATCTCGGGCCCATTCCACTCTGGGTTGATAGAAGCCTTCACGTTCGCTCTCGTCGCCTGTTTGGTGGCCGCGGCCGCATCGTGGATGCGGGGCGGTAAATATCTCCATGGCGATCTGGCACAAGACGAGCTGATTGGAGCTGGCCTAGGCCACTCGGCTCCAGCAACCGAGAGCCCGACCATCAGAGAGACCAGACCGAGATAGCACGCGATGCCCGAAACGGCCTGGTCCACAGGATCAGAGAGCGATACGGTCATGGCATGAAACTCGCCACAGGGATCGGGGGTTGGCCCAAGCAAGCCATAGAGGCAGCCCGGAATGCGGAGCGCGAGGGGGCGGACATCGTCACCTGCGGAGAGTTGGCCCATGACTCGATGCTGGTAATGGCACTGGCGGCATCGGCAACGGAGCGGGTCGAACTCCAGACGTCTGTCACGATCGCCTTTCCCCGTAGTCCAATGGTGCTAGCAATGGAAGCCTGGGACATCCAGCATCTCTCAGGCGGTCGCTTCAGTCTCGGGCTCGGCAGCCAAGTAAAAGGGCACAACGAGCGCCGGTTTGGGGGTACCTGGTCACCCCCTGCGCCGAGGATGCGAGAGTACATCGACATGATGCGGGCAATCTGGGACTCCTGGCAGCATCACACCCGCCCGAACTTTGTTGGTAAGCACTACCAATACACCCTCATGAGTCCGAACTTTGATCCGGGCCCATTGGATGTTCCCTATCCGAAGATTGGTCTGGCAATGGTCGGCCCGGGAATGGCACGCGTTGGCGGGGAGCGTGCTGACGTGATCATGCCTCATGGAGGCATCATGTCGGACCGCTACATGCGCGAAGTTCTGCTACCAGCAGTCCGATCTGGACTCCAATCAGCTGGTCGGAACTGGTCTGACGTGGAGATTGCCGCCACTGGTTACCTCATCCCCTATGAGGACGAGCGGGAGATTGAATCACGCATGCTCAGTATGCGCCAAGCGCTCTCGTTTTACGGCTCGACACGCACCTACCACAAAGTTCTCGAGCTTCACGGCCTCGAGGAACTCGGACAAAAGCTCCATTCACTCTCGCTGCAAGGGCGCTGGGACGAGATGCGAGATGCAGTTCCGCTCGACGCGATCGCCGAACTGTCCCAAACATGTCGCTATGACGATCTACCGGAGTTCTTGATGAAGCACCGAGAGTACGCCTCCAGGTTCAGCTTCTCGATGCCCGTGCGCTCAGAGGAGGATCGCCAGCGTGCTGCTGAGCTCCGACGAAGAATCCAGCAGCTGGAGACGCCACGCGTTCCACGCGGCCTCGAACTCTGATCCAAAACCTCCGACCCCGTCGGGAAGGAGGTCTAGGGCCGCTCCCCGGCCCGACCAACCAGGTTGCCCAACTCGATGAGGAGCTCCCCGGCCGCAAGGAGACCCTTGAAAAACTGGTCCATGACCATTCGTTCGTTGGGGGCGTGGATTCGGTCATCGGGTAGTCCAACTCCCAAGAATGCGAGTGGCGCTCGAAGAATACGTGCGAGTGTTTCTTCGGGCCCACTTCCACCTTCCCTGGTGAACAACGGTCGGGAGCCCCATACTCTCTCGACTGCCCGGACCACCGCTTCGACGGCCGGATGGTCAATGGGGGTCGAGACTGGGGCCACCGCACCTTGCCGGGTCACCTGACACTCAAGGACCTCGGGAGTTTGCTGAGTTAGCCAGGAGCGGAACAAGGCTTCTATCCGATCGGGTTGCTGGTCTGGCACAAGCCGAAAAGCGACCTTAAGGCCGGCGCTTGCAGGAACGATAGTTTTGATTCCCGGCCCGCCATAGCCGCTATGGATCCCGACCACCTCTGCGGTAGGACGCGCCCCGATCCGTTCAAGTGGCGAAAAGCCCACTTCGCCCACCAGGCTCCGTATGCCGCCGGCTTGGGTTTTGAACGCTGACTCATCGAAGGGTTGAGCAGCGATCAACGCTCGCTCAAGGCTGGTCAGCTCCCGTACGTCGTCGTAGAAACCTGGCACCGCAACGCGGCCATCCCGATCGTGCAAGGCTGCGACAACTCGCGATGCGACTGCAGCTGCATTCGGGACAGCTCCTCCCCATACACCACTATGCAGGTCTACCGACGCTGTCCTCAAAGACACATCAAAAGCAACGAGCCCGCGCATCGACACCGTCACCGACGGAATATCAGGAGAAACCATCCCGGTATCTGATACCACGACAACGTCGCATCTCAGTCGATCAGTCTCCCTTAACAAAAGGTCCTCAAGGTACGGGCTGCCAACCTCCTCCTCCCCCTCTACAAGGAACTTCACATTCACCGGAAGCTTCCCAAGGACTGAAAGCAAGCCTCGACAAGCCTCGATCTGGTACAGAACCTGGCCCTTGTCGTCAATTGCCCCTCGTGCCCGGCACTCTCCATCCATGATGACTGGCTGAAATGGCAGTGAGATCCACTCGTCCAACGGATCGACGGGCTGGACGTCGTGATGGCCGTAGATAAGCACTGTCGGAGCCTTGGGCCCCGCGTGAAGCCAGTCCGCGTAGACAGCCGGCCCAATTGGGCTTTCCAAGACGGCCACGTGCTCGAGGCCAGCCGCTCCAAGCATTTCAGCGCAGAATCGAGCTGATGCCCACAGGTCTTCCGATCGTTCAGGGTCAGCAGAGATCGAAGGGATCTGAAGCCAATGCAGAAGGGACCGGACGATCCGCTCTCGGTTCGCCCGCAGGTATGACTCGAGGACCAGAATGGCCATCGCGGCAAGGTACCCGGCGTGCCGGCCAGGGGCCAACAGTCGAGCCCCCAACTTGCGAGGGTAGGAGGGACATTTCCTGGTGACCGGCGGGTTTCGCAGCTGACCAGCTCGGTTGCCACCCTGATCCGATCGATTCGGGCTGGGCTCAACCGCCAACTAGGCTAGGGGACATGGAGGGGGTTCGTAACTACGACGCAATCGTCATTGGCGCTGGATTCTCCGGCCTGTACGCCGTCTACTCGCTCAGAGAGGCAGGGTTCAGCGTCCGAGCGCTGGAGAAAGCAGACGGCGTGGGTGGCACCTGGTATTGGAACCGCTACCCAGGAGCGCGTTGCGATGTCCAGAGTATTGAGTACTCCTACAGCTTCAGCAAGGAGATCCAAGAGGAGTGGGAATGGACCGAGCTGATGCCGGCCCAGCCCGAGATCGAGGCATACCTCAACTTTGTCGCGGATCGGCTCGACTTACGAAAAGACATTGAGTTGTCGACCCGGGTCACAGCGATGACTTTTGATGAGTCCAGCAACACCTGGTTCATTGAAACGGATCGGGGTCAGAATTTCGTTGCTCGCTGGGTGATCGCTGGCACCGGCTGTCTTTCGGAGCCACTCGAGCCGGACCTTCCAGGCCTGGACACCTTCAAGGGAGTTCAACTCTTCACGAACCGTTTCCCCAAGGAAGGTTTTGATTTCACTGGGCACCGAGTGGGCGTAATCGGAACGGGTTCCTCTGGTGTCCAATGCATCCCCATCATTGCCGAGGCCGCTGACCACCTCTACGTCTTCCAACGTTCAGCTGCGTACAGCCGACCTGCCAACAACCGACCACTTCGGCCCGGCGAGCTTGAAGGGGTGAAGGCTAACTACGAGGAACTTCGAATCAAGCAGCGCAACGCGTTTGCCGGGCTGGTGAGCTTCGGTGCTGTTTCCTTCGAAGGACTCAAGCCGCCAGAACGCCGAATTCTCGAAACTCCGATTGAAGAGCGAATGAAGGTTCTCGACGAGCTTGGTTGGAGTGCACCAGCCGCCTGGGCAGACGTGATGTTCGACCTTGAGGCTAACCGCGCTGGAACCGAGCTCTACGGAGAACTTATCCGTAGGGTCGTCAAGGACCCTGACGTCGCCGAGTCACTGGTTCCCCACTACCCGATGGGCTGCAAACGCCAGATCCTCGATACCGGGTACTTCGAGACCTTCAATCGTGACAACGTTACCCTGGTGGATCTGCGGAAAGAGCCAATCGAGCGCATCACTGCAAACTCTGTCGACACCATTCGGAGTTCGTATGAGCTCGACGTTCTTGTTCTCGCGACTGGATTCGACGCCATGACCGGCGCGTTAAACCGTATCGACATCCGCGGCAGGGATGGAAGGACTCTTCGTGATGTATGGACCACAGAAGGCCCGGTCAGCTACCTCGGGCTTCAGGTCGCCGGCTTCCCGAACCTCTTCACCGTGACTGGGCCTGGAAGTCCATCCGTCCTTAGCAATATGGTCGTCTCAATTGAACAGCACGTGGAATGGATCACTGACTGCCTTGTCTTCCTGCGTGAGCATGGGTTGAACACCATCGAGGCAGAGCCTGATGCTCAGGCCGCGTGGGTTGAACATGCTGCCTCATTGGTCGAAGGGACGATCAGAAATTCCGAGGGCTGCAACTCGTGGTATCTAGGCGCCAATGTTCCTGGTAAAAAGCGTATCCACATGCCCTACACTGGCGGACTACCCGCATATCGCCGAAAGTGCGACGAGGTAGCCGCGACAGGGTATTCGGGCTTCTCGCTGAGCTAACCACAGAGGTCTACCCTGCCTTCATGATTGGAGGGTTCTCTGGGTACACCAACGATCGTGGGAAGCGATCTGGAGATCGACTCCCTGACCACGACTTCAGCGATGTCGTCATACGGCGTCGGCTGCTCGTTGACGATTACAACCTTCGCTCCGTGCGCAACTGACAGCGGAACTAGGCCCGCAGCAGGGTAGACACCAAGGCTCGTACCGACAACGAGGAGCAAATCACAGTTGACGACCGCGTGCTCAGCTCTTCGGAGAACTGACGGGAGGAGTGGTTGCCCAAAGCTGATGGTCGCCGATTTGAGAATCCCACCGCAGCTGAGACAGGCGGGGTCCTCGTCCCCCTGACGAACTCGTTCGAGCGTCGGACCTGCTGGTTGCCTGACTCCGCAAGAGAGGCACACAACCTCTCGAAATGTGCCATGGAGTTCTACGACTCGAGCTGGGTTATTCCCCGCGAGCTGGTGGAGACCATCGATGTTTTGTGTAAGCAGCATGTTGAGCTTCCCTCGGCGCTCAAGATGAACAAAGGCCCGATGGCCACTATTCGGCTGTGCTTTCCAGATCGGCGAGGTAAGTCGATTACGCCAGGCGCGCCGCCTGACTTCTGCATCACCCAGGTATGCGTCCAAGGTTGCTAGGCGTTCAGCTTCTGGATCCCTTGTCCAAATCCCTTGGGGCCCGCGGTAGTCAGGAATCCCTGAATCGGTGGATATTCCGGCTCCAGTCAAACCAACTATTCGATCGGCCGTGGCAATGATTGACTTTGCGGCAAGGATCGGGTCTGGGAAACCAGGATCTGACATGAGGCTAACCCTTCAAACGTCGGAGGTGGGTACTTCCCTCACCTAGTGCCAGCCGGGACAATTGTCGAACTCCGCGCGGCCACATTTAGACTCTGTCAGCATTCTGTCAAGCACTCTCGCTCCCTGACGGGTGCCAGTCGACCTTGGATCTGCCGGTAGGGCACAGCTTCCCGAGAATGTCCATCTCCTGTGTCAGGTCAGGGGGACCTAGCAACGAGGATGGACATCGTGCACAAGAAGTTTTCTCCTGACGTCTCGTGGGATGTCGCCAACGCGGCGAGGCGAAATGGTCTCTCAGTGGCGAGGCTCGGCGGTTCGTTCGAGCGGATCACGACACAGCGGTTCTCACCAAGACGGCGATTTTCTCCGCGACCTCTCGACTCCATTTTACGATGGCGTAGGACACTGGCCACATAGCGCCGTCGTCGAGTTGGGCGGCATCTTGAAACTCGAGCGTCGAGTAGCGAGTGTTGAACTTTCCCGAGTTCTTGAAAGCGACGACGATCTTGCCGTCGGCGTTCGCATAGGCAGGCATCCCATACCAGGTCTTTGCTGACAGCCCCGGTGCATTCGAGGTGATGATGGCGTGCACCCTCTCGCCGAGGGCACGGTCCTCTGGGTTCATGCGGGCAATGGCGTCGAGGGCAGCTTGGAGCTCATCAGCCCTTTTTCTTCCCTTTTTGCTCTCGGCACGCAGCTCGGCGGCACGCTCCTTCATGGCGGCGCGCTCCGCATCACTGAAGCCATCGGCCTGCGTCGGTCTGCGATCTGCCATCTAACACTCCTTTCATGGCCCTCATACGGTGGAGATCGGATCTTCTCAAAGCTCGTCGAGTCGGTTCTTGATCCTGCGAGACCAGCTCAAGAGCACGATGGGATGCTCCTCCGGTCTCATTATCGCGGCGTGTGCCTCCTCGATGACACTGTCGCTCCCGGCGGCTGCTGGGTGCAAGTGTCCGTCCCGGACGATCTCTCGCCGGTAGCAGCCTGATCGGCCGGTTCGCGATGCCACCAAGAAGGCGGCCACGATGACTTGCTCGCCGTCCTGCTCCAACGCGCTCGCCATCTTGGCCTGAACAGATCCTCACCGATCTGGTCAGGCGGAGTTCTCGGCAGCCAAAGGCGCGGCTAGCCGCTCGGCTGTCACACCACGGCAGGCATCGGCGTCTAGTTGTCGAAACAACTTCAGGGAGGTCCCCGTGAAAGGCAAGTGCAATGTCGAGGTGGTGGTCGTCGGAGCGGGGCTTGCCGGGCTGACGGCGGCAGTCGTGGCAGCGCTTGATGGAGCGTCGGTCGTGCTGTGCGACGTGCGTGCGCTGGGAGGCCGAGCACGAAGCCATACGCGGGAAGGCTTCATCCTAAACCAAGGGCCCCACGCCCTCTACCGCACCGGCGCCGGTGCTGGAGTGCTCAGCCGACTGGGTGTCGACTTCAGCGGGTCGCCTCCACACCGAGCGGCCTTTGGGTACACGGAGGCGGGCAGCCTCGCGGTGCTTCCCACCTCGGCCGGGTCCCTGCTCCGCTCCTCAGTGCTCGGCGTCTTCGACAAAGTCCGATTCGCTCGGCTGCTCGCGAGGGTGCAGCGGCTTGAGCCAGCCTCGTTCGCCAAAATGAGCGCCGCCGAGTGGGTCGCCTCGCTCGGCCTCAGCTCCCGGGGTGCTCGTGTCATCTCCGCACTCACGCGGGTCGCGACGTACGCCGGTGACCTCGATCTTGTCTCTGGTGACGCCGCCGTCGCCCAGCTGCAGCTCGCCCTCAGAGGGGTCCTCTACCTCGACGGCGGCTGGCAGTCCCTCGTCGAAGGTCTAAGGGCCACCGCAACTTCCTCTCGGGTGAGGGTCCTTGAGTGCGAGCAGGCGACCGAACTCCACGCCAGAGCGGACGGTACCTTCGAGGTGCGGACGTCAGCAAGGACCCTACAGGCGGCCTCGGTCGTGGTCGCCGGCGGCAGCCCGGCGGCAGCACGAGCGCTACTTCCCCGTCCTCCCGCATGGGAGCTCGGCGCGCCGGCAACGGCAGCCTGCCTCGACCTTGGCCTCTGCCGGCTGCCAACCACCATGGTGGCCTTTGGGCTCGACCAGCCGCTCTACCTCTCTACCCACAGCCCGAAGGCCTGCCTCGCTCCCCCCGGCGGGGCGGTCGTCCACGTCATGCGCTACGGCGCCCGGATCTCCACTGACGACAGAGCCCAGCTGTGGGAGCTCGCGCGGCGCTGCGGTATAGGCGACCGCGATGTCGTTGTCCAGCGGTTCCTTCACGAGATGACGGTCTGTCATGCCCTGCCACGCCCCGGATCGGGGCTCCGTGGACGTCCGTCCATCGACGCGACCGGCACGGACGGAGTGTTCATAGCCGGTGACTGGGTTGGTTCGGTGGGCCTCCTCGCCGATGCTTCAATCGCCAGCGGGGAGGCTGCTGGGCGAGCCGCTTCGCAGCGCGCGAAGCGCCAGCGTGCCCTGGGTAGCGCGATGGTGGGGCCATGAACACCGCCGACGAGGTCTTCGCTGCCGAGCGACCGCGACTGCTCGGCCTCGCGTACCGCATTCTCTCGAGCTACACCGACGCCGAGGACGTCGTCCAGGAGTCCTGGATCCGCTGGCAGGGCATCGAGGTCAACACGATCGAACATCCCGTGGCTTACCTCACGACCATCGTCACCCGTCTGGCACTCGATCGAGCCCGAACAATCGCCCGCCGGCGGGAACACTACGTAGGGCCATGGCTCCCCGAGCCAATCGCCATCCAACGAACTCCCGAGGACCACGCCGAGATTGCCGAATCTCTCACGCTCGGGTTCCTGATGGTGCTAGACCGCCTCAGCCCGACTGAGCGTGCCGTGTGGCTGCTCGCCGATGTCTTCGGAGAGCCCTACGGGCTCATCGCCTCGGCCGTCGGCAAAAGTGAGGCAGCCTGCCGCCAGATCGCTGCTCGAGCGCGCCGACGTCTACGCGAAGAACGTCCTGAACCACCACAACGACTGGACCCGAGACTCTTACGACAGCTCTTGGCCGCCGTGAGCACCGGCGACCTCAAGGGGACCTTGGAGCTGCTTCATGCCGACGTCGTGCTCATAAGTGACGGCGGCTCCGAGCACCGTGCTGCCCGCCACCCCGTCGTCGGAGCAGATCGTGTAGCTCGCCTCGCCATCAACCTCTCCCGCCGAGGCGAGATGACTTCCATTCGAGAGGCGACAGTCAACGGAGCAGCCGCATTTGTTGTCGAGGTCAACGGATCCATGCCTATCGTCATCACTGGCGAGCAGCACGAGGGGAAAATCACCTGCATCTATCTGCTCTTGAACGAAGACAAGCTCGGCAGTCTCGCTGCCAATCCGGTAATTACCTAAGCGAAGAGCGCGGTGACAGCCCGGAACCTGAGGATCGTGGCCGTCGAGTCGAACGTCCTCGAGAGCCCCCTTGTTGCGCCAGATGCATTGGTGCTTCATGGCTCCGGGCAGAGACCGGGAAAGCCAACGTCCGAGAACCCCCGTCGCGTGAGAGGTTTCTGCCCCGGTCAACTTGCCCGGGGCACCAACTCAAAGTAACCGCCGTCGAGCGACCGGACCTACGCGTCCGTCTTCGTGATCCCTGGCCGTGACGAGACGGGCTGGAAACACCGCAATCGCCGGGCTCGTCATCGGCCTCGCGCTCAACGCTGGTGCACCTCATCGGATCCCGATGGACGGCGCCTCGGTCAACCCGGCCCGAAGCCTCGGCCCCTCCCTCTTCGTGGGGAGCAGCGCCCTCGACCAGCTGTGGGCCCACCTCGTTGCTCCGCTCGTCGGTGGCGGCCTTTCGGCGCTCGTCTACGACCTCTTCTACCGCAAAGACGAAGAGGGAGCATCGCCCGAGGAGCAAGCGCGCTGACCGGCGCCAGCCGGACCCCTGACCGCCACGAGCCGCCGTCGCAGGCGACAGCGGTGAGTGACCTGGAGCAGAGGATCGCTGCGCGCCCTTGGCCCGGTCAGAAGCGATCCGAGATGTGGGCGCGCCGGTGGTTCGCCGTCACCGCGCTGTGCGTCGCCGGAGGCGTCGCCATCAGCGTCTACACCGCGGCACACAACGGCGCCGGCCACTTCTCCAGCCCGGTCGAGCGGGCCTTCAATACCTTCGCCTTCGTCTCGGTCGACTCGTACCTGATCGTCGGGGTGACGGCGCTGCTCCTCGCCTTGAGGCCGGGCCCCACCTCCCAGCTGTTCGCAACCTTTCGGCCCATCGGCGTCGTTGCCATCACGGTGACCGGCCTCGTCTACCACGTCGCCCTGGCGAGTCTGCTCGACCTCCAGGGTTGGGACCAGCTCGGCAACCAGCTCGTCCACACCGTCGTGCCGATCCTGACCGTGGTCGGGTGGCTCATCTTCGGGCCGCGTCGACTCACCTCGGCCAAAATCGCCCTCTGGTCCCTTCCTTCCCAGTCGCCTGGCTTGGCTTCACCCTGATCCGCGGAGCCGTCGGGCACGCCGACACGCCTTCCTGAAGAGCACCACCACAGTGGCGCGTCTCGCTAGGCGGGAGATCCTTGGCGGTTGTGGCACTTGTGCCGCAACGAGGGGAGCACGGACCACGAAAGCGGGCTCGTGACAAGAGCGTCACTCCCGACTGCTCCTCCGATCCGACGAGCGGTGAGATCGAGCAGCTCACCAGCGGTCTTAGTGGCGGGGGTTCGGGACCAGTGCATGACCATCGGGTTCAGGATCCGACGAAGGCGCTGGTCACAGTATTTGCCGTATGCAGCCGCCTTGCGGTTGCCCTTCCCAATGTTGCCGAACCGAAGGAACGACCTGAGAAACTCGCCGCTGTGTTACAGGCTTCATCTTCCATCCACTATCCCCGGATCCTCACCCAATCACGACACTTCCCAGGTTCGTACCGGAGGTCGCTCCGAGCTAGCAGTCGGAGAGTCGCCGAGCGTCGATGAGGTCATGGATGATCTGGAAATCGCCAACGTTCTCGGTGAGGAGGGGCACTCCTTCCACGCGGGCGGTGGCCGCGATTGCGAGGTCGAGCTGGCGCCGTCTCGGGTTGCCACCACGCCGAGTCACCGCGGCGGCGAGCTGACCCCAGACACGGGCGACGTCGACGCTCAGGGGCAGAGGGTCGAACGTCGCTTCGATCGCTGATAGCCGAGCAATGCGGAGCGCTCGCTCGTCATCATCCTCAGCGATGAGGACACCGAAGTGCAGCTCGGCGATCGAAACGACGCTGATGGCCGCCTCGACCTCGTCGGGCGGGGGCAGCTCCCCGATGAGCACCGACGTGTCGAGCAGAGCCCTCACGAAGCGAAGGGGTCCACAACGCCAGCCGGCAGCCGCTCGAGGTCGACATCCAGCCCTCGAGGCGGCTCTGCGCGCCAGACTCCGGCGAGTGCGGCACCGCGAACCCAGCGGCGGCGGTGCACCGGACCGAGCTCGGCCACCGGACGACCGGCAACGGTCACGGTGATGGTCTCGCCGGCCTCGGCCCGACGGAGCACCTCGCCGACGTTGTTCCGCAGCTCCTTCTGTGGGATATCGCCCACGCCGGCATGGTAGCAGAACTGCTACCATGCCGGTCCGACTTCCCGTCGATGACCGAAACGACCCGGGCCTCCTTGGTCACGACGGCGCCCGGGGTCCATTGACGAGGACTGCGTGGACGGTGGCCCTGGAGTGGCTGAACGTCGCGGCACGGTGTGCGACTGCGGCGGCGGTGGCGGAATCCGGCGGGGGTTCGCTGCTTAGGCGGCGTCACGGGTCTCGGCACGTTGAGCCGGGACTTCCTCCGCCGTGCCGTGGTATGCCGAAATAGCGGTGATCGTGGTACGACGAGCCCCTTGAGGTGCTCGTATCCTTGGACCATCTCCTGGCAGGCAAGGAGTCGGTCACCCTCAAGAACCTGAAGGCGAGCCTACCCCCGCCTGCGACGTCCCCCAACGAGCGCGCCGGAGCACCTTGCTCGCTCGCCCGAGAGCGTGCACCTGGCCGAGGAGCTGGTCGTCGAGACCGTCGAGGACAAGCTGCAGCTCATCGCCGCGGCCCGTCGCACCGCCACATCCCGGCCGGTCCGTAGCAAACTTCCGACCCACCCTCACCACCATCCCCTCAACGGCGTGGAGCCCAACCACGTCGTGGTCGCCACCCGAACCGGCAACCGCCACCGCCTCGGCACCGCCTTTCGCGAGGCTGCCCGGGATGTGGCCTCGTCGGCCCTGGCGCTCTCCCCGCCATGGACGGCGGGACATGCCGTCGGGCGCAGCAACCGGACGAGCAGCTGCGAGCAGCACAGGTCGATCGAGAGTGGCTCAGCCACCGTCCGCTGGCCCGTGCCCGTCGCTGACAGGGCGGATGAGCGTCGGCTGGGAACTGAACATCCGCTCGGGTACCACCCACACGCCAAGAGCGACGGCGACAACGCCGATGGCGGCAGCGGCTACCGCAGGAGCGGCTGAGCCAGCACCGGCCAGGGCGAGGCCGCCCACGCCGGCACCGATGGCGGTGCCGGCGTAGATCGCCGAGCCGTTGAGCCCGACGGCGACGGAGGCCAATGCCGGCACGGTGGCGAAGAGCCGGTGCTGTTGAGGGACGATGGTCAGCCCCACCGAGAGGCCGAGCGCGGCCATGGTCACGACGGCGACCGGGAGGAAGTGGCGGGTCGCGGCGAGCACCGCAACAGTGGCCGTGACGCCGACAGCACCGACCACGTAGGTGGTCCTGGCGCTTCGTCGCCGGATGAGACGGGCGACCACGCTGGTGCCGACCACCTGCCCGCTTCCGTAGGCGAGCATGGCCGCCACGATCCAGGTGCCCCCGGTCTGCACGATGGCCGGCAGGTAGGCGATCACCACGAAGGCCGAGGTCAAGACGGTGACGGTGCCGGCCAGGACGCCGAGGACTCGGCGGTCGGTCAAAGCCTGGGCCCGTCGCCGCAGCCCCACTGCCGGCGCATGGGCCGGGGGCAGGAGCCGCACCGCGAGCGCCGAGACGACCGCGAGGGCGACCAGGACCCACATGGCCGACCGCCACCCCCACGTCTGGCCGACCAGGATCCCGAAGGGCAGGCCGGCGACGAGCGCGGCCGAGCTTCCGCCGGCCACGATGGCGAGCGACCGTGCTCGGTGGTGGTCGTCGCTGAGGATGCCGGCCGCGCTATAGGCAGTGGCCTGGTATCCGGCAGCACCGAGAGCGGCGAGGATCCGGCCGGCGGCCACGGCGGCGAATTCGGTGCCGGTGGCCTGGACGATCATCCCGCAGATGAACACGCTCATCCCAGCGACGAGCACACTGCGGCGGTCCCAGCTGCTGGTGAGGGCAGCGATGAGCGGGGAGCCGACCGCGTAGACGAGGGCGAAGAGGGTGGTGAGCTGGCCCGCAGTACTGGTCGCGACGTGCAGCGACCTCGCCACCTGCGGCAGGAGGCCGGACAGCACAAACCCGTCGACGCCGAGGGTGAAGGTCCCGATGGACAGAACGATGAGGTCGGCACCGCGCAGCGTCGGCCCCCCCGCTTCCGAGGTCGCCGCGACGGGCACAGTCTCCGACGCTGAGGTCGCGGTCATCACGAGAACTTCCCAACGAAGTACGCCAGGTCGTCGATCAGCTCCCGATGAGACGGCTCCCCGCCGAGGAGTCGGCGGGTCATCGCGCTCGATGCCGGCGCGTCGGTCGCAACCAGCCCGGCGAGCCAGCCAAAGTGCGCCTTGGCCTGCTCGATGGCAACTGCGCGTACCGGCACGTCGCACAGCTCGCCGATCCTCGCAGCCAACGCCAGAGGCGGGATACCCCCCTCGCCCACTCCGCACAGGACGCTCCCTTCCGGTACCTGCTCGAGGGCGAGCCAGTAGAGCATGGCGGCATCCTGGCGGTGCACGGCAGGCCGTCGCTGCGAGCCGGCACCGAGATGGCCCGACACGCACCTGCGCTCGGCGATCGTGCCAGCAAAGGCTCGCCGGGCTGCGTCGTGGACTATCGGCGCGAGGCGCACCACCGCCACCCGGATGCCGCGCCAGACCGCCTTCTCGCTGGCGACGCGAGGCGCCGCGGGGGGGTCGGGGACCGCCTTGTCGGTCTCGCGACCGATCCGGCCGAGAGAGAAGACCAGGGTGCCCGAGGTGACCACCAGGGGACGACCGGTGCCGGCGAGGGCATCACCCAGAGCCTCGACCACTTGGTGATCGGTGTCGGCTGCCAATGCGGCGAGCTCCCTATGGCGGAAGGCCAGGTGGGGCACGCCATCGGATGCCGCCGCTGCTCGCTGCACGACGTCGAGGTCAGCCAGGGAGCCCTCGACCACACCGGCGTCGAGGGCTACAGGTTGGCCAGCGGAGGTGTCGGATCGCGCGAAGCCGGCCCCCAGCAGCTGAGAGACGACCGCCGAGCCGGCGAACCCGGAGCCGCCGGCGACGAGCACCGGCCGCCCCCGATTCGGTCGTGCATACTTTTGACTGATCGTTCCATAAGTCATGCCAAGGAACCTACGACTTTTAGAACGCCTAGTCAAAAAAAGTCTGGTAGCGTGGCCCCATGGCACGAACCGGCCGACCCCGCTCTTACGATGAGCAGGAAGTCATCGAACGCGCCTGCAATCTGTTCTGGTCACGGGGCTATCACGCCACCTCCGTCCAGGACCTGGTGGACGACCTCGCGCTCCAGCGCGCCAGCCTCTACAACGCTTTCGGGGACAAGCACAGTCTCTACCTGCGGGCACTGTCCCACTACGTCCGGGAGAACCTGGAGAAACTCAAGACCGCCCTGCGAAGCGGCCCGGTCCTCCCGGCGTTGCGCCGTCTGCTCACCAACCCGGCGAGCGTGACGGGCGTCTCAGGCCGCCACCAGCCTCGGGGCTGCCTGGTCGGCAACACAACGGCCGAACTCGTCCCCGGCGACGACGCCGCCCAGGCGCTGGTCGCCGCCGCCTACGACGGGTTCATCGACGTGGTGAGCGATGCGCTGCGTCGCGGCCAGGCGAACGGCGAGGTGGTCACGACGGCCACCCCCGAGGCCCAAGCCCTGCTGTTGCAAATCGTGTTCCAAGGATCATCGTTGGTGGCGCGCGTCGGCATCGATCGACGGCGACTCGACCAAAGCATCGACGCGCTGATCGACTCTCTCCGTCAGCCAGAGGTGCCACCCGGTTGAGGCCCGGACGTGCGGTCAGGGTCCTCTCGGGTGTCTACGAGCCGCGTGGAATTTCGGTCTCCTCCAGCGGGATCAGATGCACACAACCTGCGCAGGTACGGTCCTGGCTCCACTAGCCTGGGGATACCACCGCATCCACGGTAAGCCCGCCACCATGGGCATCGCGATCGCCCCTCGAGCGTCTGGGCGATCCTGAAGCGCCACGACATCGAGCCGTCGCCGCAAAGGTCAGGACCAACCTGGGCGGAGTTCCCCGCCGCGCAGGCGAAGGGACTGATGGCCTGTGACTTCTTCCACGTCGACACCGTTCTTCTCCGCAGGCTCTACGGGCTGGTGTCGCCTCGTCCGCATCGCCGGCATCACGAGAAACCCAGTCGCTGGCTAGGTGACCCAGTGCGCCCGCAACCTGTCGATGGATCTCGCCGAGCGCGCGAACCCGGTCAAGTTCCTCGTCGCCGCCGAGGATACGAAGGTCATCAAGACCCCTCATCAGAGCACCGCGTGCCAACGCCATCTGCGAGCGCGTCAGCGGCACGTTGCAGCGAGTGCCTCGACCGGACGCTCGCTCACGGCCGCCGCCATCTGGAGGCCATGCTCGCCGAGTGCGCGAGCACTACAACGCGCACCGTCCGCACCGCCATCTCCGTCAACGCGCGCCCTCCGCGCTCGACACCAGCCCTGCGCTGATCAGCGATTTCGACCCTACCAGGCTACGAAGAACCGATCTCCTGGGCGGCCTCATCCACGCCGCCGGCCGCGATCGGTCACTGCGCAGATCAGACAGATTGCAAAGGGGCGGCCTCGAGGTGCAGAAGTCGCCGCAACATCAATGACTGTCCTCAAAGTTCGGCCAGCTCGGGAGACATCACCGGCAGTGGCTCAGGGCGGATGGCGATCGGGGCGCACGATCCGCATTCGGCTTTCTGGTATTAGACGAAGTTGACCCTGCCGATCTCCGGGTCGGCGTCGGGGTAGTCCTCTCGCGTATGGCCGCCGCGACTCTCCTTGCGCTGCAGTGCCCCCTGGGCCACGGCCGTGCCAGTAGGTCGGCAGCCAAGTTCCAACCGGGGTTGAAGGCTCGACCCCCACCAACCGAGACCTTGGCCGTCCGCTCCTTCAGCTCGGCCAGCTTCTCGAGTGCCTCCTCCAACTCTGGTCCGTTAGAAACGAGCCGGCGAGGGACTGCATGGTGCCTTGCTCCGGTCGGACAGCGTCCCCACGCCTCCAGCTCGCAATCCTGATTAGGGGCCTCTTGGGCGTGGATCTAGGCCATCCGCGCCAGTTGTTTAGCATCTTCCCGCCGCGCATGGTGTCGCGGAAGCGGACCTGCAAGCTGTCCTCGGGGTAGGACGTTGCCTATCGCAGCAACCATGCCTCGGGTGCACCTTGCCGAGCAGAGACTTGCAGATCACCGCCACTCGGAGCCCACCTGCTCATGGCCTCGAGTGTTCCTCTCGTTCCTGGGCGAGCTGCGGCCCTTCCGGCGATCCGGTCATCGGCCCGCCCCGCCCTGGTTCGGCGCGTCGAGGGCAGCCACTTCGATCTCGGGGGCACGCTGGCGAGCAAGGAGGAGGCTCGTCAGCGCGGCGAGGGCCATCGTCGCGATGCCGACCAGCGCGGCGGTGCTGTAGGCGCTGTCGGTGGGGAAGAGGTGACCGGTGTCAGTGCCCGCCGCGAGCACCAGGCCGCCGAGGGCGCTGCCGAGGGAGAACCCGACGCTGCGCACAACCTGGTTGAAGCTCATGGCGCTCGAGGTCTCGCGTTTGGGGGTGACGGCGAGGATGACCCCAGGCATGGCGGCCGAGAAGCTTCCGACCCCGAAGCCGAGCACTCCCATGGCCACGAACAGCTCGGCGAGGTTGGAGCGGGCTGAAGCGAAGAGTACGAACGCGCCGAGAACGACGACGGCGCTAGCGGCCAGGAGCAAGGGGGCGCCGAACCGTTCACGGACGCGCGGGGTGAGCTTTCCAGCGACGAAGCCCAGGACGGAGAACGGGACGAGGACGAGGCCAGCGACAAAGGTGCTGAGCCCGAAGCCGTAGCCGGCGCGCTGCGGGGTCTGGGCGTACCGGGTGATGAGGGTGAGGAGCAGGTACATGCCCACCCCGCCGACGAGCATGGCGAGGTTCGCCCCCGCGACCGCCGGGTGGCGCACGGCCCGGACATCGACGAGCGGCGCCTTGCTGCGAAGCTCCGATGCCGTCCAGACACAGAGCAGGAACGCAGCGGCAACGGTGAGCGCCACTGCAAGGCTGAGGTGCCGGATCCACAGGCTCGTCTCGCTGGCGAGGAACAGGACGAGGAACAGTCCGCCCGCGAGCAGGACGCGGGCGAAGCGCCCCTCGGGAGCGGCCGGCATCGAGGCCAGCGCGGCGAGGAAGGCGACCGCGGTGACGAACAGCCCGAGCCCGTAGGCGGCACGAACCCCACCGAGGTCCGTGAGCAGACCAGCCAGTGGGTAACCGACGCCGATCCCGATGGTGGAAGCGACCGAGACCAGCGCGATCGTGGGCGCGCTGCGAGCCTCGGGGAGATGGTCGCGGGCCACGCCCATCATCAGCGCGGTCAGACCGAGTCCCACCCCTTGTGCCGCCCGGCCGACGAGCAGCCATGCGAAGGGCAGTGGCAGCACGGTCAGCGCGCTGCCGGTGACCACGACCCCGAGCGTGGCGAGGATCGTCTCGCGGCGGTGTGACCCGGCGCCGAGCCGGCCGAGGAGCGGCGTGGCGAGGGCACCGCTAAACAAGGTGATGGTGAGCGTCCACTGCGCGCTGTCAAGCGAGACGTGGAACGTGGACGCCACGCTCGTGATGAGCGGAGCTCCGAGGCTTCCGATCGCGGCGACGACCAGCGCGATGAACATCAGCGAGGAGACCAGCAGCCGCGGCTCGGCCGAGGGCGGGGAAGGCTTCACCGATTCGTCTCATTCGTGATGTGGTCGATCAGGCCAGGGCGGATCTGGGTCCGCGCCCCTTCGGCCCACGGCTTGTTCATCCGGGGCGGTCGGCCGCCAAGAGCGCCTTGCCGTCGGTGGTCACTGCGTCGTTGACCGTGTGCCAGTCACAATCGAGCTCGCCCGCGACCTGAGCGACCGTGCGCCGGATGCCCACCTGGACCGTGGCCCACTTGGCCGCCCGGGTGGTGAGCAGGCAGCCCCTGGCTGCGATCCGGTGATGGACGAGCACCCAGGACTTCGTCGGACAGCCCGGATCGACGCACCGCATCCGGTGCTTCTGCCAGGCCAGGCGCATCGGGGTGCCATAGACGGGGAGAACGACATAGCGGACGACCGGGCGTTCCTTCACCCGGGCCGGTGTGCCGCAGCTCGCACAGCAGACCCGGTCGAACACCTGCTCGACCAGCGGCTCGACCTCGGGCCCGTGGCGGGCAAGCTGGAGGATCCGCACG